>Ga0209173_100367_pt1 | contig 26792 bp, 23 predicted proteins | sample SynthPrep_16_END_FD_187206 | JGI IMG/M metagenome (GOLD analysis project Ga0209173, IMG submission 187206) | Synthetic microbial communities from Ohio, USA - SynthPrep_16_END_DS12_MetaG (SPAdes) (version 2) | ecosystem: Engineered > Bioreactor > Aerobic > Activated sludge | place: USA: Ohio... | reverse complement strand
ACATCGGCATCCTGGGCGTGGACAAGAAAGGCGAAGAATTCTACCAAGTGTCCCTGGGTGGCAGCGCCAGCCGCGATGCGAGCCTGGGCAAGATCCTCGGCCCGTCCTTCGCCCAGGAAGCCATGCCTGACGTGATCGGCAAGCTGATCGACGTGTACGTTGAACAGCGCACCGAAGATGAGCGTTTCATCGACACTTACCAGCGCATCGGCATTGACCTGTTCAAGGAGCGCGTCTATGCAGCGAATCATTAAGAACAACGAAGTCCTCGACGAAACCTGGCACCTGCTGCCCAAGGACGCGAGCTTCGATGGCATCTCCAACTGCGACGACCTGATCGTGCCACTGGCCCTGTGGCGCGAGCACGCTCACGCCCTCAAGGCCCGCGACGGCGGCCTGGGTGTATGGCTGGACGCCGATGAAGAAGCCGAAGAGATCGGTGATGACGTGGAGCACTTCCAGGTCATCGCCCTGAACTTCCCGGCCTTCACCGACGGTCGCAACTACTCCAACGCCCGCCTGCTGCGTGACCGTTATGGTTACAAGGGCGAGCTGCGGGCGATTGGCGATGTGCTGCGCGACCAGTTGTTCTACCTGCGCCGCTGCGGGTTCGATGCCTTCGCCTTGCGCGCGGACAAAGACCCGTACGAAGCGCTGGAAAGCCTCAAGGATTTCTCGGTGACGTACCAAGCCGCGACGGATGAACCGTTGCCGTTGTTCCGCCGCCGGTAAGCTCGCGTCAATAAAAAGCCCCGACCAGTCGGGGCTTTTTGCATTCAGGCGGTGGGTTGCAACGCGAGTTGCACTGCACCATCGACACTCAACCCGCTGATCAGCACCTGGGGCGCACACGCCTCAGGCAGCGTCTGCAACACCTCCTGCGCCTCATGCCGTACGCGGGCCAGCACCAGGCATTTGCCCTCCCCTCGCACCTGTACGAAAAACGCCTGCAACGCCTCGATGCTGGTGCCGTCCAGGTCGGGGGATTCTTCCAGGCTGAGCACTACCGTGTGCACCAGTAACGTAGCGTGCCGCATCAGGCTCAACACCGCCCCCAACACTCGCTCGGCATTCGCGAAGAACAGCGCTTCACTGGGCCGCACGATCAGCACACCGGGGATCCGTTCGGCGCTCGGGTGATGCAGCAAGTCGACAAAATCATGCCCACCGTCAATGCGCCCCAACTCGCGCACGTCCGCCGACGACATCTGGCGCAACATCAACACCACGCTGATCCCGACCGCCACCAATAACCCATCCAGCACCCCCAGCACCAACACCGCCGCCACCGCGCAAATCACCAGCAACCGGTCGCGCCGCCAGGAGAAATAGCGGCCCAGGGGCTGCAGGCTCAAGCCACGGCCCAAGGCGTAAATGACGATGGCGGCAAGCACCGGCTCCGGCGTCAATGCCACCAGCGGCAGCACCGTCAGCACGATCGCCAACACCACCAGCGCCGCCACGACTCCCGCCAGCCGCGAGTTGGCTCCCGCCGCCTCATTGGCCGATGTCGCCGAATACCCGGCGCCGGTGGGCATGCCCTGGAACAGCCCGGACAGCAGGTTGGCGGCCCCCAGCGCCAGCAGGTCACGGTTGGATGACACGCGATCACCATGCTTGAGGGCGAAGGAGCTGATGGAGCCGTAGGACTCGGCGTAAAGAATCATCACCATGGCAAACGCCAACTCTCCCAGGCGCAGCCAGTCGGCGAACGGCAATACCGGCAAATGCGCCAGTTCCAGACGCAGGTCGATGACGCCGATCAACGCCACGCCATGGGCCTGCAGATCCAGCCACTGGCCGGCGGCAATCCCGAGGATCACCACCAGCAACCCGCCCGGCAGGCGCCGGACTCGCGCGCATAGCCAGAGCAGCAGCAACGCGATGCCCGCGACGGCAGCGGCGGCCCAGTTCCAGCGCGGCAGTTGCTCCAGGAGCTGGGGCAGGAAGCGAATCAGGTTGTTGTCGGTCAGGTGCACGCCCACCACGCTGGCCAACTGCTTGAGGATGATCGTCAGCGCCAGGCCAAAGGCAAAGCCACGCAACACCGGCTTGGCGATAAACGAGGTCAGCCCGCCCAGCTTGAGCATCCCGGCCAACAGGAAAAACGCCCCCGTCACCAGTACCAGGCCCATTGCCAGGCTCAGCCTGAGTGCCGGGTCATCCCCCGCCAGCGTTGCCGTGGCCGCCGCCAGCACCGCTGCCGAGGACGATGTGGCAGAGACAATCGCGAAGCGGCTGGTGCCAAACAGGCCGTAGCACAACAATCCGGCAAACAAGGCGATCACGCCCGCCTGGGGCGGCAACGCGGCGATACTGGAATAGGCCACGGCCTCGGGCAGCAACAGGCCGGCGATGGACAGGCCGGCCAGCAAGTCTTGTGCACGGTTCGGCGTGGTGTCGCTCTCAGGCTTGGTGTTCAATCCCTAATTCCCTGGCAAAAAAAACGGCCAATCCGCTGTCTGCGAATTGGCCGTGATCATTGCACTGAAACCGGGTGCTGTCAGGACACCAGCGAATAAATCAGCGCGGTAATCGCCACCAGGCCCACCGCCGTGACGAACACGTTGGACGCCTGGCCACGGTACTTGGCCATCGCCGGTACCTTGCGGATCGCGTACATCGGCATCAGGAACAGGATCGACGCAATGATCGGCCCGCCCAGGGTCTCGATCATGCCGAGGATGCTCGGGTTGAGGGTCGCGACGATCCAGCACACCACCAGCATGAAGGCAGCCGTCATGCGGTCCAGGGTCTTGGCAGCCGGGCGACGGCCACTTTTGAGCACCAGGCCCTTGAGGCCTTCACTGGCGCCGATGTAATGGCCCAGGAACGACTTGGCAATCGCCACAAACGCGATCAGCGGCGCGGCGAACTCGATGGTCGGGTTGCTGAAGTGGTTCGCCAGGTAGGACAGGATCGACAGGTTCTGCGCCTTGGCTTCGGCCAGTTGCGCCGGCGACAGGGTCAGTACGCAACTGAACACGAAGAACAGCACCATCACCACCATCAGGATGTGTGCCCGGGACAGGATCTGCGAGCTGCGTTCCTCGGCGTGTTCGCCGTACTGGCGCTTCTGGTCCACCGCAAAGGCCGAGATGATCGGCGAATGGTTGAACGAGAACACCATCACCGGAATCGCCAGCCACAGGGTATGCAGCAGCGCCGACGGGGCCGGCACGGTGCTGGCGGTGCTGAGGATGCCGCCGTTCCAGTGCGGCACCAGGTACACGGCGAGGAACAGCAAGGCGACGATAAACGGATACACCATCAGGCTCATGGCCTTGACGATCACCTGCTCGCCGCAACGCACCACGGCCAGCAGGCCGAGGATCAATACCAGCGACAGGATCGCCCGCGGTGGTGGCGCGATGTGCAGTTGATGCTCCATGAAGCTGCCGACGGTGTTGGTCAGCGCCACGCTGTAGATCAGCAGGATCGGGAAGATCGCGAAGAAGTACAGCAAGGTGATCGCGGCGCCGGCCTTGAGGCCGAAATGTTCTTCGACCACGTCGGTGATGTCCGAGCCTTCACGGCCCGAGAGCACAAAGCGGGTCAGGCCACGGTGCGCGAAAAACGTCATCGGGAATGCCAGCAGCGCGAGGATCACCAACGGCCAGAAGCCGCCAAGGCCCGCGTTGATCGGCAGGAACAAGGTGCCGGCGCCGATGGCCGTACCGAACAGGCCGAGCATCCAGGTGGTGTCCTGGCGGCTCCAGCTTGTGAGGGTTGCAGGTGTCGTTGCGTAGCGTTCGTCGACGCTATTGGCCTGATCATTCATCCGTTCGGATCTCCGCATTCACTCAGTCGAGACGAGTCAGAAAAACCTGACAGGCAGCGCCACGACCGAAACAGGGGCGCGATTGTCCGGGATTCGCTTGAAGAAGCAAAGACTTAGCTGAGGAATGGTTGTGCAGTGCAGAGGATTGAAGACGTTTCCGGCAGGGTCAATTTTACATTTCATAAGAAATCTATTTTATAAATTCATCACGTCATGTATTTTTAAAGCACGCCCCTCACTGGACTACCTGCCATGCCAATCGTGCGCATCGACCTTCGGAAAAACCCCGACGTCACCTACGCCAAGCGCGTCGGCGTATTGATCTACAACGCCATGCACACGGCCATCGGCGTGCCTGAACACGACAACTTCCAGATCCTCACCGAGCACGATGAACACCACTTCATCTATGACCCGGAGTACCTGGGCATCCAGCGCACCGACAACCTGGTGATCATCCAGATCACTCTGAACGAAGGCCGCAGCACCGAGCAGAAAAAGCTGTTGTACAAGACCATCGCCGAGAGCTTGAACCGTGAACTGGCGGTGCGCCTGGAAGATGTGTTTATCAGCCTGGTGGAGGTCAAGAAGGAAAACTGGTCGTTCGGCAACGGGATCGCGCAGTACGCCAGCTAAACGATTTATGATGCCGCCCATCCCTGCCACCACCTGATCCAGAGAGCCCTCGATGCCACGCGTGTCCCGCAAACAAGCCGAACTCAACCGCGAAATCATCGTCGAGGCCGCCACGCGGCTGTTTCGTGAGCGGGGCATCCATGGCATCAGCGTGTCGGACGTGATGGCCGCCGCCGGGCTGACCCATGGCGGTTTCTACGGGCACTTCGAGTCCCGTGAGGCGCTGGCCACGGAAGCCTGCAACCGGGCATTCGAACAATCGAGCGAGCGCTGGCAGGTCAGGGTCGAGCAGAGCCCTGATCCCGAGGCAGCGCGCCTGGCGTTGATTGATCCGTATCTGTCGGCCGCCAATCGTGACAACCCCGGGGACAGTTGCCCGGTTGCGGCTTTTGCCGGGGAGATGTGCCATGAAGCCGCCGACAGCGCGTTGCAACGCAGCTTTATCCGGGGCTTTGAAGCGTCCATGGGCATCCTGGCCGCTACCCAGGCCACCGGAACCCCCGAAGGTGACCGGCAGGCCGCCATTGCCCAGTACGCGACGATGGTCGGCGCCCTCACCCTGGCCCGTGCGACCAAAGGCAACGGCCTGTCTGATGAATTCCTCGCTGCCGCCAGAAATCTCCTGATCCCGGAAAAAAACCTCGGCTGACGCGTTGACAGCCAAACGCCAGCGCCAGCATGATTGGCCCATGAACCTTATTCAGCTGGCCCTCACCCGTACCACCACCACGACCGCTTCCGGCGGGTCGTGTGGTAGCGGTGAGTGGCGCGCAAACTAAGCCACCCGGATTTACCCAAGGCCCCGCCAGCAATGGACGGGGCCTTTTTATTGCTCCGCCATCTGGCAGACACAAGGAGCAGTACCATGCCTGACAACAAGCGCCCCGCCCTGCTGGTCATCGACATGCAGACCGGTCTGTACGATGGTCCGGAAAAACCCTACGAACGCCAGCGCGTACTGGACAACATCAACCAGCTGATTCAGCGCGCCCGACACGCTGGCGTGCCGGTTTTCGCTGCACGTCACACCGGCCCTGCGGGTTCGCCCATCGAGGTGGGCAGCCCGTTTTGGCAACTATGGCCAGCACTGGAGGTTGATGAAGCTCGCGACACGGTTTTCAATAAAACCCGGCCCAGCTGTTTTCTCGGCACCGAGCTGGCGCAGCAACTGGCGGCGGCACAGGTGAATGAACTGGTGATCGTCGGGATGAAAACCCAGTACTGCATCGACACGACGTGCCGAGTGGCCGTGGAGCTGGGGTTCTCGGTGCTGCTGCCGGAGGATGCCCATACTTGTATGGACACTCCGGCGTTATCGGCCGCATCGATTATCGAGCACCATAACGCAACCTTGGCCGGGGCATTTGTGCAGCGTGTGAAAGCTGACGATATCTGCTTCTAAAGCCTGGAGCTTTACCTAAGCCGAGGTTCTCAATACGTTGCGCAGTTCGCCATTGATCGCGCTCTGCGCAACAGCCAGTTGCTCGACCAGATCACTGGCTGCGTGCGCCGTTAACGCAATCACTGGACGGTCCCAGTCGTAATTTCTTATTACATTGATGCGGAACCCACCATGGGTATCGAAGGAGGGGTACCAGCCGACATCCAATATAAGCCCACCGGCGTATTCAACCTGAAGCATGTCCTCTTTCAACAGGTGGGCCTGACTCTCCATCGCCCCATCCTGCAAGATGGAGAGATCATCATGGGTGACGTTTCCGTCAATAAAGCCTAGTGAGATCAACTTGTTAACCTCCTGAATTCCTGCTCGGAAATCGGATGACCATGTATGACGCCCGCGCTTGACTCAATTCGAACCCAGTAACTGGGTTTGCCTTCACTGGCACCTATGACTTGCGGGTACTCCCTGAGTTTCCAGGGTTTTGCATGAGTGCTTGGCACTCCATTTTTATAGGCTTCTCGCTCAAGCTTTTCAATATTTATACCGGGCTTGTATTTGGCCGGGCCGTATCGGGTGCTGCTGACAATATCTTCCCAAACTAGGTTTTTTGATGGGCTGTGCTTGTAGCCATAAGGGGTCCACTCGACAATTTCGGGTGTGGCAGGAACATGCATCCATGACGTCTCTGCTAAGGAAAGTCGTCGAAGTCTGCGGCAGTAAAAAGGCCTGGGACGAGCGGTCTGGAAAATCAGATTAGGCTGGTGAGAAATGAAATTTTTCTGCGGTAAAGAAACGATCGGGACTACAAATCCCGCATAATCCAAGCCTCTAATCCTTCAGGAAGAACCTTCCGATGCCCGTCACCGTTCTGGTCCTGGTTGAAACCATCAACGACTACCTGCCGATCATCGAAGGCAATGGCTTTCACGTGATTCTTGCGCCCACCCCGGCCGAACGCGCCAAGGCCATCAAGACCCACGGCGGGCAGGTCCAGGCGGTGCTGACCCGTGGCCCGCTGGGCCTGTACGCCGAGGAAATCGCCGCGCTGCCGCTGCTTGAGATCATCTGCGTGATCGGCGCCGGGTATGAACACGTGGACCTGCAAGCCGCCAGCAACCGTGGAATCGTGGTCACCAATGGCGCCGGGGTGAATGCGCCGTCGGTGGCCGACCACGCCATGGCTTTGTTGCTGTGCCTGGTGCGGGACATTCCCCGGGCGGACGCAGCAGTACGGCGCAGCGAATGGCCCAAGATAATGCGCCCTTCCCTGGCCGGCAAACAGCTGGGCATTCTCGGCCTGGGCGCCGTGGGCCTGGAAATCGCCAAGCGGGCTGCCCTGGGTTTTGGCATGGAGGTGAGTTATCACAACCGCCAGCCCCGCGAAGATGTGGACTACACCTACTGCGCCACCGCCGTGGAACTGGCGCGGGCCTCGGACTTCCTGATCCTGGCCACCCCGGGCGGCGCCAGCACGCGACATTTGATCGACCGCCAGGCCCTCGACGCACTGGGCCCCAACGGTTTTCTGGTGAACATCGGCCGCGGCAGCGTGGTGGTCACCGCCGACCTGATTACCGCCCTGGAGCAACGGCGCATCGGCGGCGCGGCGCTGGACGTGTTCGACGATGAACCCAACGTGCCCGACGCGCTCAAGCGCCTCAGCAATACCGTGCTCACGCCCCACGTCGCCGGCCTGTCACCGGAAGCCGCCCATGACACCGTGCAGCGCGTGGCGGACAACCTGCTGGAATACTTTGCCGGCCGCCCTGTGCTGACGCCCGTGGCACTGCCTCCGCGAAAATAATGGCCAATAGCCATAAATCCTCGCAAAACCTGACTACACTGCCTGAGGGGATATTCAGGATGCCGGTACTGGATCGGCGAAGGAACGCAGGATGGTTTGCCAAGGACCCGGCTCGGCCCGCCAACGCGGCGCGATAGGACTGATGGGTGCGATGACCCTGGGGATCGCACTGTTGTTCCTGTTGCTGGTGGTCGACAGCGGCCGGCTGTACCTGGAAAAGCGTAAGCTGCAACGGGTTGCCGACACCGCGGCGCTGGAAGTGGTCACCCGCGGCGGCGCCTGCGTGACGCCGAATACCAACGCCGCGCAATTCGCGATCCAAAGCGCAGCCCGCAATGATTTCCCGCTGAACGAAGACCGTACCCTGGCGACCACCTGTGGCACCCTGGTCACCGGGGCTGACTTCATGCGCGCCTTCAGCCCCAATCCCTCAAGGTCCGATGCGATCCAGGTCATCGCCACCCACCGCGTCGTCACCAGTATCGCCAACCGCCTGTTCATGCTGCTCTCCCCCGGCCCTTTCGAGCCGACCATCCGGTTGCAGGCAGTGGCCGTGGCCGCCGTGCCCGCGCCCCCGGTGGCCGTACTGACCATCCGCAGCACCTTGCTGACCGTGGACAGCACTAAGTCCGCCGCACTCAATGCGTTGATCGGCGGACTGCTGGGGGGCAAATTGCAACTCGACGCGGTGGGCTGGAAGGGCCTGATCAATACCGATATCAACCTGCTCAGTTACCTGGACGCGCTGGCGATTCAATTGAAGGTCAGCGCCGGCAACTACGACGAGTTGCTCAAGACCGACGCCAGCGTCGGCGATCTGATCCAGGCCGCGATAGATGTACTCAAGCTGGGGGGCGATGCGGTCAAGGTGGTGATCAATAACCTGGAAGCGATCAAGCTGATTGCGCCCGGCACCAAGATCCTGCACCTGGGCGACCTGCTGAACATCCAGAACGGCACCGACAAGAGCGCCCTGGACGTTAATCTGCAACTGTTCAACCTGATCCAGGGGTTTGTGCAACTGTCGAACAAGTACAACGCGGTCGCGGTGGAGCTGCCGGTGGATGTGCTGGGATTACTGAACATCACGGTCAAGACCAAGGTCATTGAACCGGCGCAGGTTTCCGCCATAGGTAACCCCAAGCTGATCGCCACCCAGCCGATCTACGTCAGGACCGCGCAAGTCAGGACGTTGATCTCGGTGAAACTGCCGGCAATCGGCGCGGTGAACGATTTACTGGGCGGGGTAACGGCGCTGGTGGGCATCTTGTTAGGCAGCTCCTTTGACCCCAAAATCGGCCAGCAAATCGATGTAGCACTGGAAGCCGCCAGCGGCAGCAGCACGGTCACCGGATATCGCTGCAACGGGCCTGCGGACAAAGCCTTGTCGGTGCTCGGTACCACCTCGGCGGTTAGGCTGATGGTGGGCCAGATCGACCCAAAAAACCTGTTTTCCTCCACAGCACCACTGAACGTTGACGAATTCCCATTACTCGACCTTGGGGTGAAGACCTGTAGCAACGGTGTCTGCGATCCCCGGCAACCGTATGGCGTGGGTGGCATCAGCCTGAAGATCGACAGCAGCGTGGCCAAGACCGTCCGGAACCACACTTACCTGTCACCGCCCGAGTTGAAAAGCCCCCCGGACTACTTCAGTTTCAGTTCCAACAACGTGGTGGGCAGCTTGAGCAACACCCTCAATGGCATCCAGTTGATCAACCATCCACCGACACAGGGCGGACTGGTTGGGCTGGTGCTGAACCTGGTGGTCGGCCTGGTCACCGGCGTACTGAATCTGCTCAGCGGCATCATCTCCGGACTGCTCAGCCCGCTCGTCGACCCGCTGGTCAATAACCTGCTCGCCGGCCTGGGCATCGACCTGGCAAAAGTCGAAATCGGTGCCAACCTGTCCTGCAACCCCGGCGGGCGCGCAGTTCTGGTGATCTGAGCACATCAAGCCCGCTGATCATCGGCCAACACGCTAACCTATTAAGCCGCCCCAACCTTGTGGCTTGGCGGCCGCGCGCATTAGATTAGCCAATAGTCCAAGGCCTTAAGAATAAGCAGAAGGGATAAGCATGGCGCTTAATGACCAATCGACCCAGATTCGCCCCGGCGAAGAACTTGATGCCAGCCTCATCGATCCCTACCTCAAGGCCCATATCCCGGGCTTGAGCGGCAGCGTCAAAATCAGCCAGTTCCCCGGGGGTGCCTCCAACCTGACGTACCTGCTGGAATACCCCGGCCAGGAATTCGTGCTGCGCCGCCCGCCCTTTGGCCACAAGGCCAAGTCCGCCCACGACATGGGCCGCGAATACCGGATTCTCAACCAGCTCAAGGACGGTTTCCCGTACTGCCCCAAGGCTTACGTGCACTGCACCGACGAGTCAGTGATCGGCGCCGAGTTCTACGTGATGGAGCGGGTCGACGGGATCATCCTGCGCTCGGACCTGCCGCCGGAACTGGGCCTGGACGCGGCGAAAACCGAAGCCTTGTGCAAAAGTTTTATCGACAAGTTCGTCGAGCTGCACCAGGTCGACTACAGCGCCTGCGGCCTGGCCGACCTGGGCAAGCCCGAAGGTTACGTGGAGCGGCAGATTCGCGGCTGGAGCGACCGCTACGAAAAAGCCCTGACCCCCGACGCCCCCAGCTGGGAAGCGGTACGTGCCTGGCTCAACGACAAGATGCCGGCCGACCACCCCACCTCGAGCATCGTCCACAACGACTACCGCTTCGACAACGTGATCCTCGACCCGCATAACCCGATGCAGATCATCGGCGTGCTGGACTGGGAACTGACCACCCTCGGCGACCCACTGATGGACCTGGGCAACACCCTCGCCTACTGGATCGAAGCGGCCGACCCGGCCCCGGTGCAACTGATGCGCCGCCAGCCGAGCAACGCCCCCGGCATGCTTACCCGCCGCCAGTTCGTCGACTACTACGCCGAACGCTCCGGGATCCAGATCGACAATTTCGACTTCTACTACACCTACGGCCTGTTCCGCCTGGCCGGCATCGTGCAGCAGATCTACTACCGCTTCTTCCATGGCCAGACCCAGGACAAACGCTTTGCGCAGTTCATTCACATGAACAAGCTGCTTGAGCAGATGAGCCTGAATGTCATCAAACAGTCTTCCCTCTGACCCTCTTCAAGGAAAAACCATGTCCAAGACCCAACTGTTCGACCTCGACGGCAAGATCGCTTTCGTTTCCGGCGCCAGCCGCGGTATCGGTGAGGCCATCGCCAGGTTGCTGGCCCAGCAAGGCGCCCACGTGATCGTGTCGAGCCGCAAGATCGACGGCTGCCAGCACGTGGCCGACGCGATCATCGCCGACGGCGGCAAGGCCACGGCAATTGCCTGCCATATCGGCGAAATGGAACAGATCACCAACGTGTTTGCCGCGATCCGCGAACAGTTCGGCCGCCTGGACATCCTGGTCAACAACGCCGCCACCAACCCGCAGTTCTGCAACGTGCTGGACACCGACCTGGGCGCATTCCAGAAGACCGTCGACGTGAACATCCGCGGCTACTTCTTCATGTCGGTGGAAGCCGGCAAGCTGATGCGCGAGAACGGTGGCGGCAGCATCATCAACGTGGCCTCGATCAACGGGATTTCGCCGGGCGTATTCCAGGGCATCTACTCGGTGACCAAGGCCGCCGTGATCAACATGACCAAAGTCTTCGCCAAGGAATGCGCGCCGTTCGGCATTCGTTGCAACGCACTGCTGCCGGGGCTGACCGACACCAAGTTCGCCTCGGCACTGGTGAAGAACGACTCGATCCTGAAAATGGCCCTGGCGCAGATCCCTCTCAAGCGCGTGGCCGACCCGAGCGAGATGGCCGGCGCAGTGCTGTACCTGGCCAGCGATGCGTCGAGCTACACCACCGGTGTATCGCTGAATGTGGACGGTGGTTTCCTGTCCTGATTCGGCTGGCGGGTGACTTGCGGTAATCTTGCGGGTGATTGCTTGCCTCTGGATGAAACATGGAACTGCACGTCGTTATCAAGGGCCGCAAGGACCTGGCCGAACAGCTTTACCAGCAATTGCGCACGGCCATTGAGTCGGGACAACTGGTGGCCGGGTCGCAATTGCCTCCCAGCCGCTTGCTGGCCCTGCAACTGGGCGTGTCGCGCAAGACAGTCTCAGACACCTACGCGGCGCTGACCTACGAAGGGTTGTTGGTCGGCAGGATCGGCCGTGGCACGTTCGTCAACGCCTGGGCCACGCGCCGCGAACACCTGCAAAGTGCCGCCGACCTTGCCTGCGCCGCCAACCTGGCCAAGTGGCAAGCCCTTCCCGCGCCCATGGGTCACCCCAACCGTGAAACCCGCCCGAGCCGGGACTTTATCGGCGGTGCCACCGCCCGCAGCCAGTTCCCCCAGGATGAATGGCGGCGCTGCACCCTCGATGCCTTGCGCCGTATCTCACAGGACAGCGGCTTCTACAGCCGGCCGGAAGGCTTGCCGGCCCTGCGCAGTGCAATCGCCGGGCATATCGCATTTTCCCGTGGGGTCAGGTGCAGCGAAGACGACATCGTAGTCACCAACGGCGCCCAGCAGGCGCTCGACCTGATCGCCCGCGTGGTGCTGGAACCGGGCACCGTCGTCGCCATGGAAGACCCCGGCTACACCCCGGTGCGACTGATGTTCGACGCCATGGGGGCGACCGTGGTGGGCGTGCCGGTGGACGAACACGGCCTGCGGGTCGACTTGATTCCCGACGGCACGCGGCTGATCTACGTGACACCGTCTCATCAGTTCCCCCTGGGCATGCCCATGAGCGTGCCGCGCCGTGAGGCGTTGCTGGCACGTGCGCTGGCGTTGGGCGCCATCGTGATCGAGGATGACTACGACAGCGAATTCCGCTACGAGGGCCGCCCCACCGACTCCCTGCAAAGCATGGACACCCGCGGCGTGGTCGCCTACGTCGGGACCTTCTCGAAAACCCTGCTGCCGGAGTTGCGCCTGGGCTACACGGTGTTGCCGCCGGCGATTTTTGGCGCGGTGCTCAAGGCCAAGCAACTCACCGACCAGCACAGCTCCACCCTGCCGCAATGGGCCCTGGCCAAGTTCATCAGCGAAGGCTACCTGCTCAAGCACATTCGGCGCTGCCATGGGGTGTATGCCGGACGCCGGGAACGGATTCTGCAGCGCCTGGCGGGGGACCTCTCGCCGTGGTTCGACGTGGTGCCCACCGTGGCCGGGTTCCATCTGGCCGCACTGTGCAAGGTGCCGGTGAATATTCCGCAGCTCACCCAATTGGCACGGGAGGCTGACGTGGGGCTCTATCCGCTGAGCGTGTTTTTCCACGACACACCGGTACGCGAGGGACTGAAGATCGGGTTTGGCGCGATCGAAACCCTGGACATTGACCCGGCGCTGGACGTGGTGCGGGATATCCTGCGACAGATTGGCTGAGGGAATTTCCGCCGGATTGGCTATTGGTCAAATCCGGATCGGGGCCTAGGGTGAACGGGTCTCGACTCACTCGGAGCCTCACCATGAAAGTACTGCTCGGCACCACCCTGCTGCTGGCCTCGTTAAGCGCCTTTGCCCACGACCCGGTGTACAACCAGGAAAAGATCAACGTGTTGCAGGAACACGCCCTGGCCAACGTCCCCGGCAAGAAAACCGTGATGCTCACCGTGGACTACGCCCCGGGCCAGGCCACCGTGCCCCATAGCCACACCGGCACGGCCGTGGCCTATGTGCTGGAAGGTGCAATCACCTCGCGGGTCAACGATGAAAAGGCGATCACCTACACGGTCGGCCAGTCGTTCTATGAACCTGCCGGCTCGCGGCACTTTGAATCCAGCAATGCCAGCCAGACCCAACCGGCGAAACTGCTGGTAGTGATGGTGATGGATGACAAGGCCGACGTGCTCACGCCGCTGCCCCACTAACCCGCGCCACCGCTCCCACAGTTTTAACCGCGCACAGTCAGTGGCTCAGGGTCGTTTGAAGTGGTGGCGCAGGTGTTCGATTCGAGGCCGGCAGGTACAGCCTTCAAGGTGGTCGTTGACCATGCCCATCGCCTGCATGAACGCATACATCGTGGTCGGGCCCACATAGCTCCAGCCACGTTTCTTCAGGGCCTTGGACAAACGTGTTGACGCGGCTGACGTGGGGTTGGCCGTCCAGTACGCCATGTCCACCACCGCCGGGCGCTCATCGGCGGCCGGTTCAAACGACCACAACCACGCCGCCAGCGAGCCGGTCTCATCCACCAGCTCACAGGCGCGCCGGGCGTTGTTGATGGTGGACACGATCTTGGCGCGATTGCGCACGATGCCCGGGTCGGCCATCAATCGCTCGATGTCCTGCTCGGTGTACTGCGCCACTCGGCGAAAATCAAAGCCCTCGAACGCCCGGCGAAACGCCTCGCGCTTGCGCAGGATGGTGATCCACGCCATGCCGGCCTGAAAACCTTCCAGGCAAATCTTCTCGTACAGCGCAATGTCATCGGCCACCGGCACGCCCCATTCGTGGTCGTGGTAATCCGGGTACTCCGGCGCCGCCGTGCGCCACGTACAGCTGGTGACGCCCGCCGCGTCCGTGATCAATCCTGGAATATCCATAACTCACCCTGTGAACCAAGCCCGGGATGATAAGCGAAAAAAATTCCGGGCCGCCAACCGCTCAAGTACGAACCTTGCGGACCAACTGGTCAGACCGGGACCTGCCATCCGCGTAATATTTACTTGCGACTTGAAAAAAACCGAGCGTAGACTGGCCCCGCACTGGACATACCGGTCAGACCACAACAATTAAGCCCTGGACCCACCAGGGCACCGAATAGAGATCCTTCCCATGCTCAGATGGTGCTCGCGTTCGATTTTTCTGCAAGTCGTGATTGGCCTGGTGATCGGCATAATCTGCGGCCTCGCCCTCCCTGAATTCTCCTCGCAACTCAAACCCCTGGGTGACGGCTTCATCAAGCTGATCAAAATGCTGATTGGCCTGATCGTCTTCTGCGTGGTGGTCAGCGGTATTTCCGGTGCCGGCGACTTGAAGAAAGTCGGGCGCATCGGCCTCAAGTCGGTGATCTACTTCGAAGCACTGACCACCGTGGCCCTGGTGATCGGCCTGATCATGGCCTTCAGCACCGGGATCGGCACCGGCGCCAATATCCACCTGGAGCAACTGTCGTCTGCCGGCCTGAATGAACTGGCAGACCGCGGCCAACACATCAAGGGCACCAGCCAGTTCCTGATGGACCTGATCCCCAACTCGGTGATCGGCGCCTTCGCGGACAACAACGTGCTGCAAGTGCTGTTGTTCTCGGTGTTGTTCGGCAGCGCACTGAACCTGGTGGGCGAAGCCGCTTCCGGGATCTCGCGGTTGATCAACGAGCTGAGCCACGTGATCTTCCGCATCATGGGCATGATCGTGCGCCTGGCGCCCATCGGCGTGTTCGGCGCCATCGCCTTCACCACCAGCACCTACGGCCTGGATTCCCTGCAACACCTGGGCAGCCTGGTGGGCCTGTTCTACCTTACGTGCTTCCTGTTCGTCGCGGTGATTCTCGGCCTGGTGATGCGCCTGTCGGGCCTGCGGATGCTGCCGCTGCTCAAGTACCTGCGGGAAGAACTGTTGATCGTGATGGGCACCGCGTCCTCCGATGCCGTGTTGCCACAGATCATGCGTAAACTGGAACACCTTGGCATTGGCAGCTCCACCGTGGGCCTGGTGATTCCGACCGGGTACTCGTTCAACCTCGACGGTTTCTCGATCTACCTGACCCTGGCCATCGTGTTTATCGCCAATGCCACCGGCACACCGCTGTCGATGACCGACCTGCTGACCATCCTGCTGGTGTCGCTGATCACCTCCAAGGGCGCCCACGGGATTCCGGGTTCGGCACTGGTGATTCTGGCGGCGACACTCACCGCAATCCCGGCGATTCCGGTGGTGGGCCTGGTGCTGGTGCTGGCGGTGGACTGGTTCATGGGCATTGGCCGGGCGCTGACCAACCTGATCGGCAACTGCGTCGCCACCGTGGCCATCGCCCGCTGGGAAAAAGACATCGATATCCAGCGCGCCAACAAGGTGCTGGACGGGCAACAAGGGTATGCCTTCCAGGCCAAAAAACCGGTGCTGCCCGCCCACCAAGAGTTCTGATGAGACAGACTCACCCCCTGTGGCGAGGGAGCTTGCTCCCGCTGGGGCGCGAAGCGGCCCCAAAAAATGGGCCTGCTGCGCAGTCCAGCGGGAGCAAGCTCCCTCGCCACACCAAGCAGACAGTTCAATTTAAAGGGAGCCAAACGTGATTACCTCGTCAACCGTCGTCAATTCAGTGGTAGAAAAACTGCGCGCCGCCCTGGCGAGGGGTCAGTGGCGGCGCGGCGAGATGCTGCCCGGCCAGCGTGAACTGGCCGAGCAAATGGGCATCAGCCGCCCGAGCCTGCGCGAAGCGGTGATCGTGCTGGAAACCCTCGGCCTGGTGCGCTCCATGCCCGGCAAGGGCGTGGTGGTGCTGGAAACCACACTCAGCGAATCCCAGGCCCAGGACAGCGGCGTGGCGGACGCCAGCCTCGAAGACATCCTGCAACTGCGCTACACCCTCGAGCCCTTTATCGTAGGTTTAGTGGCGCAATCCATCAGCAGCAAGGAAGTCGGGCAACTGCGCCTGACCCTGATGGACATGCGCGAAGCCCTCGACGCCGGCGACAGCGAAGCCGGGATGAATGCCTACATCGCGTTCCACGAAGAACTGTTCGCCCTGACCTCCAACCCGATCTTCCAGAACGTGGTGCAACAAACCAGCAACGCCCTCAAGCAAAGCGCCCAGGTGCTGCGCAACTCCCCCGAACACCTGGCGGAACGCCTGCAGGAAAACGACGCCGTGGTGCGGGCGATCCGCAACAAGAACAGCGCCCTGGCCAGCGCCGAAATGCGCCGGCATATCCTGCAGGAAGGCTTGCGCATGGGCATTCGCTTGAACATCCCGGACGACCATCTGGGTAGCTGACTTCCAGGAGACCGCGCATGACCGCTCACGCCCTGCACACCCCTTTCCCCTTTACGCCGTTGCGCCTGGTGGGCAAGCCGAAACTCTCGGTGGACGACATCTACCCGGCACTGTTCGACGCCATTCTCGAGCAACGCATCGCCCCCGCCAGCCGTTTTACCGAGGAGAGCCTCGGGCAAAGTTTTGGCGTCAGCCGCAGCGTGATTCGCCGGGTGCTGGCGCGGCTGTCGCACCAGCAAGTGATCATCCTGCGGCCCAACCACCGCGCCCAGGTGGCGGCACCGGATGCACAACAGACCCAGCAGATTCTCGAGGCAAGGCGCCTGACGGAAATCACCGTGGTGCAGTTGGCGTGTGCCCAGGCGAAACCGGCGCAGATCCGCCAACTGCGGGAGTTGATCGCACGGGAGCGCGACTGCATCGAGCGTGACGAGCGCGGGCCGGCGATTCGCCTTTCCGGGGAATTTCACCTGCAATTGGCGGCAATTGCGGGCAACGCGCCGCTGGCACAGTTTCTCAACAGCCTGGTGCCGCTGACCTCATTGGCGATTGCGCAGTTTGAGGCGAAGGCCTGCACGTATTGTGCGTGGCAGGAACACATGGCGATTGTGGATGCGGTGGAGCATGGCGATGCCGGCAAAGCCGTCAACTTGATGACCCGGCATCTGGATCATCTGGAAGCCAAGCTACTACGCAGCAATTGATCACACTGTTTTAACCTGTGGCGAGGGAGCTTGCTCCCGCTGGGACGCGCAGCGGCCCCAAAAACGGGACTGCTGCGCAGCCCAACGGGAGCAAGCTCCCTCGCCACAAGTTGAGATAACACGCCGATAATCAAATGCAAAAAAGCCCGATATCTTTCGATACCGGGCTTTTTGTTTTAACGCTCAATCAGACCCATTACAGCACCGACTGACCGCTCATCGCCAAGTCCAGCAACTCACGGTTGGCCACCGCGTACATGGCGTAGTCCGTGCCGACTGCAGCACGAATCTCCACCATCATGGTGCGCCAGCGATCAGCCATGTCCTGGTGCTGCTCCAGCCACAGGGCCACGCGGGCTTCCATGTCTTCTGGCGCATCGGCCATTTGCAGTACGGAAATGGTGATCGCCCGTTGCTGCCAATCCACGTCATCGCGGAAGGCTTCGCGGGCCTGGGCCTGCCAGTTGTTGCCCACGGGCAGGCTGCTGATCTGCTGCAGGTACCACGGCAAGTCCAGGGCGCTGCCGACGGCGAAGTAAGCCTTCGCGACGTCTGCCGCACTTTGGCCTGTCACGTCGGCGGCTTCGATGATCGGCAGCAGGGTGTACAGGTGGGTAGTGCCTGCAACCATGCGCGCCAACAACTCCGGCACACCGGCTTCGACGTAAGCCTGATAACGGTTCTGCCAACCTTCGCGGGTCGGGCCTTCCAGCAGTTCGTCGAGCTTGAGGCCCAGCGCGGCAAGGTGCGGACCGAAGTGCGCAACATCACGCCCCGCATCCTGTTCGTTGCGACGGCTGCGCAGGAACCAGCGCGTGGCACGGCGGCCCAGGCGCATCAGCTCGTCCATCAGCTCCAGTTGCACATCGGCCGAGACCTGGTGGTCCAGGGCTTCGATCTGACGGAACCAGTGCGGGAGGTGGAAGATGTCACGCACGATCACGTAGGCGCCCGCCACGTTCGCCGGGCTCATGCCGGTGGACTCTTTGAGGCGCTGAACGAAGGTGATGCCCATGTGGTTGACCAGGTCGTTGGCGATCTGGGTGCTGACGATCTCGCGCTTCAGACGGTGGCGACGCATGGCTTCGGAGAACTTCGCCACCAGGCTCGGCGGGAAAGCGGTCTCCATGTCACGGGTCAGGTAGTCGTCATCCGGCACCAGGGATTTGAGCAACGCTTCCTTGAGGTCGATCTTGCTGTAGGAGATCAGTACCGACAGCTCCGGACGGGTCAGGCCCTTGCCCGTAGCGGCGCGCTCGTTGAGCTGCTCCTCGGTCGGCAGGTACTCGATGGCACGGTCCAGCTTGCCACGGCCTTCCAGGTCGCTCATCAGGCGCTTGTACTCGGCCACGCGCTCGAAGGCTTTGCGGGCAGCCAGGGACAGGGCCTGGGTTTGCTTGTAGTTGTTGCCCAACACCAGGCTGCCGACTTCGTCGGTCATGCTCGCCAGCAACTGGTTGCGCTGCTTGTCGGTCATGTCACCGGCCTGCACCACTTCGTTGAGCAGGATCTTGATGTTCACTTCGTGGTCGGAACAGTCCACACCACCGGCGTTGTCGATGAAGTCCGTGTTGGAACCGCCGCCATTGAGGCCGAATTCCACACGACCCAATTGGGTCATGCCGAGGTTACCGCCCTCGCCCACCACCTTGCAGCGCAGCTCGTTGCCATTGACGCGCAGGGCGTCGTTGGCCTTGTCGCCCACATCGGCGTGGCTCTCGGTGCTGGCCTTGACGTAAGTACCGATACCGCCGTTCCACAACAGGTCCACCGGTGCCTTGAGCAAGGCGTTCAGCAGTTCGGTCGGGGTCAGCTTGTCGGCCTGGATGTCGAAGCGTTCTTTCATCTGTGGCGAGATGGCAATGCTCTTCGCGCTGCGCGAGAAGATACCGCCGCCTTCGGACATGATGCTGGTGTCGTAGTCGGTCCAGGCCGAGCGCGGCAGGTCGAACAGGCGCTGACGTTCAGCGAAACTGTTGGCCGGGTTCGGGTTTGGATCGATGAAGATGTGCAGGTGGTTGAAGGCCGCGACCAGTTGCAGCTTGTCGGACATCAACAGGCCGTTGCCGAACACGTCGCCGGCCATGTCGCCCACGCCCACCACGGTGATGCTGTCTTGCTGGACGTTGATGCCGCGCTCACGGAAGTGACGCTGCACACCCACCCACGCGCCCTTGGCGGTGATGCCCATTTTCTTGTGGTCGTAACCGGCAGAACCACCGGAAGCGAACGCATCACCCAACCAGAAGCCGTAGTCGATGGCGATGCCGTTGGCGATGTCGGAGAAGGTCGCAGTGCCCTTGTCCGCTGCTACTACCAGGTACGGGTCATCGTTGTCGTGGCGCACCACGTTCAACGGTGGCACCAGGGCGCCGTCTTTCAGGTTGTCGGTAATGTCCAGCAAGCCCGAAATGAAGATGCGGTAGCAGGCGATGCCCTCGGCCGCGATCTCGTCCCGGCTGCCGCCCAATGGCAGGCGACGCGGCAGGAAACCGCCCTTGGCGCCCACCGGCACGATCACCGAGTTCTTCACTTGCTGGGCTTTTACCAGGCCCAATACTTCAGTGCGGAAGTCTTCTTCCCGGTCGGACCAGCGCAGGCCGCCGCGAGCGACGTTGCCAAAGCGCAGGTGCACGCCTTCAACCCGTGGCGAGTAGACGAAGATTTCAAACTTCGGCACTGGCTTGGGCAGCTCAGGAATCGCGTGCGGGTTGAACTTGAAGCTGAAGTACGACTTGTTCTGGCCGTTGGCGTCAGCCTGGTAGAAGTTGGTCCGCAGGGTGGCCTTGATCAGGTCCAGGTAGCGACGCAGGATGCGGTCTTCGTTGAGCACCTGAACGTCGTCCAGGGCCGTGAGGATCGCTTGTTCCAGGCGTTGCTGCTTGTCTTCGAGGTCTTCGGCGGTGAGCTTGCGCGCCAGGTAGAAACGGGTCTTGAACAACCGGGTCAACTCGCGGGCGATGTCGGTGTGGTTGTTCAGGGTGCTGGCGATGTAACCCAGGTCGAAGCCCAGGCGAATCTGCTTCAGGTAACGGGCGTAGGCACGCAGCAGCGCCACGTCGCGCCATGGCAGGCCGGCCGTCAGCACCAGACGGTTGAACGCATCGTTTTCGGCATCGCCGTGCACGATATGCACGAATGCGTCCTGCAGGGTGTCGTTCAATTGCTGGATATCGAGGTTCACGCCTTCGGCGGCGATGAACGCGAAATCGTGAATCCAGAACTCGCGGCCATTGGCATGACGCAGGCGGTACGGGAATTCACCCAGGACACGCAGGCCGAGGTTTTCCAGGATCGGCAGCACATCGGACAGCGCCAGCGGCGTATCGGCGTGATACAGCTTGCAATGCAGCTCGCGCTGGCCGGAAACCTGGCCCAGCGGCTGGTAGAAACTCATCACCAGCGGGTTGGCTTCGGTCAGGCTGAGCAAGTGCTGCATGTCGACCACGGCCGAATGCGCGGCGAAACGCTCGCGGTAGCCGGCCGGGAAACCTTTCGGAAAATCCGCCAGCACGTTGGTGCCGTGGGCTTCGCCGAAGCTTTCCACCACCAGGCTGGAGTAGTCGTCCTGCCAGCTGCGGCAGGCCTGCACCACTTCTTTTTCCAGTTGCAGCGGGTCGATGTCCAGGCGGTTCTTCGGGTCCACCCGCAGGATCAACTGCACGCGAGCCAGTACGGACTCGGAGAAGAACGTCCAGAACTCGCAGTCCGAGGCTTTCAGGCGATCCATCAGCACTTGCTGGATCTTCTGGCGCACCTCGGTGGAATAGATGTCGCGCGGCACGTAGGCCAGGCAGTAGCAGAAACGGCCGTACGGGTCTTTGCGCAGGAACACGCGGATCTTGTTGCGTTCCTGGATCTGCACGATCGACATCACGGTGCTGAACAGCTCGTCCACCGGGGTCTGGAACAGATCATCGCGGGGCAGAACCTCGACCACCTGGGCCAGTTCCTTGCCCAAGTGCGCCTTGGCCTGGAAGCCCGAGCGACGCTCGATTTCCGTCACCTTGCGACGGATGTAAGGAATCACCCGCACGCTTTCGCCGTACACCGAGGAGGTGTAGAGGCCCATGAAGCGGCATTCCTTGATGACCTTGCCGTCGGCGTCGATCTGGCGGATCGACACGTAGTCCGGGTAGGCCGGGCGGTGCACGCGGCTTGGGTGTGCAGCCTTGGCGAACGACAGCACGGCCGGCTCACGCAGGTAGTTCACCGCGTAGTCTTCGATGCGCAGCTCGTCGGCCGTCAGGCCCGGGCGCAGCAGTTTGGTCAGACCGAGGAACGAGTTGGCGTCATATTCGATATGACCGCCGTCCGCCTCGTCACGTACCACAAACTCTTCATAGCCGAGGAAGGTGAAGTGGTTGCCCACCAGCCATTCCAGGAAGCTCTTGATCTCGGCTTTTTCTTCGCCGTCGATCACGTACGGGCTGGCGTCGATACCGGCCAGCAGCTCCTGGACCTTGGCTTTCATCGGTTCGAAATCGGCGACTGCAACGCGCACTTCGCCCAGTACCTGCTCAAGTTCCTTGCTCAGGACACTCAGCTCGGCGGCGTTGGCGCAACGGTCGATTTCCAGGTACATCAGCGATTCTTGCTGAACGTCTTCGCCCTGGGTGCCTTTGGGCAGGATTTCCAGCAGTTCGCCCTTCTTGCCACGACGCACGCTGAGTACGGTGGTTTGCAGGGTGTGGATGCTGTAGCCACGGCGGTTCAGCTCGGTACGCACCGAGTCCACCAGGAATGGCAGGTCGTGGTGCAGCACTTCGACCGCAGTGTGGGTCGATTGCCAGCCATGACGTTCGTAATCGGGGTTGTAGACCCGCACTTGCGGTTGGTTGTGATCAAAGCGCTCAAGCAGGCGCCAGGCAGACAGGGTGCAACCGGCCAGGTCGGACAAGCGACGCTGGGTCAGTTCATCCAGGGAAATGATGCCGAAGAATTGTTCAGCGAACAGCGCCACTTGTGGCAGTGCCTGTTCACTGATGTGCTGCGCCAGTGCCGCTTGCAGTTGGTGCTGGAAGTCGGCTTTGCTGGCTGCGGTGAAGAACGCCATCTGTGGTACTCCGCTTGGGCTTGTTATTGATGGAAGCGTCGCGTGTTATCCCCTTGCGGGGAGACCGTCAGCTCTGTTCGCGGTCTACAGTAACGAATTCAGAGTGACAGGTGGGTGAAGCTGGACAAGACAATGAGGTCACATTCAACTTCCATAAGATGCGCACCTTGCCAGGTGACGGTACGACGGGCAGGTCAGACTCCTGGCGAGGCACATCCGTTGCGCAGCTTAACGAGTGTAGGAAGCAAGCTGCTTGCGACGCTGCGACATATTCGGTCATCGGCACGCTGCCGGCGGGTTGCGACTTGGGCAACCGGGTGTTTTCGGAGAAATCCCGGGGCGCCGAGTACCGGAAATGACTGATATTGCCCGCCAGGTCATGCCACAAGGTCTGACACACGATGCAGCACAAAATTCGCCGCAATGGCACAATTGCCCTGCTTCGCCCTCCCCCAGACAGGATTAACCATGCCATTGCAACTCACCACCGCCCACCTGATCGTCAACCCGTGCGATGACGAAGAAGACAACATGGCCATGCTCTGCTGCCACGGCGACAAGGGCGAGATGTTCATGGTGACCCGTTATCCGGACGAGGACGAGGTGGAAGTCACCTGGGATTACGAGCCGTCGACCCTGGACGGGCTGAAGATCACCCTGAGTGCCACGACACTGTTGGTGGAGATTGGCGCGGCGGATGCCGATGCATTGGGGGGCCACGATCAATTGGCAATCACCCACGGCACCGCCGAGTCGGATCTGGCCGAAGTGGAAGAAACCCTGCAGAACATTCTCAAGGGCACCGGGACCTATATCCGGGCCTAGCTGCCAAACCCGCACAATGTGGCGAGGGAGCTTGCTCCCGCTGGGCTGCGAAGCGGCCCCAATCCAGCCAACTGCGTTTTGCCTGGAAAAACTCGGCAGCCTTGTTGGGGCTGCTGCGCAACCCAGCGGGAGCAAGCTCCCTCGCCACAAAGGCAGGCGCCTATCGGAAAAAACCTCAGACATTTCCCACATTTCCCGAAAAATACCCCCCGCGCCGTTAGTCTCCACCCCCTCCGATGCATTAAAGTAACGCCCCCAGGCCTGGCATTTTTCGCAATGCCCAGTCTCACCTCTCCAGGAACCGTCATCGATGGAACATCGTGAAGCGCTGCTTGCGCTGCGAACCTTTCTTTCAACGCAGATTCTCGGCCAGGAAAAACTCATCGAGCGCTTGCTCATTGCCCTGCTCGCCGATGGCCATATGCTGGTTGAAGGCGCTCCCGGGCTGGCCAAGACCAAGGCCATCAAGGAGCTTGCCGAAGGGATCGAGGCACAGTTCCATCGCATCCAGTTCACCCCCGACCTGCTGCCCGCCGACATCACCGGCACCGAGATCTATCGCCCGGAAACCGGCAGTTTCGTGTTCCAGCAAGGCCCGATCTTCCACAACCTGGTGCTGGCGGACGAAATCAACCGTGCCCCGGCCAAGGTGCAGTCGGCATTGCTCGAAGCCATGGCCGAGCGCCAGGTCAGCGTGGGGCGCAGCACTTACGAGTTGTCGCCATTGTTCCTGGTGATGGCCACGCAAAACCCGATCGAGCAGGAAGGCACCTACCCGCTGCCCGAAGCCCAGCTCGACCGTTTCCTGATGCACGTGAAAATCGGCTTCCCCGATGCCGCCGTCGAGCGCCGCATCCTGCAGCAGGCCCGTGGCGAAGCCCTCAACGGTGAAACCAAGCCCGAGCGGCGCGTCAGCCAGCAGGCGATCTTCGCCGCGCGCAAGGAAATCCTCGGCCTGTACATGGCCGATGCGGTGGAGGAATACCTGGTGCAACTGGTCATGGCCACTCGCACACCGGCCAAGTTCGACCCGGAAATGGCCGAATGGATTGCCTATGGCGCCAGCCCTCGTGGCTCGATTGCCCTGGACCGCTGCGCCCGGGCCCACGCCTGGCTGGCCGGCCGCGATTTCGTCAGCCCGGAAGACATCCAGGCGGTGCTGTTCGACGTGCTGCGCCACCGCATCATTCTGTCGTTCGAGGCCGAAGCGGCCGGCATCGACCAGGACCGCGTGGTGCAACGCATTCTCGACGTCGTTGCCGTCGCTTGACGTCCATGAACGCTGGCGATGGAACCCGTGTCACCCTGAGCGAATTGATCGAGATGCGTCATCGCGTGCGGGAAGTGCAGCTGTTTTCCACGCCGAGCCAGCGCAGCCCGCTGATCGGCCTGCACCACTCGAAACTGCGCGGGCGCGGGGTCGACTTCGACCAGGTGCGGGTGTATCAGGCCGGCGACGATGTGCGCACCATCGACTGGCGCGTCACCGCACGCACCCAGGAGCCACACACCAAGCTGTTTCATGAAGAGCGCGAACGGCCGATCTTCATCATGGTGGAGCAAAGCTGCCGGCTGTTTTTCGGCTCGGGGCAGATGTTCAAGTCGGTGCTGGCGGCCCAGGCGGCGAGCCTGATCGGCTGGGCGGCGCTGGGCCATAACGACCGGGTCGGCGGGCTGGTGTTCGGTGACAGCGAGCACTACGAAATCAAACCCCGGCGCAGCAAACAAAGCCTGCTGCAATTGCTCAACCGGTTGGTACGGGTCAACCAGAGCCTCAACACCGAACGCCGCCCCGAGGCCGACGCCCTTGGCATGGCCTTGCGCCGAGCCCGGGAAGTATTGCGCCCGGGCAGCCTGGTGATTGTGATCTGTGACGAGCGCGCCCTGACCGAAGGCGCCGAGCAACAGCTGAGCCTGCTGTCGCGGCATTGCGACCTGCTGCTGTTGCCGGTGTCCGACCCGCTGGACCACGCCCTGCCCGCCGCCGGCCTGCTGCGCTTCGCCGAGCGCGGCGCACAGCTGGAACTGGACACTCTGAATTTTGATCTGCGCCAGGCCTACAAGGCCCAGGCCGAAGCCCGCAGCGCACGCTGGGAACTGCTCGCGCAAAAGCTGCGGGTGCTGTTGATGCCCTTGAGTACCCAGGGTGAAATGGTCGAGCAACTGCGCGAATACCTGAACCCGCAACGCCCGGTTAAAAAGCAATGAGCAGCCTCGACCAACTGCAACCCCTGATCGCCCCGCCAGTGATCGGCTTCTGGCCGCCGGCGCCGGGTTGGTGGCTGTTGCTGCTGATCATCCCGTTGGCGGGCTGGGGCCTGTGGTGGCTGCGCCGTTTCCTGCCAGCCAAGCGCCCATTGGCCCGTGCCGAACAACCCCTGGACCCGCTGCGCATCGCCGCCCTCGCCGAACTGGCCTTGATGCCCAAACCCTACGACGGCGCACCGGCGGGTGCCTGGCTGCAACAGCTCAACGGCCTGCTCAAGCGCCTGTGCCGCAACGACTACCCCTATAGCCAGAGCCATACCCTCAACGGCCGCAAGTGGCTGGCGTTCCTCGACAACCGTTGCCCCGCTGCCGGCCTGACCCGCTGGATGGTGCTGGTGGAAGGCGCCTACAAGCCCGAATGCAAACTCGACGACAAGGCCATCGCCGGGCTGACCCAGGCCGTCGACACCTGGATTCGCAAACATGTTTGAGTTCGCCTGGCCGTGGATCTTTGCCCTGTTGCCATTGCCCTGGTTGCTGCGCCTCATCCTGCCGGCGGCCGACAGCGGCGAACCGGCGCTGAAAGTCAGCTTCCTCAGCGACCTCGAAGGCCTGGCCCGCCGCCGCGCGCGGGTCAACCTGCCGGGCTGGCGCCAGCAAGCGCCGTTTGTGTTCCTGTGGCTGCTGCTGTTGACCGCCGCCGCCCGCCCGGAATGGCTCGGCGAACCCTTGCCGATTGCAGCCAGCGGCCGCGACTTGCTGGTGGCGGTGGACGTATCCGGCTCGATGGACTTCCCCGACATGCAATGGCAAGACGAAGACGTCAGCCGCCTGAGCCTGGTCAAGCACCTGCTGGGAGATTTCCTGGAGGGCCGCGAAGGTGATCGCGTGGGATTGATCCTGTTCGGCAGCCAGGCCTATCTGCAAGCGCCGCTGACCTTTGACCGGCGCACCGTGCGCACCTGGCTGGATGAGGCACGGATTGGCATCGCCGGTAAAAACACCGCGATTGGCGACGCCATCGGCCTGGCCCTCAAGCGCCTGCGCCAGCGTCCGGCGCAAAGCCGGGTGCTGATCCTGGTCACCGACGGCGCCAACAATGCCGGCGAAATCGACCCGCTGACCGCCGCCCGCCTGGCCGCCGAAGAAGGGGTGAAAATCTACCCGATCGGCATCGGCGCAGACCCCGAGCAAACCGGCTCCCTGGGCATCCTCGGCGTCAACCCGAGCCTCGACCTCGACGAACCGGCCCTCAAGGCCATCGCCGAGGCCACCGGCGGCCGCTACTTCCGCGCCCGCGACGGCAACGAACTGCTGAAGATCAAGGAAACCCTCGACCAGCTCGAACCCGTGGCCCAGCAACCCACCCAGGCCCGCCCCGCCCAGGCGCTGTACAG
>Ga0209173_100363_pt1 | contig 27371 bp, 27 predicted proteins | sample SynthPrep_16_END_FD_187206 | JGI IMG/M metagenome (GOLD analysis project Ga0209173, IMG submission 187206) | Synthetic microbial communities from Ohio, USA - SynthPrep_16_END_DS12_MetaG (SPAdes) (version 2) | ecosystem: Engineered > Bioreactor > Aerobic > Activated sludge | place: USA: Ohio... | reverse complement strand
CTAGTAATCGGGGGTACCTGTTTTTACTCATCTCACGACCTCTAAAGCAGCTTGCGCAATGCAGTTGGGTTTTGATCGCCAACACTTCACCCTGCCAAGGGTTGGCATTTCTCTTCGATTGAATAAGGGCCTGCCCGTCGCACCTTGCGCGAATCGACACGTCCCGGGCTAGCGGTGAGTTCTTATTCGAATTCGTTGGTCAAAGGCCTTGTTACAGACCAATTCCATTTGGTGCGGATAGTTGAAAGGCTGCCGGCACCTGGGGTCGCATGAAACGTTACATCCGCTTCTCGACCGCCCTAGTTTGCTCAGGGGTGAGCAGCACCGGACATTCAGTGCGGGCGATTGTAGTTAGCTAGCGATGTATAAACCATGTCTTATCCAGAAATAATTTTTATCGTTTCCAGCAATAATCCTTCACCATTATTGCAAAGGTCCGCGATCGTATCGCGTTTGATTCTCGACAAAAACCACAAAAAATGCCGTGTTATTGGGCAATCTGCCACATCCCTTACAGCCTGTAAGGGCATCGAAAACGGATCCAAGTCCCCTAAAAACAAGGCATTCGGACATCGGGCAATGTCGCCGACCGCACGCCACTCGCGGCGTCGGCCAGACGACGAACTGACAGCCATAAAACGCCGCTTCATGCAAATTTATGGCGCGTTTACGAGCGTCAGAAACGTCCTGCGACAGCTTCCGTGTGACAACATGTCGCACGCTGCGCACACCCAAACTTGCCCCGCGTCACGGCCTCTTCACAAATGCCTACAAACAAAAACGCCCCAGCCTTCTTTAGAGGAAGGCCGGGGCGTTGAGTTGTAACGGCTTAGGCTTTGCCCTGGCGATTACGGTAAATGCCCAGTGGCACCAGGATCACCGTCAGCACAAAGGCCACCAGCGCCCACTGGGCCAGGGACAGGCCGAGCACGGGCGGGTACGGCGTCTCACAGAAGCCGTCGACCTGGAACCCCAGGGGAAACACCGAGGCCAGCGGCAAGCCATCGACAATCGGTTGCAGCACGTCGATGCCGCAGCTGACCTTCGGAAAGTACTGGATGTACACGTGATAGCCGGCAGCGGCGACGCCACCCAGGGCGCTGAGGGTCACCAGTGCTTCAAACACCGTGACACTGCGGGTGGTGCGCATGGCGGCACCGATGAAGGCGAAGATCGCGATCAGCAGCAAGGCATAACGTTGCAGGATGCACAGCGGGCAAGGGGCCTCGCCCAGCACCACCTGCATGTACAGCGCCCCGCCGATCAGCGCCAGGCAAATGATGCCCAGCAGTACCAGAAAGCGTCGCTCCCTGCCCAAACGCAATTCGTCGATCATCCCCGTTTCCCTTTAGCCAATGATGGTTGTGCCAATGGCCGCAAGTTTACACGCGGACGGTGAAAGTTGAGCAGTTGGCGTGTGGAGGTTTAAACAGGAGGCATTAACAGGAGATTAATCAGGGAAAATGGAGATCAAAATGTGGGAGCGGGCTTGCTCGCGAAAGCGGAGTGTCAGTCACTGAATGTGTGTCTGATACACCGCCTTCGCGAGCAAGTCGAATCGTCGCACCGCCGCTCCCACATTTTTGACCGAGTAAGTTATTCCAGGGCCGACGCCGGCCCAAAGAACTCATACCGGCTCTGCGCTTCCGGCACACCCAGGGCCTTCAAGTGACGCTTGATCGCCGCCATGAAGCCTTTAGGCCCCAGGAAGTACGCATCCACATCGCGCTCCTGCGGCAGCCACGCCGCCAGTTGCTCCTGGCTCAGCATCCCGACCTTGTCCGCCGCCGGGCTCACGCCATCATCCTCGGCGTAGCAATAGAAGCGCTTGAGCTGCGGATGCTGCGCCGCCAGGCCGTCCACCCATTCGCGGAACGCATGCACGCCGCCATTACGCGCGCAGTGGATAAAGTGAACCGGACGCTCGGTGGCCAGCGCCGCTTCGAGCATCGGCAATGTTGGCGTGATGCCCACGCCGCCGCTGATCAGCACCAATGGCTTGTCGCCGGCCGCCAGGGTGAACTCCCCCGAAGGCGGGAACAGATCGATGGTCGCACCCACCTGGAACTGGTCATGCAGGTAGTTCGACACCCGTCCACCGGCTTCGCGCTTGACGCTGATGCGGTACTGGCCCGAATCGCCACGCGCCGACAGGGAATAGTTGCGGCGCACTTCCTCGCCCTCCAGCACCAGCTTCATGCCGATGTACTGTCCAGGCTCGGCGGCCAGGATCGGGCCGTTATCCACAGGCGCGAAGTAAAACGAGATAATTTCCGCGCTCTCCTCCACACGCTTGACCAAGGTGAACGGCCGCGCGCCACGCCAGCCGCCCGGCGCTTCTTCCTTCTCTTTATAGATAGCCGCTTCGGCACCGATCAGGATGTCGGCCAATTGGCCATAGGCGGCGCCCCAGGCACTCATCACTTCAGGGGTGGCGATTTCGCTGCCCAGCACTTCGGAAATTGCCCGCAGCAGGCAGGTGCCGACAATCGGGTAATGCTCCGGCAGGATCTGCAGGGCCACGTGCTTGTTAATGATCTTTGCCACCAGATCGCCCAACTGGTCGAGTTGATCGATATGCCGGGCGTACATCAGCACGCCGTTGGCCAAGGCCCGGGGCTGGTCGCCGCTGGCCTGGTGGGCCTGGTTGAACAGCGGGCGTACTTCCGGGTATTCGGACAGCATCATCCGGTAGAAATGGGTGATCAGGGCTTCGCCGCCACTTTCCAGCAGGGGCACGGTGGATTTGACGATGGCACGGTCTTGGGCACTAAGCATGGCAGACTCCTGGGTCTTCTTACTGAATACCCTTTACTACTCAGTATTCGTGCCAACTAATAAATCCTTATAAATCAGATACTTAATATTAATGTAGTCAGTATGACTTCCTACGCTATATAGTCACTATGACTACAAGGAGTCATTATGACTGCGAAGCCGCTGCTCACCACCCTGCTGCCCCTGGTCGCCGACCTGTCCCGCGAGTTGCCCGAAGGCGAGCGTTACCGGCGCCTGCTCCAGGCCATGCGCGCCCTGCTACCCTGCGACGCGGCCGCCCTGCTGCGCCTCGACGGCGAATGGCTGGTGCCGCTGGCGGTGGATGGCTTGAGTACCGATACCCTCGGCCGGCGCTTCAAGGTCAGCGAACATCCGCGTTTCGCCGTGCTGCTCAGCAGCCCCGGCCCTACCCGCTTTGACAGCGACAGCGAACTGCCCGACCCCTATGACGGCCTGGTGGATGGCCTGCACGGGCATCTGGAAGTCCACGACTGCATGGGCTGCCCACTGTTTGTCGACGACCAGCCCTGGGGCCTGCTGACCCTCGACGCCCTGGATACCGAGCGCTTCGAACGGGTGGAACTGGACGCCCTGCAAGCCTTTGCCAGCCTCGCCGCCGCCACCGTCAATGTCGCCGAACGCATTGAACGCCTGGCCCTGCGCGCCGAAGACGAACACCAGCGCGCCGAAATCTACCGCCAGGCCAGCGGCCAGCAGCACAAGGAAATGATCGGCCAGAGCAAGAGCCACAAACGCCTGGTGGAAGAAATCAACCTGGTGGGCGGCAGTGACCTGACGGTATTGATCACCGGCGAGACCGGCGTGGGCAAGGAGCTGGTGGCCCAGGCGATCCATGCCGCATCAAACCGCGCCGAGAAACCGCTGATCAGCCTCAACTGCGCCGCCCTGCCGGAAACCCTGGTGGAAAGCGAACTGTTCGGCCACGTGCGCGGGGCGTTTACCGGCGCGCTCAACGAACGCCGGGGCAAGTTCGAGCTGGCGAATGGCGGCACGCTGTTTCTTGATGAAGTGGGCGAGTTGTCCCTCACCGTGCAGGCCAAGCTGCTGCGGGTGCTGCAAAGTGGCCAGTTGCAGCGCCTGGGGTCTGACAAGGAGCACCAGGTGGATGTGCGCCTGATCGCTGCCACTAACCGGGATCTGGCCGAAGAAGTACGCAGCGGCCGCTATCGTGCCGACTTTTATCACCGTTTGAGTGTGTACCCGCTGCAAGTCCCCGCGCTGCGTGAGCGCGGTCGCGATGTGCTGTTGCTGGCGGGCTTTTTCCTTGAACAGAACCGCTCACGCATGGGCCTGGGCAGCCTGCGCCTTACCAGCGATGCCCAGGCGGCACTGCTGGCTTATACCTGGCCGGGGAATGTGCGCGAACTGGAACACTTGATCGGCCGCAGCGCCTTGAAAGCCCTGGGTAACTGCCGGGAGCGCCCGAAGATTCTCAGCCTCAGCGCGGCGGATCTGGACTTGCCGAACGCCACCGCGCCACCGCTCGAAGCGCAGCCCGACCCCGTGCCGGACGTCACCGGCGACCTGCGCCTGGCCACCGAGAACTACCAGCGCCAGGTCATCAGCGCCTGCCTGGAACGCCACCAGCACAACTGGGCCAGTGCCGCCCGTGAGCTGGGCCTGGACCGGGCCAACCTGGGACGAATGGCCAAGCGCCTGGGCCTGAAGTAGCGAACGGTGACTCTCAGGTAAAAGAGATTAAATGTGGGAGCTGTCGAGCCTTAGCGAGGCTGCGATGGCATCACCGCAGTGCACCTGCAAAACCGCAGCGCCTGCATCGAAGCCTCGCTTGGCTCGACAGCCCCCACACTAAACCTGCTTCGCCTTGTAGATTGGATTGATCGGCGCGCCAGCCTTGGGCTTGCGAAACACCAACACATTCCCCAGCATCACCAGCACCAACCCCGCCAACGCCGGCGCTGTCCACTGATAGCCCTCGGCAAACGCCGAGACGTTCAACGCCACCACCGGGAACAGCACGGTGCAATACGCCGCCCGCTCCGGGCCCATGCGCCCGACCAGGGTCAGGTAGGCGGTAAAGCCAATCACCGAACCCGGGATCACCAGGTACAGCAGCGAACCGATGTAGCGGCTGTTCCATTCCATGTCGAACGGAATGCCCTGCACCGCGCAGTACATCGCCAGCATCGACGCACCATAGGCCATGCCCCAGGCATTGGTGGTCAGCGGCTTGAGGCCGGCCTTCTGTTGCAGGCTCGACAGCATATTGCCCGCCGAGAAACACATCGTACCGAGCAGCGCCAAACCCAGGCCGAGCAAGGTTTGCGGGCTGGCGGTGTGCCCCACCAGTTCCGGCCAGAACAACAGCCCGAGGCCGAGCAAGCCAAGGCCGCCGCCCATCAACACATTGCGTGCGACCTTCTGCCCGAAGAACACCCGGGCGTTCAGCGCGTTCCACAAGGTGGCCGTCGAGAACACCACCGCCACCAGGCCGCTGGGAATCCACTGGCTGGCGGTCAGGAAGCACATGAAGTTGACGCAAAACAGGCACAGGCCCTGGGCCAGGCAGATCAGATGCCCGCGCCGGTTCATCACCTGCAGCTTGCGGCTGAGCAGCAGCATCACGAACAGCACCAGCGCCGCGAGGCCAAAGCGATAGACGATGGACACCGGAATCGCCACCACGCCCAGTTGCCACTTGAGGGCAATCCAGGTGGTGCCCCAGATCAATACGGTGAGTAAATACAGGAAAAGGTTCATGGCGGGCTCCGAGGGTTGAGCCACAGTTTCGCCCCTGGCGGCACCAGGTCTCTTGCACATTCTTGCGCTTTTGTCGGCTGCCGGGATCACAGCCGCCGCCGCGGGGAGTAGGATGCAAGCCGTCAGAGAGTACGAATATGCCGCCACTGGAAACCCTGCAAGTCTTTCAATCCCTCAACCGCTCGCCCAACGCTCGCCTCGAGCTGTGCGCCGAGCTCGGTGACGGCTTGTCTGCAGCCCTGTGGAGCAACCATCACGACGCCCAGGACTACGAAGCCCCCGACCACCACACCTTGTCCTGCTACATCGGCGGCGGCACCGGCACCTTTCGCCGCGACCAGCCCGGCACCAAGGGCGGCCCGGACAAGCTGTGCATCCTGCCGGCCGAGCATCAGTCGGCCTGGGTGATCAACGGCGAAATCCGCCTGGCCCACGTGTATTTCAGCCCCGAGCAATTCGCCCTGGGCTGCGTCACCTTGCTGGACCGCGAACCCCGCGAGTTGCAACTGCGCGAGAGCACCTTCCTCGACGATGCGCGGCAGGCCCGGCGTTTTCACCAGTTGATCGGCCTGAACTGGAAAGAGCCCGGCGAACGCCTGCTGACCAGCAGCCTGGCCCATGAAATGCTCAGCCATACCTTGCTCAGCCAAGTGGGGATGCGCGAAGGTTTGCGTTTGAAAGGCGGGCTGGCCGCCCACCAGCGCCGGCAACTGGTGGAGCACATCGACCAGCAGCTGGCGGAGCCGATCAGCCTGGGGCAGTTGGCAGGCTTGTGTGCGTTGTCGGAGTACCACTTTGCGCGGATGTTTCGCGAGAGTTTTGGACTGCCGCCCCATCAATATCTGCTGGCGCGGCGCCTGGCCCGCGCCCGGGAGTTGTTGCGGGGTGGGTCGTTGCCGCTGGGCGAGATTGCCCTGGCGTGCGGGTTTTCCAGTGCCAGCCACTTTACCAACCGGTTCCGCCAGGCGATGGGCGCCACCCCTCGTGAATACCGGCAGGCGTTCCTGCCTTGAAATGCAATCTGCCTGACGGCACAGGTCCAATGTGGGAGCGGGCTTGCTCGCGAATGCGCTGGATCAGTCAGTACATCTGTTGACTGTCACACCGCATTCGCGAGCAAGCCCGCTCCCACCTTTGATCTTCGGTGCTCAATAGTCCGTGCTGTTGGCCAGTGCCGTGGCCAGGCGGTTTTCCAGCGCCTTGACCCGCGCGCCTGCGACCACGTAATTGTTGGTCACCATCGAAAACACCAGCTTGCGCCCATTGGCATCGGTGACATACCCGGTCAACGACGACACGCCGCTCATGGAGCCGGTCTTGCCGTGCAGGTTGTTTTCCGCAGCGGTGCCCCGCAGGCGGTAACGCAGGCTGCCGCCCACCAGGCGCTGCGGATTACCGGCAACCGGCAACGCGTTGTACCAGGCGTTGAACCAGGGCTGTTTGCTGGCGGCCAGCAGCACATCCGTGAGGTTCTGCGACGACACCAGGTTACGCCGGGACAACCCCGAACCGTCCACCTGGTTCAACGTCGCCGTATCAATCCCCTGACGCTTCAGGAACCCGGCCACCGCCGCCACACCGGCAGGCGCCGTACCGGCATTCACGGTCTTGCGCCCCATGCTCTTGAGCAAGGCTTCAGACATGTTGTTATTGGAAAGCTTGAGCAACGGCGTGATCAGTTCCTGCAACGGCGCCGACTCATGCAGCGCGAGCACCGTCGCCGTGATCGGCGTCACACCCCCGATCATCCGACGCCCCTGCACGACAATCCCCTGCTGCGCCAAGGCCTGTTCAAACAGGTTGGCCACCAGTTGCGTCGGCTCCCACACACTGACCAGTTGCGGGCTCTGCCTGCCCGGCGCCAACGCGCCACTGAGGCGCAACAGGTTGGTGCCGTGCTGGCGATTGATTCCATAGCTGTTGCCTGTGCCGCTGACCGCACGGTTGCTGAGCTGCACGTAATCGGTAGCCGGGCTGATCTCCACCGTCACCGGGCGCCCTGCCACGACCGGCGCCCTGGCCGTGACCAGCAGGGAGCCCGCATCAAAGTCGTCATTGGGCGACACCGTCAGCGCCGAAATCTGCGCGCCGTAGTAGGTGCTTTCATCGTCCTGGGACCAGTCGGTGCCCAGGCGCTCGGCGTCGAAGAACGTGTCGTCGAACACCAGGTCGCCCCGCACCTGCCGGATGCCCTGCTGCGCCAGGTTGGCCGCCAGCGCCTGGTAATCCGCCCACTGGATCGTCGGGTCGCCCAGGCCGCGCAGGTAGAGGTTGCCGTCAAGCACCGCGCCCTGGCGGATGCCGTCGCTCAACAGTTGCGTGGAAAACCGATACTGCGGCCCCAGCACATCCATCGCCGCCGCAGTGGTCAACAGCTTGAGGCTCGAAGCCGGGGTCAGCCGTGTGCGTGGGTTGTGCTGGTAGAGCGTGTTGCCGCTGCGGGCATCGCGCACCATCAGCGACACGCTGGCGCCGTGCAGTGCCGGGTCGGCCAGCAACTGGTCGAGGCTGGCGCTGGTGGAAGTTTTCGGCGCCGTGGCGCAACCGCCCAGCAACAAGCTCAAGCCCAGCAGCAGCCCGCCGGTGTGTATCCATCGTCCCAACTGCATCGCTATCGTGTTCCCGCAAAGTCATTAATGGCGGCCACGCTAGCAGCTCGACAACCGTATGGCGAGGCAGCCGGCTACCGCGCCATACGGTGTAGCCGAATTTAAAACGTCAGGGTGCTGGACACCGACACCTGCCGCGCATCGCCGATGGACACGAACTGGGTGTTCACGGCCGAGGTGTAATAGGTGCGGTCAAACAGGTTCTTCACGTTGAGCTGGAACTTGACCTTCTGCCCCTCGATTTTAGTGTCATAGGTGGCGAACGCATCGGCCACGGTGTAGCCCGGCAGTTCGAAGCTGTTGGCCGCGTCCCCTGCTCGCTCGCCGACATAACGTGCCCCGGCACCGACCCGCAGTTGGTCGCCACCGAGAATGCTGCCGAAGTCATACACCGCCGACAGCGAGCCGGTGTTCTTCGCCACGTTTTGCAGGCGATTACCTTTGTATTCCGGGTCTTCGGTAACCTCTGCATCGGTGTAGGCATAGCTGCCGATCACGCTCCACTTATCCGTCAGTTGACCGCTGGCATCCAGTTCCAGGCCTCGGGAGCGCACTTTGCCGGCGACACTGTACACCGAGGTCAGGCCATCGCCGACCTGCACCAGCACGTTGCGTTTTTCGATGTTGAACAGGGCGGCGCTGGCGGTGATGCGCCCCGGTATATCGAGCTTGGTCCCCAACTCCCAGGACTTCGACTGCTCCGGCTCAAGGCTGCCATCCAGCACACTTTTGTTCGCCAGCGGTGCGATGGTGGAGTTGGGCTTGAACGACTCGGTGTAGCTGCCATAGAACGACAGCTCGTCGGTGTAGCGGTACACCAGGCCCGCGCGTGGCACCCACTTCTGGCCATTGCCGTCGGTGTTGGCGGTGAACGGGACACCCTTGCCGGCGTATTGGTCGTACATCTGATAACGCGCGCCGCCCACCAGGATCCACTGGTCAGTGAGGTGGATCGCATCCTGCAGGAACAGCGAGTCGCTGCGCAGCAGGTCCGTCTGGTTGCTGTCCGGCGCGCTGACGGTGGTGCCCGCCACTTCATTGCCATAGACCGGATCGTTGTAGTTGAACGTGCCACGGGGCGCCTGGCGGATCAGGTCGGCCCGGTAGATCTTGCGGTACTCGTCATCCAGGCCGAAGGTCAGGTCGTGCTGCATGCCTGCGACGTTGACCTTGCCTTCAAGGCTGGCGGTGGCGAAGCGGTCGGTGGTCAGTGCGCCCTGGGTGCCGTCCATGCTGCGGGTCAGGGTGCCATTGGCGTTGACCTTGACCACACGCACCTGGCTGGCGTCGTAGGTCTCGCGGTTCCAGCTGTAGCCGAAGTGGGCTTTCCAGTCGTCATTCAAATCGTGGTCGGCCTCGAAGCGGTACAGGTCGGAGCGGCCTTCCATGTTGTTGAAGGGCTCGTCCAGGCGGCGAGTCGACGGGATGTTGAGCGGGTGGTTGGTCTTGGGGTCGATGGCGGTGCCCCGGTCGAACGGCGAGAGAAACTCCCGGTGCTCATAGGCAAACAACAGCTTGGTGTTGTCGCCGTACCAGGCCAGCGACGGTGCGATCAGGCTCTCGCGGTGAGTGCCGTAGTTGCGCCAGTAATCTTCGTCTTCGTGATCGACGATCAAGCGGTACGCCAACCCGCTGTCACCGATGGGCCCTGTGGTGTCGAGGTTGCCGCCGCTGCCGTTCTTGCCGTCGCCAAAGGTCGAGCCGCGCACGGTCAGCGAGGTGGATTGGATCAGCTCGGGTTTCTTGCTGACGATATTGACCACGCCGCCCGGATCCTGGATGCCATACAGCAACGACGACGGGCCCTTGAGCACTTCGACGCGCTCGGCGGTGGAGTTCAGCGCGCGGCCCTGCACCAGCGGCATGCCGTCCTGCATGATCGAACCGTTTCGGTTGTCACCAAAGCCGCGCAGCATCACCGCGTCCTGGGTGCTGCCCAAGGTGTTGGCCTGGGTGATGCCACTGATGTTGGTCAGGGCATCGTCGAGGTTGCGCGGCTGTTGATCGCGCATCACCTGGGCCGGTACAACGTTGACAGTCTGTGGGGTTTCCAGCAGCAGGCCGTGGGAACGCATCACCGAACTGGTAGGCGGCGGTTGATAGCTGGTGGTATCCGAGGCCAGGGCGGCACCGTTGATGGTGGTGGCGCCGAGGTTCAGCGCGCCGTCGGTGGGCAGCGGTTCCAGGGCCAGGGTGCGGGCGTCGATCTGGCGGAAGGTGAAGCCGGAATTACCCAGCAGGCGTTGCATGGCCTGGGCCGCACTCATCTGCCCGGTGATGGCCGGGGCCTTGATGGCGTACGGCGCTTCGTCGGTGTAGACCACGCTGATGCCGGTCACCCGGGTGAAGTCGCTCAAGGCCTGGGGCAGCGGCTTGGCGGCCAGGGCAAAGTTGAACAGCGTGCTCTGCTGCTGCGCCTGCGCCGCCTGCGCCACGCCCAGGGGCAACAGCGCCAGCCCCGAAACTGCCAATACCGAGGCTCCCAGCCAATGTTTAACCGAACCCGCCGACGTTGCCCTGGACTTCATGCTTGAGAACCCGTGTGTAAAAAACGCTGTTAATGCGAATTAATCGCAGTTTCAAGCACTACACGGATGGCCGACAGGTTTACCTCACACCGATTTGAAAATAATTTCAGTCACGCCGGTTGGATCCGAAATCCGAAGCGCGGAACGTGCACATGCACGGTGCCGGCGCGGTCATCGGTGCGCCGCAGAATCAGCTCTTCGCGGCCGGCAAACAGCAACTCCCCGGCCACCGGATCGGTGCCGTAGTCGGTGGCGCTGATGGTCACTTGCTGGCCGGGCTTGAAGCCGTTCGGGTCTTCGAAGATTTCTTCCGGCAGGTTGGCCGGCGTGGCATTGCGCGCGACTTCCAGGGCTTGCTCGGCACTCATCTGGCTCGACGTGCCATGCCCGAAACCCAACACCCGGGCGAGCCAGGCGGCCACCGCAGGATAGCTTTCCACCAGCGGCGAGGTGACCGACGATCCCATGAGGAACCACAGCGGGTGCGCCAGGGCGAAGTCGGCAATCGACGGCTCGCCGAACAGGAAGTCGCCCTGCTGATGCTGCAACTGCTGATTGATACGACCGATGATCACCGGCCATTGATGCTTGGCCTGATCCAGTTGCACACGGGTGGCCGTGCCGCCACTGAACAATTTGCTGCGGTCGGCCACCAGCACCTGGAGCATTTCCGGCGGCACTTTGGCGAACTTGACCGCCAGGGATTCCGGCTGGAACACCAGGCTCACGGCATGGGAGAACACCGTCGAATCAGCCCAGGCGGCGAAGCTTTGGCTGACCAGTTCCAGGCCTTGGGGAAACAGCGCCGGCGCGGACTTTTCCTGCTCCAGGCGGCGGGCGATCAGTGCGGTGTCGCAGTAGATATCGGCGCCCACTTGCAACACCGGGGTCTTGCGATAACCACCGGTGAGGGCCGTCAAGTCAGGCTTGGGCATCACCGGCGAGATGTGCACCGAACGCCAGGACAAGCCCTTGAAGCCCAGCAACAGGCGGGCTTTTTCGGCAAATGGGGATTGCGGGTAGTGGTGCAGGATCAACTCAGTCATGCCAGGCTCCGCTCAATGAGTGAGCGTCCAGCTTAGCCTGCAAACCCGGCAAAGGCGCGCATGGGAACCTATCAGTCAAACTGATGGGCCGTCGCTGCCAGGCACTCCTTGGCGCTTTTCTTGAGTTTCTTGATCAGCCGTTCCTGGCGCAGCGCCTCGGCCTTGCTGATGCATGCCTCGGTGTACACCAGCGCCACGGCGGGGCTTGAGAGAAAAAACCGTGCGCCCTTGCCACTCTGGTGCATGGCAAAGCGGCGCACCGGGTCATTGCTGATACCGCAATAGAGCGAGCCATTGGCGGCGCGCACCAGGTAGACAAACCACGGTTTGGCTTCAGAAGGAGTCGTCACGGATCAATTCGGCAAACCAAAGGAACGCCAATCTTATCAACGACTGGCCTGGAACGCCTTCAACCCTTTCAGCGCCTGGGCCCGCACGGCGTTTTTCACCAGCGGCGTCCAGCCCAGCAACAGGCCTTTGGTGCCCAACGCCTGCCGCGACCAGCGCCACAGGTCAAAGTGGTCGTGGTGCTCGCAGATCTTGCCGTCACGAAACACAAAGCGCGCCCGGATATCGTTGACTACGGTGTTGCCCGTGGCGCTGAACAGGTAGGTCGCCACCCAATGGGCGCTGCCGGTGATTTCATCGCTGCGCACACTGTCGAAGGTCAGGGAAAAGTCCTTGGCCCGGGTGGTCAGCATGCGCCACATGTCGCCGGCATCACGGCCACGCAGTTCACCGAATGCCGGGTCGCTGAACACCACGTCGTCGCTGTAGCAGGCGCTCATGGCCTCGGCATCCAGGCGCTGGAAGGCACTGTAGAACTCGGTGATCAAGGCGTTATGGGCGTCGCTCATGGGCAGGTTCCGCAAAAGAAGTTGGGATGGCCGGTACGATAATCCCCAAGGCCGGGGAACACTACTGGCATCAACGCCAGGAATACCTCATCCCGTCCCTTCAGGGCACCATTCCGCTGCTGCGAGCATAGTGGAACAAATCCACATCGGTGGAGATACACAGCCGGTTCATCGCGGTACTTTTCTGTTTGCTGATGGTGGAGATGCTGCGATTGACCCGCGCGGCAATCTGGCTGACGGTCATGCCGCTGGCCAGCATGCGCACCACTTCGCGCTCCTTGCCCGACAGTTGCGGCGGTTGTGATTGATCGCCCGTGCCGGCCTGCACCAACTGGGTCCGCAGGGACTCGCTGACGAAGGTCTTGCCCTCGCAGACTTCCTTGATGGCCGTGGGCAACTCCTTGGCCGATGCACTCTTGGCGACTATGCCTCGGGCGCCCTCGGCGAACGAGGCACGCAGGGTGGCGATATTGGCGAACATCGTCACCAGGATCACCGGCACCCCGGGGTATTGGCGTTGCAACAAGCCCAACAACACATAGCCGTCAGCCTGCTGCCCGCCCGGCATGGCGAAGTCCGTCACCAGCACATCGCAAGGGGTGCTGCCCAGTACCCGCAACAGCTCATCCGGGCCGTTGGCCTCACCGACCACCTTGCACTTGCCGTTGGCCTCGATCACCACCTTCTGCCCGATCCGAACAATGGGATGATCGTCAGCAATAATTACGCGAAGCATAGAAATCCATGAGTGATGGCAAATTGATTTGCGCAAAATAACCCTGTCCGTCCCGGGCAACAACCGCCCACGTGGGAGCGGTTTTCAATGGCGTCCCGTGTTCTTAAGCGGGTGATTTTTTACCTACAACAAAAAAGGAAACCACCTACAAACTAAGCCCACAGACAGAGGTAATACCCCCTACAGAATCGCTGAAAATGTCATAAATCTGTCAAATAGCGCAGGTACACCAGCAGGTCCTGGTCGAACCGCTGCAATGCCCGCCTGTTGCACCGGATCCCGTGCTTGCGCACCTGTTCGATCAACTCCCCCGCACAGCGATCCAGCTCCGTCTCGCCAAAAAACGCCAGGCTTCCCGCCAGGCGATGCAGGCAGTCGACCAATGCATGCGGGTCGACGATACGGCAAGCCTGTACCAGGCCTGCGTAATCAGCCTCGGCCTCGCGCACCAGGGTGCGCAACATCTGGTTCACCACCTGTTCATCACCAAATGTCCTGATCAGTTCGGCACGAGTCGGCCAGTGCGCCCCGGCGCAGGCTGTGGCAGGCGGGTTCGTACTGGCGCCCGGCGGCTGTGGCAGCCACTGCTCCAGCACCCCGCGCAATTGTTCCAGGGTCAGCGGCTTGAGCAGCCAGGCATCCATGCCGGCCTCAAGGCAGCGGCGCGCATCGTCCGCAGAGAGTTTGGCGGTCAAGGCAATGATCGGCACACGCGGGCGGCTGTGTACGGCCTCTCGCCGCCTGATCTCACGAGCCATGCTATAGCCATCCAGCACCGGCATGCGGCAATCGCTGATCACCAGGTCGAAATGCCGCAGGGCGATGGAGGTCAACGCGGCCTGCCCGTTGCACACCAGTTCGTGATCGACTTCGAATTTTTGCAGGAACCAGCCCATCAAGGCGCGATAGGCCTGATGGTCCTCGACGATCAGCACGCTCAGGTGCTTCCAGTGAACAGGAGGACTGCGCCATGGCACCGTTTGCTGCCTGGGGGCGTCGTCAGCAAACACGCTTGGCATCATGGCCACCTCGATATCGGCGCCGACCTGCCAGGGCCATCAGACGGCCCTGGCATATCGTCTAGTGAGGGTGCGCTTGACGGTGATCCTTAACCCATCCGCCTGGCACCCATTACCGAATCAAGCTATCCACATGAATACCACTCTTGCGATACAAGAACTACGAAAAGACAGTTTTTCCTACAGCTCCGCCCACCTATTCCGACTTGACGCAGGCGAGCTAGAGGGATAGCGGATTGTCGTAATTCTTGTATTTCCCCTCCTCTCCCCCGGCGCTAAATTGCGCCCCACCCCAAGAGGGCAATCCGCCAACTCACCTGGCGGCCAACTATCCGAACTGACCCGACGCCCAACCGCGCCTCTTTCTGCGCTGCGGTGACGTGCACCCGTCAGTTGACCCAACACCGAGACAACAGACCATGAACAAGCACCTGATCGCCGTCGCCAGCGCCCTGCTGATCACTGGCAGCGCCCCAGCCTTCGCCGCCAGCACTGTGGACCTGACGGTCAAGGGCATCATCACCCCGAATGCCTGCACCCCTTCCCTGTCCGGTGGTGGCGTCATCGACCACGGCAAGATGTCGGCCAAGGACCTGAACGCCACCCAGATCACCCCGTTGCCAAAAGCCAGCTTGCAACTGACCGTGAGCTGCGATGCAGCCGTGAGCTTTGCCCTCAGGGCAATGGATAACCGTATCGGGTCGGGGTCTGGTGCAGGTTTCGGCCTGGGCTTTATCAACAGCACACAAAAACTCGGTTCCTACACGTTAACCCTGGGCTCGACCGCCAATCCGCCCATGGCGGACGGCGAAGTGGTGCAAGCCATCGCCTCTTTCGACGAGGGCACCACGTGGGAGAAATATTCCTCCTTTGAGCATCGCCTGATGCTCTCCGTAGCCACCCTGGCAGACGTCAGCAACCCACGCCCTACTCAGGAACTGGTGACCGAGGTCAATTACAGCGGTTACATCAACCGCACCGATGGCCTGGACCTGAGCAACGAAGTCAACATCGACGGTTCGGCCACCATTGAAGTGCTGTACCTGTAACCCCTTACGCCATCGACCCTGCAACCAACAAGGTGCCGCTTGCCCATGAATTCCTCACCCGCTGTCTTTCTCGCCACGTTGCTGCTCGCCCCCACCGTCCTGGCTGCCAGCAGCGCCGACCTCGCCGTCACGGGCACCATCACGCCGAATGCCTGTGAACCCATGCTCTCCAGCGGAGGTGTCGTGGATTACGGAAAGATGGCGGCCAAGGAACTCAGCGCGGATCGCCCCACCTCTCTGCCGTGGCAGGTCATGCAACTGGAAATCCTGTGTGACGCGCCGACGTTCATTGCGCTGAACACCATCGACAACCGCGCAGGTAGTGCGGCGATCAACCAGAACTGGCACGGGCTGGGCACGACGGCCAACGACGAAAAACTTGGCAGTACCGGCTTCGGTCTCTACAACGCAGTGGCCGATGGTCTCGCCGCCAAAACCATTACCTCAACCGATGGCGGCGCCACCTGGAGCCCGTCGGTGTTCCTCGGCCATAGCTTGATTACGTCCATCGCCGCCGCCGGCAACAGCGTGACGCCGATTGCCGTGGAGCGCTTCAGTGCCGATCTGCGCGTGTACACGATGGTTGACGGTACCGACCGCTTGACCGTACTCGACGAAGTGCCGCTGGACGGCCATGCCACCGTGCAACTGAAGTACTTGTAACGTTTTTTCAACCGGCCCCACTCGAAAGGAAACGTGTGCCCCATGAAACTTACGCTTAATGCCCTGGCCACCGCGCTGCTGATCAGCACCAGCGCCTCTGCCCTGGCGGCGTCAACCGTCGACCTGACTGTCCAAGGGGTGATTACCCCCAATGCCTGCACGCCCGGCCTGTCCGGCAGCGGGGTGGTCGACTACGGCAAGATTTCCGCCAAGGACCTGAACCTCACCACCGTCACACAACTGCCGCGTACCACCCTGCAACTGACCATTACCTGCGAAGGCGGCACCCTCTTCGCCATCAAGGGCACCGACAACCGTGCCGGATCCAACTCCAGCGCCGGCGGTTATGGGCTGGGGTTGATCAACGGCACGCAGAAGCTGGGCGCCTATGACGTGGTCCTGCTGAACGCAGTCGCCGACTCGGGTGCTGTCAGCGTGCTGGAATCAATGGATAACGGCATCACCTGGTCCGATTCAGCAGACGCAATATTGCCAGTCAACGCGCTGGGAGCTTTCGGTGACAAGTCCAGCGGTGTCTGGTTACCGGTGTCGATCCAGCAAGTGACTACCGACTTGCTTGTCTACGGGCAAATCGCCCGGGCCGACAGTCTGGATCTGAGCGATGAACACCCCATCGACGGTTCCGCCACATTCGAAGTCAAGTACCTGTAAGCCCGCGGCCTCGCCGTTCGCGGCGAGGCGCCTTAGCGCACCGAACACATCGAAGACCGAATGATGAACAGAACCCTACGCCTGTACGCGGCGCTGTTATTGCTCAACACCGGCTCTAGCGTGTTTGCCAGCACCGCCACCGACATGACCCTCTCGGGCCTGGTCACCCCCAGTTCCTGCACCATCGCGCTCTCCGGCAGCGGCGTCATCGACCACGGCAACATCCCTGCCCATACCCTCAACCAAGAGGCGCCCACCCCGTTGCCCAGCCAATGGCTCGACGTGGAGATCCACTGCAGCGGCCCCTTGTTGTTTGCGCTGATCGGCATCGACAGCCGCGAAGATTCGTCTGCTACACCGGACACCGCCTACGGCCTGGGGAAAAACCCCAACGCCCCCACGGAACACCTGGGCACCGTCGGCCTGGCGTTCGAAGCCGCGCTGGGGGACGGCCAGGCCATGCAGTCACTGGTGTCAAACCCCGGGGCCGGCCTCTGGTTCCCCCAACCAGCCATCCACCCCAAGACCCTGATGGGCTTTGCCCGTCCCGGCCGACCGTTTCCGGAACCCATCGTCACCCTGACTACCCGGATCCGCGCACAGACCACCATCCACCCGGCGAACCGTCTGACCCTCAGGCAAGACGTTCCCCTCGATGGCTCACTGGTTCTGGATTTGCGTTACCTCTAAGCCCTGTGATCATTTTAGGAAGTGCGTCATGAATACCTATCCAACCTTGCTGGCCCTGGGCTGGCTGCTGAGCACCCAGGCGTTTGCCGACGGCATGGTGCCCGACACCTCGGTGGTGATCGTCAACGAGGCCGACGGCGAAGCTTCGGTGTCGGTGACCAACACCGACGGCAAACTGGCCCTGTTGCACGTCACCCTGGAAGACATTCCGGAAGACACCGAATCGCTGCTGTTCGTCACCCCGCCCCTGTCCCGGGTCGAGGCCGATAAAAGCCAGTTGGTTCGCTTTATCCTGCGCAACCCCACGCCCCTGAAAACCCAACGCCTGAAGCGGGTGATCTTCGAAGGCATGCCCAAGGACCGTGACGCCGCCCAGGCTGGCCATGCGCGGGTGGGCGTGACCGTGCGCCAGAACCTGCCGGTGATCATTCATCCCAAGGGCCTGGCGCCGAACCGCACACCCTGGACCGGGCTGACCTGGTCGTTGAACGCCGGTCACCTGAACGTCGCCAACCCCACGCCTTACGTGGTGCGCCTGGCCCAGGAGCTGCAATTGCTGCCCGGCAAGCAGAGCCTGGTGCTGCCGCGCACTTATGTGTTGCCCGGCGAAACCCTGCGGCTCAGCACACCCCACACCGCCACGGCCGTACGCCTGCAGCCGGCCACCGTGTACGGCTTTGCCGTCGCCGCCTATGAAGCACCGATAACCGCCGCAAACGCTGAATAACGAAGTGACAGCCCTGTGACTGTCACCGGGAAGCCCGCCAACCGTTGCCGGCTTCCATAACCTGAGTGCCTTTACGTGAACACAGTAACCACTGACCCGGCTGGCGAAGCCGTGCCCGACTGTCCTTTACGCCCCGCCCGGATGCGGGCCGCGCTGCCACTGACCATGGCGTTGCTGTCGGCCGATGCCTGGGCCGATGCCTTCGACGCGCAAACCCTGCACCAGCGCGGTATCGACCCGGAGCTGGCCTACCTGCTGCTCGACGCACCGCGCTACACCAGCGGCCGCCATGCCGTGAGCCTGACGGTGAATGGCCAGCGCCGTGGCCGCCTCGATGTGCAGTTCGACAGCCAGGGCGCGCTGTGCTTCGACCGCCCGCTGCTGGACGCCGCCGACCTGGTGATACCGGCGCCGCTGGGCGACAGCCACTGCCATGACTTCCTCGGCGAATACCCGCAAACCGTGGTGGAGCAAGACCCCGCCAGCCTGGGTGTGAGCCTGATGGTGCCCACCGACGCCCTGCGCCCGCGCCAGCGTGAGCTGTCCGGTTATGAAACCGGAGGGTTCGCCGGCTTGCTCAACTACGACCTCACCGGTTTGTACAACCGCTATGGCGACGACGCCAGCCGCTTCGGCTCGGCCAATACCGAGCTGGGCTTCAACGCCGGCGACTGGATCGTGCGCAGCCGCCAGGTACAGACCTGGCAAGACTCCCGGTCCCGCAGTACCCACCTGGAAGCCTATGCCCAGCGCACCTTCGCCGAGCAGCAGGCGGTGTTGCAGGCCGGGCAGATCAACCTCTACAACCCGGTGCTGTCGTCCGCGCAGATCACCGGCATGCAGCTGTTTACCGAACAGGCCCTGCAGGACCAGGAACAGGGCTCGACCATCAGCGGCATCGCCAACAGCCCGGCCCAGGTCGAGGTACGCCAGAACGGCGCGCTGATTCACTCCACCGTGGTGCCGGCCGGGCCGTTCTCCCTCACCGACGTACGGCGCCTGAACACACGCTCGGACGTTGAAGTGACGGTCAAGGAAAGCACCGGCGAAGAGCGGCGCTTCACCGTGCCGGCGGCGATGCTCGGCATCGGCTTGCCAGCGCCGGGTTACTCGTTGGGAGCAGGCCGGGTGCGCAATATCGGCGATACACGGGGCGACGATCCATGGGTAATCAGCGGCGGCTGGAGCGGTGCGTTGAACCCGCGCCTGAGCCTGGGGGCCGGCGCGCTTGCCGCCGAAGACTACCGTGCCACGGGTGCCAGCCTCGGCCTGTTGCCGTGGCCAGACGGCCAGGTACAACTGTCGACCCAGATTGCCGATGCCCAACGCCTGGGTGAACGCGGCGTACAGACCGACCTGAGCCTGTCCCAGCGCCTGGGCCGGCAATGGTCGATCACCGCCGGCGCCTCCCACCGCACCCTGGGCTACCGGGAGCTGGAAGACGCCGCCTACTACGATTCGCGGGACGACGAAGGTCGCCTCACCCGCTATCGCGACCAGCAGAGCCTGGCCCTGGGCTGGGCCCATCCATGGCTGGGAGCCTTCAATGCCGGCCTGTCGCGCACCACCACGTTCAACGGCGAAAACAGCAGACGTGCCCTGGCCTCATGGGGCACCAGCGTGCGCGGCGTGTCGCTGTCGGCCAGTGCCGAGTGGCAGGTCAGCGGCCGGCAGAATAACGAGAACGCGGTGTACCTGAACCTGAGCGTGCCACTGGGCGAGAACCGCCGCGGGCGTGCCTGGGTGCGTAACTCGGGTGGCGAGCATCGCATCGGCCTGGGGGTGAACGAGCAGGTCAACGATCAACTCAGTTACCGGGTCAGTGCCGAGCACGACAGCCGCGACCAACAAGTGGAATCCACCCTCGGCGTGTCCTATCTGCCGCGCTATGCACAACTGGACATGAACTACAGCCGCTCTGACGCCGAGCGCTCCAGCTACCAGGGCGGTGTGCGCGGTGCGGTGGTGGCCCACAGCAGTGGCGTGACCTTCTCGCCTTATCCGGTGCGCGACACCTTTGCGCTGGTGTCTGTCGGCGATATGGCCGGGGTCAAGCTCACCACGCCCAGCGGCCCGGTATGGACCGACTTCCAGGGCCAGGCCGTGGTACCGCAGGTGTCCGCCTACGGGCGCAGCCCCGTGGAAGTGCAAACCCAGTCGCTGCCGCGCAATGCCGATATCAGCAACGGCCTGGCCGTGATCAGCGCCGGGCGCGGTGCGGTGGATCGCGTGGAATTCGGCGTGGCCCTGACCCGTCGTGCCTTGCTCACCGTGACCACCGACCACGGCACGCCATTGCCCCGTGGCGCCACGGTGAGTACCGCCGATGGCGAGTTCGTGACCCTGGTGCAGGAAGGCAGCCAGGTGTTCCTGCCGAACGTACTCGACCCACGCCCCCTGTGGGTCAAGGCACCGGGCATGAGCCGCTGTGAACTGCAGGTTGAACTCGCGGAAAAAGCCGACCCGCAGGTGTATTTCGAAACCGCCCCGGCCCGCTGTGTGACGCCATGAGGAAAAGTGTAATGAAGCGATTGTTACTGCTGGGATTGGCCCTGGGCGCCATCGTGCAGAGCCGGGCACACGCCGACGAATGCCAACTGACCCTAAGCCAGTCGCACCTGGATTTCGGCGTGATGAACCGCGCCGTGCAGCGCAACCCCGGCGCAGAAATCCTGCTGGGAGAACGCCGCCTGAGCCTCAACCTGAACTGCCCGACGCCCACCGATATGCACGTGTTCTACCGGGCCCTGGCCGCGACCGCCGAGCGCTACCGTTTTACCGAGCGTGGCAGTTACCGCGTGCACATCAGCGATGCGGTACTCGACGGCCAGGCGGTTGAACTGGGGTTGACCAGCGGGCAAGGCCAGGCGCCCGGTGCCAGGGGCAGGACGCTCGACTGGCGGCCCAACCAGGCCATCGTGCCATTGCGCGACGGCGTGCCGACCATCGGCAGCAGCTTCTCGGCGCAGTTGCAGGTCGATGCCTGGGCACAGGCCGACGCCACGCAAGTGCGTGACGCGGTGACCTGGGAAACCACCGGGTTGATCGACGCCGTCGCCACTGGCCGCGCCCGGGAGTTGTCGGTGCAAGCCGGCTTCGCCCCTGCTGCCTGCGAAACCACTCTGTCCAACGGCGGCATCATCGATTTTGGCCGTATGTGGGCCAAGAGCCTGAACGCCGACAAGGAAACCGGCCTGGCTTCCCGCAGCCTGCTGCTGAGTATCGGCTGCGACGGTCCGACTCACTTTGCCTTGCGCATGCACGACAACCGAAAAGGCTCGGCCACCGGCGGCACCGATGAAACCGCCTACGGCCTGGGCGTCGATGACAGCCGCAATAAGATCGGTCGCTACTTTCTCTATTTCGACCCCTTCGATCTGCGCGCTGACGCCCTGCCTCAGGTGTACCGCACCGACTCCACCACCGGTGGCGTGGCCTGGAGCAGTTCCAATGCCTACCCCATTCCCATCGGCAGCAGCAGTTTGCTCGGCTTTACCGCTCTACCCGGCAGCAATGCCGGCCCCTCGGCGATTCAGAACCTGAGCGGGCAGGTCAGCGTGCGCGCCGTTCTGTCGCCCATGAACAGCCTGGACCTGCGTACGGAAGTACTGCTCGATGGTTCCGGCACGATTGAAATCATCTACCTCTGATCAAGGAGTATGGTCATGCACCTACGCCAGCTTTCTCTCGCAACACTTGCCCTGCTGACCCTCAGCAGCGGCGCCACGGCAGCCTCCAGTGTCGAACTCGGCATCACCGGCCTGCTCACCCCCAGCGCCTGCACACCGGCACTGTCGAGCAACGGGCTGATCGACTACGGCAAGATTTCCCAACAGGAGTTGAACATTGATCGCGGCAAACGCCTGCCGGTGCGCTACCTGAGCGTGACCATCAACTGCGAGGCAGCGACTCGCTACGCACTGCGCATGAGCGACAACCGCGACGGCACCGCCAACGTCAACAGCGAAATCTACTACGGGCTGGGACTGGACCCAAGCGGCAACAAAATCGGGCTGTACTCCCTGACCTTCGACCCCAAACAGACGATGATCGACAGCCTGCCTGAGGTTTACGGCACCGAGTCCACCAGCGGCGGGATCGCCTGGCGCACCGCCAACAGCAACCCGATCGACATCGGTTCGCGCAGCTTTCTCGGCTTTACCGACACCGTCGGCAGCACCAGCGGGCCGACGGCCTTCCAGACGCTGAGCAGCCTGGTCAGGGTCGATACGGTGATCGCTGCCAAGAACAATCTCGACCTCAGCAGCGACGTGCATATCGATGGTTCCAGCACTATGGAAGTGCTGTACCTCTAGACCTTTTCGCTGGTCACGCCGACATACCGCGCACGCCCGGCGCCCAACCCCGCGATGATCGCGCCCAGGCCGATCACCGCGAAAATCCAGCCGGTGGCGTTCCAGCCACCGGTCCAGTCATGCACCAGGCCGACCGCGAACGGCCCCATGGACGCCAGCGTGTAGCCGATGCCCTGGGCCATGCTCGACAGGTTGGCGGCTACGTGGGAGTCCCGTGAACGCAGCACGATCAAGGTCAGCGCCAGGCTGAAGGTGCCACCCTGGCCCAGCCCCAGCAGAATCGCCCAGCCCCACAAGCCGTCCAACGGTGCATACAGGCAACCGAACAGGCCGCCCAGGGTCAGCACCATCACCACCACGATGGCCAGGCGCTGGTCCTTGCCACGAGTGGCCAACCAGGGCGCAGCCAGGGAACTGGCCAACTGCACAATCACCGAACCGGAAAGCACCAGGCCCGCCTGGGTGGCGCTCAGGCCACGGCCGATCAGGATCGACGGCAGCCAGCCAAACACAATGTACGCCAGGGAGGATTGCAGGCCCATGTACAGGGTCACCTGCCAGGCCAGCGGATCACGCAACAAGCCCTTCACGCGATAGGCCACCTGGTGCGCGCCGTGTTTCTGGCCAACTTGCGGCAACCAGAACAACGCCGCGACCAACGCCGGGAGAATCCAGAACCCCAGGCCGATGTTCCAGCTGTCGCCGAAGTAATGACTCAGGGGCACGGTAGAACCCGCCGCCAGCGCTGCACCCAGGCACAGGGCCATGGTGTACACGCCGGTCATGGTGCCGGCCTGTTTGGCGAAATCGCGCTTGACGATACCGGGCAACAGCACCCCGATGATGCCGATACTCGCGCCCGCCAGCAGGCTGCCGGCGAACAGCCCGGCCTCACCGAATGAACTGCGCAGGATGATGCCGCCGGCCAGGGTCAGCAGAATGCCCAGCACCACCCGCTCGGCGCCAAAGCGCCGGGCCAGGATCGGAGCCAACGGTGCGAACAGGCCCAGGCACAAGACGGGCAGCGTCGTCAGCAACCCGGCCTTGGCCGCCGAGAGACCCAGGCTGTGGGAGACCTCAGCGAGCAGCGGCGCCATGCTCGACAACGCCGGGCGCAGGTTCAGCGCCACCAGGATCAGGCCCAACAGCAACAACCACGGACGGCTTACCACCGGCGGGCTGTGCTGGACCTCATCGTCATCGGCTTCGGCGTCGATCAGCAGTTCATCAAGGGCATTTTCTGAACGGGGCATGGTGGTCTCGGGTTCAAGGTTCATTGATCAACTGCCGGGACAGGGCCTTGGCGCGTTCCGGGTCCTGTTGCTCCACGGCATCGAGCAAGGCGCCGTGCAGGTCGAATACCGCTTGCCGGCGTGGCTGGATGTTCAGGGTCTGGCGCAGTTGCGCGCCGACGATGCTCGAGAAGTACTGGTACAGCTCGCTCAAGGCCGGGTTGTGGGCCGCGTCCACCAGGCGTTTGTGGAACACCAGGTCGCAGCTGATGTAGTGCTCAAGATCACCGTGGTAATGGTCGCCGCTGGCGTTGAGGGCCGCGCGCAAAGCGATCAGGTCTGCATCGGTGCGGCGCAACGCGGCCAAGCCGACTGCCTCGACTTCAAGAATCTGCCGCGTCTCCTGCGCCTGAGCCAGGGTGCAGTGGGACAAGGCTTTCATCGCGCCCAGCGGGTCGGTCATGGAGCGCAAATAGCTGCCGTCGCCCTGGCGGATCTCGATCAACCCGGAGAATGCCAATACGCGCATGGCTTCACGCACGGTGTTGCGGCTGATCCCCAACTCGGCAGACAACTCGGGCTCGGTGGGTAGGCGTTCGCCGATGGCCCATACGCCTTGGGTGATGCGCTGGCGCAACTGTTCGAGGGCTTGATCGACGAGGGAGCGTTTGATCAGGGGGGCGATGTCTGTCATGGGTTTCGTCCTTTCATCCAATCATAGGATGAATTTTCCCACAGCCTATTCGGAGTTGCCTACAAAGGCAACGCACTAGGGTTCTTGGGCAGGCAAAGGAGCAGTATTTTCGATTGGTAAAATTACCCTCAGAGGGTAATTATTGGACTCAGGTGTCTTATGGAAAAGTACACACCTCATTACGATCTGGCGGTGATAAAGGCGGATGTCAGGCGGCTAGGAAAGCAAGCATTTACTCACAGCGCACGCCGTTGCGGCGAGGATCTTGGTTTAAGCCTCGAACAAATGCAGGCGGTCATTTTCGAGTTGAAAAACGATGTTGTACAAGTCGATGACCACTCATGACGACCATCGAGTTTGGCAAGATGTGTATCACATTCACTCACATGATCTGGAGATCTACATCAAGGTGACCTACCGCACGGATGGTAAACCTCCAGTGATCTCCTTCAAGGAGAAAAACCCATGAAAACAGAGCAATGCTTCAGCTGCGGCAGGCATGACGGAATGCATCACTTCTCAGGACGTAGCGAAACATCGGAAGTCAAAGGTTTGCATCGCCGTATAGACGATCTGTCTGGATGGGAGTGCCAGGCATGTGGAGAGGTGATCCTGGACCCCGAAGACGCGGAACGCTATTCAGACCACTGCGATGAAATCGTTCACAGTTTCAGGCAGATGGTCGGCACCGAGATGAAGCGCATACGCCGCAAACTGCACCTTTCACAAAAAGAAACGGTACAACTGCTATCGGGTGGTGGCCACAACGCCTTATCTCGTTACGAGCGCGGTGAGGTATTGCCCCCCAAATCCCTGGTAGTCCTGATGCGTTTGCTTGAGCGTCACCCCCACTTGCTGGTCGAAGCAAAAATCCTGAGTGAAGGCGCAGATCTTCGCAATTCCGTGCATACGGTACATAAAGAGCACGAGACCCTGACGACAACTTGATTGATGGCAAAAATAAACCCGGCACCAGGCCGGGTTTATTGTTTCAAGCATTACCCATGGATCAATGCAGAATCTGGCTCAGGAACAACTTGGTCCGATCATTCTGCGGGTTGTCGAAGAAGTCATTCGGCGCCGCCTGTTCAACGATCTCGCCCTTGTCCATGAAGATCACGCGGTTGGCCACGGTGCGCGCAAAGCCCATTTCGTGGGTCACGCAGAGCATGGTCATGCCGTCTTCCGCCAGGCCGATCATGGTGTCCAGTACCTCTTTCACCATCTCTGGATCGAGCGCCGAGGTCGGCTCATCGAACAGCATGATTTTCGGCTTCATGCACAGCGCACGGGCAATCGCCACGCGCTGTTGCTGGCCGCCGGACAACTGCCCCGGAAACTTGTGGGCCTGTTCCGGAATACGCACGCGCTCAAGGTAGTGCATGGCAATTTCTTCAGCCTTGCGCTTGGGCATCTTGCGTACCCACATCGGGGCCAGCGTGCAGTTCTGCAGGATGGTCAGGTGCGGGAACAGGTTGAAGTGCTGGAACACCATGCCGACTTCGCGGCGGATCGCTTCGATCTGCTTGAGGTCGTTGGTCAGTTCCACGCCATCGACCACGATGCGGCCCTGCTGGTGCTCTTCCAGGCGGTTGAGGCAGCGGATGGTGGTGGACTTGCCGGAACCCGACGGCCCGCACAGCACGATACGTTCGCCCTGCTTGACGTTCAGGTTGATGTCTTTCAACACATGGAACTGGCCGTACCACTTGTTGACGCCCTGCATCTGAATAATGCCTTCAGGGCTCACAGGCTGTTTGATCGCTTCACTCATCACAACACTCCTAACGCTTGTGGCCTGTGTCCAGCTTGTGTTCCAAATGAATGGAATAGCGGGACATACCAAAACAGAAAATCCAGAACACCAGGGCGGCGAACACGTAGCCTTCAGTGGCCATGCCCAACCATTTCGGGTCGGCGGCGGCTTGCTTGACGCTGTTGAGCAGGTCGAACAGGCCGATGATGATCACCAGGCTAGTGTCCTTGAACAACGCGATAAACGTGTTGACGATGCCCGGGATCACCATCTTCAGTGCCTGGGGCAAAATCACCAGGCCCATGCTGCGCCAGTAACCCAGGCCCATCGCGGCCGCAGCCTCGTATTGGCCCTTGGGAATCGCCTGCAAGCCACCGCGCACCACTTCGGCTACATAGGCCGACTGGAACAGGATCACGCCGATCAAGGCCCGCAGCAATTTGTCGATGCCCATGCCTTCCGGCAGGAACAGCGGCAACATTACCGACGACATGAACAGCACCGTGATCAACGGCACGCCGCGCCAGAACTCGATGAAGGTCACGCAGACCACACGAATCGCCGGCATGTTCGAACGCCGACCCAACGCCAGCACAATGCCCAGCGGCAAGGCCCCGGCAATGCCGACGGTGGCGATCACCAGGGTCAGCATCAAGCCGCCCCACTGGCTGGTGGCCACGTTGGTCATGCCGAAGATCCCGCCGTGCAGCAGGAAGTAGGCAACGATCGGGTACACCACCAAAAAGCTCAGGCCGTAGACCGCCTTGCGCGTGAAGCGCGAGATGAACAACGGCGCCACACCCACGATGGCCAGCCACACGGTCAGGTCCACGCGCCAGCGCAGGTCGCCGGGGTAGTAGCCGTACATGAACTGCCCGAAGCGCTGTTGGATAAACACCCAGCAGGCGCCCTCCTTGGTGCAGTCGGCGCGGGTGGTACCGACCCAGTTTGCATCGAGGATCGCCCAGTGCAGGATCGGCGGCACGACCAGGTAGATCAGGTAGAACGCCAGCAATGTCAGCAGGGTGTTGAGCCAGCTGGAAAACAGGTTGGCGCGCATCCATGCCATCGGCCCGAATACTTTGTTCGGTGGCGGCATATCAGGTTTGAAAGTATGCGTACTCATGCAGGTTTCCTCACCGCTCGATCAGCGCAATGCGCTTGTTGTACCAGTTCATCAGCAGGGAAATGCTGATGCTGATCGCCAGGTACACGCTCATGGTGATGGCAATAACCTCGATGGCCTGGCCGGTCTGG
>Ga0209173_100362_pt1 | contig 27390 bp, 26 predicted proteins | sample SynthPrep_16_END_FD_187206 | JGI IMG/M metagenome (GOLD analysis project Ga0209173, IMG submission 187206) | Synthetic microbial communities from Ohio, USA - SynthPrep_16_END_DS12_MetaG (SPAdes) (version 2) | ecosystem: Engineered > Bioreactor > Aerobic > Activated sludge | place: USA: Ohio... | reverse complement strand
GGTAGCAGCCAAGGGTACGGAAACGTACTTTCTTTTTGACGATTCGGGCTTTGTCTTCGTCGGACAGGTGCTCGAGGATGCGGTCGTCGTCGATCATGATCAACGTGCCGTTCTTCTCGATCACTTCGCGTTCGGCGGCGAAGTACAGCGGGACAATCGGGATTCCTTCCAGGTAGATGTACTGCCAGATATCCAGCTCGGTCCAGTTGGACAGCGGGAACACACGGATCGACTCGCCTTTGTTGACGTTGCCGTTGTAGACGTTCCACAGCTCCGGGCGCTGGTTTTTCGGGTCCCAGCGGTGCTTGCTGTCGCGGAACGAGTACACGCGCTCTTTGGCACGGGATTTCTCTTCATCGCGACGGGCACCGCCGAATGCAGCATCGAAACCATACTTGTCGAGCGCCTGTTTCAGGCCCTCGGTCTTCATGATGTCAGTGTGCTTGGCGCTGCCGTGGGTGAACGGGTTGATGCCCTGCGCCACCCCGTCCGGGTTGACGTGAGTGATCAACTCAAGACCAAGCTCTTCGACCATCTTGTCGCGGAACTTGTACATCTCCTGGAATTTCCAGCGGGTGTCGACGTGCATCACCGGAAACGGCAGCTTGCCCGGGAAAAAGGCCTTGCGTGCCAGGTGCAGCATCACGGCGGAGTCTTTACCGATCGAGTAGAGCATCACCGGGTTATCGAACTCGGCGGCGACCTCGCGGATGATGTGGATGCTTTCCGCCTCCAGCTGTTTCAGATGCGTCAGTTTGTCGACCATGGTTACTCACGGAAAAACGATCTTATGGACGGCCAGCGGGCCGTGTTCGAGCGGGGCATGCTAGCACAGCGCCTGATTCTATTGAGGGGGCTGGCTAGATCGAAACGGTATATCAATATACCGCTGGGTTTGGCTCGACTCGATCAAATGTGGGAGCGGGCTTGCTCGCGAATGCGGTGTGTCAGTCAATGCATATGGCGACTGATGCACCGCATTCGCGAGCAAGCCCGCTCCCACATGTGTCCGGTGGTGTTCGTTAGATCGGGTTTGGGCAATCGATGAAAAGGTGTTCGAGGGCGAAGCGTCGCGCCAGGTAATCACCCAACGCCTGTACACCATACCGCTCGGTGGCGTGGTGCCCGGCCGCGATAAAGCTGATGTCGTTTTCCCGGGCGCTGTGGAAGGTCTGCTCCGAGGCTTCGCCGCTCAGGTACAGGTCAACCCCGGCGAGCACCGCCTGGTCGATATAGCCCTGGCCGCCACCGGTGCACCAGCCCACGCGGCGAATCATCTCGCTGCCTTCGATCAGCAGCGGCTCGCGGCCCATGGCTTCCTGCACGCGGCGGGCAAAATCACGGGGCGACGCCGGCTCGGCCAGGGAGCCCACCAGGCCGACGACCTTGAGGTTGTCCGGGTCCAGCGGGCCTTCGACGGTGATGTCCAGTTGCCGGGCCAGTTGCACGTTGTTGCCGACCTCAGGGTGCAGGTCCAGCGGCAAGTGATAGGCCAGCAGGCTGATGTCGTGCTTGAGCAGGGTTTTCAGGCGGCGCTGCTTCATGCCGGTGATGCACGGGCTTTCGCCTTTCCAGAAATAACCGTGGTGCACCAGCACCAGGTCGGCCTGGGCTTCGACCGCCGCGTCCAGCAATGCCTGGCTGGCGGTCACGCCGCTGACGATGCGCAGCACTTGCGGGCGGCCCTCGACCTGCAGGCCGTTGGGGCAGTAATCGGCGATTTTGGCACTATTAAGGTAGCGGTCCGCTTCCTCGACTAAGGTGCTCAGGGCAACGGCCATAAAAGACTCCTAAATATCCCGTTCAGAGGCGCTCACGGCCTCGTATAATGCGCGACATTATGGGCGCTCTCCCGCCCCCTGCAACCTGTCAGGATTTTTCTTCATGCTCAAGGCACTGCGTTTTTTTGGATGGCCATTGTTGGCTGGCGTGCTGATCGCGATGCTGATTATTCAGCGTTATCCACAACTGGTCGGCCTGCCGACCCTTGATGTCAACCTGCAACAGGCACCGCAAACCAGCGCGGTGGTACAAGGCCCGGTGACTTACGCCGATGCGGTGGTGATCGCCGCCCCCGCCGTGGTCAACCTGTACACCACCAAGGTCATCAACAAACCGGCGCACCCGCTGTTTGAAGACCCACAGTTTCGTCGCTATTTCGGCGACAACTCGCCCAAGCAGCGGCGCATGGAATCCAGCCTCGGCTCCGGCGTGATCATGAGCCCGGAAGGCTACATCCTCACCAACAACCACGTGACCACCGGCGCCGACCAGATTGTGGTGGCCCTGCGTGATGGCCGGGAAACCCTGGCCCGCGTGGTCGGCAGCGACCCGGAAACCGACCTCGCGGTGCTGAAAATCGATTTGAAAGGCCTGCCCTCGATCACCATCGGGCGCTCCGAAGGCTTGCGCGTAGGTGACGTGGCGCTGGCCATCGGCAACCCGTTCGGCGTCGGCCAGACTGTGACCATGGGCATCATCAGCGCCACCGGGCGTAACCAGTTGGGCCTCAACAGCTATGAAGACTTCATCCAGACCGACGCGGCGATCAACCCGGGCAACTCCGGCGGCGCGCTGGTGGATGCCAACGGCAACCTGACCGGCATCAACACCGCGATCTTCTCCAAGTCCGGCGGCTCCCAGGGCATCGGTTTCGCGATTCCGGTGAAGCTGGCCACTGAAGTGATGAAGTCGATCATCGAGCATGGCCAGGTGATTCGTGGCTGGCTGGGGATTGAAGTCCAGCCGCTGACCAAGGAACTGGCCGAGTCGTTTGGCCTGACCGGACGCCCTGGCATCGTGGTCGCCGGGATCTTCCGCGACGGCCCGGCGCAGAAAGCCGGCCTGCAACTGGGGGATGTGATCCTCAGCATCGACGGCGAGCCGGCCGGAGATGGTCGCAAGTCGATGAACCAGGTGGCGCGGATCAAACCCACCGACAAGGTGGCGATCCAGGTGATGCGCAATGGCAAGGAAATCAAGCTGTCGGCTGAAATCGGCCTGCGTCCGCCGCCTGCACCGGTGAAAGAAGAGGAATAACGGCTTCGGGAGCCCGTTCGCGGGCTCCTGTTACCTAATATTTCAAAAGAAATTCATTCTCATTAGTCATGTTATATTGTTTCAATATCGCTATTGGAACGCTCTATCATGCCGTCTCGAAGATTTGCCCCGCTGGCGGGAATCGCCCTGGGTTTGCTGGTGGACCCGGCCTACGCCGAAGACACCGCGACCATTGAACTGGAAGCCACCCGCATCACCAGCGAGGCGTACGAATCAGCCACCGGCCCGGTCAAGGGCTATCGCGCCCCCCGCTCCGCCAGCGCCACAAAAACCGACACCGCCTTGCGGGATATCCCACAGTCCATCAGCGTGATTCCCGCTTCGGTACTCAACGACCTGGGCAGCACCAACGTCGAGCGTGCCCTTGAGTTTGCCGGCGGCGTGTCCAAACAGAACAACTTCGGCGGCCTGACGCTCTACGAATACAGCGTTCGCGGCTTCACCACGTCAGAGTTTTACGTGGACGGTTTCAGCGCCAACCGCGGTTACCCGAGCACGCCGGACGCGGCGAATATCGAGCGCATCGAGGTGCTCAAGGGCCCCGCCGCCAGCCTGTATGGCCGTGGTGACCCAGGCGGTACGGTGAATATCGTCAGCAAAAAGCCGCAGCCCGAGGCCTTCACCACACTGCAGACCAGCGCCGGCAGTTGGGACCGCTACCGCACCGCGCTGGACGTGAACACGCCGCTGGACAGCGAGGGCAACGTGTTATCGCGGGTCAACCTGGCGGTGGAAGACAACCACAGCTTCCGCAACCACGTTGAGGCCAAACGGGTCTTCGTCGCGCCCTCCATCAGTTGGCAACTGGACCCGGACACACACCTGCTGGTGGAAAGTGAATTCGTGCGTCACCGCTCCACTTTCGACCGCGGCATCGTCGCGCCCAACAACCGCTGGAGCGGCGTCTCCCGCTCGACCTTTCTCGGCGAGCCCGACGACGGCAATATCCGCAACCACAACAACCGCCTGCAAGCCAGCCTCGAACATCACCTCAACGATGCCTGGCAACTGCGCCTGGCCAGCCATTACAAACAAGGCAGCCTGTGGGGCAACGCCTCGGAAAACCGCGCGCTGGATGCCGATGGCCGCACCCTCAGCCGCCGCTACCGCGAGCGCTCCACCGGTTGGCATGACAGCATCACCCAGCTCGAACTGCGCGGTCGGTTCGACATCGGCAGTTGGCAGCACGAATTGCTGATCGGCACCGAGTACGAGGACTACCGCAAGAAAGAACGGGTGACCGCCATCGCCGGCGGCGATTACGCCATCGACATCTATGACCCGGTCTATGGCCAGCCCAAACCGAACGGCAAGCGCTCCGGCACTGACTTTTTCGAACAGGTGAAAAGCCAGGCGCTGAACCTGCAGGACCAGATCATCTTCACCGACCGTCTGCGCGGGATGATCGGCGCGCGGTTCGAACACTTCGAGCAGCACACCGACGACTTCAGCCGCAACCATGCCAAAAGCCGGCAGACCCACGACGCCCTGACCCAACGCGCCGGCCTGCTCTACCAACTGACGCCTGAAGTGGGCCTGTTCGCCAACGCCTCCACCTCGCTCAAACCCAACAATGGCCTGGACGCCGGCGGCAAATCCTTCAAGCCGGAAGAAGGCGTGGGGTATGAAATCGGGATCAAGAGCGAGCTGTTCGACGACCGCCTGAGCACCACCCTCGCCGCCTTCCATATCGAGAAAGAAAATGTCCTGGCCCTGGACCCGGCTACCGACACACAGCGTGCCATGGGCAAGGCCCGCAGCCAGGGGTTTGACCTGCAACTGACCGGCCAGGTGACTGACGCCGTACGGGTGATCGGCGCCTTTGCCTACATCGACGCCGAAGTGACCAAAGGCGACAAAGCCATCCCCACTGGCAGCCGGATTCTCGGCGTAGCCAAACGCAGCGGCAGCTTGCTCGGCGTGTATGAATTCCAGGACGGCCTGCTGCGCGGCTCCGACCTCGGTGCGGCCTTTACCTACGTCGGCGACCGCTCCGGCGAAGCCGGCAAAAGCTTTGAATTACCGGCCTACCACACCGTCGATTTGCTGGCCCATTACAAGGCCAGCGACAACGTCACCGTGGGCCTGAACCTCAACAACCTGTTCGACGAAAAGTAATACGAGCGCTCCTACAGCAACTACTGGGTCAATCCCGGCGAGCCGCGCAACTTCACCGTCAGCCTGACCCTCAACCTGTAAAAGGACGTCTCCATGCAAGCCTTCAAATCCCTGGCCGTGCTCGGCCTGCTGTTTGCCACCCAAGTCTCGGCCCACGGGCTGTGGACCGAACAACGGCGCGGCAATATCGAAGTGATCTACGGCCACGGCGCCGAAGACAACGCGTTCAAGGCGCAGAAAATCAGCGGCGCCTGGGCCTACGACGCCAGCGGCAAAATGATCCCGGTGACCGTGGAACGTCTGCCCGACCATGCGCGCCTGAAGCCGCTCAAATCGCCGGCTGTATTGGCGGTCGCCCTGGATAACGGGATGTGGTCACAGACGCCTGACAAGAAGTGGATCAACGAGGGCCGCAGCAAGGTGCCGGGGGCGATTGAGTCGACCCAGACCTTCAAGTACAGCCTGGCGATCTACCAGCCGGGGGCGAAGGTGCCGAAGCTGGATCAGATCAAGCTACTGATCTTGCCGGAAGTTGATCCGCTGACGGTCGGCCCGGGTAAATCACTGCCGGTACGGGTGCTGCTGGATGGCAAGCCGGCGGCTGGGGTCAAGCTGATCGGAGACTATCGCAACGCACCGAACACCCTGAGCACCGAGACCGATAAAGACGGTCGCGCCCAGGTGCTGGTGAGGAATGAAGGATTGAATGTGATTGCGGCGCAGGTGGAGATCCCGCTCAAAGACAATGCTGATGTCGCGACTCGCGGACTGTTCAGTTCCCTGACCTTCCTGGGCGAGCCGCATCACGAGTAACCCCCGCAAATCCAAAGTGGGCACAGTCAATGTGGGAGCGGGCTTGCTCGCGAAAGCGGTGTGTCAGTCGCCATCTTCATTAACTGACCCACCGTATTCGCGAGCAAGCCCGCTCCCACATTTAGTCCTCACTCGACTTGATTACAGTGCAACCGGCGCTTTTTCCAGTTCCCTGACCTTCCTGGGCGAGCCGCATCACGAGTAACACCGAAAATTCAGAGTGGGCACAGTCAATGTGGGAGCGGGCTTGCTCGCGAAGGCGGTGTGTCAGTCGCCATCTTCATTAACTGACCCACCGTAATTCGCGAGCAAGCCCGCTCCCACATTCAGTCCTCACTCGGCTTGATTACAGTGCCACCGGCGCTCTTTCACACAGGGTATTGAGCGCCGCCGCCCACTGCGGGTCATCGTTCAGGCACGGCACCAACACCAACTCCTCGCCCCCCGCCTCGCGGAATTGCTCCAGGCCGCGATCACCAATTTCCTCCAGTGTCTCGATGCAGTCCGCAACAAACGCCGGGCACATCACCAGCAGCTTCTTCACGCCCTGTTGAGCCAACGCTTCAAGGCGTGCCTCGGTGTACGGTTCGATCCACTTGGCCCGGCCCAGCCGCGACTGGAACGCCACCGACCATTTGCCATCCGGCAAGCCCAGGCGCTCGGCAAAATCCCGCGCAACGCTGAAACACTGCGCGCGATAGCACGTGGCAAGCACCTCGGGAGAGGCGTTCTGGCAGCAGTTGGCGTCCTTGAAGCAGTGTTGCCCGGTAGGGTCGAGCTTTTTCAGGTGGCGCTCGGGCAACCCATGAAAGCTCAGCAGGAGGTGATCGAAATCCTCTTCCACATAGGCTCTGGCGCTGTTGGCCAAGGCGTCCAGGTACTCCGGTTCATCGTAGAACGGCTGCAGAATCGAAAACTCGATCGCCAACTTTTTGTGCCGCACCACGCGCCGGGCCTCTTCGATTACCGTGGTCACGGTGCTGTCGGCAAACTGCGGGTACAACGGCGCCAGGGTCACTTTCTTGATGCCTTGGGACGCCAGCCGGGTCAGTACGCTTTCAATCGACGGCTCGCCATAGCGCATGGCCAACTCCACCGGCCCCTGGGTCCACTGTGCAGTCATCTGTTGTTGCAAGCGACGGCTAAGAACTACCAGCGGCGAGCCTTCGTCCCACCAGATCGAGGCGTAGGCATGGGCCGATTGCTCCGGGCGCTTGATCAGGATCAGCGACACCAGCAAACGCCGAACCGGCCATGGCAGGTCAATGACGTAAGGGTCCATCAGGAACTGATTGAGGTAGCTGCGCACATCCGCCACCGAAGTGGACGCCGGTGAACCCAGGTTGACCAGTAACAACGCGTGATCCGTCATGCAACATCCTATCTCTAGAGGCGGCTGGACAAGTCGTCCAGGGCCGCATGCAACTCAGTGAACTGGAAAGTGAAACCGGCCGCCAACAGCCGCTGCGGCAAAGCCCGCTGGCCACCCAGCAACAAACCGGACAACTCGCCCAGGCCGATACGCAAGGCAAACGCCGGCATGGGCATGAACGCCGGGCGGTGCAGCACCTTGCCCAGGGTCTTGGCGAACTCCAGGTTGCGTACCGGGTGTGGCGCGCAGGCATTATAAGGACCGCTGGCATCGGTCTTGTGCAGAAGAAAATCAATCAGGGCGATTTGATCCTTTATATGGACCCATGGCATCCACTGCCGACCATTGCCGATAGGCCCGCCCAGCGCCAGTTTGAACGGCAGCAACAGCCGCGACAAAAAGCCGCCCTCCGCCGCCAGCACCAGCCCGGTACGCACCAGCACCACGCGGATGCCCAATGCCTCGGCACGCTGGGCGGTTTCTTCCCAGGCAATGGATAACTGGCTGCCGAAATCGTCCTGCACCGGGCCGCTGTCTTCGGTCAGCTCGCGCTCACCGCCGTCGCCGTACCAGCCCACCGCGGATCCGGAGATCAACACCGCCGGTTTTTGCTCAAGGCCCTCAAGCCAGGCCAGCAGCGTTTCGGTGAGGCCGATACGGCTGCTCCACAACAGCGCCTTGCGTTTATGCGTCCAGGGCCGGTCGGCAATCGGCGCGCCGGCCAGGTTGACCACCGCGTCCACCGCCTCGTTTATGTCTTGCAGGCGGGCGACGCCACGCACCTGGGCGCCGCACAATTTAGCCACTTGTTCGGGATGGCGGCTCCAGACCGTGAGGCGATGGCCCTGGGCAAGCCAGTATTGGCAAAGTTGACGGCCGATCAAACCGGTACCGCCGGTCAGCAAAATGTGCATGAGTTGTTCCTCGTGTAACGTTCGCCGACCACCGTTAGTCTATTTTATAAACAGGGATGTTTTAATCGGGCGCAACGCTGGTTAAACCTTCAGGTTTAACCATAGGTCACGCCAAACGATCAGGTACGCCAAAACTTATACCAAAAAACAATATTGTACAGCTATTGGTGTCGGCGTAGTCTGTACCCAACGGTAAAACGAGGCCTCCCATGACTGTTCCCATCGCGATCATTGGCACCGGCATCGCCGGTCTCTCCGCCGCCCGAGCGTTGAAAGACGCGGGGCACGTTGTACAACTCTTCGATAAAAGCCGCGGCAGTGGCGGTCGCATGTCCAGCAAGCGCAGCGATGCGGGCTCGCTGGACATGGGCGCACAGTACTTCACCGCCCGCGACCGGCGCTTCGTCAACGAGGTGCAACGCTGGCAGGCCAATGGTTGCGCCGAGCAATGGAAGCCACAGCTGTACAACTTCAAGTCCGGCCAACTGACGCCCTCCCCCGATGAACAGATCCGCTGGGTCGGCACGCCGCGCATGAGCGCGATCACCCGCGCCCTGCTCGATGACTTGCCGGTGCAGTTCGGTTGCCGCATCACCGAAGTGTTCCAGGGCAAACATCACTGGAACCTGCTGGACGCCGACGGCGAAAGCCACGGCCCGTTCAGCCACGTGATCATCGCCACCCCGGCGCCCCAGGCCACTGCCTTGCTGGCCGCTGCGCCCAAGCTGGCGAGTGTCGCCGCCGGGGTCAAGATGGACCCGACCTGGGCCATTGCCCTGGCCTTCGACAAGCCGCTGGATACGCCCATGGAAGGCTGCTTCGTCCAGGACAGCCCGCTGGACTGGCTGGCGCGCAACCGCAGCAAACCGGGGCGCGACACCACCCTCGACACCTGGGTTTTGCACGCCACCAGCACCTGGAGCAAGCAACACCTGGACCTGTCCAAGGAAGCCGTGATCGAACACCTGCACGGCGCCTTCGCCGAACTGCTGCACAGCGCCATGCCGGCGCCATCCTTCACCCTCGCCCACCGCTGGCTGTACGCGCGGCCGTCCACCAGCCATGAATTTGGCGTGCTGGCCGACGCCGACCTGGGCCTGTATGTATGTGGCGACTGGTGCCTGTCAGGCCGCGTGGAAGGTGCGTGGCTCAGCGGCCAGGAGGCGGCGCGGCGGTTGATCGAGCACCTGCGATGAACCGCATCAATCCCGCCAAGTTGCTGCTGTCGAAGTGGACTGCAGCCCGCCCGCAGCACAAGGAAAAACATTTTCTGGTGACCAAACTGCTGCGTGATGACGAAGGCGATGTGCAGGAAATCGAGCTTGAAGCCGTGATGAGCCATCGCGTGCAGCGCCTGGCCTGGCAAACCCTGCAAAACGCCGAAGACTGGAAAATCGGCTGGAAATAGCCATTCCGCAAATACCTGTACAAATTATTTGACTTGTACAGCTTCAAACCTATGATGAGTTTAAGTTGTACAGAAATTTAACTCTGTACAGGAATTTCATCGAGGTTTGGCCATGTCCAGCACCCTGCCCGCCACCGGCAAACCGAAAATCGCCATCAGCGCCTGCCTGTTGGGCGAGAACGTGCGCTTCAACGGCGGGCATAAACAATCCCAGCTGTGTAGCCAGACCCTGGCCGATTATTTCGACTTCGTGCCGCTGTGCCCTGAAGTCGCCATTGGCCTGGGCATTCCCCGCGAGCCGATTCGCCTGGTGGGCGACCCGCTCAATCCCCAGGCCGTTGGCACCGTAAACCGCGAACTTAACGTGACCCAGCCGCTGGACGATTACGGCCAGCAAATGGCTGCTGAACACACCGACCTCTGCGGTTACATCTTCATGCAGAAATCCCCGTCCTGCGGCCTGGAACGGGTCAAGGTCTATCAGGACAACGGCATGCCCATCGACGGCGGCGGGCGCGGCATCTACGCCCAGGCGTTTTGTGCGCGCCACCCCAACCTGCCGGTGGAAGAAGACGGTCGGCTGAATGACCCGGTGCTGCGGGAAAACTTCCTGACCCGGGTGTTCGTCTACGCCACCTGGCAGCAACTGCTCGCCGAAGGCCTGACCCGTCACCGCCTGCTGGAATTTCACTCGCGCTACAAATACCTGCTGATGGCCCACAGCCCGGTGCATTACAAAAGCCTCGGCAACCTGCTGGGCAGCATGCCCAGGGACGTCGACCTCGACGCCTTGGCCGCCGGTTACTTCAGCGAACTGATGAGCGCCCTGACCCAGTGCGCCACACGCGGCACCCACACCAACGTGCTGCAACACATCAGCGGCTACCTCAAGCAAGCCATCAGCGCCGAAGACAAACAGGAAATGCAGACCATCATCAGCCAATACCGCCAGGGCATCGTGCCGCTGGTGGTACCGCTGACGCTGCTCAAGCACCACTTTCGCCAGCATCCGGACCGCTATATCGCGCAGCAGGCCTACCTGCAACCGCACCCGGAAAACCTCAGCCTGCGTAATGCGATTTAACCTATGACTTTTCCCCTGCAAGAACCTGGCGAAGACATCGCCGAGGCCATCGAACAAGGCTGGCTGCCGATCCGCGAAGTGGCGCGCCAGACCGGCGTCAACGCCGTGACCTTGCGCGCCTGGGAGCGCCGCTACGGCCTGATCGTGCCCCAGCGCACGCCCAAGGGGCACCGCCTGTTCAGTGCCGAGCACGTGCAACGCATCCATACCATCCTGACCTGGCTCAACCGCGGTGTGCCGGTCAGCCAAGTCAAGAGTCTGATCGACACCGCGCAAGCCACCAGCGAACCGCCGGTGGAAAACGAATGGCACAACCGCCGCCAGCACCTGGTGCAGGCCATCAGCGAACTGGCCGAGCGCCGGGTGGATGATGCCTTCAACCAGGCCATGGCGCTGTACCCGCCGCGCACCTTGTGCGAGCAACTGTTATTGCCGTTGCTCAAGGAGCTCGAACTGCGCTGGCAAGGCCAGTTCGGCGCGCAGATGGAACGGGTGTTTTTCTATTCCTGGCTGCGCAGCAAATTCGGTGCGCGGATGTATCACAACAACCGCCAGCTCAACGGCGCCCCCCTGTTGCTGATCAACCATTCCGACCTGCCGCTGGAGCCGCACCTGTGGCTCACCGCCTGGCTCGCCAGCAGCGCCGATTGCCCGGTGGAAGTTTTCGACTGGCCATTGCCGGTGGGCGAACTGGCCCTGGCCGTCGAGCATCTGCAACCCCGCGCGGTACTGCTGTATTCGAGCAAGGCACTCCATACCTCGGTGCTGGGCAAACTGTTGAGCGGCTTCAGTTGCCCAAAACTGATAACCGGACCAACGGTATGCATCCACCAGGCGGAGCTGTCCGTATTAACCCAAGAGATTCCTGAATTGCTCCTGGCCGAAGACCCGTTGTCGGCCCATCAGGTACTGATCCAGCGTGGACTTATTTAAATGCACTTGATCTGGCTGCGCACCGACCTGCGCCTACGTGACAACACCGCCCTCGCCGCCGCCGCACAGCGTGGCCCGACAGCGGCTGTCTACCTGATCAGCCCCGGGCAATGGCTGGCCCACGATGACGCGCCGTGCAAGGTTGATTTCTGGCTGCGCAACCTGCAGCGCTTGAGCTCGGCACTGGGCGAGTTGAACATTCCGTTATTGATCCGCCATGCCGACACTTGGGATCAAGCACCTGAAGTCCTGGCAGGCCTGTGCCAGGAACTGTCGGTGGAGTCGGTGCACGTCAATGACGAATACGGCATCCACGAAGAGCGCCGCGACGCCGCCGTGGCCAAGGCCCTCGAAGCTCAAGGCATCACGTTCCACACCTATCTGGACCAGTTGTTTTTCCAGCCCGGCAGCGTGCTGACCAAGACCGGCACCTACTTCCAGGTGTTCAGCCAGTTCCGCAAGGTCTGCTACAGCCGCCTGCATGGCGCCTTGCCGCGTTTGGTCGCCACTCCCAAGGCGCAGGCGCCGCTCACACTCAAAAGCGACGAGGTTCCGGATCACGTCGAGGGCTTCGCTACCCCGAGCGAAGCCTTGCGCGCCCTGTGGCCTGCCGGCGAAGCCGAAGCCCGGCGCCGTCTCGACCAGTTCGCCGACGCACAAATCAGCTACTACAAGGACGAACGCGACTTCCCGGCCAAGCCCGGTACCAGCCAGCTTTCGGCCTACCTTGCAGCGGGCGTGGTTTCACCGCGCCAGTGCCTGCATGCCGCGCTGCAAAGCAATCAGGGTGAATTCGAAAGCGGCGACATCGGCGCGATTACCTGGATCAACGAGCTGCTGTGGCGCGAGTTCTACAAACATATTCTGGTGGGCTACCCACGGGTCTCGCGCCACCGCGCATTCCGCCCAGAGACCGAAGCCGTGGCCTGGCGCAACAGCCCGGAAGACTTGAAAGCGTGGCAGGAAGCACGCACCGGCCTGCCGATCATCGACGCCGCCATGCGCCAGCTGCTGGAAACCGGCTGGATGCACAATCGCCTGCGCATGGTGGTAGCGATGTTCCTGACCAAAAACCTGCTGATCGACTGGCGCGAAGGCGAGCGCTTTTTCATGCGTCACCTGATCGATGGCGACCTGGCAGCCAACAACGGTGGCTGGCAGTGGAGCTCGTCCACCGGCACCGACTCGGCCCCGTACTTCCGAATTTTCAGCCCCTTGAGCCAATCGGAAAAATTCGACGGCGAAGGTGTATTTATCAAGCACTGGCTGCCGCAACTGGCGGCGCTGAACAAAAAGGAAGTGCACAACCCCGACGCCGTGGGCGGCCTGTTTGGTGTGGCCGACTATCCTCGTCCTATCGTCGATTTGAAAAAATCCCGCGAGCGCGCCCTCGCCGCTTTCCGCAGCCTGCCTTCACGCCAGGCGGTCGGAGGTGCTTATGAGTGATTTCCTGCGCCGCTTCGCCCAGGCATTCGCCAGTGTGGACAAGCACAACCTGCACCTGCTCGACGGCCTGTACAGCCAGGACATCAGTTTCACCGACCCACTGCACGAGGTGCACGGGCTGCCGGCGTTGCACCGCTACTTCGCCGAGCTGTACGACAACGTGACCCAGTTGCGCTTTGACTTCCATGGCTTTGATCAAGTGGCGGAAGGCGAAGGCTACCTGCGCTGGAAAATGAGCTTCTGCCACCCGCGCCTGGCCAAGGGCGAAGTGATTCGTGTGGAAGGCTGCTCGCACCTGCTGTGGCGCGACAAGGTGTATCGCCACCGGGATTATTTTGACGCTGGACAGTTGCTGTATGAACACGTGCCGGTCCTTGGCGGTGTGGTCAGCTGGCTGAAAAGGAGAATGGGATGAGCCTTAACCTTCCACGTCGTTACTGGTTGACCGGTGCCAGCAGTGGCATCGGGGCCGAACTGGCGAAGACGCTGCTCGAAAGCGGTGCCCATGTGGCCCTCAGTTCCCGCTCCAAGGCGCCCCTGGAACAGCTTGCCCAGCAATACCCCGGGCAAGTGCTGGTGGTGGCCGGCGACCTGACCAACAGCCAGACCGTACGCGAGATCGGTGAACACATCGCGGTGGCCTGGGGTTCACTGGATACGGTGATCCTGAATGCCGGCACCTGCGAATACGTGGATGCCAGGCAATTCGACGCCTCGATCATCGAGCACGTGGTGCGCACCAACCTGCTGGCCAGCAGTTACTGCATCGAGGCCGCGCTGCCGCTGTTGCGTGCCGGTCATACACCGCACCTGGTCGGTGTGGCCAGTGCGGTGACCTACCTGCCGATGCCCAGGGCGGAAGCCTATGGTGCGTCGAAGGCCGGCCTGCGTTACCTGTTCGAGTCCCTGCGTATCGACCTGTCGCCTGAAGGGATCGACGTCACCGTGGTCAGCCCGGGGTTTGTCGACACGCCGCTGACCGCCCGCAATGATTTCCCGATGCCCCTGAGCTGGCCGGCAGTCAAGGCCGCGCGGCACATCTTTGCCAAGCTGCAAGGCCGTCCACTGGAGATTGCCTTCCCTGCCCTGTTTATTGCCGCCTTGTGGCCACTGTCGAAACTGCCGAACCGCGTCCAGTTGATCATCGGCAAACGCATGCTGCGCAGCCCGCCGCCGAGAAAGGACGACCTGTGAAGATCGCCATTATCGGCAGCGGCATTGCCGGGCTGACCAGCGCCTACCTGCTCAGTCGCCGCCACGACATCACCCTGTTCGAAGCGGGCGACCGCATCGGCGGCCATACCCATACGGTGAATGTCACGGTGGAAGGCAAAAGCCATGCGGTGGACACCGGCTTTATCGTGTTCAACGACTGGACCTATCCCAACTTCATCAAGCTGCTGGGGCAAATTGGCGTGAGGTACAAACCCACCGAGATGAGCTTTTCGGTGTGCGACCCGAACGCCGGGTTCGAATACAACGGCAACAACCTCAACAGCCTGTTTGCCCAGCGCCGCAATCTTTTGTCGCCGGGGTTCTGGAGCATGTTGCGCGATATCCTGCGCTTCAACCGCCAGGCGCCGCTGGACCTGCAAGAGCAACGCATCAGCGCCGAGATGACCCTGGGCGAATATCTGCAAGCGGGCGGCTACGGCCAGCGATTTATCCAGCACTACATCGTGCCGATGGGCGCGGCGATCTGGTCGATGTCCCTGGCCGACATGCTCGGGTTTCCCCTGCAATTCTTCGTGCGGTTCTTCAAGAACCATGGCTTGTTGTCGGTGAGCAACCGGCCGCAGTGGTGCGTGATCGAAGGCGGTTCCAGCCGCTATATCGAACCGCTGACCCAGTCCTTCCGCGAAAATATCCGCCTCAATTGCCCGGTCACCCGGGTTGAGCGTTCAGCCATCGGCGCAGTTATCCACAGCGCCGCCGGCAGCGAGGCATTCGACAAGGTGGTGTTCGCCTGCCACAGCGACCAGGCCCTGGCCTTGCTGGGGGATGCGAGCCTGGCCGAGCAACAGATCCTCGGCGCCCTGCCCTACGCCGACAATGACGTCGTCCTGCACACCGATACCCGTCTGCTGCCCGAGCGCAAACTGGCTTGGGCCAGCTGGAATTACCGGCTGGATGGCCGCGCGCAAAAACAGGCGGCGGTGACCTACGACATGAACATCCTGCAGGGCATCGACAGCACCACCACCTTTTGCGTGAGCCTCAATCAAACGGCGCTGATCAACCCGCTCAAAGTCCTCGCCCGCTACACCTACGCCCACCCGCAATACAGCCTGGCCGCCGTGGCCGCCCAAGCGCGCTGGGAAGAACTGCACGGCGCGCAGCACACCTATTATTGCGGCGCCTACTGGGCCAACGGTTTCCACGAAGACGGCGTGGTCAGCGCGTTGCGCGTGGCCAAGGCGTTCGGGGAAATCCTGTGAACAGCGCCCTGTACAGTGGCTGGATCGCCCATCGGCGGTTTACGCCAAAGGGCCATGCCTTCCGCTACCGGATCGGCCTGCTGTACCTGGACCTCAGCGAACAGGACGAAGTGTTCGGCTTGTCGCCATTGGCGGGTGAGCGCTGGGCGCCGTTCGCGTTTCGCCAGCAGGATTACCTGCGTGAATTGACCCGTCACGGCATGAGTTTGACCGATGCCGTGCGCCAAGAAGTCGGCAAGGCCCTGGGGCGCATCCCCTCGGGCGTTATCTGCCTGCTGACCCAGGCCCGCAGTTGGGGCCTGGCCTTTAACCCGGTGAGTTTCTTCTACTGCTTCGAGGCCGACGGAACGCTGGCCGCGATCCTTTGTGAAGTGACCAACACCCCGTGGCGCGAGCGCTATCACTACGTGCTGCCGGCCCAGGTGCTGCCTGCCGGTGAGCATCAGCACTTCGCCGTGGCCAAGGCGTTTCATGTCTCGCCGTTCTTGCCCCGGGACCTGGAATACCGCATGAGCTTCAGCCCGCCCGCCGCCAGGCTCGGCGTGCACATGGCCGACTGGCAGGGCGAACTGAAAGTCTTTGACGCCACCTTGAGCCTGCAACGCGAAGCCCTGAACCGCGCCAGCCTGCACCGCTACCTGTGGCGCTTCCCGTGGATGACCGCCAAGACCTGCCTGGCCATTTATTGGCAGGCCTTGCGCCTCTTGCTTAAACGCACGCCGATTTTTTCCCATCACGCCGCCGAAGGCGCTTCTCGCACCGCAGTCGGGTACACCAAGGATCGCCGCCATGAAATCCCCTAGCTTATCGGTCAAATCCAACCGCTTGAACGTCAACGGCATGACCGCCGCGCTGCTGCGCAAAGCCGTGCTGCGCCAGCTCGGCCAACTGCGCCACGGCCAGTTGGTGGTGATCGAGGACGGCGAACGGCAAGTCTTCGGCGCACGGGAAGCGCACCTGCTGGGGGAGATCCAGATCCTCGATTCAGCCGTGTGGGGGCTGGTGGCAGCCAACGGTTCCATCGGCGCGGGCGAGGCATTTATTCATGGCTACTGGAGCAGCCCGGACCTGACTGCCGTGGTGCGGGTGATGGTCAGCAACCTCGACGTGCTGGATGCGCTGGAAGGTGGGCTGGCGAAACTGGCGCGGCCCTTCACCCAGGGCCTGCACTGGCTCAACCGCAATACGCGCAAGGGCTCGCAGAAAAACATTGCCGCCCACTACGACCTGGGCAACGACCTGTTCGAGGAATTCCTCGACCCGACCATGATGTATTCGGCCGCGCAGTTCCTCACCGCTGACGACACCCTGGAACAGGCGCAGTTGAACAAGCTGGAACGCATCTGCCAGAAGCTCGCGCTGAAACCATCCGACCACCTGCTGGAAATCGGCACCGGCTGGGGCAGCATGGCGATTTATGCCGCGCAGCAGTACGGCTGCAAGGTCACCACCACGACCCTGTCCAAAGAGCAGTTTGCCTACACTGAAAAACGCATCGAGGCCCTGGGTTTGCAGAATCAGGTGACGTTGCTGCTGGAGGACTACCGCGACCTGACCGGGCAGTACGACAAGCTGGTGTCGATCGAGATGATCGAAGCCGTGGGCCACCGCTTCCTGCCGACCTATTTCAAACAGTGCGCGCAGTTGCTCAAGAGCAACGGCCTGATGTTGCTGCAAGCCATCACCATTCGCGAGCAACGCTACGAACAGGCCAAAAGCAGCGTGGACTTTATCCAGCGCTACATTTTCCCCGGCGGCGCTCTGCCCTGCGTGCAGAAGATGCTCGAGATCGTCAGCCGCGACACGGACATGAACCTGCTGCACATGGAGGACTTCGGCCTGCACTACGCGCGAACCCTGCGCCTGTGGCATGAGAACTTTCGCCGCGCCCACAGCCGCCTGACGGAAATGGGCTACGACGAATACTTCCTGCGGCTGTGGGAGTTTTACCTGTGCTACTGCGAAGGCGGCTTTATGGAGCGCACCATCGGCACCGCGCAGATGCTGCTGGCCAAGCCGGCGGCGCTGACCCAGCCATTGCTCGGGCGCTTTGATGCTTAAACCACTGGCAAATGCCGTGCTGTTCCAGTGCGGCTGGTTTGCCTGTGTGCTGGGCGGCGACAGTCTCTGGCTATTGGTGGGGTTGGCGGTGCTGGTAATCCACCTGCTGTGGATAAGTTCGTGGTCAGCGGAAGGCCAGGTGATTGTTGCCGTCACCTTGTTGGGCACCGTGATCGACACCGTGCTACGTGCATTCGGCGTGTTTCATTTCAGCCTGCCCGGGCTGTTGGCGCCATTGTGGCTGATCCTGTTGTGGGCATTGCTGGCGACCACGCTGCGCCATTGCCTGGCCTGGAGCGCGCAGCCCTGGTGGCGTGCGAGTTTGTTGGGGGCGGTGGGCGGGCCGTTGTCCTATTACGCGGGCAGCCAACTGGCGGGGGTGAGTTTCGGCTATGGCACCGTGCCGACCGTCATCGGCCTGGCGTTACTCTGGGGGATGATTTTTCCGTTGTTGCATTGGGTTGCCAGGCAGTTGGCACATTGACGTCCGTCAGGCCTTTCACACACCTATGAGCCGCTTGCCTTACACTGCGCGCCTATGACCAACATCCCCCATACCCAAATCGCCGAACCTGCCGTCACCTGCTCCACCTGCGCCGCATGCTGCTGCCAGTTGGAAGTCATGCTGATCACCGATACCGGCGTGCCCGATCGCTTTATCGATACCGACGATTGGGGCGGCGAAGTCATGCTGCGCCTGGATGACGGCTGGTGCGCGGCGCTGGACCGCGACACGATGATGTGCACGATTTACGAGAAGCGGCCGCTGATCTGCCGGGAATTCGAGATGGGCGCGCCGGAGTGCATCGATGAGCGCCAGGGGCTTGCGACGGTGTATCGCTGATTTCGGAACCAATGAGTAGCAAATGTGGGAGCGGGCTTGCTCGCGAAAGCGGTGTGTCAGTCAACTGATTCGTGGCTGATACACCGCTTTCGCGAGCAAGCCCGCTCCCACAATGGTTTTGCAGTGTTCTGAGGAATTACAGCGGCAGCGAGTAGTGCAGCGAATAACTCTCTACGCCATCGTTATTGCTGCTGATCCCGGCATTGGAATAATGGGTGGCCCGAATCCCCACTTCACTGCCACCGACAAAGCGCAAGCCAAAGCCCAGCCGGTCTTCAAACTGGAAAGCCTGGCCGATATTGTTGTCTTCTACCCGCGTGCGGGAGAACACGGCCACACCCACGCCGGCCTCGATGTACGGCTTCACCCTCTCCCCGGCAAACTCATACACAAACACGGGCGAGAACGACAGGCTGCTGACGCTGGCGCGCTTGTCACCGTCCCAGTAGGTGTAGGCGCCGCTCCAGTACCCGGTCACGCGCCCCGTATCGGTCTGCCACCAGCTTTTATCCCAGTCCGAGGTCAGCCCCAACCGATAGGTCATGGTCGAATCGCTCGTACTTCCCACCCCAAGTTCCAGGCCTGCCGCCTGTGCGGAAAAAGAGTGCCCCAACATTGCGGCCGCAATCGCAGCCAAACAGAACAAGCGCTTCATAGAGAAACATCCCTTCCGAACGAAGTTGTATGATTTTGTACCGGCTAACTTGCTATAGAAGCTGCCGTATAGCCAGAAGTTCAGCGGATAAAGGCGTTATTTCACGTTTTTTTCACACGCCAAAACTACGCACAACTCCGGGAGATTTCCATAGGGTCGGTAGGATATTTCTTAGATGCTGCGGATCGCCGCTGGTCCAGAACTGTACAGGCGGCGGATTGCCAGTGGCCAGCAGTTCGCGATCACTCAAAAGACGCTGCAATTGACGCGCTACTGCCGCCCCGGTGTCGATCAAAATGATCGTCGGCGGGAGCATCTCGGTGAGCAGGGGCTTGAGGAACGGATAGTGGGTGCAACCGAGGATGATGGTGTCGCAACCGGCCGCAATCAGCGGCTCCACGTAGCCTTGCAACAGCAGGCGCAGGGCCGGGCTGTCCAGGTCGCCGGTTTCGATCAGCTCCACCAGGCCCGGGCAGGGTTGGGTGATCACCCGCACATCGGTGGCGAAGCGGTCGAGCAAGGCGGCGAACTTGGCGCTTTGCAGGGTGCCGGTGGTCGCCAGCACGCCGACGACGCCACTGCGGGTCGCGGCGGCCGCGGGTTTGACTGCCGGTTCCATGCCCACCAATGGCCAGTCGGGATAGTCCTGACGCAAATCGGCAACCGCCGCAACGGTCGCCGTGTTGCAGGCAATCACAAACGCTTTGGCGCCCTTCTCACGGAAGAACGCCGCCACCTGTCGCGAACGATCGAGGATGAACGCCGGGGTTTTCTCGCCGTAGGGGATATTCCCGCCATCCGCCACGTACAGCAGCGACTCATGGGGCAGCAGACGCTGGATTTCGTCCAGCACCGACAGGCCGCCGACACCGGAGTCGAACACACCAATCGGCGCATCCTTAACCATGTTGGCTACCGCAGACGCTGCAACCGGGATCGCGCTTGACCCGCAACTCGCGAAAACGCGTGGTCAGGGCGTCGATCAACAACAGCCGCCCCACCAACGGCTCGCCGAAACCGGCCAGCAATTTCAAGGCTTCCAGGGCTTGCAGGCTGCCGACCAGACCCACCAGCGGGCCGATGACACCGGCTTCGCTGCAGGTCAGTTCGGCGTCGCTGCCGTGCCCGTATAAACAGTGGTAGCAGGGGCTTTCGGCGCGACGAGGGTCGAACACCGACAGCTGGCCTTCGAGGCGAATCGCCGCACCGCTCACCAAAGGCTTGCCGGCAGCGACACACGCAGCGTTGACCGCTTCGCGGGTGGAGAAGTTGTCGCTGCAATCCAGTACCACATCGACCACCGCCACAGCAGCCGCGAGGGAATCCTCATCCAGCGCGCTGCGATGGGCAACCAGCTGTATTTCAGGATTGATCGCGCTCAGGCGGCGAATCGCCGAGTCGACCTTGCTCAGGCCGACGCTGTCGGTGTCGTGAATGATCTGGCGTTGCAGGTTGGTCAGGTCGACAGTGTCGAAATCCGCCAAATGCAGCTCACCCACGCCCGCCGCCGCCAGGTACAGCGCCACCGGCGAACCGAGGCCACCCAGGCCGACGATCAGCGCGCGGCTGTTTTTCAGGCGCAACTGGCCTTCGATGTCGACATGCTGCAACAGAATCTGCCGGCTATAGCGCAACAGCTCCTGGTCGTTCATCACGGGCGGCGTCCCAACGTGATGCGTTCGTGGCCGCCCAGGTCAATGCGGCTGTGGACTTCTTCAAAGCCTTCCCCCAGCAGCAGGTCGCGCACGGCGGGCGCCTGGTCGTAACCGTGTTCCAGCAGCAACCAACCTGCGGCGTCGAGGTGCGCAGGCGCGTGGGCGATGATCAGCCGCAGGTCGTCCAGGCCGTCATGCCCGGATACCAGCGCGCTGGCCGGTTCAAAGCGCACGTCACCGGCCACCAGGTGCGGGTCGGTGTCGGCTATATAAGGTGGGTTGCTGATGATCAGGTTGTAAGTGTGGCCTTCGAGGGCACTGAACCAATGGCTGTTCAGCACCGTGGCGTTGTTCAGGTGCAGGCGCTGGCGGTTGCGTTCGGCCAGGGCCACGGCTTCCAGCACGCGGTCGACCGCCGTGACTTGCCAGGCCGGGCGTTCGCTGGCCAGGGCCAGGGCAATCGCGCCGCTGCCGGTGCCCAGGTCCAGGACCTTGGCCGGTGTAGCAGGCAGCAATTCCAGGGCGGCTTCCACCAGCATCTCGGTTTCCGGACGCGGGATCAGCGTGTGCGGTGCCACTTCCAGGTCGAGCCTCCAGAAGCCTTGCTGGCCGAGGATGTAGGCCACGGGCTCGCCGGCACGACGGCGTTGCAGGTAGTCGGCAAAGGTCAGCGCGTGTTCACTGCTGACGATTTTTTCCGGCCAGGTGTGCAGGTAGCTGCGGGACTTGCCCAAGGCAGAGGCCAGCAACAATTCCACGTCCAGGCGCGCAGTCGGCGAGTCCGGCAGGTCGGCGGCGCGTAACAAACTGGCAATAATGGTCATTTATTCACCTATCGCCGCAAGCTGGTCGGCCTGGTATTCGGCCAACAACGGCTCGATTACCGCATCGACGCCACCGGCGAGGATTTCGTCCAGGGAGTACAGCGTCAGGTTGACGCGGTGGTCGGTGACCCGGCCCTGGGCAAAGTTGTAGGTACGAATGCGCTCGGAACGGTCGCCCGAGCCCACCAGCAACTTACGTTCGCTGGCAATCGCATTGGCGGCGGCGCTGGTCTGCTGGTCATTCAGCTTGGCCGACAGCCAGGACATGGCCCGCGCACGGTTCTTGTGCTGGGAACGTTCTTCCTGGCACTCCACCACGATGCCCGAAGGCAAGTGAGTGATACGGATCGCCGAGTCAGTCTTGTTGACGTGCTGGCCACCGGCGCCCGATGAGCGGTAGGTGTCGACCCGCAGGTCTGCCGGGTTGATCTCGATGGCTTCCTGCTCGTCGGGCTCGGGCAACACGGCCACGGTGCACGCCGAGGTGTGGATACGGCCCTGGGATTCCGTGGCCGGCACCCGCTGCACGCGGTGCACGCCGGATTCGAACTTCAGTTTGCCGTAGACATTCTCGCCCTCAACCCGGGCGATGACTTCTTTATAGCCGCCGTGTTCGCCTTCGTTCTCGGACAAAATCTCCACACGCCAGCCGCGACGCTCGGCATAGCGCGAATACATGCGGAACAGGTCGCCGGAGAAAATCGCCGCTTCGTCACCGCCGGTGCCGGCGCGGATTTCAAGGAATACGTTGCGCCCGTCGTTCGGATCCTTGGGCAACAGCATGCGTTGCAGGTCGCCTTCCAGTTCGATCAGCTTGTCCTTGGCCTCTCGCACTTCTTCAACGGCCATTTCGCGCATGTCCGGGTCGCTGTCCTTGAGCAGCGCCTGGGCGCCTTCGAGGTCAGCCTGAACCTTGAGCAACTGTTTATAGGTGCCCACGATCGGTTCAACTTCCGCGTATTCCTTGGAATAGGTGCGGAACTTGGTCTGATCGGAGATGACCTCGCCATCGCCGAGCAAGGCGGTCAGTTCTTCGAAACGGTCCTGAAGGACGTCCAGTTTATTGAGCAGTGACGCTTTCATTGCGGTTTTTTATCCGAAGAGCTTTCTGTCGCGCCCTCACCGAGGGCAAAGAGTTCCTGGGCCATGGCCAGCGCATCGAGGCGGCCTTCGGCGGTAAGCTTTTTCAACTGGACACTGGGAGCGTGCAGCAATTTGTTGGTCAGGCCGCGCGCCAACTGCATCAGCACGTCTTCGGCGCTGCTGCCGTTGGCGAGCATACGCTGGGCCTTGATCAATTCCTCGTCCCGCAGGCGTTCGCCTTGCTGACGGTAGGCCTTGAGCACGTCCACTGCCGCCAGTTCACGCAGGCGCACCATGAAATCGTCGGCACCGGTGCTGACCATTTCCTCGGCAGCCTGGGCAGCGCCCTGGCGACTCTTGAGGTTTTCGGCGACCACTTCGTGCAGGTCGTCGACGCTGTAGAGGTAAACGTCGTCCAACTCGCCGACTTCAGGCTCGATATCCCGGGGAACGGCGATATCCACCATGAAGATCGGCTTGTGCTTGCGCAGTTTCAGGGCGCTTTCTACCGCGCCCTTGCCGAGGATCGGCAACTGGCTGGCAGTAGAGCTGATGACGATGTCGCTGCGCACCAGCTCGGCCGGGATGTCGGAGAGCAACACCGCGTGGGCACCGAACTGCTCGGCCAGGATGCTGGCGCGTTCCAGGGTACGGTTGGCGACGACAATGCGCTTTACGCCCAGTTCGTGCAGGTGGCGGGCGACCAGGGTGATGGTCTCGCCGGCGCCGATCAGCAGGGCCTGGCTGCGCTGCAAGTCACTGAAAATCTGTTTGGCCAGGCTGACGGCGGCAAACGCCACGGACACCGGGTTTTCACCGATGGCGGTGTCGGTGCGCACCTGCTTGGCGGAGTTGAAGGTGGCCTGGAACAGGCGCCCCAGCAGCGGGCCGATGGTGCCGGCCTCGCGGGCCACGGCGTAGGCGGACTTCATCTGGCCGAGAATCTGCGGTTCGCCCAACACCAGCGAATCCAGCCCGGAGGCGACGCGCATCATGTGACGAACTGCCGCATCCTCTTCGTGCACATATGAGCTTTGGCGCAGCTCATCGAGGCTCAAATGGTGGTAATCGGCCAGCCAGCGCAACACCACATCCGCTGAAAGATGTTCCTGCTCTATATAGAGCTCGCTGCGATTACAGGTCGAAAGGATCGCAGCTTCGCGACTGTCGGTGAGCCGGCAGAGCTGCTGCAAGGCCTCAACCAACTGCTCGGGAGTAAAAGCCACGCGCTCGCGGACGTCTACAGAAGCAGTCTTGTGGTTAATACCGAGTGCAAGGAAGGCCATTCAATATCGCTGATGATGTCGGGAAGCCGACAATTGTCCTACTTCGAATGATTCAGAACAACCACCGTAGGCTATTGTCCTAATGCCTTGTGTCTATAAAGGCATCCACTGAGACTCGGTTATGTTTGGCCGAAGGCTTGTGTCATGATGATCCGACCGCAGGTTAGTCGTCCTCTTCCTATATGAATAGATCTTCCGCGTTGCTCCTTGCTTTTGTCTTTCTCAGCGGCTGCCAGGCCATGGCACCCGTGTCGCCGGACGGTACGCCGCCGGTAGAAGACAGCACCCCCGCCCCTGAAAAGCCCAAGGTTTATTCCTCGTTCAGTGAAGAGACGATCTTCAGCCTGCTGAGCGCGGAGCTGGCCGGCCAGCGCAATCGTTTCGACATTGCCCTGGATAACTACGTGACCCAGGCCATCAATACTCAGGATCCGGGGATTTCGGAGCGGGCGTTTCGCATCGCCGAGTACCTGGGCGCCGATCAGGCGGCCCTGGACTCCTCGCTGATCTGGGCGAAAAACGCCCCGGACGATCTCGAGGCGCAACGGGCAGCGGCCATTCAACTGGCCCGCGCCGGGCGCTATGACGACTCCATGGTGTATATGGAGAAGGTCCTGCAGGGCAAGGGCGACACGCATTTTGACTTCCTCGCGCTGTCAGCCGCCGACACCGATCAGGACACCCGCAACGGCCTGATGAAGAGTTTCGACCGCCTGCTGCAAAAACACCCGAACAACAGCCAGCTGATTTTCGGCAAGGCGCTGTTGTTGCAACAGGATGATGAGCCCGAGGCTGCGCTGAAGCTGCTGGAGCAACACCCGCCGGAAGAGGGCGAGATTGCGCCGATCCTGCTGCGCGCCCGCCTGCTGCAAAACCTCAACCGCGGCAAGGAAGCGATTCCGCTGCTGGAAAAAAGCATCAAGAAGTACCCGGGCGACAAACGCCTGCTGCTGACCTATGCCCGCATGCTGGTTGAACAGGACCGCATGGAAGACGCCAAGGTGCAGTTCGCCAACCTCGTGCAGCAATACCCGGACGATGACGAATTGCGCTACTCCCTGGCGCTGGTGTGCCTGGAGGCCAAGGCCTGGGATGAGGCCAAGGGTTACCTGGAAGACCTGATCGCCCGCGAGAGCCACGTGGATTCGGCGCACCTGAACCTGGGCCGTATCGCTGAAGAGCGCAACGACCCGCAGGCTGCATTGCTTGAATACGCCCAGGTCGGCGCCGGCAATGACTACCTGCCGGCGCAACTGCGCCAGGCCGATATCCTGATGAACAACGGCCGCACCGACGAGGCGGAAAAACGCCTGGCTGCCGCACGGGATGCCGAACCGGACTACGCGATCCAGCTGTACCTGATCCAGGCCGAGACCCTGTCGGCCAACAAGCAGGGCGATCGCGCCTGGAAAATTCTCCAGCAAGCCTTGCTGCAATATCCGGACGACTTGAACCTGCTGTACACCCGCGCCATGCAGGCGGAAAAACGCAATGACCTGGCGCAGATGGAAAAAGACCTGCGCCTGATCATCAAGCGCGACCCGGACAATGCCATGGCACTGAACGCCCTGGGTTACACCTTGTCCGACCGTACAACGCGTTACGCCGAAGCCAAGGAGCTGATTGAAAAGGCTCACCAGCTCAACCCGGAAGACCCGGCCGTACTCGACAGCCTCGGCTGGGTGAATTACCGCCTGGGCAACCTGGACGAAGCCGAACGCTTGTTGCGCCAGGCGCTGGAGCGCTTCCCCGACCAGGAAGTCGCCGCACACCTGGGCGAAGTGCTCTGGGCCAATGGCAAGCAGCGTGAAGCGCGACAAATCTGGGAGAAGTTCCTCAAGGAACAGCCTGAAAGCCCAATCCTGCGCAGCACCATCAAGCGCCTGACCGGATCCGAGACCCTTTAATTTTATGTTTTTGCGCCACGTTATCGTTTTCAGCTTTATTGCCCTGCTTGCCGGCTGTTCCGGTCTTGGCACCCGTGAATCTGTCGAAGGCCCGGGCAACCCGGCGCAGTGGCAGCAGCACAAGGATCAACTGAGCAGCCTTGATGGCTGGCAGATCGAGGGCAAGGTGGGCATTCGCGCCCCGAAAGATTCGGGCAGCGGCACCTTGTTCTGGCTGCAACGCCAGGACTATTACGACATTCGCCTGTCTGGCCCGCTGGGCCGCGGTGCCGCACGCCTGACCGGCCGGCCGGGGCAAGTCAGCCTGGAAGTGGCCAATCAGGGCCGCTATGAAGCGCCAACGCCGGAAGCCCTGCTGGAAGAACAGATGGGCTGGAAACTCCCCGTATCGCACCTCGTGTGGTGGGTACGCGGTCTTCCTGCGCCAGACAGCAAGAGCCGCCTGAGCCTCAATGGCGACAGCCGCCTGGCTTCGCTGGAACAGGATGGCTGGCAGGTCGAATACCTGAGCTATGTGCAACAGAACGGTTACTGGCTGCCCGAGCGCATCAAGCTGCATGGCACCGACCTTGACGTCACGCTGGTGATCAAGGACTGGCAACCGCGCAAGCTGGGGCAGTGAGATGAACGAACAACGCCTGACCCTGCCCTCCCCGGCCAAACTGAATTTGATGCTGCACATTCTTGGTCGCCGTGAAGACGGCTATCACGAGTTGCAGACGATTTTTCAGTTTCTCGACTACGGCGATGAGCTGACCTTCGCCGTTCGCGATGACGGCGTGATCCAGTTGCACACCGAATTCGACGGCGTACCTCACGACAGCAACCTGATTGTGAAGGCCGCGAAAAAACTCCAGGAACAATCCGGTTGCCCATTGGGCATCGACATCTGGATCGAAAAAATCCTGCCCATGGGCGGCGGCATCGGTGGCGGCAGCTCAAATGCCGCAACGACATTGCTCGGCCTGAATCACTTGTGGCAACTGGGTTGGGACCAAGATCGCCTGGCGGCGCTGGGCCTGACACTGGGCGCGGACGTCCCGGTTTTCGTGCGTGGGCACGCCGCTTTTGCCGAAGGCGTGGGGGAGAAACTCACCCCTGTAGACCCCGAAGAGCCGTGGTATGTCGTGCTTGTTCCGCAAGTATCTGTAAGTACAGCAGAAATTTTTTCAGATCCACTGTTGACACGTAACTCTCCTCCCATTAAAGTGCGCCCCGTTCCCAAGGGAAACAGTCGAAATGACTGCTTACCGGTTGTAGCAAGGCGTTATCCAGATGTACGTAACGCTTTGAATTTGTTAGGTAATTTTACCGAAGCAAAATTAACCGGAACTGGAAGTTGTGTGTTTGGGGGCTTCCCAAGCAAAGCTGAAGCTGATAAAGTCTCGGCCCTTCTTACAGAGACCCTTACAGGGTTTGTAGCAAAGGGAAGCAACGTTTCGATGTTGCATCGCAAGCTGCAAAGTCTGCTCTAAAGGAACCGAGTACT
>Ga0209173_100361_pt1 | contig 27450 bp, 28 predicted proteins | sample SynthPrep_16_END_FD_187206 | JGI IMG/M metagenome (GOLD analysis project Ga0209173, IMG submission 187206) | Synthetic microbial communities from Ohio, USA - SynthPrep_16_END_DS12_MetaG (SPAdes) (version 2) | ecosystem: Engineered > Bioreactor > Aerobic > Activated sludge | place: USA: Ohio... | reverse complement strand
GTGTGCCCTCACTCCGGCTTTGGACCGTGGGCCGCCGTCATGGGCCATCCCTGGCCCAGGACGGCTAACCCGGCGTCCTGCCGGGTTACCCACGCTCCAAAGCCTGCGTTCGGCCAGCGTGGTTTAATGGGGCGCCCAAGATCAAGATCAAAAGCAGATCAAGAGCACAGCGGCCTACCGGCCGGCTTGAGTGTTTAAAAGCCAAATCAAAAGCTAAAGCGGGCACGGTTCAAATGTGGGAGCTGGCTTGCCTGCGATGGCATCGCCTCGGTGTATCTGAAAAACCGAGTTGTCTGCATCGCAGGCAAGCCAGCTCCCACAGAAAAGCAGAGCTGCTTTCGCTCTGGTTTTTGATCTGGCTTTTAACACTCAGGTCGGCTTTCAGGCCGCCGTGCTTTTGCTTTTGATTTTGATCTGACTGCCCCAATAAGCCCGAGGCCGAACGCAGGTATTGCGGAGCGGGTAAACCGGCAGGACGCCGGTTTAGCCGCGCTGGGCCAAGGATGGCCCATCGCGGCGGCCCGCGGAGCAATGCCGGAGTGAGGGAACACCGAGCCCCAGCGAGGTGCCGACAGGCGGGGCAGAGCCCTTTGCTTACTTTGGGGCTTTTCCAAAGTGAGCCGCTGTAAGAGCGGAACCATAGGTGGCCGTTACCGAAGAAACGGATATGTACCTCATCAAAAAATCAGGGTTTAACCCGCCCCTTGAGCATCCCATGATTCACCAAAAGCGTCCGCATGGCATTGCGCGTCACGCCCAACAACTCCGCCGTACGCAACTGATTAAACCCACAAAACGCAAACGCCTCCCGCACGATCAAATCCTCGATATCGTGCAACAACGAATCCCCCGGCACCTCGAACAACCGCAGCAACTGCTCCCGCACCACCTCCTGCGGAATCCTCGGCGCCCCGCTGTTAACGCTGGCATGCATCGCACTCAGCCCCGCAGAAAACTTCAAGTGCGACGGCATGATCGGCCTGTCCCCAGCCACCAAAAGCGCCAGGTGCACCACATTCTCCAGCTCACGAATATTCCCCGGCCACGGATAATCCAGCAACGCCTGGGTCGCCGACTCCGACAACATCGGCTCGGCGATTTTCAGCCTGGCACTGTAGAGCCGCCGAAAATGCTCAACCAACGGCAGGATATCCAGCGGCCGCTCACGCAACGGCAACACCTGCACCTGCGCGACGTTGATGCGATAGAACAGGTCAAGGCGAAAGTTGCCCGCCTCCACCGCCTGCTCCAGGTCGATGTTGGTGGCCGTCACCAGCCGGATATTGATCTTGATCGGCTTGCGCGACCCCACTCGCACCACTTCCTGCTCCTGCAATACCCGCAGCAGCTTCACCTGCAACGGCAGCGGCAAGTCACCGATCTCATCGAGGAACAGGGTCCCGCCATCGGCTTCTTCAAACCAGCCGATCCGCCGCCCCGAGGCCCCGGAAAACGAGCCGGCCTCATGCCCAAAAAATTCGCTTTCCGCAAGGTTCTCGCTGATGGCCCCACAGTTCACCGGCACAAACGCACCGGTGCGGCCGCTGGCGCTGTGGATATAGCGCGCCACCAGCTCCTTGCCGGTGCCGGTCTCGCCATTGATCAACACCGGCGCTTCACTGGGGCCGACACGTTGCAAATATTCGAGCAGTTGCAGCGAACGCGGGTCGGCAAAAACCAGTGCCTTGGCGCGAATCGACAACGGGTCTTTTTCGCCCTGGGGCAAAGTCAGGATCGGCGTGGGATGCCCGTGGGGACGGTTCATGAAGAGTATTTCCCGGCGACGAGGTGAAGGTACGTAAGGGAACTTTACTCAGTCACGCATATAACTAGAAATATTAAAAATTCATTAGTACATAACCGTTTATCGACGATGCGCCAGCGACCTCACGCAACGATCCCCCAGGCTTTGCACGCCCTGGACCAGCACCACCAACACAATCACCGTCACCACCATGATCTGGTTATTGAAACGCTGGTACCCATAACGAATCGCCAGGTCCCCCAGGCCGCCACCGCCAATCACCCCGGCCATGGACGAAAAGCCGATCAGCATCACCAGGGTCAGGGTCAACCCCGCCAGCAAGGCAGGCAGCGCCTCCGGCAGCAGCACCTTGAAGATCACGTGCCGAATATCCCCGCCCATGGCAACGATGGCTTCGATGCGCCCCTTGTCCACTTCGTCCAGCGCGTTCTCGACAATCCGCGCAAAGAACGGAAAGGCGCCAATGGTGATCGGCACCACGGCGGCGGTGCTGCCCAATGTGGTGCCAACGATCAACCGGGTCAGTGGAATCAAGGCAATCAGCATCACCACAAAGGGCAATGAGCGGCCCAGGTTGATCACCGCACCCAGCACACGGTTCACCCGTGGCAGCGGGAACAGCCCGCCGCGGCGACTGACAAACAGCAGCACCCCCAGGGGCAGGCCGATCAGCAAGGTAAAGACCGCCGCCAGCAGCACCATGTACAGGGTTTCGCCAGTGGCCGTGAGCAGCAGTTGCAGGATGTCGTTCCAGTCCGTTTTCATACTGCCCTCACCGCTGGCAGGCTGGGGGCCAGTGAGCGGCCCAGGCTTGAGGCGGGATCGGCCTGCAATTGAATCAGGCTGCCGCTTTCCACCACACGCCCATTGGCCAGGGATACCGCGCTGTCGCAGATAGCCTTGACCACATCCAGCTCGTGGGTGATCAACACGATGGTCACCCCCAGTTGCCGATTGATACTGCGCAGCAGTTCCAGGATCGACGCGGTGGTTTCCGGGTCGAGGGCGCTGGTGGCTTCGTCCGACAGCAAATAATCCGGGCGCGCCGCCAGTGCCCGGGCGATGCCGACGCGCTGCTTCTGGCCGCCGGACAGTTGCGACGGAAACGCCAGCGCCTTGTCACTCAGGCCGACCAGTTCCAGCAATTCCTTGACCCGGGCAACGCGCTCGGCCTTGGGCTGGCCGGCGATTTCCAGGGGCACCGCCACATTGTCGGCGACGTTGCGTGAATGCAGCAGGTTGAAACCCTGGAAGATCATGCCGATACGCTGGCGTTGCTGGCGCAGTTGCTTGTCACTGAGCAGCGTCAGGTCCTGGCCGTCCATGAGGATGCGCCCGGAAGTCGGGCGCTCCAGCAGGTTCAGGCAGCGCAGCAAAGTACTCTTGCCCGCCCCGCTCCGCCCCACGATCCCGAAGATCGAACCATCGGCAATCTGCAACGACACGTTATCCAGCGCCGGCGGCTGGCCATCGGCGTAGGTTTTGCTGACCTGCTCGACGACGATCATTCGACAGCTACCGGAATCACCGAGCCTGCATATTTCTCGGTGATGAACTTGGCCACCTCCGGCGAATTCAGGTCCTTGGCCAGCTGTTTGATCCGTGGGTCGTCCTGCAATTTCGGGGTGGTCACGAGGATATTCGCGTAGGGATTGCCCTGGGCTTTTTCCAGCCCAAGGGCGTCCTTGGCCGGTGACAGGCCGGCCTCGAGGGCGTAGTTGCCGTTGATCACGGCGAGGTCGACGTCATCCAGGGCGCGAGGAATCTGTGGTGATTCGATCTCGAGGATCTTCAGGTGCCTGGGGTTCTCGGCAATGTCCTTGGGCGTTGCCTGGTCCTTGGCCGGGTCGTTGAAACCGGGCTTGAGCGTGATCAGGCCGTTGGCTTGCAGCAGGTACAGCGCACGGCTCAGGTTGGTGACGTTGTTGGGCACGGCCACGGTGCCTTTATCCGGCACCTGGGCAAAGCTGGTGTGGCGATGGGAGTAGATACCCAGCGGCTCGATATGCACGGTGGCCGCCACTGTGAATTTCTGGCCGAGAGCCTGTTCCTGGGAGTGCAGGTACGGCAAGTGCTGGAAGTAGTTGGCGTCCACATCACCGTGGGCCAGCAGTTCATTGGAGTTCACGCCGTTGGGGATTTCGATGATTTTCAGCTGCAGCTGCGGGTCGAGCTTCTGCACGTATTCGAGGATTTGCGCGTGGGGAATCGGGTCCGCCGCCACACGCAGGGCCTCGGCGGCCTGGGCGTCGAAGGAGGCAATCAGGACGGCCAGGGCCAGGGCTGTTTTCTTGAGCATGGTGATGTTCCTTATCAGGCGGACAGGGCTTGGGGAATCGTGGCATCGGCGTAAAACCGTTGGGCGACATCCGGATGGGAACGCAGGCGGCCCTTGAGGTAGTTCCAGCCGACGTCCCGCAGCAGCGGGTTACGCGGGTCACTGGTGGGGCCGTGGGCATCGCGCAGCAACTCGGGCGGCAACTGATACACCGGCACCACCGCGTCCAGTTGCGCACCGAGGAAAAACGCCAGGGACAAACGCTCGCTGCCCAGGGGCGGCGATTCGACCCGGTGCACCGTGGCACGCAGGTAGCCGTTGGTGGCCAGTTCCAGCAACTCGCCGATGTTCACCACCAGGGTGTCGGGGCGCGGCAAGGCGTCGATCCAGCGGCCCTCCTCCACTTCCACTTGCAGGCCGGCCTGCCGGTCTTGCAGGAGGAAGCTGAGAAAGCCGGAATCCTTGTGGGCACCGACGCCCTGGCGACTCTGCTGGGCGTGGCGGCCGGGGTAGCGGATCAGCTTGATGTGTTCGTTGGGCTTGGCGCCATACAGCGGGTCGAAAGCGTTTTCCGGCAGCGACAAGGCCTGGGCAAAGGCGCGCAACAGGCGCAGGGACATCTGCGTCATCGCCTGCTGCCAGGCCAGTAACAAGGGCTTGAGTTCAGGCAATGCGGCGGGCCATTGGTTGGGGCCTTGGAGGCGCGACCAGGCCGGTGAGTCCGGGCCCTGTTGCAGCGGCTCGCGCTCGGCGCCGAGGTCGAACTGTTCACGCAGGTCCGGCTGCCCCCGGGTGATCTCCGACGCGGCGCGGTTGTAGCCGCGAAAGTGTGGGGAGTTGATCATGCCGACAGCAAGCTTGTCGGCCTCCGGCAAGGCGAAAAACTGGCGCGCCTGCTGCTGCACCTGGGTGAGCAACCCGGCGTCGATGCCGTGGCCGGTGAGGTAGAAAAAACCGATATGCCGCGCAGCGTGGCGCAGGTCATCGAGAAACTGCCCACGCTGGGCCGGGCTGCCGTCGAGCAGCGCCAGGTCCAGCAGGGGCAAGGTGTTGATTGCCAGCGGGTGCGACATTGGGTGCTCACTCCATGAACAGGTACGTGGAGTGGTGAAGCTAAACGATCTAAAAACCCCGCAATAAATACCTTTTTGGCATTAGCTTAGGTTGGCGCGTTCGCCGCCCTGGCTTCTTCCAGCAGGGCCTGGATGACTTTCTCCTGATTGTCGTAGCGGCCCTCGCCGAAATGGCTGTAGCGCACTTTGCCGGTGGCATCGAAGAAGTAATGGGCCGGCCAGTACTGGTTATCGAAGGCGCGCCAGATGCGGTAGTCGTTGTCGATGGCCACCGGGTAATGGATGTCCAGCTTCTTGACCTGGCTGCGTACGTTATCCAGGACTTTCTCATAGGCGTTTTCCGGCGTGTGCACACCGATCACCACCAACCCGTCCCTGGCGTACTTCTTCGCCCACTGATTGACGTACGGCAGGCTGCGCTGGCAGTTGACGCAGTCGTAGGTCCAGAAATCCACCAGCACCACCTTGCCCTTCAGGCCCTCGGCCGTCAGCGGCGGCGAGTTGAGCCAGGCCACCGCGCCGTCGAGGGACGGCATGCGCTCATCGGACTGGCTGAAACTTTCGGCATCGACGTTGTTGATCAGGTAGTTCACCGCCTTGGGCACGCCGACCAAGGCAACCACCAGTGCCAACAGCAGCAGGCCTTTTGAGCGGCGCAGGTATCGGATGAAGTTCATGGGTGTCACCTCGTGGCCGGGGGTGTTTCAGCGCGTTTGCGAGCCGCGCCGTTTTGCGCCAGCGGCGTGTTCTGGAAGCAGGTTTCACTGCCAGTGAGTTTTTTCGCGGTGGCGGCGTTCACATCCGCCGCCACACCCGCCATGGAAAACGCCAGGGCACTGAGAAAGCTGTTGAGTGGGGTCATGGCCGGTCTCCTCAGCTGCCTTCAAGGCAATTGCTGGAAAATTTGCGGTAGTCGAGGACGTGGCGCTGGCCCTCGGAATCGAGGTAGGTCAGGTGCGAGTTGACGATGCCGCACAGCGCGCCACCGGACTCTTCGGAGATCGACAGCACCTGGTGGATATCCGGCTGGCTGGCGGTGGTTTCGGCATGGGCGGCAATACTCAGGCCAGTGAGTAAGGCAAACAGGCAACTGGCATAGGCAGCTTTGATAGTCATGGGTGGTTCCCCGGGGGTTCAAGTGGGCCGAGGCGGATTACCTCGATGGGCTCATTTGAACCTTGCGAGGTATCCGGATTGTGTCGGCCAGGCCCGGATTTTTGCGTCGATGTGTATCTCGTCACCGCAAGATACACTGCAATACAAAGGGCACAAGGCAAGCCCGCCGCCAGTGGCTAGACTGCGCATCAATGACTAATCAACGAGGAAGGCAGCATGGATCACGTCGATCACATTCTGATTGTCGATGACGATCGGGAGATCCGCGAACTGGTGGGCAACTACCTGAAAAAGAACGGCCTGCGCACCACCGTGGTGGCTGACGGCCGGCAGATGCGCAGCTTCCTCGACACCACGCCCGTGGACCTGATCGTGCTGGACATCATGATGCCCGGCGACGACGGCTTGCAGCTGTGCCGCGAACTGCGGGTGGGCAAGCACAAGGCCACGCCGATCCTGATGCTCACCGCGCGCAACGATGAAACCGACCGCATCATCGGCCTGGAAATGGGCGCCGACGATTACCTGGTCAAGCCCTTCGCCGCCCGTGAACTGCTGGCCCGCATCAACGCCGTGCTGCGGCGCACACGGATGCTGCCGCCAAACCTGGTGGTGACCGAAAGCGGCCGGCTGATCCGCTTTGGCCGCTGGCGCCTGGACACCACCGCCCGCCATCTGCTGGACGAAGACAACACCCTGGTGGCCTTGAGCGGTGCCGAATACCGCTTGCTGCGCGTTTTCCTCGACCATCCGCAACGGGTGCTCAACCGTGACCAGTTGCTGAACCTGACACAAGGCCGGGACGCGGACCTGTTCGACCGCTCCATCGACCTGCTGGTCAGCCGCCTGCGCCAGCGCCTTTTGGACGACGCCCGCGAACCGGCCTACATCAAGACCGTGCGCAGCGAAGGCTATGTGTTCTCCCTGGCCGTGGAAATCCTTGGGGACCCGGCATGACCCTCACGTTCCGCTGGCCGCGCACCCTCGCGGCGCAACTGACGGTAATTTTCATCGTCAGCCTGCTGTGCGCCAACGCCCTGTCGTTCAGTGCGCAGTTCTATGAACGCTACATGAGTGCCCGCAGCGTAATGCTGGGCAACCTGGAAAACGACGTATCGACGTCGATCGCGATCCTCGACCGCCTGCCCGCCGCCGAGCGTGCCAGCTGGCTGCCGCGCCTCGACCGCAACGCCTACCGCTATCTGCTGAATGCCGGCGAACCCGGCGAGCCGATGGCCAGCGACAACGTGCCCATGGCCGCGACGTCGATTTCCGATGCGTTGGGCGAGCACTACCCGCTGACGTTCCGCGACATCCCGGGCCTGCAAAAACACTTCCAGGCGCACCTGACCCTGGCCGATGGCAGCCCGGTCACGATTGATGTCTATCCCAAGCCGATCCCGTTTGCGTTCTGGCTGCCGGTGGTACTGGTGCTGCAACTGGTGGTGTTGCTGGTGTGCACCTGGATCGCCGTGCGCATCGCCATCCGCCCGCTGACACGCCTGGCACGGGCAGTGGAAACCCTCGATCCGAATGCCCGCCCGACGCCGCTGGACGAAACCGGCCCTACCGAGGTGGCGCATGCGGCGGCGGCGTTCAACGAAATGCAGAAGCGGATTGCCGAGTACCTCAAGGAGCGCATGCAGATTCTGGCGGCGATCTCCCATGACTTGCAGACGCCGATCACCCGCATGAAATTGCGTGCCGAGTTCATGGAGGACTCGGTGGACCGGGAAAAGCTCTGGAGTGACCTGGGGGAAATGGAGCATCTGGTGCGCGAGGGCGTGGCTTACGCTCGCAGTGTGCATGGGTCCACCGAGGCCAGCTGCCGGATCGACCTGGATGCGTTTCTCGACAGCCTGGTGTTTGATTACCAGGATATGAACAAGCAAGTGAGTTTGACCGGTAAAAGCGCGGTGGTTTTGGATACGCGGCCCCATGCATTGCGCCGGGTGCTGGTGAACCTGGTGGACAACGCGCTGAAATTTGCCGGGGAGGCGCAGTTGGAGGTGGGGTCGACGGCGGCGGGTGAGCTTTCGATCAAGGTGCTGGACCGGGGGCCGGGGATTGCCGAGGATGAACTGGTGCAGGTGATGCAGCCGTTTTACCGGGTGGAGAGTTCGCGTAATCGTGGCACTGGTGGTACAGGGCTGGGGTTGGCGATTGCCCAGCAACTGGCGGTGGCGATTGGTGGGGAGTTGACGTTGAGCAACCGGGACGGCGGGGGGTTGTGTGCCCAGGTTCGGCTGGAGCTGTGACGGGCGGTGTGTATATCCATTATTTGGGTGATGGCTGATATTGGTTCCGCTCTTACAGCGGCTCACTTTTGAACAGCCGGAATGCCGGCCCAGTCAAAAGTAAGCAAAACGCTCTTGCCCCACCACTCGGCTCCTCGCCTAGGCGAGGAGTGCCCTAACTCCGGCTTGAGTGTTTAGAAGCAAAATCAAAAGCTAAAGCGGGCACGGTCTAAATGTGGGAGCTGGCTTGCCTGCGATGGCATCGCTTCGGTGTGTCTGATGTACCGAGGTGTCTGCATCGCAGGCAAGCCAGCTCCCACAGAAAAGCAGATCTGTTTTCGCTCTGGTTTTTGATCTGGCTTTTAAACACTCAAGCCGGCCGGTAGGCCGCCGTGCTCTTGCTTTTGATTTTGATCTGACTGCCCCAATAAGCCCGAGGCCGAACGCAGGTATTGCGCAGCCAGGTCAAACCGACAAGTACCGACTGATAGTCGCCTCATCCACCCGATCCCGAGTTTCCTCAATCACAAACCGCCCCTTCTCAATCACCAAAAACCGATCAGCAATTTCCAAGGTAAACGACAACACCTGCTCAGAAACAACAATCGTCAAATCCCGCAAATTGCGAATCTCCTTAAGCGTACGAGCAATGTCCTTGATGATCGAAGGCTGAATCCCCTCAGTCGGCTCATCGAGCAACAACACCTTGGGATTCGTCGCCAACGCCCGGGCAATCGCCAACTGCTGTTGCTGCCCCCCAGACAAATTCCCACCCTTGCGCGAACGCATGTCATAGAGCACCGGAAACAGCGCATACAAATCCTCAGGCACCCTGCCCCGGGCCGCCGCCGGCAACCCAGTCTGAATATTCTCCAACACACTCATGCTGGGAAAAATCATCCGCCCCTGTGGCACATAGGCAATCCCCCGCTCCACCCGCTCATGGGTTTCAAGCGCAGACACATCATGCCCATCCACACTCACCTGCCCCTGCCACTGCGGCAAAATACCCATCAGGCTCTTGAACAACGTGGTCTTGCCCATCCCGTTGCGCCCCATCACCGCGACGATCTCACGCTTCGCCACATCCAGTTCCAGGTCGTGAAGAATCTGGCTCTGCCCGTACCCACACGACAGTTTGTCGATCTTGAACATGCCCGACTCCTCAGTGGCCCAAATACACTTCAATGACTTTCGGATTGCTCTGCACCGACTCCATGCTGCCCTCGGCCAGCACCTTGCCCTGATGCAAAACCGTGACCTTGTGGGCAATGCTCTTGACGAACTCCATGTCATGCTCAATCACCAACACCGAGCGCCCCTGGCTGATGCGCTTGAGCAACTCGGCCGTTTGCGCCCGCTCGTTGACGCTCATCCCGGCCACCGGCTCGTCGAGCATCAGCAATTCAGGGTCTTGCATCAGCAGCATGCCAATCTCCAGCCACTGCTTTTGCCCGTGGGACAGCAGGTCCGCCTGCTGCTGCAACAAGTCGCCGAGGAAGATTTCCCGCGCCACCTCCTCGACCCGCGCAATCACCTGGGCATTACGCTTGAAAAACAGCGCGCCCCACACCTTGCGCCCGGCCGGATACGACATCTCGAGGTTTTCAAACACCGTGAGGTTTTCGTAGATCGATGGGTTCTGGAACTTGCGCCCTACCCCGGCGCGCACGATGTTGTATTCGCGCATTTTGGTCAGTTCCTGGCCGTCGAACTGGATGCTGCCACTGGTGGCGCGGGTCTTGCCGCAGATCAAATCCAGCACCGTGGTTTTGCCGGCGCCGTTGGGCCCGATCACCACCCGCACTTCATTGCGGTCGATATACAGGTTGAGGTTGTCGACAGCCTTGAAGCCATCGAATGACACGGTGAGGCCTTCGATAGCCAACACCGGTTTCTTCATTTCAAAACCGACGGCGGTCATGGCTGTGTCTCCAGGATCTTGGCTTCAGCCTTGGGCTTGATCTTCGCGGGCTCGGCCTTGACCACCGGCTTGCGCCGCAACACTCGGGCCAGGGCCTGGCGACCATGGCTGTCCCACAACCCCGCCAGGCCGTTGGGGAAGTACATGACCACGGCGATAAACAACCCGCCCATCAGGTACAGCCACAGCTCGGGGAAGGATTCGGAAAAGTAGGTCTTGCCATAGTTCACCAGCAACGCGCCATACACCGCGCCCAGCAGTGACATGCGCCCGCCCACCGCGGCAAAGATCACCATCTCGATGGACGGCACGATGCCCACGAACGACGGCGACATAAAGCCCACCTGCAAGGCAAACATCGCCCCGCCAATCGCCGAGAACGCCGCCGCCACGCAGAACACGAAAATCTTGAAGCTGGCCACGTCATACCCGGAAAACCGTACCCGCTCTTCCTTGTCGCGCATGGCCATCAACAGCCGGCCCAGCTTCGAGGCGAGGATAAAACGGCCAATGAAGATGCAGCCGAACAACAGCCCGGCGTTGATGAAATACAGGACCATCTTCGCGCCGTCACCGCGCAGGTCCCAGCCCAGCAGGGTCTTGAGGTCAGTAATGCCATTGACACCACCGGTAAGGCCTTGCTGGCCGACGATCAGCACCGTGAGGATCAGCGCAATCGCCTGGGTGACGATGGAGAAATACACATCGCCCACCCGCCGCTTGAACAGCGCCATGCCAATGATGAACGCCAGCAGCACCGGCACCGCAATCACCGCGAACAAGGTAAACGTGAAGCTGTGGAACGGCTGCCACAGCCAGGGCAATTCGGTGATCTGGTTCCAGTCCATGAAGTCCGGGATGCCCGGGGTGGACTGGATCTTGGTGCTGATCGGGTCCGAGGCCTCAAGCTTCAGGAACATCGCCATGCAGTAGCCGCCGACGCCGAAAAACACGCCTTGCCCGAGGCTGAGAATCCCGCCATAGCCCCAGCACAGCACCAGGCCCACCGCGACGAACGCGTAGGTCAGGTACTTGCCGACCATGTTCAGCCGGAAGGCGTCCAGGGTCAGCGGGAACACCACGAGGATCAACAGCGCCAACAGCACGATGCCGATCAGGTTTTGCTGGCCGCCCAGCAGTTTGTCTAGAGCCTTCATCGGTTCGCCTCTACTTGCGCACTTTGATGGAGAACAACCCTTGCGGGCGCAGCATCAGGATCAGGATCACCGACGACAGCGTCAGCACCTTGGCCATCGAGCCACTGAGGAAAAACTCCGACAGCGATTGGGTCTGGGCAATCACGAACGCCGAGGCAATGGTACCGAACAGGCTTTGCGCGCCGCCGAACACCACCACCAGGAAGGTGTCGACGATGTACTGCGAACCGGCAGTCGGCCCGGTGGAGCCGATGGTGGTGAACGCCGCACCGGCCACGCCCGCCACGCCGCAGCCGAGGGCGAAGGTCATGCGGTCGACCTTGCGCGTGTTGATGCCCACCGCCCGGCTCATCAAGCGGTTCTGCACGGTGGCGCGCACCTGCAAGCCCCAGCGCGAACGGTAGAGCATGACGAAGATCGCGCCGGTCAGCAGCACGGTCAGGCCCATCATGAACAGGCCGTTGCGCGGGATTTCGATGGCGTCGCTGAGGTTCACCGAACCCATCAGCCAGGCCGGCGGTTCGGCGCTCACTTCACGGGCGCCGAACACCGAGCGGAAGGTTTGCTGCATCACCAGGGACAAACCCCAGGTGGCGAGCAAGGTGTCCAGTGGCCGCTTGTACAAGCGGCTGATCATCGCCCATTCCACCAGCCAGCCCACGGCGCCGGCGACGAGGAATGACAGGGCAATGGCAACGAAAAAGTAGTACGGCTGAAAGCTCGGCGCGAAATGCGCGGTAAGGCTGGAACAGACGTAGGTGGTGTAGGCGCCAATGGTCAGGAACTCACCGTGGGCCATGTTGATCACGCCCATCTGGCCGAAGATGATTGCCAGTCCCAATGCCATCAGCAACAGCACGCAGAACACGGACAAGCCGTTGAACCCCTGCATCGCCGCGATGGCTCCAAATTCCGATAGCCATTCCATGATGATGGTCTCCTGAGCGGGAGGTTGAAATGCAATCTGCTTCTGCTTTATGTGGGAGCTGGCTTGTGTGGGAGCGGGCTTGCTCGCGAATACGGTGTGTCAGTACCGGATGCACTCACTGATTCACCGCTTTCGCGAGCAAGCCCGCTCCCACACAAAACCAGTTCCCACATTCAGATCAGCGCCAGACCCGAGGTTATTGATAGCCTTTCGGAAACGGATTCGGCTCGATCAGATCCGACTCGTAGATCACCTTGAACTGCCCGTTTGGCTGCACTTCACCAATGCGCGACTTGCTCCACAGGTGATGGTTTTCGTGGATCTTCACATAGCCTTCCGGCGCGTTTTTCAGCTCGATGCCAGGCGATGCGGCGACGACTTTATCCACGTCGAAACTGCCGGCCTTCTCCACCGCCGCTTTCCACAACCATGGGCCGAGGTAGGCCGCCTGGGTCACATCACCGATCACTGCATCCTTGCCGTACTTGGCCTTGAACGCTTCCACGAAGGCTTTGTTGTTCGGGTTGTCGAGGCTCTGGAAGTACTTCATCGAGGCATAGAAGCCAGCCATGTTTTCGCCGCCGATGCCCAGCAGTTCGTCTTCGGTCACCGACAGGGTCAACAGGGTTTGCTTGGACGCGTTCACGCCCGCTGCGTTGAGCTGTTTGTAGAAGGCCACGTTGGAGCCGCCCACCACGGCCGCAAACACCACGTCAGGCTTTTTCAGCTTGACCTTGTTGATCAGCGAACCGAACTGGGTGTTGCCCAGCGGGTAGTAGTCTTCGCCGACCACGGTGCCGTGCAGCACGTTTTCAATGTGCTTGCGCGCGATCTTCATCGAGGTGCGCGGCCAGATGTAGTCCGAGCCCACCAGGTAGAAGGTTTTGGCGCCCTTGGTCTTGGCGATCCAGTCGAGGCTGGCGAGGATTTGCTGGGTCGCTTCCTGGCCGGTGTAGATCACGTTTTTCGACTGTTCCAGGCCTTCATAGAAGGTCGGGTAGTAGAGCAGGCCGTTTTCTTTCTCGAAGATCGGCAATACGGCTTTACGTGAAGCGGAAGTCCAGCAGCCGAACACCGCAGCCACCTTGTCGTTCACCAGCAGTTTCTTGGCCTTTTCGGCGAAGGTCGGCCAGTCGGACGCGCCGTCTTCCTGGATCACCTTGATCTGCCGCCCGAGGATCCCGCCCGAGGCGTTGATCTGCTCGATGGCCAGGCGTTCGGCCTGGATCGAACCGGTTTCGGAAATCGCCATGGTGCCGGTGGCCGAGTGCAACTGGCCGACGGTGACTTCGGTAGGCGTCACCGCCAGGCCTTCGTTGTCGGCCATGACGCCATGGCTGAACAGACTCGCCGCCAGCAGTGATAAGGCCAACAACGGTTTGGAGCGGATCAATCGTGATTCCATGGGGCGACTCCTCTGCAATGAGGGGTTCAGCATGGCGGCAGGTGGCCACGGCGGGTATACGCAGCCTGACGTAACGGGGTACGTCATTTGACGTATGCCACCCTGCACCTTTTCAGGGCAGGATCGCGCCCTTCACAAACTGTGGAGATCCCATGTGGGAGCGGGCTTGCTCGCGAATGCGGTGGATCAGTGAATACATTCGTTGCTGACCCACCGCATTCGCGAGCAAGCCCGCTCCCACACAAGCCCGCTCCCACATTTGGACCCGCGGCGCCTGCCAGGGCATGGAACTTGCTCATCCAACTCTGCCCACTTCCCGGAGCCACCCACCGTGCACCCCCTCCCCGGCACCCAGCGCATCGTCAAGATCCGCCGCGACTACAACTCCTGGGTCGCCGACGAGACCATGGAAGACTACGCCCTGCGCTACACCCCGAAGTCCTTCCGCAAATGGTCGGAACTGCGCATCGCCAACACCGCCTTGGGCGCGGTGTCGTTCCTGGCGCTGGAGGCCATCGGCGGCGTATTGGCCTTGAGCTACGGCTTCACCAACACCTTCTGGGCGATCCTCGCCATCAGCCTGGTGATCTTCCTGACCGGCCTGCCCATCAGCTACTACGCCGCCCGCTATGGCGTAGACATGGACCTGCTGACCCGCGGCGCAGGCTTCGGTTACATCGGCTCCACCATCACCTCGCTGATCTACGCCAGTTTCACCTTCCTGTTCTTCGCCCTGGAAGCGGCGATCATGGCCCTGGCCCTGGAGTTGTATTTCCATATCCCGCTGGCCATCGCCTATGTCATCTGTTCACTGCTGGTGATCCCGCTGGTGGCCTACGGCGTAACGCTGATCAGCCGCCTGCAATTGTGGACGCAACCGCTGTGGCTGGTGCTGTTGGTGCTGCCCTATGGCTTCGTGTTGTGGAAAAACCCCGAGGCCTTCAGCGACTGGACCAGCTTTGTCGGCCGCAGCAGCGACGGCGGCGACTTCAATCTGCTGTCGTTCTGCGCCGCCTGCACCGTGGCGCTGTCGCTGGTCACGCAGATCGGCGAACAGGTGGACTACCTGCGCTTCCTTCCGGAAAAAACCAGCGCCAACCGCAAGCGCTGGTGGGCCGCGCTGTTATGCGCCGGGCCCGGCTGGATCTTGCCGGGGGCGTTGAAAATGTTCGCCGGGGCGTTCCTGGCGTTCCTCGCCCTGCAACATGAAATCCCCATGGAGCGCGCCGCCGAGCCAACCCAGATGTACCTCGTCGCGTTCGGCTATTTGTTCTCCTCTCCCGAATGGGCGCTGGGGGCGATGGTGCTGTTCGTGTTCATCTCGCAGATGAAGATCAACCTGACCAACGCCTACGCCGGCTCCCTGGCCTGGTCGAACTTCTTTGCCCGCGTGACCCACAGCCACCCCGGCCGCGTGGTGTGGCTGGTGTTCAACGTCGCCATTGCGCTGATGCTGATGGAGCTCGGCGTGTTCGATGTGATCGAGCAGGTGCTGGGGCTCTACGCGAATATCGCGATTGCCTGGATCGGCACGCTGGTAGCGGACCTGGTAATCAACAAGCCCCTGGGCCTGTCACCCAAGCACATCGAATTCAAGCGTGCGCACCTCTACGACATCAACCCGGTGGGCGTCGGCTCGATGCTGATTGCCTCGCTGCTGTCGATTCTCGCCCACTTCGGCCTGTTCGGCGCCCTGGCCCAGGCTGCGCCACCGTTTGTCGCGCTGGGCACCGCGTTAATCATGGCGCCGCTATTGGCGTGGCTGACCAAGGGCCGCTACTACATTGCGCGCAGCAGCGAGGCGCAATTGATACACCCGCAACCCGGTACCGGCCTGGTGATCTGCGGGCTGTGCAGCAACCCGTTCGAGACCGCCGACATGGCGTTCTGCCCGGCCTACAGCACGCCGATCTGCTCGCTCTGTTGCTCACTGGATGCGCGTTGCGGCGACCGTTGCAAACCCCACGCACGCCTGGCCAGCCAGTTCGAAGGGGTGTTGCGCTGGTTGCTGCCGACGACGTTGGTACCGCGCCTGCATACGCGGCTGGCGCATTACCTCGGATTGTTGATGGCGCTGGTGCTGATGCTCGCCGGGGCGCTGGCGCTGATCTACATGCAGGCGGCCCAGGGTTTGCCCCATTCGCAAACCTTGTACCAGGCGTTTTTCAAGGCGTTCCTCACGCTCTCGGTGCTGGCCGCCGTACTCGCCTGGTGGGTAGTACTCACCCGCGAAAGCCGGCGGGTGGCCCAGGAAGAATCCGACCGGCAAACCTCGCTGCTGATGCAGGAGATCGCCGCCCACAGCCTCACCGACCAGGCCCTGCAACAGGCCAAGGAAGCCTCGGAAGCAGCGAACGCGGCCAAGAGTCGCTACGTCACCGGGCTGTCCCACGAGCTGCGCACGCCGCTCAACAGCATCCTTGGCTTCACCCAGATCCTGCAGCGCGACAGTGCCATGCCCGAACAGCATCAGGACGCCCTGGCGACCATCCTGCGCAGCGGCTCGCACCTGCTGTCGCTGATCGACGGCCTGCTGGACGTGGCGAAGATCGAGGCCGGCAAGCTGCGCCTGGAACTCACCGAAATCCCCTTCCCGGAACTGATCCACGACCTGGAGCAAATGTTCACCCCCCAGGCCGAAGACAAGGGCCTGCGCTTTCGCCTGGACTGCGTGGGCAAGATCCCTGCTGTGGTGCGTGGTGATGAAAAACGCGTGCGGCAGATCCTGATCAACCTGCTGGGCAACGCGATCAACTTTACCGACAGCGGCGAGGTGCGCCTGCGGGTCAGCTACATGCGCGAGACCGCCAACTTCGAGATCATCGACACCGGCATCGGGATTGACCCCGAACAGATCGAGCGGATTTTCCAGCCGTTCGAACGCGGCGACCTGATGCGCCAGGACAAGGGCGTGGGTCTGGGCCTCACCATCACACGCATGCTGACCTCGTTGATGGGCGGCGAATTGCGGGTGGTCAGCGAGCTGGACAAGGGCACCTGCTTCCAGGTACGGCTGTTCCTGTCCCAGGTCCGCGTGCCGCAAGCCGTGGTGCATGTGGAGCACGACATCATCGGCTACCACGGCGAACGACGGCGCATCCTGGTGGTGGATGACCACGTGGACCATCGCAAGGTGCTCAGCGGCATGCTCACGCCCCTGGGCTTCGAGGTGTCCCAGGCCAGCAACGGCCAGGAGGCGATCCGCCAGGTGGCGCTGCTGTCGCCGGACCTGATCCTGATGGACCTGTCGATGCCGACCATGGACGGCTGGGCCACCAGCAGGCTGATCCGGCGTAACGCGTTGTCCACCGCGCCGATAATCATCATCTCCGCCAACGCCTTCACCGACGACCGCGAACGCAGCATCGCCGGCGCCTGCAACGACTACCTGGCCAAGCCGGTGCGTACCCCTGAATTGCTCGGGCGCCTGCAACTGCACCTGGACTTGCAATGGCTGCGCCGTCGCACACCGCTCGCCGCGCCGGTCGCGACCCAAGGCGCGCTACCCAGCGCAGAAGAACTCGCGGTGCTCGCCGAACTGAGCGCCATTGGCTATGTGCGTGGTTTGCATGAAAAGCTCGACGCCATCGTGCTGGACAGCCCAGGTACCGCACCGTTCATCAACAAGCTCCGGGCCTTGCTGAAAAGCTTTCGCCTGGAAGAACTCAACCGCATCCTGAAGGAGGCCGAAGATGAATGCCTTGACCCACAGCGCTGAGCCCGGCGTGGTGCTGATTGTCGACGACACCCCGGACAACCTGGCCATGCTCTCCGACGCCCTGGACGACGCCGGCTACATGGTGCTGGTGGCGCTGGACGGCCTCAGCGCGCTGAACCGCGTGCAACGCCGGCGCCCGGATTTGATCCTGCTGGACGCGGTGATGCCCGGCCTGGACGGCTTTGAAACCTGCCGCCGGCTCAAGGCACAACCGGCCAGCGCGGATATTCCGGTGGTGTTCATGACCGGGCTGACCGACAGCAAGCATGTGGTGCAGGGGTTCGAGGTGGGCGGCAGCGATTACGTGACCAAGCCGATCCAGACCGATGAAGTGCTGGCGCGGGTGGCGGCGCATTTGCGTACGTCGCGGATTTTGCTGTCGGCGCGTGCGGCGACACAGCCGAGCGTGATCACCCTGGAGGATGAGCCGGCGCACAAGCTGTTGTCGGCGCGGTTTCAACTGACGGAGCGGGAGGTGGAAGTGCTGCGTTGGGTGGCGTGTGGCAAGACCAATCGGGATATTGGCGACATTCTTGGGTTGAGTCCGAGGACGGTGAACAAGCATCTGGAGCATGTGTATGTGAAGTTGGGAGTGGAGACGCGCACGGCGGCGACTTCGGTGGCGATGGCGGCGATGAGTCCAATCCGGATCCCACAGATGGCCACGGTCTAAAATGTGGGAGCGGGCTTGCTCGCGAATGCGGTGTGTCAGTCACCCAATTTTTGACTGATACACCGCATTCGCGAGCAAGCCCGCTCCCACATTTGATCTGTGTCGTTACTGGTATTACCTACCCACCGAAGATCTGCGAAGGCCGGCGCAACGTCGGGTCAAACGGATTGATCTTCGGCCCGATCGCCGCCGCCTCGCGCTTCAACAACTCCACCACCGTCGGCAACCGCCCCGGCCCCAGCCGGTCGCTGATGGTCGCCACACTCAACGCCGCCACCGCATGCCCATTGCGATCCAGGATCGGCACCGCCAACCCGGCCATGCCTTCCAGCACCCCGGTATTGCGCGCCGCATACCCCAACCGCCGCACACTCTCCACCTCCGAACGCAAAAACACCTCGTCGTACAGGTGAAAATCCTTGAGCCGCGGCAAGTTGTAGCGGATCACCGTCTCGCGCTCTTCCTCCGGCAAAAACGCCAAAATCGCCAGGCTGCCCTGCCCCACGCCCAGCGCAACGCGGCCGCCGATATCACCGGTAAAGGTACGGATCGGATACGGCCCCTCACTGCGGTCCAGGCAGATCGCATCAAACCCGCTGCGGGCCAGCAGGAACAATGAATCCCCCAAGGATGCACTGAGGCGCAACATACTCGGCCGCACCAGGTCCCGCAGGTTGCCGGTGTTGCCCGCATTCGCCGCCAGTGCGAAGAACTCCAGGCTCAGCCGATAGCGCTTGCTGCGCGCATCCTGCTCCACCATGCCCTCGTCCATCAGGCTGCGCAGCAGTCGGTGGGTGGTGGGTTGCGACAGCCCCACCTGCTGCGCCAGTTGCGTCACCCGTTCACCACCGTCCGGCGCCGCACCGAGGATGCGCAGTAATGCAAACAACCGGGAGACGCCACCGGCGCCGACTTCCTTGACACTTTCATTCCGCTCAGTGGAATCCATAAGCCGATATCTCACACTAAATTCTGGTCAGTGAATGAAACTGAAAAAAGTACTCTATCCAGTGAAATTCCATCTTCCGCCATCCTAGTCTTTCGCCCTAATCTGCGTCCACAGGGGCGAAATGAACAACTAACGGCAGCCGACTCAAGATCGAGCGCCAACGCACCCGCAATACCCTTTTCGCATCTGCCCAAAACAAAAAAGCGCGTTTCGACGCGACTCAAAAAGGTGGAACGCAGACATGGCTTTTCTCCAACTCAACGCCTTGAGCAAACGCTACGGCGCCGTCGACGCGGTGGTCGCCACTGATCTTGCGGTGGAAAAAGGCGAATTCGTGTCCCTGCTTGGCCCCTCGGGCTGCGGCAAGACCACCACCTTGCAAATGATCGCCGGCTTCGTCGACGTCACCGGTGGCCAGATCGTCCTCGACGGTCGCGACATCACCCATGCCAAACCCGCCAGCCGCGGCCTCGGCGTGGTGTTCCAGAGCTATGCGCTGTTCCCCCACATGAGCGTGCGCGACAACGTCGCCTTCGGCCTGAAGATGCGCAAGGTGCCTGCCACTGAGATCGCAAGCAGAGTCAAGACTGTGCTGGAACTGGTGCGCCTGGCGCCCCACGCCGAGCGCTACCCGCGGGAACTGTCCGGCGGCCAGCGTCAGCGCGTGGCCCTGGCCCGCGCCCTGGTGATCGAGCCGCCGGTGTTGCTGCTGGACGAGCCCCTCTCCAACCTCGACGCCAACCTGCGCGAAGAGATGCAGTTCGAGATCCGTCGCATCCAGTGTGAAGTCGGGATCACCACCCTGATGGTCACCCACGACCAGGCCGAAGCGCTGTCCATCAGCGACCGGGTAGTAGTGATGCAGGCCGGGCGCGTGACGCAAATCGACGCGCCGTACAAACTCTATGAACACCCGCGCACGCGCTTCATCTCGGATTTTGTCGGCAAGGCCAACCTGCTGGCGGGCGATTTCGATCAACTCGGCGCGCCGCAAGTGCGCTTCGAGCCGGGCAACGGCGAGCTGACCCTGAGCCTGCGCCCGGAAAAGATCGACCTGGTGGCCGCCGGCAACGGCCGGCTGCAAGGCAAGATCCTCGACAGCTACTTCTTCGGCAGCCAATGGCTGTATCGCATCAAGACCGAGATCGGCGAGCTGACCGTGGTCCGCCGCAATGACGGCAGCGCGCCATTGGCTTGCGGCGCTGCAGTGGGCCTGGACTGGGAGTCGAACCTGTTGCGGGTGCTGGCCGCGGATGAGGTGCGCGCATGAGCCGTGGCTACCTGTTGTCGTTGCCGGCGCTGGTGTTGTTTTTCGGGCTGCTGATCCTGCCCCTGGGCCTGACACTGGTGCTGTCGTTCAACGTGTTCGACTATCAGGTAGGGGTGAAGGCCGATGAGTGGACCTTCGCCCACTACCTGTCGCTGTTCAGCGATTCGTACTTCTACGAAATCTTCTGGCGCACCTTCTGGATCAGTGCCCTGGTGACCTTGCTCTGCGTGGTGATCGGCGTGCCCGAGGCCTACATCCTCAGCCGCATGGGCACGCCATGGCGCTCGATCTTCCTGATCCTGATCCTCACCCCGCTGCTGATTTCGGTGGTGGTGCGGGCCTTCGGCTGGAGCCTGCTGCTGGGTGCCGATGGCCTGGTGAACCAGGTGATCCAGGCCCTGGGCGGCAAGCCGGTGAAGCTGCTGTACACCTCGTTCGCCGTGATCATCGCACTGGTGCACGTGATGCTGCCGTTCATGATCATCCCGGTGTGGACCTCCCTGCAGAAGCTCGACCCGTCGGCGGAACAGGCGGCGCTGTCCCTGGGTGCCAGCCAGGCCACGGTGATGCGCAAGATCGTGTTGCCGCAGGTAATGCCCGGCGTGCTGTCCGGCACCCTGATCGTGTTCGGCCTGGCTGCCAGCTCCTTCGCGATCCCCGGCCTGCTGGGCGGACGCCGCCTGAAGATGGTCGCCACGGTGGTCTACGACCAATACCTCTCGGAACTCAACTGGCCCATGGGCGCGACCATCGCGGTGGTGCTTCTGTTGGTCAACTTGCTGATCATGCTGAGCTGGAACCGCATGGTCGAAGGCCGCTACAAAAAGTCCCTGGGAGTATAAGACGATGTCCAGAAACGGTCCTTTGGCCCTGGGCTTTCACGGCCTGGTGGTGCTGTTCATGATGGCGCCGCTGGTGGTGGTGTGCCTCGTCGCCTTCACCCCGGAAAACACCTTGAGCCTGCCCACCTCGGGCTTCTCCCTGCGCTGGTTTCATGCGGTGTTCGAGCGCGCGGACTTTATCCAGGCGTTCTACAACAGCCTGGTCCTGGCGTTCGTTGCCGCCACCCTGGCGACGTTGATCGCGGTGCCGGCGGCGCTGGCAATCAGTCGCTACCAGTTCCCCGGCCGTAACTTCTTCAGTGCGCTGTTCCTCTCGCCGATCATCATCCCGCACCTGGTGCTGGGGGTGGCGATGCTGCGGCTGTTCGCAATGATGGGCGTCAACGGCAGCTTCACCTGGTTGATGCTGGCCCACGTGGTGATCATCACGCCTTACGTATTGCGCCTGGTATTGGCGGCCGCCATCGGCATTGACCGCAGCGCCGAGCAGGCTGCCGAATCCCTCGGCGCCAGCCGCTTCACTCTGTTTCGCCAGATCACCTTGCCGATGATTCTGCCCGGCGTGGCCGGCGGCTGGTTGCTGGCGTTCATCAACAGTTTCGATGAAGTGACCCTGTCGATCTTTGTCAGCTCGCCGGCCACCCAGACCTTACCGGTGCGCATGTACGTGTACGCCACCGAATCCATCGACCCGATGATGGCGGCCGTGTCGGCGCTGGTGATCGGGTTGACGGCGGCGGCAATGATTCTGCTGGACCGGGTCTACGGCCTGGATCGCGTGTTGGTAGGGAAACATTGATGGCACTGTTCAAACGACTGGCCGAGACCGAGCGGCCCAGCCTGGCGTTCACCCTCGATGGGCAGCCTGCCACGGGCCTGCTCGGGGACACCTTGCTGACTGCCGTACTGACCTGCGCCGAGCACCTGCGGGGCAGTGATTTCAGCGCCGAACGCCGCGCCGGTTTCTGCCTGATGGGAGCTTGCCAGGATTGCTGGGTACGGCTGGAGGATGGTCGGCGAGTGCGCGCCTGTTCGACCTTGCTGGAAGACGGCCAGGCGATTCGCCGTGACCCGGGGCGCCAGGCATGAAGAGCGTGGTGATAGTGGGCGCAGGCCCGGCGGGCATTACCGCAGCCCGGACCTTGCTGGACCATGGCGTAACCCCGGTGTTGGTGGACGAGAGCCTGCGCGGTGGCGGCCAGATCTATCGGCGCCAGCCGGCGAACTTCCAGCGCTCGGCCAAGCAGCTGTATGGGTTTGAAGCGGGCAAGGCGACAGCGCTGCATCGCACCATGGATGAGCTGGCCACCCGGATCGACTACCGGCCGGAAACCCTGGTGTGGAATGCGGAAAATGGCCGCCTGGACATGCTCAACAACGGCCACGCCGAAAGCATCGAATACGCGCAGATCATCGTCGCCACGGGCGCCACCGACCGCATCCTGCCCGTGCCGGGCTGGACGCTGCCCGGTGTGTACAGCCTGGGCGCGGCGCAAATCGCGCTGAAGTATCAAGGCTGCGCCATCGGTGAGCGCGTCGCGTTTTGCGGCAGCGGGCCGTTGCTGTACCTGGTGGCGTATCAGTACGCCAAGGCCGGGGCCAGGGTGGTGGCGGTGCTCGACAGCGCGCCGTTCAGCGCCCAATGCCGCGCCCTGCCGGCATTGCTCGGCCAGCCGGCGACCCTGGCCAAGGGTTTGTACTACCGCGCCTGGCTCACGGCCCACGGCATCCCGGTGCATCAAGGGGCAACGTTGTCGCACATCAACGGCGAGCAACGAGTGACGGGCATCCACTGGGACCAGCAGGAAATCGCCTGTGATGCCGTGGCCTTCGCCCATGCCCTGCGCAGCGAGACCCAACTGGCGGATTTACTTGGGTGTGAATTTGCCTGGAATGCATTGAACCGCGCCTGGTTGCCCCAGCGAGATGCGGCCGGGCGTAGCAGTGTCGCGGGGGTGTATCTGGCTGGCGACGGTGCAGGAATCATGGGCGCCGATGCGGCGCAAATGGCCGGCGAGCGAGCGGCATTGGCCTTGCTCGAAGACAGCGGTGTTGCCATCGACCACCGTCGCGGGCCCGTGCTGGAACAACAACTGGCAGGTATCCAGCGCTTTCGCCACGGCCTGGAAACCGCCTTCCCCTTCCCGGAAAACTGGGCCGCTGAAGCTCCGGACGAACTGATCCTGTGCCGCTGTGAAGAAGTCAGCGTCGGCGAAGTACGCGCGGTGGTGGACGAAGGCCACTGGGAAGTGAACCGGGTCAAGGCCCATTGCCGGGTTGGCATGGGCCGCTGCCAGGGCCGGATGTGCGGGCTGGCGGCGGCGGAAATCGTTGCCCAGCGCAGTGGCCGCGAGATTGGAAACGTTGGCCGCCTGCGTGGCCAGGCACCGATCAAACCCTTGCCGTTTGGCGTGGAGGTGCAGCCATGATCGACAGTGAAGTGATCGTGTTGGGTGGCGGGATTGTCGGGGCCTCGGCGGCGTTGATGCTGGCGCAGAAAGGTCGCCGCGTGGTGCTGCTGGAGCGGGACTTTTGTGGCTCGCACTCCAGTGGTGTGAACTATGGCGGCGTGCGGCGCCAGGGGCGGCCATTGCACCAACTGCCGCTATCGCAACGTGCCCATGAGCTATGGTCCGACTTGCCGGGGCTGATTGGCATCGACGGCGAATACGTGCGCTCCGGGCATTTGAAACTGGCCCGCAGTCATGACGATCTGGCGGCTCTGCAGGCTTACGCCGACGCTACACGTGGCTTTGGCCTGGGCCTGCAAATGCTCGACCACGCTCAACTGCGCGCCCGGTTCCCGTGGGTGGGTGATGTGGCAGTCGGCGCGTCGTTATGCCCCGAAGACGGCCACGCCAATCCGCGCCTGGTCTCCCCCGCCTTTTCCCGCGCAGCGCAACGCCACGGTGCTCGGGTGATGGAGCACACCGAAGTCACCCATCTTGAACATGACGGCCAGCGGTTTCAGTTGCGCTGTGCCAATGGGCTGCAGCTGCAAGCCCCCTGGCTGCTGAACTGCGCCGGCGCCTGGGCCGGCACCGTGGCCGCGCACTTTGGCGAGCCGGTGCCGATGACCTCGGCGCACCCGGCGATGCTGGTGACCGAGCCGTTGCCGGTGGTGATGGACGTGAGCACCGGGGTCGAAGGCGGCGGGATTTATGCGCGGCAAGTCGCCCGGGGCAATTGCATCCTCGGTGGCGGGCGCGGCTTTGCCCTGGGCCCGCAACAAGCCCGCCCGGGCCAGGCGGCGGTGCTGGAGATTCTGCGCAATGCCGGCGAGTTGTACCCGTTCCTCAAGGGTGCCCAGGCGATCCGTACCTGGAGCGGCACCGAAGGTTATCTGCCCGACCACGAACCGGTGATCGGCGACAGCAGCACCCAACCCGGCCTGCTCCACGGTTTCGGCTTTGCCGGCGCCGGGTTCCAGCTCGGCCCTGCGGTCGGTGAAGCCCTGGCAGAGATCGTCTGCACGGGGGCCAGCCGGCAGCCCATCGAAGCATTTTCCATCCGTCGTTTCCAAGCCTGAGAGGAAGATTCATGCACATGATCAAACGTACTGCGCTGTCTTGCCTGTCCCTCGCCCTGTTGAGCACGGCGGCCCACGCCGCACCGACGCTGTACCTGGGCATGAACGGCGGCACCATGGAGCGGGTCTACGCCGACAAGGTGCTGCCCGCGTTCGAAAAGGCCAACAACGTCAAGGTGGTGATCGTGCCGGGCACCTCGTCAGACATCCTGGCCAAGGTGCAGGCCAACAAGGACAACCCGCAGATGCACGTGATGTTCCTCGACGACGGCATCATGTACCGCGCGATTTCCATGGGGTTGTGCGAGAAGCTCACGCCCAACCCGACCCTGGACCAGATTCCGGCCAAGGCCAAAATCAAGGAAGAAGCGGTTGCGGTGACGCTCGGGGTGACCGGGTTGGGCTACAACGCCAAGATGTTCAAGGAAAAGGGCTGGGCGCCGCCGACGTCGTGGATGGACCTGGCCGATCCGCGGTTCAAGGACAAGGTGGTGTTTCAGTCATTGGCCTCGTCCACATTTGGGTTGCACGGGTTCCTCATGTTCAACCGGATTCAGGGAGGCAGCGAGACCAACGTGGAGCCGGGGTTCAAGGCCTGGCCGAAAACCGTCGGGCCCAACGTGCTGGAATACATCGCCAGCTCGGCGAAGATTTCCGAGATGGTGCAGACGGATGAGGCGGCGATCTTTCCGCTGACGCCGACGCAGGTGACCACGCAGCAGTTGTTGGGTGTGCCGATGGAGTATGCGCAGCCGAAGGAAGGCGCGGTGGTGTTGAACGTGGCGGAGTGTGTGATTGCGCGGAATGACCAGCCGGAGTTGGCGCAGAAACTGGCGCAGTTCTTGTTGACCGCAGAGGCGCAGGCGCCGGCTTTGGAACTGGGGGATCAGATTCCTTCGAATCCTACGACGCCGACTACCGACAAAACCCGGGCGCGGGTGGAGGCGATGAACAGTTATTTGCAGACGGCGATTTCGATTGACTGGGACCAGGTGAACCAGGCACGACCCGAGTGGAATGCGCGGTGGAGTCGGTCGATTGAGCGGTAGGCTTTGGGGGTGAATATCCGTTATTTGGGTGATGGCTTAAATTGGTTCCGCTCTTACAGCGGCTCACTTTTGAACAGCGCAAAAGTAAGCATGGACTTGCTCCCTCCAAACGTACGCCATAAAGCGAGTGTTAAGCAGAGTGCTTCAGGTGCTTTGCGTAGTCATTAGGTGACCTGTATCCGAGCGCCGAGTGCAGCCGTGTCGCATTGTAAAACCCATGGATGTAGCTTGCGATTGATGCATGGGCCTGTGCTTTGCTGGGATACACACCCGTGGCTTCTTCCTTCTTAAGTGAGGCAAAAAAGCTCTCTGCTACGGCGTTATCCCAGCAGTTTCCCTTACGGCTCATGCTTTGCACAAAGCCTCTTTCCGCGATCATGCTGCGAAAACCGCTACCCGTGTATTGCCGGCCTCGATCAGAGTGAAAAATCACCCCGTGATCAACTGGCGTTTTCGTCCAGGCGTTCATGAACGCCTGTTGTACCAAACCCTCGGGCATACGATCCGACAGGCTGTATCCAAGCACCTGCCGGGTCTGAACACTCAACACCACAGCCAAGTACAACCACCCCTGGCGTGTCGAAATATACGTGATATCACCCACCCAAGCGGCTACGGGACTTGTCACAGAAAAGCGTCGTTTCAACACATTGTCAGAAATGGGTTGGATATACCGGTTATCCGTTGAATGTTTGAACCGGGCTTTGATTTTTCCTCGCAGCATCTCCTCTCTCATCAGCCGAGCTACCCGCTTGTGCCCTATCGTGTAAGAGCGGTTATGAAGCGCCTGAACCATGCGCGGACGCCCATAAGTGCCGCGGCTTGCTCGATGAATCGCACGAATCTCCAGGCGAATCGCGGCGTCTGGATCCGGACGCTCCTGGCGCTTCAAATAGCCGTGAAAGCCCGACACCGAGACCTCCATCACTCGACATAACAGCCTAACCGGAAAGCGAGTCCGTTCACGGGCGACGAAGGCGTATCTCAGTTGGACTCTTTGGCAAAGAACGCCGTCGCTTTTTTTAGGATTTCTCGCTCCATTTTGAGCGTGGCATTTTCAGCTCGAAGCCGAGCCAGCTCGCTTTCCAGGTCAGAGACCGGATGCCGGGCAGGAGAACTGAGAGGACGCCCGTTGCGTGCGGCGTCCAGCCAATTACCTAAGGTTTTGACCGAGATATCCAACTGTCGGGCAGCTTCTCCTCGACCAATGCTTTCAGCAAGTGTCACTGCCTGAGCTTTGAAGTCGTCGGTGTAACTGCGGCGAGTTTGCTGTGCCATAAATACCTCCAAGATTGCGATTAAAATATCGCTTCTTGGCGTCCGCTACGAGGGAACAAGTCCACCAAACGCTCTTGCCCCACCACTCGGCACCTCGCTTAGGCTCGGTGTGCCCTCACTCCGGCTTTGGAGCGTGGGCCGCCGTCATGGGCCATCCTTGGCCCAGGACGGCTAACCCGGCGTCCTGCCGGGTTACCCACGCTCCAAAGCCTGCGTTCGGCCAGCGTGGTTTAACGGGGCGCCTAAGATCAAGATCAAA
>Ga0209173_100353_pt1 | contig 28787 bp, 22 predicted proteins | sample SynthPrep_16_END_FD_187206 | JGI IMG/M metagenome (GOLD analysis project Ga0209173, IMG submission 187206) | Synthetic microbial communities from Ohio, USA - SynthPrep_16_END_DS12_MetaG (SPAdes) (version 2) | ecosystem: Engineered > Bioreactor > Aerobic > Activated sludge | place: USA: Ohio... | reverse complement strand
CAGATCCAGGTCATTACCCTCGATTGCCTCATTCAGGCGCTCTGTAGCATCACGAATTCCTTGCACTCGGGCCTGGAGCACTGCAGATAGCCCAAGCTCATGCTCCCTGTTCAGACCACGGACGAACTCAAGCACCAAGGGATTGAGCTGCAGCAGCTCATCCCTAGGGAGCACGCGAAGAATTTCGGTGTTGATCAGCGCTCGCAGAACATTCTCACGAGCGTCTCGCTGCATGCTTGGATCAACCTTACTGATCAGCGCCAGCACTTGCTCTGATTCAAATGCTGGAATCTCACGAGTGCGCTGTACCAGCCACTCGACCACCGGCCAGTGGCTATAAAGGGCGAATACCAGAGAGCGTGGATTAGCCATGTGCTTAGCTATTCCACAATCGCCTTCAACAGCGCATCCCGAGCATCCTGATAGAACTGGATATCGATTTTGGTCGCCATGTCGTCAGACAGGTCATATAGCTGACGCCGGGCAGTTACCGGCATTAGAAGTGCGCTGGCGCCCTTTTCCACTGCTAACTCAGCGATGTTTACGGCATTGCTGATGGGCTCAATAGAGCCGCCCAAATTGATCTCACCGACAACGATCAAGCCACCCTTGACTGACTTTTTCAGCAGGCTGCTGCACATGGCGATCAATGCTGCCATTCCCAGCTTGGAACCTCGTTTTGCAGCATCGAATGCGCGTAACTGGATGGAGAACTCGTGAGAGCGAGGGTCTCGATCGCCAATCAGCTGAACAGACCGTGAATACAGGTTTTGCTCGGCATAGCGTACCGACTCCTTGAACGCCGCCGGCGCGGGATTGTTGAGAATCTTCACCCCAGAGCCTGGCCCACCGTTAACTTCGATACGGTACAGACCCGCATTGTCATCAATGTCAGCACCGCCTTCACTGATGGCCCAGATCTGGCCTGGCTCCAGCGGATCGTCACCAATCTCGTTGTCAGCTCTGAGTTCGGGGGTGGCAACGAACTTCTCGACGCCATCGTCACCGATGAAGTAGCTGAAATGGGTGTTACGGAACTCGGCAGCCCCTACCCGCTTCTGCTGCTCTTTTACGCGGCGGCGCACTTCAAGTCCCAGGCGGGTTGCCCACTCCAGATCCTCGTCAGATACCGGCATATCCTGGTTGGGGTACATCAGCTTCAGCAGACCAGAAACCGTTTTGTTAACGGCATTCGTATCACGGCCGCTAAGGGCACCGCCCAAGTGAACTCGGTTTTGCATCGCGGACACGCGGCTCTCGAACCTGAGCCGGCTCATGCACTCTGAGAAAAAGTCACTGACTAGACCAAAGTGGTCCGTGGTCAGATCCTTGTTCATCTTCGGCACATCCCAGCCAGGGAGGTAACAGTGGATGCGATCCATCCATGCTGTGTCGTCGCGCATCTCGGCGGGCAGCGGGCCAAAGAGGTGGCCAACACGTTGTTGGTGTTCAACATCCACATCAAAATTGCCGACAAACACCATGGAGCCATCGGCACGGATGCTTTCCTTGCCACGGCTGAACTCACCGGACTCCATGTAGCCCTTCATGATGTTAATCCCCTCCTTGGAGTCGAAGGAGATCCCGCTTACCTCATCAAAACAGACCACATCGTACTGACACACCAGGCCGCGTTGTCCGGTATTGTTGTTCACGAACATCTTGGCAATGGTCGCCTTGCCGCCCGAAATCAGATGCGCATAGGGCGATACCTGCTGGAACAGGTGGCTCTTACCCGTGCCGCGCGGCCCCAGCTCGACCATGTTGTAGTTGCGCTCCACGAAGGGCACCATTCGAAGCAGGATGGCATCCTTGGCACGCTGGCTCAGTGCATTGGATTCCAGACCGATGGACCGCACCAGAAAGTCGCGCCACTCATCGCTGCTGAAGTTACTGCGTGCCTCTGCCAGGATATCCAGCACATTGCGCTTGGACATCTGGATTGGTCTCAGCTCCGAGATGCCAAAGGCGTTGCCCTTCTCTTCAGCAATCACACTGTCGTATTCCAGGGTGACCTCGGCATAAAAGCCACCTGTCAAAAGCCGCTCGTTGTCATCGACAATCTTGTCGGGGATGCGGACCCGATTGAGGTTTAGGCTTGGCAGGCTGGCCAGGTAACCACCCTCTTTTTCCACGAACCGCACGCTGACAATATCGATCAGCTTGGCCGAACCATCCTTGTAGGCCCGAGCTTTGAATAGCTCCTCCTCGCCGGCGCGCACAGTGCGAGAGGCCAGCTGACGCTGCACAATCTCAAGCCCCTCTTCGATCTCTTGAGGGTCGGTCGAGGCGCAATAGCGGCCCAGCATAAATTCGACCACATAGGTCGGTACCGGAAACTGGCGGGCAAAGGTTCGCACCAGATCCTTTCGGACCAGGTAACCCTCAAAGGCTGTTGCGGCCTTGTGGTCCAGCGTATCCATTTCCACTTATTCGTCTCCTACCAGTGTCGGCTTCTTCGCCAGCACGTTACCTTGATCATCCAGCAGCACCAGAACCGCTGAGCTGCCCTCAAACTGGTCATCTACTAACAAGCTGCATTTGCCGTCTTTGAGCGGCTTGCGCTTGGTTATTTCAGAGTCAGGATCAGCTGGGTGAGTCCTCAGCACTGCCAATACGCCCTCAGCCGTGGTTTCAGCCTGAATCTTGCAGGTGAGGCCCAACCAACGAATATCTGACAGTGCCGCGGTCACCGCAGATACGGCCGTTACTGCCTTGGTATTGCGTATCTGAATCACCGGCGTCATGCACTCCTGCAAGCTCAGGCCACCGTGGTCATAGTTTTGACCGGCCTTGAAGCTGCAGACGCCAGGCGCCATGGCGATGCTGACGGCACTATTCCAATACCAGCCCACTTGCTGATAGCCCGAGTCCACAGAATCCTTGATCACCGCACAACGACCCCAGCGCGTTTCGGTCAGATGCTTGGGCAAGTCCACTTTTGCCATAGGCCGGGGAGTCAGTATCCAACCATGGTCAGTCACAATTCGAATCTTGCGCCAACCCGCAGCGATCAGTTCCTCGGCACGCTCGACGACCTCGTCGAGTAAGGTATCGATGCGTGCAGCGAGCTTCAGGCCCTTAACATGGCCTTCCTTATCAATGTCACCGCTTTGCAACCAGGCATTCGAGGCAGGGTCACCTGACTCCCCCTCTTCCAGATACTGCCAGCCTTTCTCGTCGAGGAACTTGCGTAGGTAGTGCGCGGAAAAGTCCTTGTCATCATCCGCGAGGCTCGGCTCAAAATCCCGATCCGATAACCGACCAGTCAGGCGATCATGCACAGGGGTTACCGCCGCTTTGGCCGTGGCCGTTACCGAAGGCAATGCTGCCCAGTTCGAGTCCAACTGAATTTCGCCCAGGCCTTGCAGCTTGGCTGCTAAGCGTTGCGCCGTATCAAAGCGCAGGCCATCAACAAAAAACACCGCCTCGCCGGCCACGGCATACTCCGCCGTAGCTTCATTAACCTGATCAATGCCTGGGTAGCCCTTGCTACGCACCAGATTCTGGAAGTTGCGAGTAACGCCGTCCAGCCATGGGGTGTAAATCAGATCCAGAAGGCCATGCACCAGTGTCTGTTGACCAGGTGACAGCGGATAAGCCAATGCTCGCAGTGCATGATCATCTGCACGCCAATAGCTTTCGCGATACTGGCTCGCCATTTCCTCAGGATCGGTGCCCGAGAATGTGCTGGAGGTTGCTTGAGCGATCTCGGCCAGATGTTCCAATACCCCTGCCAGAGGAGCCATAGCCAGGGCATGCCATACCCAGTTACGACGCTCCGCATGCCGGCTTTCAAGCTGCCCGATGCTCAAGCGCGCTTTGGCCGGGTCAAGCTGCAAGAGCCCGTTCAGATCACGTTCAAGCTGCTGCTCTTCACTGGCGTTAATCGAAGGGTAACTAGCACCGCTGGCCGCCAAATCTGCATGCACCTTCAATAGCAGCTGCGGCAACTGAGGGTAATGCGTGCATGACTCCAAAAAGCGTTGCCAAACGCCCTCCCAGGCACCCTGGCGCTGGCACAGCAGCTCCGCCGCCGTAAGTTCGCCATCCTGCTCTGGGTGGAAGTGATATTCGGTTTCGCAAATACCCACCAAGGCTTGCCACCGAGAAGACTCCCAGCGTTCACGACAGGCCTGGCTGTCGTTCATCCAGCTGAGCAGGTCACGCACGGGGTCGCTGCTGACCAGCTTGTTAAAGTCCGCCGCTTCCAGACGTCGATTGCTCAAGTCATCGCGTTCGCTCTCGAGAATCTCAGGCAAGACACGCAACATGACCTGCTGACTTTTCTCATCCTTGGCCACATCAAGCCCGGCACCGCCGTTACTGGAGACCAGGAATGCATTCACCGTCCAGTCACGTCCCGCATTGCTATAGATCCACCAGCAGCCCCGGTACTGCAATTCAGCCAGCGGCTTGAGCGAGTCAGGACAGGCAGCAATGGCGCGCAAATCACGACGCTCATAGCCCGGCAGATAGACAATGGGCGTTCGGTCGGTGGGTAACTCAATGTCAGGCAACACGCCTTCGACCACACATTTGATCCAGATGGCCGGCCCGGTTTTACGTTCAGGCGCATAGTCGCCCAGCACAATCAGTTCGGGCATGGCTGCCTGCAACAAGGGCAAAGCCGACTCCCACTGCCGCAATTTGTCGGTCCAGAGGATGACATTGGGAGCGGCTTGAACATTCGAGTTGTACGCAGCGCTGGCACGAACTTCCTGGACCAGCAAGTCAATCAGTTTCATGAAACTTCCTAAATTCAGATTGCTTCATTGGTCACCAGCAAGGACTCAATGCGCGTCAACCAATCATTGAACAGCGCGCATCTTGCACGCATTACATCCAAACCCACTTCCAAGGCAGCCAGCGTTCCCATCAATGGCTTTTGATAGTCAGCTATCAAGGCCTCGATTCGCTTGCTGGGAGCTGTTACAGGGCTATTATTGATGTGCTCTGGAGTCTCGAACTGCGCGCTGATTGCACTAAGGTGCTGGTTCAAGGCAATTCTGTCGACGCCAATGGCAAAGGCCTCAGGGTCGCTGAACAACAGCGCCTCAAATTCGTACATCTGCACAAAGGGTATAAATCGGCGCATGGGATCTTGGCCGATAAAACGGATAAGCTCGTCGACCATCGCATCCTGTACAGCTGCAGCTTTGTCCCGGATGTCCGCATGAGCAACTAGAGTATCCTTACCTGGGAAACCCTGCGGTAGGCCGTAATAGTCAAAAAATGTAGTGCAATAAGCGGTGCGATCACCCAGCAAGCGATTCTTCACATCCGCCTGTAGGCGTTGAAACTTAAAATTGCCGCCCTTGTGCCCTGGTTTGCCAACGAGCGCAGGCACTAATTGAATACCCTTAGGAAAAAAGACCGGTGCCAGCATTTCATTGACAAACATTTCCTCTGTTTGCCCTTCGCAAATGACGTGCACCCGGATCATCGTGAAGGCCTCCCGCCCAGGACGTTTTTCTCCCACAGCTCACCGATACTGTAATCCTCCAGCCAACTGGTAAAGTCCGCCTCAGCCAGGCGCTTAAATACCGAGCCTCCCTCTTCACGCTCGACGACGATCAAGTCTTCAATTTCAAACTCGTTGAGCAAGGGAACTGACTGAGTGGAAATAATCACCTGAGTTCGCATGGCAGCCGAACGTATCAGCGCCCCAAGCAGTGTGATTGCATAGGGATGCAAGCCCAGCTCAGGCTCATCAATAATAATAGTTGTTGGGGGATCAGGCTGGAGCAGCGCAGTTACCAGACAGATGAATCGGATAGAACCATCTGAAAGTTGGCTAGGCCAGAGTGCGTAATCACTGTCGTTTTGCTTCCAAAGCAAACGGATCTGCTGTTCTTCTGTTGGCAAGGTCGTCGGCTTGAGCACAAAGTCCTCAAAGAACGGAACTGCCAGACGAACCGTCTTACGAATCTGGTTGTAAACCTCAGGCGCTTCACTTTTCAATCGGAAGAGAAAAGCTGCCAGGTTCGAGGCATCCATCCGCAAAAAGGTGTTGTCATGCACAGCACACTGGCGCTTCACGCCAGCCGTATCACTAGTGTCATGGAAGTGATAAACCTTCCAGCCAGTGATAGCGTTAAAGCAAAAGGTCGCAATTTTTTTAGACGTACCACTCGCCATCACATTTTTGAGATTCGACTCGGAATGTCCAGCCCCCAACCTAGGACGAGTTACACCGTGGTAAGGACCATTGAAATACAGCATTTCAGATGTGAAAGTGAATCCACCATCAACCCTCGGCTCCAGCGCAATATCGTAGCCATTAGCACCAAAACGAACAGATGTGGTCATTTCAGTGGTTTCTTTAACCCCATAACTGAGAAGCCTGTCTGCGCCGCCTTGCTTGCTTACCCAGACCTGTAGCCGTCCCTCCACAAGTTCTGAGAGCATGCGGAAATAGGCAACAAAATTGCTCTTTCCGGCACCGTTTGCCCCTATCAAAACGTTAAGGCTCGACAGGTTCAGGTTCTCCATCTTTCTGATGGACTTGAATCCACTGATAGACAGCTTGTGGATCGCGCTCATATCGTCACCGAGGCTTTCATTTGAACGAAATGGTAAGAGGATACTTCTGCAGCACCTCTTGCACCAAAAGATCCGTGCGTGCCTTGAGCTTATCCACGGTCCAGCTAGTTTCGTTGACCAACGCCTGGTTCAAGTGCAGGCCATTGTTGTAGCCCACCTTGCGCCCTTGGCTATCCAGCCGGCTCTGTTTTTCAGCAAAGCTCTTGTTACCCAGCGCGCTGTTGTAGCCAGAGATAGTCAGATTCCCCAGGCAGTGGGCGTAGGTTTGGCGGTGTTGTTCCGCTAGCGCAGCGTCGCCGTTGGCGATCATCTGTACCCAGGTATCGGGGATGTTTTCACCCTGAGGGAAAATGTGCTCGATCGTCCAAACATACTGCTTGCCTTTCAAGGCCCAGAGATCAACCCGGGTCTCAACGGTCATACGACTTTCTTCAAGAGCGCAAAGCACAAAGCGGCAAACAGCCTTGTTGTCTTCATAGATCGGCCCCTTCAGGCTCTTCTCAAACTGCTCGTCACTGGCGCTTTCACCTGTCAGGCGTTGCTGGATATGGCTGACCACTGCCTGTCCTTTTAACGCCAGCGCTGTCTCGGCCACATCCATAAAAATCCGGGTTAGGTCTCGGGTAGGCGGCAGGTCGGTGGTGTTGCGTCGCACAAAGAAGGCGATGAGGAAATGCACCACCTGCTCCAGGTGCTCCTGCTCAAGTTCCAGGGTGTCCTTACGCTCAAACAGCACCATCAACAACAGATAGGCTGCGGCACCTTGGATACGATCCAGCGACAACAGCAGACCGGATAGCTTTGGCTGCTCAGGCACGGCGCGGTAACCCACGATCTGAGCGTAATGGGCAGAGAGCCGGATCATTGCCTGCAGGAAGCTCTCAGCATCATGGGCGATCAGCTTCTCGTACACCTGCATCAGGTTGGATTTAGTCGCTACCGGCACCGAGACGATGTCCTTCAAATCAGGCTTGAAGGCGTTGTAGTACTGACGGAAGAATCGCTCCTGCATCGCATAGTCATCTCCCAGGGCATCGATGACTTTCTTCCAGCGGTTGTAGTGCTTGTCGATGCTGCCAGAGTCCTTCGCTTCCAGCACAGCCAGAAGCTTGTTCTTGATCAGATCAATGGCCGTCAATGGCACGCCACGATTGTTCAGCGATTCAAACAAGGTGTAAGCATCCGAATGACCGGCCACCTCGATCTTGACCAGGGTTGCGGTGTTCACTTTGTCCAGCAGCGCTTGCAAGCCCGCGACTGGCTCACTGAGCTCTTGCAGATACTGCTCAATACGCCACAGAAAGTGCCGGTAGGCTTTCAGCACACGGCGGTTACCTGCGTGCTGCACCTGCTCCACATCGTCCAAAATCCCGGCTTTGCCGAGCACCGCGAAGTAATCCTGCTGGTTGTAGTTTTGCACCTGGGGGATCAAACGAGGCTGGTCTGACTTTTTCTTCAGCACCAGCTTGTGCTTGAGGTTATACAGCTCAATCTGCTGCTCCATACCCAGGTTGGGCAGCACTCTGAAGCTTTGGTAGATCGCAGCTAGCAACAGCGACAAAGTAGTCATGCGTTGCTGACCATCCACCAGCTCCAGGCTTTGTACCGACAAAGCGTCTTGCGACTGATTGATGCAAATGATCGAGCCAAGAAAGTAATTCGGCTCGTTCTCCAGCAAATCGTCGAACAGTGCATCCCACTGCGCCCGACTCCAGGTGTACTCACGTTGGTAGCGCGGGATGGCATAAACCACCCCGCTCTCGATATCGAGCAGGGTGGAGACTGGGTAGTTATAAACCGACTTGATCATAATCTGGCGATGGCCTCTGCTGTTTTCAGGTGTTCGCCCAGATAGGCTTCAAATGTGAAATCACGCTTCTCAATCTGCTCAACAAATTCATCGATCCAGTCACCAGCCTTATGCTGAAAGCCATCAATCATGGTTTCCGGGGCGATAACCCCTACAGGTCGGCTGGCGTAATCTGTCAGCACATTGAGGGCGGCATAGCCGTGCTCCCCCATCGACACAAAATAATCACTGGCCAGATCCGCAATGGCCTGGCGGAACTTAACCAGCTCATCAGCCCGGCGTGGTTTGATGGGAGTATCAGAGGCAATGCGCACGTCAAATACCTTGCACGCGAGCGGTAGCATCCAGCGTGCAGGCACATGAAAGCGCTGCAAATTATTCAGCTTGGCCACAAAGAGTTTTTCTAGCAGCTTGATGCCAGCGAGATTCTCATGCCAACGGCGCATTTCATCTTGCAACTGCCGGGTATGGGCAAAGCTGATTTCGACACTTTTACCGCCAAAGATCAGCCCATTCAGACAGATCCAACGGCAAAAACCAACTTCAAAGCGTAAACGGCGGGTGCGGTTGTAGCTGTTGGTGATACGCACAAAGGGTACCCAGCGGTCGTTCTGCCAGGGCTCAAAGTCGCTTCCTTTGTGAATCAGATCGATATGACAGAACGATCGCGACTTGGGCATGGTCACGTTTAGACAGTCCATATCCTCCATCGAGGTAAAGTCAAAAACCTGCTTGAGTGCATCGGCTGCCAAGTCAAACGCCTGACGATTAGTGACCAAGCGATAATCCTCGGTCACCACTGCAAAGGCATGGTTACTCTCTACATCGACCACCGCTTGGTGACGAGGAAGCGCCTGATACCCGCCGCCTGCAAACAGGTCGTTACCTTGAGCTGAAGCCTCGATAAAAACCGGCCTCAGCTCGACAGGGAAAAAGGCAACCGCAGGATCCTTCGCGGACCATGTACGTTCCATGTTTAATGGCTCCTTGCCGCCCGCTTCTCAGCCAAGCTCAAATGATGGTCATTGATCCGTGCGCCCTCGCCTTCGCCGTATTCCAGACCCAGCCTGTACCAGGGGGCGGATTGGACGTCTTTGCCGCGGTCTTTGGTCCATTTAATGTTGGGTTTCCAGCGCAGGATGCCGGCGTCTTTTTTGCCGACGTCGCGGGCTTTGAGGAAGGGGCGGATGTTGAGGCGGACGCCGTCGTTGAGGTCTGGGGTCCAGCCGATGGGTTGTTCGGCGAGGGGCTTCCAGCGGACGAAGATGTCGTAGGGTTTTTCGCCTTCGAGGATCGCTTCGAGTTGTTTTTTCAGGGCTTCGGCGGCGGCAAGGCGTTCCTGGGCACCGTCTTCGCCGTTGGCCAGGCCTGATTGTTGGGTGCGGATCCAGTCGCCTAAGTAGGTGTAGATCAGGCGTTCCAGACCGGCTTTGTCGAGCTTATGGTAATTTACCAGTACGCTGAAGCCGTCTTTTAGGCCGTCCCAGATATGCCAGATAAAGGGCCGGTGCTGGAACAGTTTGCAGTGCTGCTCGAAGAACTTGTCGCGCAGCCAGAGGCTGAGGGATTTGCTGCCGACGGCATCGAGTAGGCGGTTTTTCAGCGGGGTGGTCCAGGCATCGCCATAGGCGGCTTGCAGCAGGGCTTCCAGGCGCTGGTCGGCGGCCTTTTCGCCACGCACCGGCGGCAGGCAGACAATACCGTCGTCATCAACAAAACTATCCAGTGCACGGCAACGCTCGAGCCATTCGCGCTGTTCGGCGGCCAGCTCCATGTCCTTGTCGAGTTCAGCGGGCCAGCGGTAACCGAGCAGACGCGCCACCGCCACCTGCAGCACGGTATCATCAACCCGCAGTTCGCCCTTGGCGGTCCACTTACTCTCTTCGTCCCAGATTACCGAACCACAGGGGTGACCGTGGAAGATCCATTGGGTGGGGTTGTTGGTGTAGGGCTTTGGTAGACCGTTGGGATATTTTTCTGCAGATATTGCCGTCCAATGGGTAACGTCAAACGATATCGTTAAAAATGTATTGTTTGAAGGTTTTAACGACTGATCTATTAGTCGAACATCATTATTGAACTGAGCAGAAGACAGATAACACCAAATTGCTGCTAACTCCTTTTCATTCTCAGGTACTACGACACAAGCGTTATGGTCATAAAATTCGCCACTGTAATTTGAAACAGGCAGATGCCCCATTTGCGAAATTATTACGCCCTTCTTACCTCTAGCTTCTGTACCTGATTTCCAACCACCTAATCTACCAACTTCCTTGAGAGCCATTGCATGTCTGTAATAGCGTCCAGTTCCATCTTGCCAGAGAAGAACTCTCTCACAACCACCAAAGTCGCATGTATTATCAACCGTTCCCCTGAGCCAGACCCAGCTATCAAAATCTAATCTGACTTCCCAAAAATACGACGTAAATTGAGGGTCATCACTTGTTGCTAGGCCCTGAATGCTCGAAGCGTGTGCGCGCAACAGTGTGTCTAGTTTCAAATCTTCCAAGGCGATCCGCGCATCCGGATTCTCCAACTGCCTCCCCTGCTCCACACTCTTGACGTCATCCGCCAACAACCCCGCCGCCTTTTCCGCCACCGTGCGCGGCTCGGACACATCCACACCACGAATCCAGTTACTCGGCTCGCCACTGCTCAGCAGATCCGCTGACTGGCCTGCGCTATTGCCACGGCTCAGGGTGATCAACTGCACATTGAAGTCCCACATTGGAGTCTGAAACGCCTGCGCCCCCAAACGCGCAATCAGATGCCAGCTATCGTTCTGCAGCAGCTTTTCACGGAACTTGCGGTAGCTGGTAAGAAACAGCCAGTTCTGCGGCAACACAATGCTGGCGGTGCCGCCCTGCACACAAAACTCCAGGCAGCGGTCGAGGAATACCGTGGCCAGATCGTTTTTGCCTTCGGGGTAATAGGTTTCGCAGTAGTCCTTCAGGGTGTCGTGCTGCTTGCCGCGTGCCAGGTAAGGCACGTTGGTGATGACCCAGGTGTATTGGCCGGAAAGAAGTTCGGCGGCCTTGGCCAAGCCCTGTGCGACGATGCCGGCTTCCAGGCGATTGGTCAGGGCGGAGACTTCACCGTCGGCCTGGTTTTGCTGGTTGGCCTGATCCTGAGTGAGCGCTTCACCCAACAGTTGCTGAAGTTCGCTCCACTGGGCGATTTGCGCGGCCTTGCTGCGGCGCGGGTTGATCAGGCTGCCAAGCACCGGAGCGTCTTGGAAGGTCTGGTACATCCAATCCAGCGCAATGGTCAGGTTATGTTTGCCGGCCTTGCGGCTGAGTTCTTTCCATTCGTCGCGGGCAGCAGCGATGGACAGGCCGCTGCAGGCCAGATGCAGTTCTGGCAGGGTGCGGTAACCACCGGCATCGGGGTAGCGCCAGGCTTCCAGGGCCACGGCAAAGGCCGCCAACTCGACACAGCGCTGGTCCAGTTCCAGGCCGTGGAGGTTTTCGCTAAGCACCCTGTCGATGGCTTGGCGGGCGTTGAGCTGCTCGGCCTGCATGCGCATGGGCACCAGCATCAGGAAGGCGGCGACCAGGAAGTGGCCAGAGCCACAGCAGGGGTCGAGGGCTTTGAGTTCGCTTAAGCGTTTGGGCCAGGCGTCGAAGGTGCCGGAGGCGGGTTGCCATTGCTGGGTGCTTCGGCCGATATTTGCTCCTGCAATATCGGCACTTCCTACGTCCTGTAGGTCGTCTCTTACAAAACGCAGGTAGCTCAGCGGTACGCCGGGGATGGCGGCTTTATTGCGCAGCTCTTGTTCGCTGTGGGCGCTTTGCCAGTCTTGGTCGGTGAGGCGTTGGCCGGCCCACCAGGCGCCCAGGCTGTTATCCAGCAGGAAGCTGACCATGTAGGGCTCGGTAAACAGCTGGGTGACGGGCGAGAGTTCGTCGGCGCCTATCTTGACCTCGGATTTGTTGACCTCTTCCTTGCGCTTGCTTTGCCAGAACTGATAAACCCAGCCGAGGCTGTCCTGAGCCTGGAAGGTCTCTGCGGCCAGGCCGGTAACCAGCCTTTCAAGCTCGCGCTGGTGCTCGGGGGCAAACTCCAGGGCAAATACCGGCGAGTCGACGCGAAAGATCTGCGGCAACATCTTCGAGGCGAGTACGCCGGCCAGCTCCCAGCCACTGTTGCAGCGGCGCTCCAGCTCATCACGCAGAGTGTCCGGGTCTTGCACCAGCTCGTTGCATTCAGCCAGAGTCAGCGGGGTGTGCTCGTCGTACATCAGCAGATGGTTCTGCTCCAGAAAACGGGCGAACAACATGCGGTGCCAATGCTCGTAGGCCACCTCGGTGATCAGCTTATTCAGGCTTTGCTGGCCGTTGGTCTGTTTGCTGTCACCTAACTGGCGGCCATGGGCGCGCAGACGTGTACGCAGCTGGCGTTGCTGGTCATTGAGGTAGTCCGCCGCTTTGGCCTCCCCCACGCTCAGGCGGGTAAGCGCCTGGCTGGCGGCCGTTTCGGCGATGTCACGGGCTTTGACGACGGTAGCTTCCAGCGCACGGCGCAAGGCTTTGTCGAGTGGCTGGCGGTGTGTGGCTTGGCTCATCAGAAGGTCACCGGTCCGTCGTTGAGTTTGCTGAGAATCTGTTGTTTGACTTCGGCCAGCCAGGCATCGATATCGGCTTCGCTTTCAAAGGTTTTACGCGGCAGGGTGATGCGTTGCAGCTTGGGTTGCAGCAGTTCGGCGGCTTCCAGGCGGGCGCTGTCGAACTTGCTGGCCAGGGAGTCGGTGCGGTCGGTCCACTGCTCCAAACTGACGTCGCTGAGGCTGTCGAGAATCGCCTCGGCATCGTTGAGCGTGGGTTGCTCCAGGGTCAGCAGCTTGCGTTTTTCCAGGATGGCGCGTTGTTGCTGATCATTCAGTTGCTGCCAGTGACTGTCGGCTTGCAGCTGGGCCAAGCAGTCGGCATGGCGATCCAAGTAAGCCTGAACGTGAAACTGGATAGCATCGCGCAGTTTGCTGACCAGTTGCTGGATCAGCGCGGTGGCCGGGTTAGGGTCGTCGAGTAACGAGCGTTGCTGGCTAATCGCATCGGCTTCGGCCTGAATGGGCGAGTGGAAGGCCAAGCCACGGCTGGCGTCGAGCAGACTGGTCAGCAGCGTCCAGTCGCCACGGCGAGCGTCAATACGCTTGGCGGTCTCGGCCCAGTCCTTGATGGCCTGCTTGATGGCGTCCTGCTCATCCAGTACCTGCTTGAGCTGGGCATTGCCGGATTGGCGGGCCAGTTCATCAAAGACCTTGGTATCTGGCACTGCCGGGAATGGCGCAGGACCACCGGCGCGCTTGGCCTGCTCACGACCCTTCTCGGCGAGGAGTGGCAGTTTGTTGGCCTCCTCCCCCGGCTGGCACTCGATACCACTGCTGCTGAGAACGCCGCGGATCTTGATCATATCCACCGGGCGGATGGTGATGCTTTCCGGACGGAAGCTGGCCTGGGTGATTTGCTTGCGATCAAGGCTGCTGGCGGTGACCGGGTTGTTACGGCTGTCGGCGGCAATCAGGATGCCGCTGGAAAGCAGCACATAGAGCGCACCGTCAATGGCATCCTGGGGCCAGCCATAGGGCGCGGCCAGGAAGTGCTCGCGGATTTCACTGCCCTTTTTCGAGACGCCGATGAAGCGCTTGATCGCGGCACACACGGGATGCTGTTCGGCATCGCCACTGTAACCAAGTAGCTCGAGGGCGTTCTGGCCACCGTCTTTACTGGCACGCTCGTAGACCTTGCCCCAGGCTGGATGGTCGGCCTGGTCGAACTCGCGGTAAAGCCTTACCAGTGAGGCCTTAGCGGCGCTTTCGACACGCTCGCTGATGCTGTTGCCGTCCACCTCGTTGCCGCCGGCTTGCAGCACCTGTACGCCTTCAAAAATTTCACGCAGCAGCGCTTGCACCTGCTTCTGGGCATCACGATGGCGGGTTTCCATGGCGCTGCGGGCATCTTTGCCGGCATCGGTGTTGGGTATGCCGCGCTTGTCCAGGGTGGCCTGGGCAGCGTGCTCAGCGGCAATGGCGTTGGTCAACTCGGATCGGTTACGAGCCGGGACATAAATGAAGATGGTCGGCTCGCTGGGGTTGCGGCTGCGAGCCTCGGTCATAAAGCTTTTTTCATCAATCGCCCAGCCATCCTGAACCCAGGCATAGATTTTCTCATTGGCATCCTTCGGCAGTTCCGCATCAAAGCAAGGCAACACCTGGCGCGGCTCATTGCATTTGCCCTGGGTCAGGCGCACCTGGGCGATCTGGCGGCGCAGCTCCTTGTGAAGCAGATCGACGCGGATGTTTTCTACCCGTTGCAGGTTACCGCGCAGGTCGGCCTCTTCCTGGCGCAGGGTGTCGTACCACTGGGCGCTTTCCTGTGTTTGCAGGCGGTATTCGGTGCCGGTGCTGGTTTGCATGGGCATGACCAGGCCATCGTCAGCCAGCTCTTGCAGCAGCTTAGGTACCTGAGTACGGATGGTGTCTTTGCCCTGGTTAAGATCATCAATCAGCAGATCGCTGAGCATGTCGGCGGTGGCGCGTACGCCACAGTCTGCAGTTGGGTCAGTGGGCAATTTACCAATTAGCAGCACTAGGGACAGGATGCGGGATTTGAGCTTCTCGTCAGCATCACCGGCTGACAAGCGGCCAATGGTTTCAGCGATTTCTTTGGAAATCACTCCGGTCTGCAACAGGTTGACCGAGATCTGGTTGTAGATGAAGTCAGCGGCGACCACGTGCCCCAGAGGCTGATCTGCCGTGGCTTGAGCGGCCTCGTGGATGACCTTGAGTTGGTTACGCAGCTGAGAGGCGGTACCGGTGGTATCAACAATCCGCAGGACCTTTTCCCAGAAGCGCCGGCGCACTGGCAGCAGCGGATAGTCGGCCAGCATGACCTTTTCATCGTCACGGTGGTGCTCGATCTTGGTACCGCGAAGCTGACGGGAGATTTCGCCCAGATGGGACTGCATGACTTGCTCGAGGTGCGGGCGAGCCGAGGCTTTTTTGCGCAGGATGACTTTGCGAATCACCGATTCGACATCGGTATCCGAAAGCTGCACAGGAATCTGGAAACGGCCGAGCAAACGCTGCAGGTTAGCCATGCCTGAAAGTGCGCTCTGCCCGGTGGACACGAACAACATCTTGCTCTTGAACTTGGAGCTCTTGCAGCAGGTTTCGACAACTTCCTGTACCTGGTGAGCTTTTTCCGAGTCCGAGCCGACGTACTGCTGCACCTCATCGAGCACCACCAGTGTCAGCGGGAACTGGCCGTCCTTCACTAGGGCGTCATAGATGGCGTCGACCATCTGCTGGTTGGTCACATCCTGCACATTGGGGTACTGCTCACGCAGCAGCTGGCGCACTTGTTTGACGTCATCGCCCAGAGTGCTGTCGATAGCCAGCAAGGCACGTGAAATGCTGCTGGAAACGTAGAGGTCTTCCAGCTCGTCATCCCAATTGTCGCCTGCTGCTTCAACGTGGGCTTTAACCTGATCGAAGATGCCCTGCTTATGCAGCCACAGCACAAAGCGCGCCTGGTGGTACTGTTCCGGCAGGCCAGCGGACTTGAAGACGATGTTCAGCAGGGCCAAACGTACATTGTTGTTGGCACCGGCACCTAAAGTGCCCGAAGCGGCGTGGAGGCCACCGTGGCGCTTGGCCTGGATACTCAGCTCCTTGAAGTGATCCTTGATCTCCTGGGGCAGATCGGCAATGTCACGAGCAGCTACGCCATCACTGAACTCCTGGTTGGTCCAAAGAGCGCGAAGCATTTTGGCCAGGTGCGATTTACCCGAACCGAAGAAACCGGAGATCCACACGCCGGGCTGTTCGTGCCCGTCACCCAGGTTGCGCAGATAAGCGGAGAGGATCTTATCGAGACCCGCCTGGTATTCGCCGTCACAGACAAAGGTCTGCAGTTCGTAACGCAGGGTTTTCAGGGCCTGCTGGGACTGGTCGTCTTTGACCTCGGCAACGCCGTTGTTTTCCAGCCGGTTCTGTTGCGGGTCTAGGTCGTAAATCTCGCGGTTCAACATCCTGGGCGTACTCCCTGTGCGCATTGGCGCTATTCAATTCAAAACGGCAATGTGTGCCGGTATTCAGTTGTCTGCAGTAATGGCGGTGGCCTGATAGCCCCAGCCATCACGGGCATCCAGTAGGCGGTAGGTGTTGTTGACGTACTCACCGGGGAACAGCACCAATAGACGCCCGGGCACGTGCTCAGCCAGCTGCTTAACGAAATCAGAGACCGAGGCAAATCCGAATAGCGTGCCACAGCCAACCAGGGCCACCAGGGTGTTGCTGTCGGCCTGATCCTTGATGCGCTCAGCCAAGTCCGTAACTGACTGACGAGCGAAGGTTTTGTATTTCGGGGTGAGGCTGTCCGGGTCTTCGAAATAGTCTTCGCGGTACTTTTGCTGTGCCATCCAGTCTGGAAACAACCGAGTGATGTCCAGCTCCAGCCATGGGTGGCCGGCACTTTCAGTAGCCAGCCGAAACTCTTCGATACGGGCACGCAGCCTGAGCTCGTCTTCCTTGTGGTAGACGGCAAAAAGCACCCGCTGCTCGTTGGCCAGGCCGCTGATCCACGGCAGGCTGATGTGGTTGCTGTAGCTTTTCAGCAGACGGTTTAGGCGGTTACTCATGCAGCCAGCCCTCCTCTTCCTTGGTCAGGTAGTCGGGGAAGGTGACTTCCACGACCTCACTGGAGTGTTTGAAATTCAACAGACCGTTGTAACTGGCCTGGCGGGCCAGCTCTAGCAGGCGCTCTTGGCGGCAGCCAAACAGCTTGGTCCATTCGGTGTTGAACAGGCGGTTACCACTGGCGCCCTGTAAGTAGCCAAGAAACAGTGCAAAGGCGACGTTGACCGGACGAATTTCGGGCTCGGAGCGATGTTTTTTACTGCGACCTTGTAAGAAGCCCGCGTTGGTCCAGGTACCGTTCACGTTCTGAGCCAAGGACTTGAGCATGGCCGGGCTGTAGCGATCAGGAAACTGCTCTTCGAAGGCTTGCTCCATCTCTTCACGCGGCAGCAGCTGGCCCGGGGCCAATCCCACGATTTTGTTTTGCGACAGTCGCAGCAGTGGATCGCGAGCAAGGGCCATTTGGCAGGTCAATAAAGCACGCGCACGCTCGTCGCTCTCCCACAGGCGGCGGAAGGTACGAAAGAGCACGACCTCCTTATCCATGGCGTACAAATCGACCAAATGGCGCCATGTCAATTTGCGGGCTTTTTCAGTGGGCTTATGCAGGACGTTAAAGAGCTCAATATCCTCCTGGTACTGCGCTGCGCTGGCATCAACGCCACGGCCATGAAACAGCTCGGTCACTTCAGCCAGCATCATGGTGCGTGCCGAGTGCGCGCCGTTGCGGCCAAATTTGAAACCAAACTTCTGCTGTGCAGCGTTACTACTCATGGCTGGGTTGTTTCCAGGGTAAAACCGGGGGCAATGGCGAGGTTGACCTGCTTGGCGACACCGTTAGGATCGCGCAGTGCCAGTTGGTACTCATCTGGATTCAGACGGGCATCAGGACTGCAATCGACGCCCCAGCGGCGCAAGAGGTAGCCAGCAGTAGCAGCCCGTACAGATACATGGATGGATTGGCCTGCTTTCAACCCATAGTCCAGCTCAATGGCGCGGGCATAACGAGCGTTGGGATGCGGTACCAACTCCAAATCCACTTCATGATTCCATTCTCTATCCTGCCCTCTCGCCTCAACGGCTTCGTCTATTCCGCCGGGCGCCTCATTGCTCGAGGTAATGCGGGTTAGTACAAAGTCACGAAACTGCGCATGAGTCCTGCAGTAGGCTCGGACATGCCAGCGCAGACCTGTATTGACGAGGCTGTGCGGAACAACTTCTCGGCTGGCCTCTCCGCTGCTGACTGACACATAACTGATCCTCAACGCTTTGCCGCCATAAATGGCTCTAGATACCGAAGCCAGCGTCTCAAGATCGGGCTGATTCAGGGTAGGCGCAGCGTCAACCACTATGACTTGAGCGCAAGCTTCGAAGCCGACACCTTGGCCAAGGGTCAGAGTTTGCAGTGTGTGGTCACAGTCGTAGGTGAAAAGCGGCTTGAACACCGAAGTACGCCGATAGACCTTTTCGCGATGGTCATAGTCGAGATTGTCCGGCGCTAACTGCCGGTAAAGAGTGAAATCGCGTGTTGCGTTAGACCGCGCGATTCCAAAACGCTGCACCAGATCTTGCCGGCTCACCTGCCCACGAAAACGCACCAGAAAGTCGATCTGCCACAGTCGTTCGCGCTGATTAGGCGAAGCGTCTTTTAGCGCGATATCGGGCATACGAGGGGGCCTTTTCCAAATGGGTCAAGCAATCCTGCTAAAAATGATGATAACTAAGTGAGACACAGCGAACCAGTAGCATTTTCGCAATGCGCATCAGGCATTTATTAGCAACTGAGGCATGTATGGCCCCTTTTCCCCATCGACCGTCAATTCAGCACAGACAGCCATGATCAGCGACTCACTCATCCCACACTCCATCGTTATCCTGATCCCTATCAATGCCGTCGGCCGACTCGTCCCACAGGCCATCGTTATCGAGGTCACGATCAATCCCGCCGGCGTCATGGTCCCAGCTGCCATCATTGTCGACATCCCGATCAATGCCTCCGGCGCCATGATCCCAAGTCCCATCGTTATCCAAATCGCGGTCAATGCCGCCCTTGTCGTAATCCCACGTGCCGTCGTTATCGACATCCCGGTCGATGCCGCCGCGGTTGTAATCCCAGAGTCCGTCGTTATCCAGGTCTCGGTCCTGAGCCTGGGCACTGACCAGCAAGAACACCGCCAATCCAGCGGCCAGCCATTGCAGGGCATCACTTTTCGTTCTGCGACTCATGGTCTTGCTCCCTATCAGGACCCGGGATAGCGCGCCCAGATGCGTTCATCCTCAGCCACATTTGAGCTGTAATCCCCGCAATAGGTACGCGGTACCCACTCGATGTCATGCGCCAGTTGCTCGATCACCTCGCGTAACTCCAACGACTCCAGCCAGCGCTCGGGAATGGCATCAGGCCCCAACTGGATACCCAGCAGGTTGCCGGCAATCAGACCCGTGCTGTCGCTGTCGCCGGTGTGATTGACCGCCCAGCAGATACCTTCCTCCAGACTGTTGGCCATCAGGGCACACCACAGACCAATGCCCAAGGCTTCTTCGGCCACCCAACCGCCACCCATCACGGCAATCCCTTCGGGCGTAGGCGCGATACCGGCCTCACTCTGGCGCAGGGCGTACTCGACCATCTCACGGGTTTCCGCCATGCCCGGTTTCTGGCCATGTTCGGCCAGGCTCTGGCGGATGGCGTCTTTCAGGTCGCAACCTTGCTCGAAGATCCGCTGCAGAATGTCGGCAAACAGGCCCGCTGCCAGATATCCACTGGGATGGGCATGGGTCAGGTGTGCGTTTTCGACCGCCAACTCGAAGGCTTGCGGGAAGAACGCATGCGGTGCTACACGCATCACGCCACCGCAGCCCTTGCTGTCATTGCTGGCCTTGTCGCCAAACGCCTGGCTGGCGCCCAGCGCACTCATGCAGGTCATGCCCGGCGCGCGGCTCGACCACAGGTCTTTTACACCGATTAGCCAGCCATCCTGCGTGACCTCAGCCTTTGGTTTGCCGCCCTGGGTGATGTACCAGCGCAGCAGCGCATGATGGATGACTGAAGGCGGATGGCAGATACCGCGTGCACTTTGCCGAACCCAGGCCCGCAACAGGCCCTCGGCGGTAAAGAGCATCATCTGGGTATCGTCGGTGACGGCGCCCAGCTTGCCGAATGCAGGGGTAAAATCCCGAATTCCCCGCTCGCCGAATTTCTGCCGGATGCTCGGCCAATCCATGAACTCGACCGCCGCGCCCAAAGCATCGCCAGCCGCACCGGCCAGCAGGCAACCACGAATTCGATCCAGTTGATTCATCTTCACGCCCCTCCAATCAGGAACCGCACATCCAACTTGTGTACTGGACTAGCTACAGCCCCCGGACTAAATGACATCGGCCTGCTTGTCTCTGGCTATCACGATATGTAGTTTTGAACGACGTATCTACGGTGTTTGCCCGCACAGGTAAAGTTTTCGAGCAGATGGAGAGGCTATGAAACGTAAGCAGGAAATCACGTCGGTTCGCTGGGATCTGGCGCTGCGCTACCGTTTGATTGAGACGGTAGCCTGGTGGGAAGGCCGGTTAACCACGGGCCATCTGATGCAGAGCTTCGGCATCAGCCGCCAGCAGGCGTCGAAGGACATCAACTCGTACATTTCCGAGTACGCGCCGAAGAACCTGGAATATGACAAGCATTTGAAGGGGTACGTGCCGAGCCGGCGCTTCAAACCGCTATTCGTTGATGACAGCGCCAGCGCCTACCTGCACCTGCTCAACCAGAATCACGACCGCGCACCGCACATTGAAGGCCTGGCCCTGGCCTACGCACACACTGAAGTGCTGCGGGTGCCAGATCGCAGTGTGCAACCCGAGGTGCTCCGCCCTCTGCTGCGTGCCTGCCGCGAGGGGCTGCGCCTGGAATGTGAGTACGTGTCCTTCAATACCCCGGATGGCGAAACCCGCCTGATCGCGCCGCATACGCTGATCTACACCGGCATGCGCTGGCATGTGCGCGCCTATTGCGAGCGCAATGCCGACTACCGCGACTTTGTGCTGAGTCGCTTTCGCGGCGTGCCGGAGCTGATGGACGATGAGAGCATCAACACCCGCGATGACGATTTGGGCTGGAATACTCGGGTGCAGGTCATCATTGAACCCGACTCGCGCCTGAAACCCGAGCAGCAAGCCATCATCGAAACCGACTACGGCATGCAGGATGGCCAGCTGATAATTGAAACTCGCGGGGCACTGGTGCAGTACGTCCTGCAGCGCTACCAGATCGACCCGACCAAAGTGCACGCTAAGGCCTCAGCCCAGCAGATTGTAGTGGCCAATCTGGATGACTTGCAGCGCTGGCTTTACCACTGAGGCAGGCTTAGCGGTTATTCGTCTTCAGAGCGAAGATCTGAGCAATCAAGGACATTCAATGTACGACATCATCGGCGACATTCATGGCTATGCCGACGCCCTCAAATTGCTCCTGAGCAAACTCGGCTACAGCGCGGCGAATGGCGTCTGGCAGCATCCTGAGCGAAAGGTCATTTTCTTGGGCGACTTCGTTGACCGCGGCCCACAGCAGGTTGAAACGCTCAGCATCGCCCAAGCCATGGTTGAAGCAGGGCACGCGCTGGCCGTAATGGGCAACCATGAATTTAACGCAGTGGCTTGGGCAACCCCCAACGCAGAGCAGCCAGGGCAGTTTCTTCGCTCTCACAGCGAGAAAAACCGCCATCAGCATTCAGCATTTCTCAATCAAATCGGTGAGGGCTCGGCCGCCCATCAACAGGCGATCGCCTGGTTCAAAACACTGCCGTTATTTCTGGAACTGGATGGCATCAGGGTCATTCATGCCTGCTGGCATACTCGTTATATCGAGCTGCTGAAACCTCTGCTCGATGAGAAAAATACGATTCAGCCACAAGCATGGCCTGTTTTGTGTGACGAACAGTCCGAGCCGTATGAAGCGCTGGAAACCTTACTCAAGGGAATGGAAATTCCGCTACCCAATGGAACCAGCTTTGCCGACAAAGACGGCCACATCCGCACGCGAACTCGTACCCGCTGGTGGCAGGAAGGGCAGTACCTGACCTATCGTGATTTAGCCATGGTGCCGCCTGCAGTCATCGAGCAACTCTCTCACGAACCTGTTCCTGCAGAGCTACAACCGGGCTATAGCGGGGACAAACCTCTTTTTATTGGTCACTACTGGATGAGTGGAACACCACACCTGCTGACCAACCATCTCGCGTGCTTAGACTTCAGTATCGCTGGCTCCAATCCTGACACAGCCAAGCTGTGCGCATACCAATGGCATGGTGAACAGACACTCAAGCCTGAACACCTGCTCTGGGTTCACCGCCAAGAAAGTGAAGACTTTTACGCTTTGACTCAGTAGATAGCAGCGCGCAGAGCGCGCGCTTTAATATCTGCGCTCTGCTTGTGGCAGGCAGCCACCCTCACCATTCAGATATCTCTGCAAAATTTCACGATTGGAGTTAGAAAGGTTACTGGGCCCGCCACTCTCGAATATCTCGCCAGACGAAACATAAATCACTTGAGCAGCATCGCTCTGCGCCTTCGGCATACCTGTGGCTTGATGCACCAGAAAGACCGAATGCAGGTAGTGTTCCGATTTGTGTTCAAACAAAAACTCTAAGTGCTGCGCAATCAGCCCTGTTTCTTCATATAGCTCTCTAGCCGCTGCAACAATGGCAAGCTCGGAGCGCTCAATCAGACCACCTGGCAGCAGCATTTTATTGTCATGGGTAACGGTAAGAAGAATATCCTGTGACATTGGACAAATAAGCGTGGCTCGCTTTTTCCTCCGAGCCGGCCTCAGATTCTGTTTAAACCAGCTCACATGGCGATTCTGGTCGCGCAACAAGAAGAGAATCTTGGACGCAAATATCAACGCCCCTTCGCTGTTACTCTGCCAGCGATAGACGTCAGACAGCTGCTCAACCAGAGCCTCACAAGCATCCAGAGCCCCCTCACCATAAAGATCCGAATTCCAAACCTGCATCGCCAAAAGCTGTTCGTCCGCGCTCAATTTGGCCGTTTGCAAAATCTGCTCAGGTTCTTCAGTAAAAATGAAGGCATCATCGAATACTGTATTAAAAAAACCTTGCGACAAGCGCATGTTCACTCCTTTACTTATAAATTAGAGAAATGCGCCTGCAGATCCTTGAGCAAAACATTCAAGCACTCTTTTTTTGGATCATCATCCAAGCAGCCCGTCCAGAAAGCCTCATCGAATTCGGCAACCACTGCGGCGCCGAGATCTTCATTCAATACCAAGCGCCGATGAATACCATCAGCAAGGGCCCAGTACTCATGTTCCATCTCATCCATGAGATTACAGCCCGTACCCATCAAGTCATGCTGCCAAAGAAACTTATTTATTGTTGCTACATCCGGCAATGCAGGCGCTTCATTCATAATTAGCAACCCTCCCTTATCACTTAATCTAAGGTGCCAACCCCGTTATTACTGCGGATACTCGTGCAGGCAGTCAGGCACCACAACTCTCATCGTTGCCGGTTTGCTCAGCAGCATCGGCTTTTTAAAAATGAACCTAAACAAGACCGATCATCAAGAATTCATGAGCAGGAAACAATAGGGATACAAAATGGCGCAGACCGCTGATGACCGCTTGCAGCCTGATTCGACACGAAGGTAAAGGGGCGAATGCGAGCGCACTGGTTGTTTTGTGGCTGGCGAGCAGGGTCGCAAACGGTTGATTGGCTGTGCTTCAGAGCGGACAATCCTGTACATGGATACAGTGATTGCCCGTATGCCCGCTCCGCTTCCCCCCGAGCTCTACTACCTCAGCAACTTCCGCACCGCGCTCGCCTGGGTGAGCGCACGCTATGGCGATTTGCTCACGCCGCAGGAGCTGGCCTTTATCCGCCATTTCGAGGCCGCTCAGTGGCAGGCGCAGGCATTGCTGGTGCGCATGATCATGCGTCGTGGCCGCCACTTTCGGCTAAGCAAGCTCAACTACCCGGAGATCGGCGATTGCCAGGATGCCGCCCTGCCCTTGCTTGAACTCGGCTGGATCGACGAGCAGGCGCCGCTCACTGCGTCTGAAGTTGCCGAGCTTTTGCGCAAGTACGAGTTGCTGGCCCATCTGCCACTGACGGAACGACGCGGCTCGCTGAAAAAGACCGAGCTGGTGGATCAGCTGCTGGCTCAGGGGCTACCGCCTCAGCCCTTTGTGGCCTGGTGTCCGGCACTGGATGATCGCCTGCTGAGCCTGCAGATTGATGAGCTGTGCAACCGCTTGCGCCTGATGTTTTTTGGCAACCTGGCTCAGGACTGGTCCGAGTTCGTATTGGCGGACCTGGGCATCTATCGCTACGAGTCGGTGGACATCAGCCCCGAGTCTCGCGGCTTTCGTTGCCGTCAGGATCTGGAGGATTACCTTCATCTGCGCGAACTGCGGATTCGCTTCGAGGAGGGCGAGGAAGCTGAGGCCGTTCTACCCGAGCTATTGAGCTTTTCCTCTGCCAGTCCCTACCTGCGCAGCCGTCAGTCAAGCCAGCTGTTTCACATCGCTCAGCACCTGGAGAAATGCGGCGAGCTGGAGACCGCGCTGGCCGTCTATCAGCGCAGCGAATTCAGCCAGGCGCGCTGGCGCCAGGTGCGCGTGCTGGAACAACTGGGCCGCGATGCCGAAGCCCTCGAGCAGGTGCTGGCATTCGGCGTCATGCCAAGCAGCGACGAGGAACGTCAGCGCCTTGAGCGCGCTCTGCCCCGCCTGCAGCGCAAGCTGGGCCTGCCCGTGACAAAGCGGGCAAAGCCGCTTGAAGCCGCGCGGATCGAGCTGACCCTGCTCCGGCCTGGACATGGCAGCGTCGAGATCGCCGTGCGTGATCACTTCACTCGCGAACAAGCGCCGGTGTACTACGTGGAGAACACCCTGCTCTGCAGCCTGTTCGGTCTGCTGTGCTGGGAGGCCATTTTTGCCCCGCTGCCCGGGGCATTCTTTCATCCGTTCCACACGGGCCCGGTGGACCTCTACAACGCCGACTTTTACGGCCGGCGCCAGGCGCTCTTCGACGCGTGCCTGGCCCGCTTGCAGCAACCCGACTACCCCCAGCTGATCATGCAGCGCTACCGGGAAAAATTCGGCATCCAGTCACCCTTCGTGGTTTGGCAACTGCTCGATGAAGCGCTGCTGCAGCTGGCGCTGCTCTGCATCCCGGCGCAGCACCTGCAGGCCTGCTTTGCCCGGCTGCTTCAAGACATCAAGGCCAACCGCTCCGGCATGCCCGACCTGATCCAGTTCTATCCGGCCGAGCGGCGTTACCGGGTGATCGAGGTGAAAGGCCCCGGTGACCGCCTGCAGGACAATCAGAAGCGCTGGCTGGCGTTTGCCGCCGAGCAGGGCATTCCGGTCGAGGTCTGTTACGTGAGCTGGGACGTGGCATGACCTACACCGTAGCGGTGCGTGCCCTCTGCGAGTTCACCGCCAAGGAGGGTGATCTTGACCTGCGTTTCACGCCCTCACCCACCGCTCAGGAAGGCATCGCCGGTCACCAGACCGTGGTGGGCCGGCGTGGTTCTGACTACCTTGCCGAACTGCCACTCAGCGGAAGCTACCCCGGACTCATCGTCAGTGGTCGCGCTGATGGCTATGACCCGGAGCGCAATCGTCTCGAAGAAATCAAAACCCACCGGGGCGATATCAGCCGCATCCCGGCCAATCACCGGGCCCTGCATTGGGCGCAGGTGAAGGTCTACGGCTGGCTGCTCTGCCAGCAGTTGGATCTGCAGGAGGTGGAGCTGGCCGTCGTTTACTTCAACGTGCTCACCCACACCGAGAATGCCTTCATCGAAATGATCAGTGCCGTCGACCTGCAGCAGTTTTTCGAGCAGCAGTGTCAGCGCTTTCTGGTCTGGGCAGAGCAGGAAGAAGCCCACCGAAAAATACGCGATGCCTACCTGGATACGCTGCGCTTTCCCTACCCCGATTTTCGCCGTGGGCAACGCCAGTTGGCCGAAGCGGTGTATCGCAGTGCCCGTGATGGCCACACCCTGATGGCTCAGGCCACAACAGGTATCGGCAAGACGCTGGGCACCCTCTTCCCTCAACTCAAAGCCATGCCGGGCCAGCAGTTGGATAGGCTGTTTTTTCTCACGGCCAAGACGCCCGGTCGGCGCCTGGCGCTAGACGCCCTGCACAGCCTGCGCGAAGGAAACGATGCCACGCCGCTGCGGGTACTGGAGCATGTGGCCCGCGACAAAGCCTGTGAGTATCCCGACAAGAGCTGCCATGGCGAATCCTGCCCACTGGCCAAGGGCTTCTACAATCGATTGCCTGCAGCCCGCGAGGCCGCACTACGGCAGAGCTGGCTGACTCAGGAGCAAGTACGCAGCATTGCCCTGGCCCATCAGGTCTGCCCCTACTACCTGAGCCAGGAGCTGTGTCGCTGGGCCGATGTGGTGGTCTGCGACTACAACTACTACTTCGACATCAGCGCCCTGCTCTACGGCCTTGCCCAGGTCAACGAGTGGCGCGTCGCCGTACTGGTCGACGAAGCGCACAACCTGGTCGAGCGTGCCAGGAGCATGTACACCGCCGAGCTCGATCAAGAAGAGTTTCATGAGCTATGCCGCATCGCACCCTCAGGCCTGCGCAGCGTGCTGCAGCGCGTCAGTCGACACTGGGAGCAGCTCAACCAGGTGCAGCAGGTGGACTATCAGATCCACCCTGTCGTGCCGGACCTACTGGTGGCAGCGCTGCAGCGCGCGGTCAGCGCCATCACCGATCATCTGACCGACTACCCCAACGGGCAGGATCGTCTGCTGCTGCAGTTCTATCTGAATGCCATGCTGTTCTGCCGCCTGAGCGAGGCCTACGGGCCGCACTCGCTGTTTGACGTCACGCGCCAGGACACTCAGGCGATTGGTGATCACACCACGCTGTGCCTGCGCAATATCGTGCCGGCGCCCTTTCTCGCCAACCGTTTCAGCGATGCCCACACCACCACGCTGTTCTCCGCAACCCTGCGCCCGGCCCGCTACTACCAGGATCTGCTCGGGCTGCCCGAGGAAACCCAATGGATCGATGTGGAGTCGCCCTTCTCGGCTGATCAGCTGGCCGTGCGCGTGGTGCGCAACCTGTCGACCCGCTACCAGCATCGCGAGTCCAGCCTCATGCCGATCTGCCGGCTCATGGCTGAACAGTATCGAAGCACACCCGGCAACTACCTGGCCTTCTTCAGCAGCTACGCCTACCTGGAGCAGGTCCGCGAGTTGTTCATGATCCTGTACCCGGATATTCCCACCAACGTGCAGACGCGCAGCATGAATGAAAGTGAGCGCCAAGCCTTTCTCGATGGCTTTACGATCCACTCCGAGGGTATTGGCTTTGCCGTGCTCGGCGGCGCCTTTGGCGAGGGTATCGACCTGCCGGGCAAGCGGCTGATCGGCGCCTTTATTGCCACCTTGGGCCTGCCCCAGATCAACGAGGTCAATGAAGAAGTCAAAGCGCGGATGCAGCAGATGTTCGGTGAGGTGAATGGCTATGACTACGCCTATCTCTATCCGGGCCTGCAGAAGGTGGTACAGGCGGCTGGCCGGGTGATCCGCACGGTCAATGACCAGGGCGTGGTGTATCTGCTGGATGATCGCTTCGGCCAGGCCAAAATCAGGGACCTGCTACCCACGTGGTGGAAGGTCGAACCCTACCGTCTGTGAGCCCTGGCGACACAAGCCAGAGCAAATCGATCAGACTGCACGGCCACCATAAGCCAGCTTTGCCAACCCGACCATCACCAGCCTTGTGGCCAGCACGGTCAAATACTCATTCATTGAACTCAGCATGATCAGCATGGTGAACACTCTTCGGTTGTGATGTGTCGACCATAGGCCGGGTCGCCAGGTGAGGCGACACGTAAACTTTTCACCCGTAAACATTTAGCGCACATGCCTAGCGGCACAGACGGACGCGCCTTGAAGGATTCCAACATTGCCTGATACTGTACATAAATACAGTTAACGGCAATTTCCCATGAGCAACGCCCAGATCCTTGGTGCACTCCAAGCCAGCAGCACACGCTTACCCTGCTTTGACGCACACATTCCAGCCGGCTTTCCCAGCCCGGCGCTGGACCACATGGAACACAAGCTCTCGCTCGATGCGCTGCTGGATTTGCAAACACCGCATACCTACGTGGTATCGGTTAGCGGTGACAGCATGACAGGGGCCGGCATCTTCGACGGTGACCATCTGATCGTCAGCCGCGCTATCACAGCAAGGCCGGGGCATGTGGTGGTTGCCTGCCTTAACGGCGATGTCCTGGTAAAGCGCCTGGCCCAGAAACAGGGCCAGTTCATCCTGCAGTCGGAGAACCCGGCCTACTCTCCGCGTTACATCCTGGAGAGCGATGAGCTGACGATCTGGGGCGTCGTAACTCACAGCCTGCGGAATCACCTCGCCCGTGGCTGAGCCGGTATACGCACTGATCGACTGCAACAGCTTCTACGCCAGTTGCGAGCGCGTGTTTCGTCCTGACCTGTTGCGCACGCCCATCGTGGTGCTCAGCAACAACGACGGCTGCGTGATTGCCCGCTCTGCCGATGCCAAGCCGTTCGTGAAAATGGGCGCTCTCTTCCACGAGATCAGAAGCGAGCTCAAGCGCCACGGCATCGTCGCCTTTAGTAGCAACTACGCCCTCTATTAAGTTAGGTGGAATGCTTTTGAGCTAGGCTGAATCCGTTGACGCTCAGGGGGCGCCCATGACCACCACCCCATTGCACAAGCAAGTGTTAAGTCGTTATTCCAGTGTACAAGCTTGGCTGGAG
>Ga0209173_100351_pt1 | contig 28822 bp, 26 predicted proteins | sample SynthPrep_16_END_FD_187206 | JGI IMG/M metagenome (GOLD analysis project Ga0209173, IMG submission 187206) | Synthetic microbial communities from Ohio, USA - SynthPrep_16_END_DS12_MetaG (SPAdes) (version 2) | ecosystem: Engineered > Bioreactor > Aerobic > Activated sludge | place: USA: Ohio... | reverse complement strand
GGCGTACACCCCGCCGTAGCCGCCCAATTGCTGCGACACGTTGGCGGTGAAGTTGCTTTTCATATGGCCGCTGCGGTACGTGTCCAGGGTTTGCCTGGCGTTGCGGCTGTTCAGCGCTTCGTTGAACGAGTAGTAGCCGCCGGTGGAGTAGCGGTAGCCGATCAGGCTGAAATTAGTGTCGGTGGCCGCCAGCGACTTGGAGTAGCGAAAACGGAACGACTGGCCGCTGGAGGTGGTTTTTTCCCGGCCCATGCCATCGCTGCGGGCGTGGGTCACGTCCACCGAGATCGCGCCAAAGCCGGCAAAGTCATGGGCAAAGCCCAGCAGGCCGGCGTTGTATTGATCACTCAGCAGGCTGCCGCCAAACAACGTGGTGCTGCCGCTCAAGCCACGGCGCAGGGAGGCCTGGATAAATGTCGGGGTTTGCTGCACAAAGGACGATTGCGCCGGGCGGTACTGGCCGGCGAACACCGAGTAACTTTGCTGGCCTTCGCGCAGCATGTAGGGCACCGACGAAAACGACTGGGTGTAGACCTGGCGCTGGCCGTCCGGGCCTTCCACCGTGACTTCGATGTCGCCGTTGCTGGCGGTGGGGTACAGGTCGGTCAAGGCGAAGGGCCCCGACGGCACCCATTGTTCATGGATCACATAACCGCGCTGGCGGATGATCACCCGCGAGCGGCCATTGGCAATACCGCGAATCACCGGGGCGAATTCGCGGGCCTGGTCGGGCAGCATGTCCAGGTCCGAGGCGATGCCCAGCCCGCGATAGGGGATGGCGTCAAACAGGTCGCCTTCGGTGGTGGCGTCGCCCAGGGTGGCGATCGCCATCATGTTGCCCATGTCGCGCTGGGCGTAGGTTTCCAGCGACTCCCAGCGCCCGGGCGTGGTGCTGCCTTTTTGCCAGGTGGAAAAATTGCGCAGGCGCCAGGCCCCGGCATTGATGCCGCTGCGCAGGCTGCCGAACTGGTCCTGGCGGCGACCGGCGTCGGACTCCACGGTGCTGCCGGTAAAGCTGTAGTTGGTGAACGTCACCTGTTCGCCATTGCTCCATTGCCGACGGCGCACTTCAAACGGGATGCTGCCCAGGTAGGCCTGGGGGATTTCAATCGAGAGGATCTGGCGGTTGAAGTCGTAGTCGTAGCTCACGCCGGCCAGGCCCTGGTCGAACGCAATGCAGGTGGTGTCGGCGTCGCTGCGGTTTTGCAGGGCGGTGTCGGCCACGCCCTGGGCGCGGAAAAACTCGACATCCAGGCACGGGAACAGGCCGGTGCTCGAGCGTTCCTGACTGCCGATAGCGCGGATAAAGCGCACATCACGCTGCTCCACCGAGCGCTCGTTGAGCACGACATCCACCCGATAAATTCCCGGCAACTGGCCGTCGCTCATGGCGCTGACCTGTTGTTTCACGGCTGCCGAACTCTGCCCGCCACCGATCTCGAGGAACGACGCATCGAACTCGTAGCCGGCGTGTGCGGGGGCCAGGTGCAAGGCAGCGGCGGCCACGAGCGGGCAGCCGAAAGCCTTCATGGCGCGGCAGCGCATGAATGGGAATGAACGGGGCATGGGCGTTCCTGCAAAGGTGTTGCCGGGTTGGCGCGGGGTCTTAGTGGATGCGGATTACCGGTGCGTCCACGGTGCTGCCGTAGTCGTCGATGTAGCTGAGCGACACTTCATCGCCGGCCTTGGCCTGAATCGCTAGCTCACGTGCCTCGCCTGGGCGCAGTACATCCGGCGCCTGGGTGATCGGCAGGCCGTTGAGCTTCAGTTCGCTGACCACTACGTGCAGCCTGGAGGTGTTATTGAACGCCAATGCGCCTGCTTGAGCCTTCCAGTTCACCTGCGCCACCGCGTCCTTGAGCGAGCCTTTGAGGCCGGTCGGACGGTAGAACAGTTTGATCGTGGTCTTGAGCGCGATCTGCAGCACGTTCTTGCCTTTCTGCTCATCGCTCATCGCCGGGATTGCCTTGACGTTCATCAGGAACAGGCTTTCGCGGTCCTGGGGCACCTCTGGGTCACCGGTAAAGATCACGCGCAGGATGTTTTCCTTGTTGGCATCCAGGCGGAACAGCGGCGGCGTGACGATAAAATTATCGACGCTTTCCTCGTTGCCACTGCCGAAGCGGCTGACCCAGGACTGCACGAGGTAGGGCGAGGTGTCGTCGCGGTTGCTGACGGTCAGGTTGGCTTCGTTGGCAGCGCCATCGTAGATCAGCCGCGTGGCGCCGACGGTGACGGCGGCGTTGGCTGCCGTGCTATGCCAGAGCGGCAGCAGGGCGAGCAGGAAACAGACTTTCAAACGCATGACAGGGGACCTCCTGAAGCCCGCGGGCCGGCGCGCAAACGCCTGGCCCACGGTGTTGACGAGCAATTACTTGTAGGTAACGTCGAAGCTGGCAAGCGCGTGCACCTGACCGGTGCCGATGCCGGAGGTGGTCACCGCGTCGTCGCCTTCACCGGTGGTGGTGTCGGCGACGGTGCGCACGTAGGCAGCGGTGAAGTCAAAGGTGTTGGACTGTGCACGCAGGTCGTAATCGGCGGTGGGCGTGTTCAGTGGCAGCTTTTTGCCGTCCCGCGCGTCGGCGATCTGGATCGCGATACCCTTGACCTGGTTTTCGCCGGTCAGGCCCAGCAGGGTGGCGTCGTTGGCGTCTTGCTGACCGCTGAAAGTAATCGCGACGTTTTTCTTGGTCGCGAAGCTGCAGTTGTCCAGGCTGATGGTGAATTTTTTCGCCTTGGCGGTGGAACCGACGGTCGGCTGGAAGTCAGCGATGCGCACGGCGTCCAGGGTCACGGACTTGTTCACGTCGCCAGTGGTGATGGTGCAGGCGTTATCGGTGACGGAACCGGTGAACTCGATCTGCCCATCGGCCGCGTGTGCGGTGCCGGCCAGCAGCCAGCAAGCGCCGCAGGCGAGGGTGAGTTGGCTCAGTTTGTTCAGCATTGCAATGCCCCTTTAGAGAGATGGATGGTTGTCTGCTCACGCTTGAGTGAGCCAATCCATGGTGCATTGCGGCGGTTGTGAGGCACATGAGACGGATCTTAAAAAAATGGCGAACTAGTGGCGCCATTCGACCGGCGAGCCCATATCTGGCGCTGGCCGTGATATTCTGCGCGCCATCTTGGTCTGGTCGTTCTCTGGTACGTACATCCGTATACGTCCCGGCGGTTGGCTGTCGCCCAGGTAGCTGAAGCCAATAATGATAAGAAGTCAGCGCAGAAGGGACATAAAAGTGAGGTCGATACATCGGCCTTGTGTGCTCACCCTGCGGCCTTGAGAGTCAGGGGCGGTGGGGCGGATGGCGTTTTATCATAGGTGCTACTGATGTTTAAAAAAGTAAACACTGCCCTGCTGGGGCTGGCTTTGTCGCTGGGGATTACGTCCGTTCAAGCGGAAGAGGCAAAGAAAGTCGATGTGCTGCTGATCGGCGGCGGCATCATGAGTGCGACCCTGGGTGTATGGCTCAATGAGCTGGAACCGAGCTGGTCGATGGAAATGGTCGAGCGCCTCGATGGCGTGGCCGAAGAAAGCTCCAACGGCTGGAACAACGCCGGTACCGGTCACTCCGCCCTGGCTGAGCTGAACTACACCCCGGAAGACAAGAACGGCAACGTTGAGATCCCGAAAGCGGTCGAGATCAACGAAGCGTTCCAGATCTCCCGTCAGTTCTGGTCCTGGCAGGTCCAGCAGGGCGTGCTGAAGAACCCGCGTTCGTTCATCAACTCCACACCGCACATGAGCTTTGTGTGGGGCGATGACAACATCAAGTTCCTGAAAAAACGCTACGAAGCCCTGCAAGCGAGCCCGCTGTTCGCCGGCATGCAGTACTCCGAAGACCCGGCGCAGATCGCCAAGTGGGTTCCGCTGATGATGGAAGGGCGTGACCCGAACCAGAAAATCGCGGCCACCTGGAGCCCGCTGGGGACCGACATGAACTTCGGCGAGATCACCCGCCAGTTCGTCGCTCACCTGCAAACCACCCCTAAGTTCGACCTGAAACTGTCGAGCGAAGTGCAGGACATCACCAAGAACGCCGACGGTTCGTGGCGTGTCAGCTACAAAAACCTCAAAGACGGCACCAAGACTGAAACCGACGCCAAGTTCGTGTTCATCGGCGCCGGTGGCGGTGCACTGCACTTGCTGCAAAAGTCGGGCATTCCTGAAGCCAAGGAATACGCAGGCTTCCCTGTGGGCGGCTCGTTCCTGGTGACCGATAACCCAACCGTCGCCGAGCAGCACCTGGCCAAGGCCTACGGTAAAGCGTCGGTTGGCGCGCCACCGATGTCGGTTCCGCACCTGGACACCCGCGTACTGGATGGCAAGCGCGTTATCCTGTTTGGCCCATTCGCGACTTTCTCGACCAAGTTCCTGAAAGAAGGCTCGTACCTGGACCTGCTGACCAGCACCACCACCCACAACATCTGGCCAATGACCAAAGTCGGTATTCGTGAATACCCACTGGTCGAGTACCTCGCCGGCCAACTGATGCTGTCGGATGACGACCGCTTCAAGGCGCTGCAAGAGTACTTCCCGAACGCCAAGCAATCCGACTGGCGCCTGTGGCAGGCCGGTCAGCGCGTGCAGATCATCAAGCGTGACGAAGAGCAGGGCGGCGTCCTGAAACTCGGCACCGAAGTGGTCAGCTCCGCCGACAACACCATTGCCGGCCTGTTGGGTGCATCGCCAGGCGCGTCCACCGCGGCTCCGATCATGCTGACCGTGCTGCAGAAAGTGTTCAAGGACAAGGTAGCGACCCCTGAGTGGCAGTCCAAGCTGCACCAGATCGTACCGAGCTACGGCACCAAGCTGAACGACAGCCCTGAGGCCGTTGCCAAGGAATGGGCCTACACCGCCAATATCCTGCAACTGCCAACACCGCCTGTGATTCCGCAAAAGGCCGCTGTGAAGGCGCCTGAGGCTGCCAAGCCTGCGGCTGAGCCGAGCAAGCCGGCGTCTGACCTGGCGTTGTAAGCCGCTGGCGAGGTTCTGAGTCAGGATCTCACCGGTCACGAAAAAACCGCTGAACCGGTAACGGTCAGCGGTTTTTTTGTGTTTTTAAATACGGGAGCGCTCGACAGGCGGCAGTTCAACCGTGCGCTCGGCGGCCGCCAGGGCTGCCTTCAAACCCGCTTGGTCCAGCGGGACGCAATACGCAGGCTTGCCCCGTTCCAGCCGCCAGCTTTCATCCAGGCCTCCGGCGTCCACGGCGTCGAAACCCAGTTCGTCGAGTAGCGTGATGACCTGTGCCTTCGCTGCTGCGTCGTCCGCGGCCACCGGTAATGCTCGACGCTCGGGTGCGCCGTGAGGGCGGGCGTCCTGCGTCAGGTCGGGGGCGAAGATTGCATTGAACACTTTCACCACGTGCGAATGGGGCAAATGCTCGGCAAGCAGTCGGCTGGTGGTGGTTTCAAAGCGATCCAGGGCCGGGATATGCCCGTCGCGGTTCGGGTAGTAATTATTGGCGTCCATCACGGTCTTGCCCTCCAGCCATTGCGCCGGGACGCTGCGGTAATGTTCCAAGGGGATTGCCACGAGCACCACGTCGCCGAATTTGGCGGCGTCTTCGGCGCTGCCCACTTGCACGCCGAGTATGCCGCTGACCACGCTGCTCATGGTGTGTGGGCCGCGGGAGTTGCTCAACATCACCTCATGCCCGGCCGCCAGTGCCAGTTGGGCCACGGCGCGCCCGATAAAACCTGCTCCAATAACACCGATCTTCATCGCCTTGCTCCTGTTGAAAGGGGGGAGTCGCTATGATGATTGGCAACTGTTTGGCGATAAATGATCGCTCTGGCGTGGCTGTTATTACTGGGAGTTGGGAATGATGGACCGTCTATCCAGCATGAGTGCCTTCGTGATGGCCGCTGAACTGGGCTCCTACGCCCGCGCCGCCGAGCGTTTGAACCTGTCACCGCAGATGGTGGCTAAGCATGTCAGTGCGTTGGAGCAACGCCTGGGCGCGCGCTTGCTCAACCGCACCACGCGTCGCCAAAGCCTGACGGAGTTGGGTAGCGCGTACTACGAGCGCTGCAAACACATCCTGACGGAGGCCGAGGCCGCCGATTCCCTGGCGCAGATCATGAATGACACCCCGCGTGGCAAGCTGAAAATTACTGCCCCGGTGACCTTCGGTTCCTACAGCCTGATGCCACTGATTACCGAATTTCTGCGTGATAACCCCGAGGTGGAAATCGACCTGCACCTGACAGATCGTTTCGTCGACCTGGTGGACGAGGGCTATGAAGCGGCGTTTCGCATCGGCCCCTTGGCTACTAACAGCCTGACGGCTCGGCCCCTGGCACCTTATCGCTTGGTCGTCTGCGCCTCGCCTGCGTACTTGGCGGCGCGTGGCACGCCGCAGGTGCCGGCCGACCTTATGCATCACGAATGCCTGGGCTACGCCTTCTGGTCGCGCCCGGCAGATCGTGAATGGGTGCTCTACCAAGGCCCGACACCTTACCGCGTGCAGGTTGCCAGCCGACTGCAAATCAACGAAAGCAGGGCGTTGATGTCGGCTGCGCTGGAGGGCTTCGGTATTGTCCTGGGGCCCGAAGACTTCCTGCGCCCGGCGCTGTTGAGGGGGGAGTTGGTGCAAGTGCTGGCGAACTTCGAGGCCCCGAGCCGGCCGATGCATTTGCTCTACACCGCAAATCGCCAGCGCACTGCCAAGTTACGACGGTTTGTGGAGGCGGTGCTGGAGCGTTTCGGGCCCGCTTGAGTGGGCCAATGCTGACGGTGCCTTTCATCTGCGCTCCTGAGTGCAACGCCCTCAGGTTCAGCAACCCGACAGACACTACCTGTTAAAAAAGACCCATGGCCGATCAGGAGAGCGGCTGCAACAAGGGGGCATTTTTTGCAGTGTAAGTGGTGGGCGTCAGCGCCCGAGGGGTTTGTATGTGGCTACGTTATGCAGCATTGGCGGCCATGGTCGTCGCGGCATCCGGGTGTGTGCAAGAGCGCGTCGTGCATGAGCGCAGGCCGGTGCAACGGGAGTATGTAGAAGTCGTCGCGCCGCAACCGCCGCCGGTGCAGGTGATCGAAGTCGAGCCACCGGTGCGCTACGGCTACATATGGTCACGCGGTTACTGGCGCTGGGAAGGCGGGCGCTATGTCGCGGTGCACGGCCATTGGGAGCCGGTGCGCGAGGGCTATCGCTATGTGCATCCGCATTGGGTGCAGCGTAATGATGGGTACCACTGGCAGGGTGGCGGTTGGGTTCGCTGAGTCTCGGCTAAATCGGCTTCTGGGTGCCCAGGAGTCGAACCTCCCGCAGCAGCGCGGCACCGAGCTGATCGGTGCCCAGTTCCCTGTAGCCCACTGCCTTGACCTCGCCGTTCTCCTCCGCCTGGATGAGGATCACCGGGGTTTCCTTGCCGGTGGTTTCGTCGATGTGCAGGGCGTACTGCGGAATATCCAGCTTGATCGGCGTGCCGGCGGCCTTGCCTTTTACATTGATCAGGAACGCCGCACAGCCAGCGTCGACGTCCGTGCTGGTGGCAGAGCGACCACTGACAAAGCAGGTTTCCGGCAGGTCGGGCCAGGCGATGGTGTCTGCCTGGGCGAGGGTGGGGGCGATGGCCAGCGCTGCGAGTAGAAACGTGCGCACGTAGTCTTTCTCTCGATCAAGGTGATAAGCCGTTTTTACCAAAGCCCGCCCGCTGCCGCAACGCTGTGGTTCAGGCCAGCCGCTTCATGCCCGTTGTCTTGATCGCGTTGAGGTCGAAGGTGGCCGTGTACTCGCAACCGGCGGCGAACGGGATCATCCTGGGTGACGTAGCGTACCAGCACATTGGTATCCAGCCCGATCATCCGGCGTTTGCTCCCTGCGCTGCGATGGCCTGGTTCATCTGTTCGATGGAGACGGCCTTGGCAGGTTTGCGGATCAGCCCCTTGAGGTCCTGAACCGTCTTGCTCGCGGCAATGATGGAAAACTGTCCGTTTTCCATTTCGACAAATTCAACCCGGTCTCCTGTTTCCAGGCCGAGGGCAGTCCTGACTTGGACTGGAATGGTGATTTGACCTTTCGAGGTCAGGGTGGCGGTTGCCATAGTGAAGTGCTCCATCGTGATATTCCTTACCCTGGGGTAAGGAATGACAGAGCACAATATCCGTTGGTCCATAGGTCGCTCATTGGGTGTGGGTGAGTTGGAACAGGTAAAACACTAGTCCCAACTGTCCTTGCTCGCCCCCCTTCCACCGGGTTTAAAGCGATACAAACCATGACCAACCGCCACCCCATTATCCGCCTTCCCTGCACGCCATTGTCGAGCCCGCCGGCGACGTGATCGCGGTCAAAGTCGGCAAGACTTCGTGCTGTGCAGGGTCGGTTGAGCGCTAATTCATTGAACCACGCGGTAGCACGGCACATAGGCCGCGCCGCCCGGCAACTTCATGCGGTGCTGAGCGACGAAGGCCTGTAGCAGTTCGTCCAGCGGTTTCATGATGGCCGGGTCACCGTGGATTTCATACGGGCCGTTCTGCTCGATCAGGCGAATGCCCTTGTCCTTCACGTTACCCGCCACGATCCCCGAGAACGCACGGCGCAGGTTGGCGGCCAGTTCGTGCGGCGGCAGTGCGTGGCTCAACTGCAGGCTGGCCATGTTTTCGTGGGTCGGGTCGAATGGGCGCTGGAAGCCTTCGTCGATCTTCAGCAGCCAGTTGAAGTGGAACGCGTCGTTGCGCTCGCGGCGGAACTGCTTCACCGCCTTGAGCCCCGCGGTCATCTGGCGCGCCACTTCGGCCGGGTCATCAATGATGATCTGGTAGTGCGCTTGCGCTGCCTCACCCAGGGTGGCGCCGACGAAGGCGTGCAGTTGTTGCAGGTAGGGCGCGGCGTGTTTGGGCCCGGTGAGGATGACCGGGAACGGCAGGTCGCGGTTATCCGGGTGCATCAGGATGCCCAGCAGGTACAGGAACTCTTCTGCCGTACCGGCGCCGCCGGGGAAGATGATGATGCCATGGCCGACGCGCACGAAGGCTTCCAGGCGTTTCTCGATATCCGGCAGGATAACCAGCTCATTGACGATCGGGTTCGGCGCTTCGGCGGCAATGATGCCCGGCTCGGTCAGGCCCAGGTAGCGCCCGCCGGTAATGCGTTGCTTGGCGTGGGAAATGGTCGCGCCCTTCATCGGGCCTTTCATCACGCCAGGGCCGCAGCCGGTGCACACATCCAGGCTGCGCAGCCCCAGTTCGTGGCCGACTTTCTTGGTGTACTTGTATTCTTCGGTATTGATCGAGTGCCCGCCCCAGCACACCACGATCTTCGGCTCGACACCGGGGCGCAGCGTACGAGCGTTGCGCAGCAGGTGGAACACGTAGTCGGTGATGCCCTGGGAATTGCTCAGGTCGATACGCTGGCTGTCCAGCTCGTTCTCGGTGTAGACGATGTCACGCAGGGCGCTGAAGAGCATTTCGCGGGTGCTGGCGATCATTTCGCCGTCGACGAAGGCATCGGCGGGGGCGTTCAACAGCTCCAGGCGCACGCCGCGGTCCTGCTGGTGGATGCGCACTTCAAAGTCTTTATAAGCGTCGAGGATGGTCTTGGCGTTGTCGATATGCGCGCCCGTGTTGAGAATGGCCAGGGCGCACTGGCGGAACAGGGTGTAGATGCTGCCGGTACCGGCTTCGCTCAGTTGCTGCACTTCACGTTGGGACAGGGTTTCGAGGCTGCCCTTAGGGCTGACGGAGGCGTTGATGACTTGACGTTGGGGCATTCTGATTCCTTGAAAGCGCAGCCACCGCACCCGCGAGGGGCTGCGATGGCTTGAGAATGATGGGCGCCGAATTCGGACGCACGAGACGGTTATTTAACGCAGGCGCAAGGCCGAGTGCAAACACCGTCCAGCACCATCATGCCGCAGAACTCACTGAATCAGCTTCCAGTTTTTGTAGAAAACCCGACGCAGGGTAAAGGCCATGCCGGCAAACCCTGCGATCACGGCGTTAAGAACCCGGGGTACCGGGGTCGGCCGTACGATATCGATAAACAGACAGTAACGCTTGGCATCGTTTTTGTTGAAAGACGCATGCATCAACGTGTCATCGAAGATGAACAGCGGGTCGTCGTGCCAGTAATGCTTGTGCTTGCCCACTTGGATGTAGACGCCCTCGTGATGGGGCGCCGGGGCCATGTTGTAGAGCACGCGGAACATCATGCGCAGGGGGCCGAAGTGAAACGAGGTCGAGCGGTTCTCATTGAACACCGACACACCAATGGTTTTCACGAACGGGAGTTTTTTGCGCAGTTGCGGAATGTCCAGGGTGGTCTCGATGGGGTGGCCATACCACTGAAAAAACAGCATGCCGCGCTTCTTCTCGGCCATGCGTTCGTCCAGGTAGCCGATGATTTCGTCCTTGTGGGCCATAGCGTCATCGATCACCCGTTGCAGGTCTTCGCGCCAGGCGGGTGGCAGGTCCTGCATCGTGTAGACATGGCGGTTATGCGAGCTCACCAGGTCGAACAGGGTATTGAACGGCGCCAGCAGCCAGGTGTTGCGGCCACTGCCGATAAAGTATTTCTTGATCGTGGGCGCGTCATACAGGCCATTACGCAGGAAGTCGTAGATGCCGCAGACCACCACCAGGCCGAGAAAGACCAGGGTGGTCTCGGGGAAGACATCGATGATCAGCAACACGCCGAGTACCCAGGCGACCGATACCGCTTTTTTACGCAAGGCAGGCATATTCATGTAACTCAGCTCCAGCAGGACGCCATTCGACAGGTCCGGATCCGTGGCCGCGAGTGGTTAGGTTTTGAAACATGTTGAAACAACTACCGCATAATAAGGCGTTCTGCGCGGGATTGGCGTTTTAAATAGTGCGAAATTGTGAAGGCCTTACACGGTTTTTAACCCCTCGATGCGTTGATTGGATTGGATTTTGTAAACGGAAGATTTACGACTATCGTGACGCTTCGGTTTTTCGGACGTCATAGACCGGTACGATTGAAGTTGAGTGGCCACCACTGGCCTTCGACACCTTGGAAGAGGCAGAAATTTTATGATCATCAAACCGCGGGTTCGTGGCTTTATCTGTGTGACCGCTCACCCTGTTGGCTGTGAAGCGAACGTCAAGGAACAGATCGACTACGTGACTCAACACGGCGTCATCGAAGGTGGCCCGAAAAAGGTGCTGGTCCTCGGTGCTTCCACCGGTTACGGCCTGGCCGCGCGCATCAGTGCCGCGTTTGGCTGCGGTGCCGACACCCTGGGCGTGTTTTTTGAGAAAGAAGGCGAAGAAGGCAAGTTGAGCTCCGCCGGCTGGTACAACAGCGCTGCGTTCGAGAAGTTTGCCGTCGAAAAAGGCCTGTACGCCAAGAGCATCAACGGCGACGCGTTCTCCGACGAGATCAAGCGCCTGACCATCGAAACCATCAAGAAAGACCTGGGCAAGATCGACCTGGTCGTCTACAGCCTGGCCGCGCCACGCCGTACCGACCCACAAGGCGTGGTGCACACCTCCACCCTCAAGCCGATCGGCAAGGCCGTGACCCTGCGCGGTATCAACACCGACAAAGGCGTTGTGGTCGACACCACCCTTGAGCCGGCTACCCAGGAAGAAATCGACGGCACCGTGAAAGTCATGGGTGGCGAAGACTGGCAGCTGTGGATCGACGCCCTGCGTGACGCCGACGTCCTCGCCGAAGGCGCCAAGACCACCGCGTTCACCTACCTCGGTGAAAAGCTGACCCAGGACATCTACTGGAACGGCTCCATCGGCGAAGCCAAGAAAGACCTCGACAAGAAAGTCCTGACCCTGCGCGACAACCTCGCTGCACTCAAGGGCGACGCCCGTGTGTCGGTGCTCAAGGCGGTGGTCACCCAGGCCAGCTCGGCCATCCCGATCATGCCGCTGTACCTGTCGCTGCTGTTCAAAGTGATGAAAGAGCAGGGCACTCACGAAGGTTGCATCGAGCAGGTCTACGGCCTGTTCAAGGACAGCCTGTACGGCAGCGAGCCTAAACTCGACGCCGACGGCCGCCTGCGTGCCGACCTGGCCGAGCTGGAACCGAAAGTCCAGGACGCCGTGGCGGCGCTGTGGAACCAGGTCACCGACGACAACGTCAACGAGATCAGTGATTTCGCCGGTTACAAGGCGGAGTTCCTGCGTTTGTTCGGCTTTGAAATCGACGGCGTGGACTACGACGCTGACGTGAATCCTACCGTGAAGATCAACGGTCTGATCTCGGCATAAATGCGGGCCCGACAGCAGCCTCGATAACCCTGTTATCAGGCTGCTGTTTTTGTGTGCGCCAGGCGTTCAACCTTGACGCAAGGCTGACGCCAGCCGCGCTTGTGCATGGGTAAAGCCGGTGCGCTTGATACTGACCACTTCGCTCTCCCAGAGCGGATTCAGCGGCACGTGATAACCACTGTCTTTGGCTGTTCTGATCAGTTCCGCCATTTCTTTGCTGTCGTTGATGATGCAGATTTCGTCGAAACGCCCCAATTTGGTGGGCAAGAAGAAAGTCGCCGGATAGTTGGCGCTCACATCTGTTACGTAGCTGCCGGAGTCTGCATTGTGGTGTACCACCCGCTCTTCACTGGGGGGAGTCACCAGCCGGTCATTGATCAGTCTGATCATTTGCTCTATTCGCGGTGTGGCATTGCCCAGATCGGGATTTTCCTTTTGATAGAAATGTTCGGCGCTTTCATAGTCTGCGCGTAATGCTTCCGGCACCAGGAAAGCCTTGGGGTCTGGTTGTTGCTGTCTGTAGTGATCGACACGTGTGGTGAAAACACTGTGTGCAATATCGGGTACTGGAAGCCTGTCCTGGGGGCCCAGGTCGCTGATGTGGGGCGCCACCATGTGCAGGTCATAGTCGGCCGTAATTGCGTCTTTTCCTACGTGTTTCGCCAGGACATCAACCGGCTTGCCCTGATGGCTAATGAAATAACTGTCTTCTAAAGGCGATGTGCGTCTACCTTCGAAGGCGTACAGATGCTGACTTGGCCCTTGGGCAGTGAAACTCAGTGTGCCGCCGTGCTCTTTCGTTGCCAGCTCATTGATCAGGCCGAGTTTCATCAATTCGTCGAGACGGCTGCGCGGGACCTTCAGGGGGGTCGCAACTGCATGCCCGTCGCTGATGCACGCCTGGATTTGCTTATTCGCGTTGGTCACTTTTTCGGGGGCATCGTCCTTGAACTTTTCAAGCTTGCTGAAAGCCTGGTCAGTACAGATCAGCCCGGCTTGCGGTCCCCAGTTGGCGCTTTTTCCCTTGATATGAAAGTCCTTGGTGGGATGGCCCGCTTCGATCAACCCGGTTGCGACGTTTTCTACTGGGCGTATGCCGATGATGGAGTTGGTCTGCGCCGCGACTTTCTGTAACGGAAGAAGGTGGCTCGAGACTATTCCTGTGTTTTCTCTTGCGCGCTCAAATGCGGCGATTACCGGGTCATTCGTTTCTTGGGTGGCGTCGTTCGGTTGATCAGCTGAGGAGCGCTGTAACTTGTTCAAGCTGAGCGCGGAAGGTGAAATAGCGGGGGTGAGTAAGTTTGTCATTGAATGTCTCCAAGGCATGGTTTACCGATACGTCGGATGATTTCGTCCTGACCGAAGCATTCCTTCGGTTACGCAGGAAACACTAGAGAAGTCTCTGTTTGCCTGGGAGGGAAATGTATGACTGGTTGTATGAGGCAAAGTTGGAGAAAGAACGCTCAAGGTCGAATACGCGGGGGAGGTTAGGTTTGTTGTGCACACATCGGAAATTTATCAGAACAGTCCTACGCGCATTGACTCGTGGCGATGTCACCGATGTAGCGATTGCCACACGGTCTCTAGCGCGCCCATTTTTCCATGGCGAAATCCACAAAGGCGCGTAGCTTGGGCAGGCGATAACGGTCCTGGCCGTAGAGCAGGTGCATGGGGCGGCTGGGCAGTTTATAGGTGGTCAGCAAGGCCACCAACTTGCCGCTTTCCAGGTCCGGTTGCACCAGGGCATCGGCCAGCATGATGATGCCCATGCCGTTTACGGCCGCCTGGCGCAAGCCTTGCGAGCTGTTGATGGTCAATGAGCCGGACACCGGAACCTCCAGCTCGCCTCCATCACCGGTCATGCGCCACAGTTTTTCGGTATCGCGCCAGTTGTCATTCGCCGGGTAGGCGAACGCCAGGCAGTCGTGCTGCTGCAGTTCTGCTGGGCTCGAAGGCGTGCCGCGTCGCGCCAGGTAGGCTGGCGACGCGCAGAGGGTGAGGGTGTAGTCCTGCATGGGCCTGGCGATCAGGCTGGAGGTTTCCAGTTCGCCAAGACGGATGGCCACGTCGAAGCCGCTGTCGACCAAGTCCATCCGCTCATTACTTAGCACCACATACAGGTTGATCTGCGGGTAGCGCCGGGAAAATTCGCTCAAGGCCGGTGTAAGGCGTTCGGTGCCGAACACGGGGGGCGCAGTGATCCGCAGGGTGCCTTTGGGGATGTCGCTGTGGGCTTGCTCGGCAAGCTGCTCGGAGTCGGCCACCAGCCCCAGCACCTCAAGGCAGCGCTGGTAATACTGCCCGCCAAATTCCGTGAGGCTTTGCTTGCGCGTGGTGCGCTTGAGCAGGCTGACGCCCAATCGTTGCTCCAAGGCGCGCAGGTGGTTGCCGACCATGGTCGTGGACATGCCGCAGGCTTGGGCTGCCGCCGTCATGCTGCCGGCCTCGACCACTTTCACGTACACCGACATTGCCTGGAACAGATCCATTATCAAGCCCTGATTTAAAGTCATTGCAGGAATGCGCAGTTTATCCAGCTCAGGTGGTTAACGATACTGCTCCCATCACTACGATGCACTGGAGCCCGCACCATGACTGCCGCCTGCCTGATGACCACGTACCAACCCTTGGCCCTGAGTTTTACCCGTGGCCTGGGCACGCGCCTGTGGGACCAGCAAGGTCGCGAATACCTGGATGCGGTGGCCGGCGTGGCGGTGACCAATGTCGGTCATTCGCACCCCAGGCTGGTGACGGCGATCAGCGAGCAGGCGGGTTTGCTGTTGCACACCTCCAACCTCTACAGCATCGATTGGCAACAACGGCTGGCCCGGCGCCTGGCCCAGCTGTCCGGCCTGGACCGCGCTTTCTTCAACAATTCCGGTGCCGAAGCCAACGAAACAGCGCTGAAACTGGCGCGGCTGCATGGCTGGAAAAAGGGCATCGAAGCACCGCTGGTCGTTGTGATGGAAAACGCCTTTCATGGCCGCACACTGGGCACGATGGCCGCGAGCGATGGGCCATCGGTGCGCCTGGGCTTCCAACGTTTGCCGGGGGATTTTCTCAAGGTGGGCTTTGGTGATATCGCCGCGATAGAAGCCATCACACAAGCATTTGGCACGCGTATCGCGGCGGTGCTGTTGGAGCCGATCCAAGGCGAAAGTGGCGTACTGCCTGCGCCGCCGGGCTATCTGCAAGCCGTGCGTGATCACTGCACGCGCCACGGTTGGCTGATGATGCTCGACGAAATCCAGACCGGCATCGGCCGCACCGGCGCCTGGTTTGCCTTCCAGCATGAAGGCATCGTCCCGGACGTGATGACCCTGGCCAAAGGCCTCGGCAACGGTGTGCCGATCGGCGCCTGCCTGGCCCGCGCCGCCGTGGCTCAGTTATTTACACCGGGCAGCCACGGCAGCACCTTCGGCGGCAACCCGTTGGCGTGTCGGGTCGGGTGCACCGTGCTGGACATCATCGAAGAACAAGGCTTGCTGCAGAACGCGGCGCAGCAGGGTGAGCGCTTGCTGGCGCGGTTGCGGGTGGAGTTGAGTGAGCACCCGCAGGTGCTGGCGATTCGGGGGCAGGGGTTGATGATCGGTATCGAGCTGGCCAATCCCTATCGTGACCTGGCCCAGCGTGCCGCACAGGAGCACGGTTTGCTGATCAACGTGACGCGGGGCAAGATCATTCGCCTGCTGCCACCGCTGACCCTGGATGCCAAGGAAGTCGAGATGATCGTGCGCGCCATCACCCGTCTATTGGATTGAAATGACGTCCACCCTGTGGGAGCGGGCTTGCCCGTGATAGCGGTGTATCAGTCGAAATATTGGCAAACTGACACTCCGCCATCGCGGGCAAGCGCGCTCCCACAGGGGATCTCCATGATTGTCAGGGATCGTTTCCGTTCAGCCACTCCTGGTTCATCGTCTCGGTATCCCCCAAATACTCCAACAACCACGCCATGGCCGGCGACAGCTTGCTCTGCGCCCAGGCCACACACGACGGGCTGGCCGGAAACGGCCGGCTCAGCTGCAGCGCCACCAGTTCACCGCGTTCGATCCACGGCAACACCTGATGCGCGGGGGCCATGCCGACACACAGGCCGTCACGCAGGCAATCGATGGCCGAGGACCAATTGGGCACCACCAGCCGCCGCTGGTTATCCAGGGTCCAGGTGTCGCGCTTGGGCAGGTTGCGCGAGGTGTCGGTCATGCACAGTGACGCGAAAGGGCGCAGTTGATCGTCACTCAGCAACCCGTCGATGCTCGCCAGTGGGTGCCGCGCGCTGACCACGCACAGCCAGTTCAACAAGCCCATATCGCGAAAGGTAAAGTGACTGGCCACCGGCACCGCGCTGGTGGCGCCGATCACAATATCGGTGCGCTCGTCTGCCAGGGCATCCCATACACCGTTGTACACCTCGTACTCCAGCAGCAATTCCACCTCGGGAAACTGTCGATAGAAATCCAGCACCAGTTGCCGACAACGCTGAGGTTTGACGATGGAATCCACCGCGACCTTTAACTGGCCACTCCAGCCATTCGCCACTTGCTGGCACAAACGCCGTGTGCCGAGCATTTTTTTCATCACGCCACGGGCTTCGTCGATAAACAGCCGGCCTGCGGGCGTCAGCTCTACGTCGCGGTGTCGGCGCACAAACAACGGCACTGCCAACCATTCCTCAAGCTGACGCACGGTATAGCTGATAGCGGACGGCACACGGTGCAATTCCTGGGCGGCGGCGCTGAAGCTGCCATGGCGCGCCACGGCGTCGACCACGTCCAGGGAGTATTCGGACCACATGGCGGGTGCCTTCAAAAATATTGATAAGAGTGTCCAATTATTATCGCTTCACACACATACTGTCAGCTTCATAATGGGCGCCAGTCAGCAAATAGTTTGATGGCAGGTTAAGCAAGGCTTCAATGAAAAATTCTTTTGGTTTCACCTGGTACCTGGCGGGGCTGAGCATGCTCGGTTACCTGGCCATGGACATGTACTTACCGGCGTTCGGCGCCATGGGCGAGCACCTGCACATTGGCGCGGGCGCGGTAGGCGCCAGCTTGAGTATTTTCCTCGCCGGCTTTGCACTGGGCCAACTGGTGTGGGGGCCGTTGTCCGACCGCCTGGGGCGCAAACCGGTGCTGCTCGCCGGCCTGAGCCTGTTTGTGCTGGGCTGCGCGGGGATGTTCTGGGTCGAGACGGCGCCGCAACTGCTGGCGCTGCGCTTTATGCAGGCGATTGGCGTGTGTGCCGCCGCCGTAAGCTGGCAGGCTTTGGTCATCGACCGCTACCCGGCCGACAAGGCGCACCGTGTGTTCGCCAGCATCATGCCACTGATGTCATTGTCGCCAGCGCTGGCGCCGTTGTTGGGGGCAATGGTACTGAACCACTTCGGTTGGCAGGCGATCTTCGGTGTATTGCTGGGCGTGTCGCTGCTGTTACTGCTGCCGACGTTGTTCCTGCGTACGCCGCCGAAACCTCGGGCGCAGGAGGGCGCACCTTCGCGCCTGGGCTATGGCCAGTTGTTCACCTCGCGCGTGTTTACCGGCAACGTCATGATCTTCGCCGCGTGCTCTGCCAGCTTTTTCGCGTGGTTGACGGCGTCCCCCTTCATCCTCGGTGGCATGGGCTACAGCCCGAATGACATTGGCCTGAGCTACGTGCTGCCGACCTTGGCCTTTCTGGTCGGTGGCTACAGTTGCCGCAGCGCCCTGCAGCACGTTCAGGGCAAGACGCTGCTGCCCTGGTTGCTGCTGGCGTACTGCATCAGCATGGTGGCGTTATACCTGGTCGCCACGTTGACGGTACCGACCCTCACTACCTTGCTGATTCCGTTCTGCCTGATGGCGCTGTGCAACGGTGCGAGTTACCCCATCGTGGTGGCGAATGCGCTGATGCCCTTTGCGGAAAATTCCGGCAAGGCGGCAGCCCTGCAAAACACCCTGCAACTGGGGCTGTGCTTTCTCGCGAGCCTGATAGTGTCGTGGATGATCGATGAGCCGCTGCTGATTACGGTGATCGTGATGTTGGCGACCGCGCCGTTGGCGGTGTTGGGTTACTGGCTGGCGCGGCCCAAAAAGGGTAATTCGGCACTGGCACAAGCCTGAAGTGACAATCCGATCCAAGTGTGGGAGCTGGCTTGCCTGCGATGCCGGCGACTCGATGTGTCAGTTGCACCGGGGCGATGCCATCGCAGGCAAGCCAGCTCCCACACTTGATCGGATTCCTTCAGGTATTAGAAGGTGACCTCAAGGTTCACCGTCGGCGTTGAGGTGCGGCTACCCCGGCCGCCATCCACGCCGAACTTGTTATGCCAGTACTCGTAACCCACCCCCAGGTACAGGTTCGGCTTGACGCTTTTGCCCGGTCGCACCGCCACCATCAGCGCGGTGCGCATCAGGGCTTCCGGCGCGGTGTCGCGGCCGTGGTAATCCTCGCCTTTTTCGCCGACGTAATTGATAAAACCCTGGAATTTCGCCGCGTGGTTGGCGATTTCGAACGGGCGCATCCACGTCAGGTTGAGCAAGTAGGTGTCGTCGAAGGTGTGGTTCGACTCTTTTGCACCGGGAATGCCGGTGTGGTTCCTTTCCTTGTAGTACATCAGGCTCAGGTCCAGCACGCCGACGGTGTTGAACTTCAAGGTCGGGCCGATCACCAGCGCGCGCTTCTTGGCTGAGGCGAAGTTGTTGTTGCGGTTGGCATCGAAGCCCAGGGTCAGCGCGTAATCCTTGATCAGCCCTGTGCCCAGCGGCCTATCGAACATCCGCGACGCATACAACTGGTGGCGATACACCGCGTACACCTCACTCCCACCATGATCGGTGCCCTTGCGCGGGTCGCGGCTGTCGGACAGGAACACATCAAGGTTGAGGAAATTGCTGCCGTATCGGTAGCCGCTGGCGTGGGTAAAGCTGTAGATGCGCTTGCTGAACTCGTCGGGGTTATTCGGGTTGGTGAACTGCTGGCCGTAGCGAAATCCTACGCTGTTGTTCATCCATTCCAGCGCGACGGCCTCCCCACCGCCGAGGAGCGTGAGTGCAACGGTGGCGCCCTGTAATGCCTTTTTCATTGTTCTAGGTCCTTTGGCGTTCTGGCTCAGCTCGGCCGGATTGTTTTTGTAACGCCGATGGAGGGTATCTTGTTCGATTGATTGTATACAACTCTATGGACATCCAGTCCGAACATTGCATACAGTGGCCGCACAACAAAAACAGAGAACCCCTCACCATGACTATCCCGAAGGCGTCACCGCAGCGGCCAGAAGATGAGAATCTCGGCGTCGCCGCCAACATGGCTTACGGCCTGCAGCATGTGCTCACGATGTATGGCGGCATTGTTGCGGTCCCCTTGATTGTCGGCCAGGCGGCCGGGTTGTCCCCGGCGGATATCGGCCTGCTGATCGCTGCGTCGCTGTTTGCCGGTGGCTTGGCCACGCTGTTGCAGACCTTGGGTCTACCGTTTTTTGGCTGTCAGTTGCCGCTGGTGCAGGGCGTGTCGTTTGCCGGTGTGGCAACCATGGTGGCGATTGTCGGCAGTGATGGCGCCGGCGGGGTACCGGCGATTCTCGGGGCGGTGATGGCCGCGTCGTTTATCGGGTTGCTGATAACCCCGGTGTTTTCACGGATCACCAAGTTTTTCCCGCCGCTGGTGACGGGCATTGTGATCACGACCATCGGCCTGACGCTGATGCCCGTTGCGGCGCGCTGGGCCATGGGTGGCAACAGTCGCGCGGCGGATTTCGGCAGCATGTCCAACATCGGCCTGGCTGCGCTGACCCTGGTGCTGGTGTTGCTGCTGAGCAAGATCGGCAGCGCAACCATCTCGCGACTGTCGATTTTGCTGGCGATGGTCATCGGCACGGTGATTGCGGTGTTCCTCGGCATGGCCGACTTCTCCGGCGTGACCCAGGGGCCAATGTTCGGTTTCCCCACGCCATTCCATTTCGGCATGCCAACCTTCCACGTTGCCGCGATCATCTCCATGTGCATCGTGGTGATGGTGACCCTGGTCGAGACCTCGGCGGACATCCTGGCCGTAGGCGAGATCATCGATACCAAGGTCGACTCCAAACGCCTGGGCAACGGCCTGCGCGCCGACATGCTGTCGAGCATGTTTGCGCCGATCTTCGGTTCATTCACCCAAAGCGCCTTTGCCCAAAACGTCGGCCTGGTGGCGGTTACCGGAGTAAAGAGCCGCTTCGTGGTGGCTACCGGTGGGTTGTTCCTAGTGATTCTCGGCTTGTTGCCTTTCATGGGCAGGGTGATCGCGGCAGTGCCGACCTCCGTGCTGGGCGGGGCCGGGATTGTGCTGTTTGGTACGGTGGCGGCCAGTGGCATTCGCACACTGTCGAAGGTGGATTACCGCAACAACATGAACCTGATCATCGTGGCCACTTCCATCGGTTTTGGCATGATCCCGATTGCCGCGCCAAGCTTCTACGATCACTTCCCGAGCTGGTTTGCGACCATCTTCCACTCGGGGATCAGTTCGTCGGCAATCATGGCGATTTTGCTGAACCTGGCATTCAACCATTTCACCGCCGGTAACTCGGACCAGCAGTCGGTGTTTGTGGCGGGGACCGAGCGCAGCCTGTGCTTCCGTGATGTGTCGGAGCTGCGTGATGGGGATTACTTCAAGGGCGGCAAGTTGTTTGATGCCGAAGGGAGGGAGATCCCGCTGGTGGCGGATGTCCCGAGGAAAACAACCAAGCCTGAGACCTCCGAAGTCTAACGCTACCCCTGTAGGAGCCGGCAAGCCGGCTCCTACATTGGGGTCAGCTGGCCTTGCGTTCCTTGTAATGCACGGAACACACCTCATCCAAAAACTTCACCACAGTCCCCATGCACGCCTGGCGTTCTTCCACATGGGGCATGTGGCTGGAGTCTTCAAACAGTGCCCAGCGCACATCAGCGATTTCATCCAGGAACGGCTTGACCACCAGCGGTGTCGCCTCGTCGTGCCGGCCGGAGATCACCAGCGTCGGCACGTTGATCGCCGACAGGCGCCCGGTGGATTTCCAGTCCTTCAAGCTACCAATCACATGGAATTCAGTCGGGCCGCTCATGGCGTGGTACACGGTTGGGTCTGAATCGACCTGGGCGAAGGTGCGCGCCACTTCTTCCGGCCACGGGATGACCCGGCACACGTGATGGTCATAGAACACCCGCGACGCGGCGAGGTATTCCGGGTCCTGATAGTTGCCGACGGCTTCGTGCTTGAGCAGGGTTTCATGCACACCTTCCGGCAACAATTTGCGCAGGCGGTTGGCTTCGCTGACCCAGGTGCGCATGCACGTCGGCGAGTTGGCGGGGATAAAGGCACGCAGGCCCTTGGGTTGCAGGATCGCGTGTTCACTGCCGAGCATGCCGCCCCAGGATTGGCCGAGGATAGCGTAGTTATCGCTGATCTCCAGATGGTCCAGCAGGTTGTTGAGTTCTTCGAGGAACAGGCCCACGGTCCAGAAGGACGGGTCTTTGTCGGGCAGATGGGTGGAGCGGCCGTTGCCCAACTGGTCGTAGTGGATCACGGCGTGACCGCTGGCGGCGACGTCCTTGAACGCGTCAACATAATCATGGGTGCATCCGGGGCCGCCGTGGATAACCACCAGGGGCGTGCGACCGCTCGACAAGTCACCGGTGACGCGGTACCAGGTTTGGTAGGCGCCAAACGCCGCATACCCTTCGCGGATTTTTTCGATGAATTCCATTTCGTACCCTGCTCTGAAAAAAGGATCAGGGACACGATAATGCGTGGCAGAAATTTAAGTAACTAGCAAAACAGCTAGGTTTTCCCGCCGGTCAGTCTTCGAGCAGGCGGTAATGGGTGGCGCGCACCACCGCCTGGACGCGGTTCTTGGCCCCCAGCTTGTGCATCGCCGAGGCCAGGTGCAGGGTGACCACGGCCAGTGAGCGGCTCAATTGCGTGGCGATTTCGGCGGCGGTCAGGCCGTCGGCGGCCCATTTGAGGCACTCGCGTTCACGTTTGGTCAGGTGAATATGCGGGTAAGTGCGTAGCTCTTTGCTGAACAGCGGGTAGGCCGCTTCCTGCAAGGCGTGGGAAATCAGGCTGAAGTCCGACAAGGTCTGCTGCGCATCCTGCAACACACTGCGGGCCTTGCCGGTACGCAGGCCGGTCAGCGAGGCGAAGCCACCGCGGGGCAGGTGGATCGGCACGCTGACGCCGCAGGTCAATTGCTGGTCGTGCAGGTAGGACGAAACCGGCGCATGGCAGGGATCGATGATCTTTTGCAGGGGAGTATCGGCCTTGACGTCGTAGGACCATACGAACGGTGACACCGTACTCAGGGCCAGGTGTTGCACCGGATCGATCTGGTAGAACCCTTCGCTGCACCACAAGGTGTGCCAGTCCGGCGGGGTGTTGCGCAGTTCCAGCACCGAAGGAGTGATCAATGCACCATCCTGGTCGATCGGCACCGGGGTGTAGTCATACACCAGTGCATCGAAGCCCAACTGTTGGGCGAGGACAAAGGTGTTATCCATCTGCTCGTCCAGGCTCCTGCCCGGCATCAGACGGTGATTTAAGGCAGTCAGCTTGGCCAGCATCCGTTCTGCTCCCGAATTCATTTGAATCTCGACTTGCTGCAAGTAGAATGCCACGCCCCGGCGAAGGACTGCCAGGCCAAACCTATAAGAAATGCTAGGTTATGGACGCGCGGCATCCTCGGTAGTGTTGGTCGATAAACGGCCGCTACCTGCCAGGCCGACACAACACAAGGAATGTATGCATGTGGCGTGAAATTGCCCCCGACCAGCAGTACAACGTGCAAGTCGACGGCCATAACCTCGTGGTCTACAGCTTTGGCGAAGGCGATGAGGTGCTGCTGTGCCTCAACGGCGGGCCGGGCCTGCCGTGTGACTACCTGCGCGACGCCCATGGCTGGCTCAAGGAACACAACCTGCGAGTGGTTGCATTCGACCAGCTTGGCACGGGCGCATCAGCCAGACCCACCGACGTTTCGCTGTGGGAAATCGGCCGATATGTCGAAGAAGTTGAAACCGTGCGCCAAGCCCTGGGCCTCGGCCGCGTGCATCTGCTCGGGCATTCCTGGGGCGGCTGGCTGGGCATCGAATACGCCATCCATTACCCCGACGCGCTGAAAAGCCTGATCCTCGAAAACACCGTCGGTGACATTCCGCACCTGTCCCAGGAGCTCGAACGCCTGCGTGGCGCCCTCGGCAGCGAAACCGTGGCGATGATGCAGCGCCACGAAGCCATGGGCACCCTGGACCACCCGCAGTACCAGGCCGCGATCACCTTGCTCAACTACCGCCACGTGTGCCGTCTCGACGAATGGCCCGAGCCGGTCAAACGTTCCCTCGGCGACTGGAACATGGGCCCTTACGAAACCATGCAAGGTCCCAACGAGTTCCTCTACATCGGTAACCTCAAGGACTGGAACCGCATCCCTGAGATGGCCGCGTTCACGATGCCGATCCTGATCACCACCGGCCAGCACGACGAACTCACCCCGGCCTGTGCCCTGCGCATGAAAATGGCGGCTAAACACGCCCAATTGCACGTTTTCCCCAACAGCAGCCATATGCCCTTTTATGAGGAGCCCCAGGCGTACTTCCCGGTGCTGTTGGACTTCCTTGCGCGTCATCGAGGCTGACGGATGAACCTGGCGCGCTACCGTTTTGTCCTGTCCCGGCCGCTGCAGTTGCTGCCGGTGCTGTTTGGCATCAGCCTGATTACCTTTGTGCTGGTGCGCTCGATTCCCGGCGACCCGGCCCGTGCCCTGCTGGGTTCGCGCAGCACGCCCGACGCCTTGCTGAAAATCCGCGCCCAGTACGGCCTCGACCAGCCGTTGTGGCTGCAATATTTCTACTTCCTGAAAAATCTGCTCAAGGGCGACCTCGGCCAATCGCTGCTGTACAAGGTCGACGCGCTCAAGCTGATCGTCACCCGCATCGAACCCACGCTGGTATTGGTGCTCGGCAGCGTGGTGCTGGCGCTGCTGATCGCGGTGCCGCTGGCGACGTTGGCCGCGCGTAACAAGGGCGGCTGGGCGGATAACCTGATCCGCGTGTTCACCACGGTCGGCCTGGGCATGCCGGCGTTCTGGCTGGGCTTGATGCTGATCCTGTTGCTGAGCGTGCAGTGGGGCTTGTTTCCCGTGTCCGGTTACGGTCGTACCTGGCTGGACAAGGCGCATCACATGGTGCTGCCGTGCCTGACCATCGCCCTGGCGCTGTCGGCGGTGCTGGTGCGCAACCTGCGGGCGAGCATGCTGATGGAGTTGCAGGCCGACCATGTCACCGCCGCCCGGGCTCGTGGGCTGTCGGAAGCCGCCGTGTTTCGCCGCCATGTGTTGCCCAATTCCCTGGTGCCGGCGGTCAACCTGCTGGCGGTGAATATCGGCTGGCTGATCAGCGGCACGGTGGTGATCGAAAGCCTGTTTGCCATTCCCGGCATCGGCCAGTTGCTGGTGCGCGGCATTTTCACCCGCGACTACATGGTGGTGCAGGGCGTCGCCATGGTGCTCGCCTGCGCGACAGTGGTGGTCAACTTCATCGCCGACGTGGTGACCGTGGCCCTCGACCCACGGGTGAAGATGCAATGAGCAGCCGCCCGTTGATTGCCCCGTGGCGTCTGCGCCTGCGTTTTGGTTTTCGCAATGGCCGGCTGACGGCTGCGTGGGGCCTGTTGATTTTGCTGGTGTGGCTGGCGCTGGCGCTGTGTGCGCCGTGGATTGCACCTTATGACCCGATTGCGCAAAACACCGATATCAGTTTGCTCGGCCCGAGCCTTGCTCATCCCTTTGGCACGGATAACTACGGTAGGGACATCCTGTCGCGGGTCATCTGGGGCGCGCGCATTGACCTGCAGTTGGCCATCGTCGGGGTGATTTTCCCGTTCATGATCGGCACCTTTGTCGGCGCGGTGTCGGGCTATCTCGGCGGGCGTTTCGACAGTTTCTGCATGCGCCTGATCGACGTGATCCTGGCATTCCCGTTCCTGGTGTTGATGCTGGCGATCATGGCCATCCTTGGTCCAGGCCTGAAGAGTTTCTATATCGCCATGGCGTTGGTGGGCTGGGTGTCGTATGCACGGCTGATCCGCTCGCAAATCCTGGTGCTCAAGGAAAGCGACTTTGCCCTGGCCGCCAAGAGCCTGGGCTTTGGCCATGGGCGCATTCTGTTCCGGCACTTATTGCCTAACGCCATGTTCGGCTCGATCGTGTTTTCCATGTCTGACGCCGTATTGGTGCTGCTCAATGGCGCCGCCGTGAGTTACCTGGGCCTGGGCGTGCAACCGCCGACCGCCGAGTGGGGGACGATGGTGGCCGAGGGGCAAGCCTTTATCACCACCGCGTGGTGGATCTGCACCTTCCCAGGGCTGGCCATCGTGACCTTGGCGATGGGCTTCAGCTTGCTGGCGGATGGCGTGGCGCAAGTGCTGGGGGATCGCTCATGAGTGTGCTGCAGGTGCGCGATCTCAGCGTGATCGCCAACAATGCCGGGCGCGAGGTGACCTTGGTCGACCGCGTGTCTTTCGATCTGGCCGAGGGCGAAATCCTTGGCTTGGTGGGTGAGAGCGGCTCGGGCAAGACCATGGCCTGTCGCGGTCTTATGCGCTTGCTGCCATCGCCCAACCTGCGGGTGCAGGGCGGTGCTGTAAGGCTGGCCGGGCAGGACCTGTTGCAGCTGGATGATGCGGGGATGCGCGCGATACGCGGCGGGCAACTGGGCATGATTTTCCAGAACCCCAGCAGCCACCTTGATCCGCTGATGCGCATTGGCGAACAGATTGCCGAAGGCATTCGCCTGCACCAGGGCGCATCGAAGAAAGATGCCCGGTTGCAGGCCATCGACGTGTTGCGCCAGGTGGGCATTCCCGATCCCCAGGCGCGCATCGACAACTACCCCCACGAGTTTTCCGGCGGCATGCGCCAGCGCGCAATGATCGCCGTGGCACTGGGCTGCAACCCGAAAGTGCTGATCGCCGACGAGCCGACCACCGCCCTGGATGTGACGGTGCAGGCGCAAATCCTGCGGCTGTTGCTGGACCTGCGCGATCAACGCGGTCTGTCGATCATCATGATCACCCACGACCTCGGCGTGGTCGCGCAAACCTGCGACGCCATTGCCGTGATGTATGCCGGGCGCCTCTGCGAGCACGGCAGCAAATACGACCTGCTGGCCCGGCCGCAGCACCCGTACACCGCCGGTTTGATCGACTGCCAGCCCGCCCACAGCAGTGGCCACGCCTTGCTGCGCACCATCCCCGGGCAGCCGCCGTTGCTGGATGCATTGCCCGCCGGCTGCCGGTTCAACCCACGTTGCCCGCAGGTCGGCGCCTTGTGTACCGAGGTGCTGCCGGAAGGCGCGCGCGTCGCCTGTCATTACCCGTTGGGAGCGCAGCCATGAGCCTGTTGCAGATCAAGGACCTCGAGGTGAAGTTTACAGCGTCCGGCACCGGCCTGTTTGGTTTGAACAAGCAGTGGGTGAGGGCGGTGAACGGCGTGTCGCTGAACCTGGCGGCGGGCGAAACCCTGGGGCTGGTCGGCGAGTCCGGCAGCGGCAAAAGCACCTTGGGCCGCGCTATTCTGCACCTCAACCCGATCAGCGCCGGCCAGGTGTTGTTTGATGGCGTCGACATGGCGCATGGCAGCGCCATCGACATCACCCGCCTGCGGCATGAAACCGCGATGATCTTCCAGGACCCGTACGCCGCGCTAAACCCGCGCCACACCATCGGCGAAACCATCGCCGAAGTGCTGCGGGTGCAGCGCAAGGTCGCGCCGCAGCAGATTCCCGCGCGCGTGAATGAGTTGCTCGACCTGGTCGGCCTGCGCCCCGAACTCGCCGACCGCAAACCCGGCTCCCTCAGCGGCGGGCAATGCCAGCGCGTCGGCATTGCCCGGGCGCTGGCGGTGGAGCCACGACTGATCATCGCCGATGAGTGCGTGGCGGCGCTGGATGTGTCGATCCAGGGCCAGATCATCAACCTGCTGCTGGAACTGCAACAGCGCATGAACCTGGCGATCCTGTTCATCGCCCATGACCTCGCCATCGTGCGCCGCCTGTGCGACCGCGTGGCGGTGATGTACCTGGGCAAGATCGTCGAGGAAGGCCCGGTGGAGGCGGTCTTTACAACGCCACGCCATCCGTACACGGCGGCGCTGATCCAGGCGATTCCCGAGATTGACCCGCATCGGCCGTTACCTACGGAGCCCTTGCCGGGTGAACCCCCGAGCCCACTGAATTTGCCTACGGGCTGTGCCTTTCATCCGCGTTGCCGGCATGCCCGCTCCATGTGTTCCGTGGTGTTGCCGCCGACGCATTTCCTGCACGAGCATCGGTACAGTTGCGTGCTTGAAGAACCTTTGCTTTAACCCTCTGCCATTCATTAACAAGGAGTTGTGATATGCAATCGCGCCACTTGAAGTTGCTCGCCGCCGCCACATTGACCGCCTGGTCGCTGACCGCTGGTTTTGCCCAGGCGGCGGGTGTATTGACCATCGGCTGCCGTGAAGACAGCACCACGTTCGACCCGATCAAAAGCGCTCAGAACCGCGACACCTGGGTCTTCGCCAACGTCTACGACACCCTGGTGCGCGTCGACAACCTGGGCACCAAGATGGAGCCGGGTCTGGCCGAAAGCTGGGACATCTCCAAGGACGGCCTGACCTACACCTTCAAGCTGCGTGATGCGAAGTTCTCGGATGGCTCGCCGATCACCGCCGAAGATGCGGCGTTCAGCCTATTGCGTATTCGCGACAACAAGGCCTCGCTGTGGGCCGATCCGTTCAACCTGATCAACACCGCCAAGGCGTCGGACCCGAAAACCCTGGTGGTCACCCTCAAGACTCCGGCCGTAGCCTTCCTCTCGCAACTGGCGTCGCCGACGGTATCGATCCTGTCGGAAAAAGCCATGACCAAGATGGGTGAAGACGCCTACTCGGAAAACCCGGTGACCTCCGGTGCGTTTACCGTGGACGAGTGGCGCAAGGGCGATCGGGTGATCCTCAAGAAGAACCCGAACTTCTGGCAGGCCAAGAACGTGAGCCTGGATGGCGTGGAGTGGGTGTCCGTCACCGACGACAACACCCGCATGCGCATGGTGCAGAACAACGAGCTGGACACGGCGATCTTCGTACCGTTCTCACGGGTTGAAGAGCTGAAGAAAGACAAGAACGTGGTGATCCACGCCGACCCGTCGACCCGTGAAGATCACCTGCTGATCAACCACGCCCATGGCTTGCTGGCCAAGCAGGAAGTGCGTGAAGCGCTGGACATGGCTATCGACAAACAATCGCTGGTCAAGACCGCCACCTACGGTCAGGGCACCGTGGCCTATTCCTACATTCCAAAGGGCTCGCTGTACCACTACGCCAACAACCTGCAGCGCCCGTACGACCCGACCGCCGCCAAGAAGCTGCTGGAGCACGCCGGCGCCAAGGACTTGAAGCTCAACTACGTGGTCAACGCCGGCAACGAAGCCGACGAGCAGATTGCGGTGATCATCAAGGACCAACTGGCCAAGGTCGGCGTGACCGCCAACCTGCAAAAGGTCGACCCGACCCAAAGCTGGCAGATGCTGGTGGACGGTGAGTACGATATTTCGGTGATGTACTGGACCAACGACATCCTCGACCCGGACCAGAAG
>Ga0209173_100348_pt1 | contig 28965 bp, 25 predicted proteins | sample SynthPrep_16_END_FD_187206 | JGI IMG/M metagenome (GOLD analysis project Ga0209173, IMG submission 187206) | Synthetic microbial communities from Ohio, USA - SynthPrep_16_END_DS12_MetaG (SPAdes) (version 2) | ecosystem: Engineered > Bioreactor > Aerobic > Activated sludge | place: USA: Ohio... | reverse complement strand
ATTCCGTCTGGCAGACGTACGACGAACTTGTCAGCCGTACGGCTGGAATAAATTGCCTGTTTCAATGGGCGCATATATTTAACCGGTTAGTTCAGGGGAGCGGTTTTTGGAATTGGCCGCAAGATGAGTGTTAAGACAAGGCTCACGACCAAAGTTCAACCTGAATTGCAAAGAGGCCGCATCATGCCTCAGATTTGACATTTCCTTGGCGTCAATTCTGTGACAAATATTGAACTGGCTAAAGGCTTTATGCCAGCACTGATTTGCATTTTTGCGGACTGGTTGGAAAAATTTTCAACGCGTGAATCCGCGATGGAACTTGCCGTCAGCCCATGCCGCCACAGGGTTTGAGGCCGCACATCCTATAGCAAAGTGGCCTTTTGCCCTTAAGTTTAAGACTAGTGGCAATTTGCCGATTAGCGAGGGGAAGGCGACATAAGGTAGGGAGGTGGGTTAGCGCAAGACTGGGTCGAATTTGATGCGTCGACCCACGATCAAGGTGAGCAACAACAGGCTGGCAAACACGCCACTGGCGACGAATGCGGTCGTTTGGCCGTCTTGGGATTCAGCCCCCAGGCCGAGAATCCCTGTTGATGCGGTCATGCATAAAAACAGCCAGGCAAATTTGTTCATCAGAGGTTCCTCAGAAAACCCAGTGCCCAGAGGCGGGTGCGGACTGAGTGTCTTGGGTAAGGCGTACAGGCGATTGCGCATTGGGGGTCATCACCGCCAGTTGCGGGCGTTGCTGCAGGTGATGTGGCACGGCCTGGCTGATCTGCGCAGGATCGTTGCTGCCGGTCGATTGAAAGTGAAACATCAGCAATGCAGCCAGGGCTACGGTGTTGAGGGCTAACAGAAGGGCACTGTTCATGGTCATGTTCTCCGCTTAACGCCGTGGCTTATTGGGTTTGTAGGAGAAGTATTGCAGGTGTCGTGCCAATCTATTAGTTCAATAAAATCAAAGGCTTGAGTCTACTTTAAACGATTGAAAGGTTGCAATTTGCAATGATGGCTTTTTGGGGGAGTGCATTTTGCACGATGGGCTCGCGGGCCTGTATTTTCGGGGTCAGGGCGGGATAAATGAGGTCGGTATCGGCCTACACTCAAAAAGCCTACGGACGACATGACAAAACCCACCTCGGCCGTTAACATGCACGCCGTCCGTCGCCGCGCCTTCAGCGCAGCGGCTGTCATTTGTCCCAGTAGCTCAATTGGATAGAGCATCCCCCTCCTAAGGGGAAGGTTGGCCGTTCGAACCGGCCCTGGGACACCAGATCCAAAGCCCCGCACAGATCCGTCTGGCGGGGCTTTTTTGTGGGCATTTTCTGAAGATGCGTCGAACCTTGCCAGGGTTCTGGGTTCACACCCCTTGCGTCGTGTATTTATCGCAATCCGTGTATCCCGCGAGCAGCCAGACAGCGTCTGAGCCTTAAAGCAAAATAATCCCCGGAAACAGCGCATACCGCCTGTCCGGACCCGGCCACCCCGGACTATCATGCCGATAGCCCTGTCTCTCACCGCAAGGAGCCGCTCGGAACGCCGATGCGCCAGATCTGGAAATCTTTTCGAGCCCTTTATTTCGCCTCCTTGATGATGCTGATCGGCTCCGGCCTGCTCAGTACTTACCTTGCCCTGCGCCTGGCGGCTGATCATGTCGACAGCCTGTGGGTGGGTGCGTTGATGGCGGCCAACTATTTTGGCCTGGTACTGGGTGGCAAGATCGGGCACCGCCTGATTGCCCGGGTCGGGCATATCCGCGCCTATGCAACCTGCGCCGGGATTGTCGGTGCGGCCGTGCTGGGCCATGGCCTGGTCGACTGGCTGCCGGCGTGGATCGTGCTGCGGATGATCGTGGGCCTGGGCATGATGTGCCAGTACATGGTTATCGAGAGCTGGCTCAATGAGCAGGCGGACGCCAAGCAGCGTGGCGTGGTGTTCAGCGGTTACATGATCGCTTCCTACCTGGGCTTGGTCCTCGGTCAACTGATCCTGGTCATGCACCCTCAGCTTGGCCTTGAATTGCTGATGCTGGTGGCGCTGTGTTTCGCCCTGTGCCTGGTGCCGGTGGCCATGACCCGGCGGATTCACCCGGCGCCGCTGCATCCTGCGCCGATGGAGCCGCGCTTCTTTATCAAGCGCGTGCCGCAGTCGTTGAGTACAGTACTTGGGGCGGGTGTAATCGTGGGCTCGTTCTACGGCCTGGCGCCGCTCTATGCCTCTCAGCAAGGCTTGACCACCGAGCAGGTGGGTCTGTTCATGGGTAGCTGCATTTTCGCCGGCCTGTTGGTGCAGTGGCCGTTGGGCTGGTTGTCGGACCGTTATGACCGTGCGCTGCTGATCCGTTGTTTTGCCCTGTGCCTGGCGGTGGCTGCATTACCGCTGGCGATAATGACTCAGGTGCCGCTTGAAGTGTTGTTCGTGGCGGGCTTCCTGTGTTCGCTGGTGCAGTTCTGCCTGTATCCACTGGCGGTGGCGTTCTCCAACGACCATGTGGAAGGTGACCGCCGCGTGTCGCTAACGGCGATGCTGCTGGTGACCTATGGCGTCGGCGCGAGTGTCGGGCCGTTGCTGGCGGGTGTGGTGATGAAGATGTTCGGTAGCCACATGCTGTATGCGTTTTTCAGCCTGTGCGCGTTGATCCTGGTGTGGCGTATCCGGCCAAAAGCTGTGACCAACCTGCATCAGGTGGACGATGCACCGTTGCATCACGTCGCGATGCCCGACAGCATGTCCAGCTCGCCGCTGGTGGCCGCATTGGACCCGCGTGTGGATGAACAGGTGGTGCAGGAGCAAATGCAAACCGCCGTCCCGGACGCTGAGCCGCAAACGGATCCGAACCCAGAGCCGGATGAGCCGCTCTTTGAAGGGCCGCCTGAACCCGTGGGACCAGACGAGCACCCTCACGACTTGAGCCGGGCGCGTCCCTGAAAGCAAAAACGGGCAGATCCCATCAGGATCTGCCCGTTTTTTTGCCGCGATCTTTAAGTTTTAAAAATCATCGTCTTTGTCGAAGCGCCGTGCTTCGCGTTGCAGCTGATACACAAAACGCTCGACTTGGCGCTGCACCAAGCCACTCATGTTGTGGAAGCGCACACCGGCGAAGGTGGTATTGATCTTCTCTTCGAAGTGCAGGTAACGCAGTTCGACCGAGGTGGTCATGCTGCCAAAGGGCAGGGCGGCGATAAAGCGGTCGTAGACCTGGCCCAGTTGCAAGCGCTCGGAGATATCCCCTTCAAAGCGCAGCTTGCAGCCGGTGGCGGAAATATCCAGCAGCTTGCCGCTGATCGGTGCCTTGAGCTTCTCGCCGCCCAGTTCGATGTTGACCAGTTGGGCCAGTTTCAAGGCGGCGCGGAAGGCATTGCGGCGCTGGTGGTAGACCACTTCGTCGGGCATGCCGCCGGTGTAGATGCGGTGGCCGTCTTTTTCACTGATGGTGTAAGTACCGTTACTTTCCCATGCGACGCGCACGCCTTCATGAAAACCTTCGATACGAAACGGCTCGCCGCTTTCGAGGAAGCGCTCACCGTCACGCGGAATCATTTCGTCCAGTGCCAGGGTCTTGCTGTCCCGGTCCACGTCGACCAGGTAGCTCTGGAAGCGCTGGCTGCGCTCATGAAAGGTGATGATCAGCGGGTCATGGCTGTCTTGCAGCATCCGCAAGGTGCTGGCGATTTCCAGAGGCGTGGTGAGGACCTTGGGTGGCTGCGGGGCATCTTCCGCATTAAGGGCGTTGAACACGGTTCTTCCATCTCCAGACAAAATACGACTACACGCAAGAGCAGGCATTCTGCCAGTATGTGGCGCGCCTTGGATAGGTGCGCTGTAAACCGGCGTCAGGCTTGGCTGCGGGTGCTTGGCTTGACCAGGCGCGAGGTGGAACCCTGGGCATTGTAAAGCGCCGGAGGCTCTCCGCCGTGAAGTATACGCAACTGGTTGGCGGTCGTGGCTTGCTGAAGCTGGATCGACTGACCGTTGAGCAGGTTAGCTTCCTGGCACTGGGTGAGCAATTGATTGAGTTCTTTGCTCTGGGCCAGTAGTTGATCGCCAACCGAAGAGTGGCTAGCCAGCTGCGTCAGGCCATCATGGTCTGCGGGCAGGCCCAGGCTGACGAGGATCTGGCTGCGTTTTTTGCCGTGCTGTTCCAGCAGGACAATCAGCGACTGCTTGCGCGCCAGGATTTCTTCCAGCAGGGGCATGTCCCGGCCGTAGAGGGCCAGGGATTCTTCCCTGAGCAGCTCGAGCAGCTGTTGCGTCGGCGCTAGATCATCAATGATCAGTTGAAGCAGATTTTCGTCGTGATGCATGGCTGGCCTTGGGGTTTAAGCGTCCAAAAGCCCTGCGCAGGCCTGTGCCTAGCGCTCGGCTTCGAAATTAAGCAGCTTGCTGGCTACACGGTTGCTGTCGACTTTATAGCTGCCATCGGCGATTGCCTGTTTCAATTCGGCCACACGGGCTTTATTGACCACCGGTTGATCGCGCAGCGAGTCAGTGACCTTCTGCAACTGTTGAGCCTCATTGCTCAGGTGTACGGATTCCCCGCTCTGGCTGACGCTGGCCTGTTCTGCCTTGGCGGGCGTTGGCTGGGCCTTGGCTTCTACGCTGTCTTTAGTGCCAGTAGCTCGCGTAGGGGCCGACGTTGTCGGGGTGTTATTTAAACGACTGAAATCGATGACCATGATCAAAAAACCTCTGGGTATTTGGACGCTTGCCATGTTTTCGGCCATACCCGGACAAACTTTAGGCTCGATTGACAATAAAACCTGCAGGCCGGCATCCAACCGACAGTGTAGGAAAAGCGCGCGCCCGATACCAGTAGTCTATAAAGCCACCTCCACCTGACCCGGTGCGGTGACCCGTGCCTTGATCACTCGGTTGGAGTTGAGGTTCTTCACGCGAATCTGTTCGCTCATGCCGCCATTGGACAGGGCTTCCCCCGGCATCTTTACCTGCAGCGCACCGCTGCTGGCGGAAATCACCACTTGGTCGCCCTTGCGAATCACCTCTGCCTGCTCCAGATGCACCAACGTGATGACCTGGTCGGTGACCACTGGTCGGGTCAATTTCTGCCCGACCGCCTGGTCGAGGGAGGTCAAGTAGCCCTGGCTGATCATGCTGATGTCGCGTTCGCGTAGTACCACGTCCTCGAAACCGATGATCCCGGTACGTTTGAGCGGGCGGGCAACCACCACCACATCACGGAAGAGCTTGACCTGCGCCGGTACGAAGACGGTCCAGGGCGAGGCGCCGTCGCAGCGCACCTTGACCGTCACACGGCCGATGGGCTGGGCGGGGCTTTCCAGGGTGGCTGTCAATTCCTTGTCGCACATGGGCATGCGCAGGCGTGGGTCCAACTGGTTGACCTGGATTTCATAACGCCCTGGTGTCTGGGTAGTTGCCAGATAATCTTCTACAGTGAACTCAAGAAAGCCTTGGGTGACGCCGATAAGTAGATCAGGCAAGGTGACGTTGTCTGCGCGGGCCGCGGTGCCCAGGCCGAAGGCAAGCAGCACCAGCGGTGCGCAAAGCAATGTGCGGTACCGTGTCAGGATGGGGCGTCGGGAAACTGTCGTTTTAATATCCATGACCAATAAATAGCAAAGGCCGTGCCGTTTAGAGTTGGGTGCGCGTCACTGCCCTTATAGGTATGGCCAAAGGTTTTAGCGTGGGAGTCAAGGCATGGCAGGAGTAATGGATTCAGTAAACCAGCGCACACAGCTGGTAGGGCAGAATCGCCTGGAGTTGTTGCTTTTTCGCCTGGATGGCAAGCAGTTGTATGGCATCAACGTGTTCAAGGTGCGGGAAGTGCTGCAATGCCCCAAGCTGACGATCATGCCCAAGTCGAGCCCGGTGGTGTGTGGCGTCGCCAATATCCGTGGCGCGACCATCCCGATTCTTGACCTGTCCCTGGCCACGGGTTCTGCGGGTTTGCAGGACCGTGAGAACCCGTTCGTCATCATTACCGAGTACAACACCAAGACTCAGGGTTTCCTGGTGCGCTCGGTGGAGCGCATCGTCAACATGAACTGGGAAGAGATCCATCCGCCGCCCAAGGGCACCGGTCGCGATCACTACCTCACGGCGGTGACGCGGGTGGATAACCAGTTGGTGGAAATTATCGACGTGGAGAAGATCCTCGCCGAAGTGGCACCTACCTCGGAATCGATTTCCGTGGGGGTGGTGGACGCCGAAACCGCGCACAAGGCGATCTCCCTGCGTGTATTGACAGTGGACGACTCCTCGGTGGCGCGTAAACAGGTGACCCGTTGCCTGCAAACCGTCGGCGTGGAAGTGGTGGCCCTCAATGATGGTCGCCAGGCGTTGGATTACCTGCGTAAGCTGGTGGATGACGGCAAGAAACCGGAGGAAGAATTCTTGATGATGATCTCCGACATCGAGATGCCGGAAATGGACGGCTACACCCTCACGGCCGAGATACGTAACGATCCACGCATGCAAAAACTGCATATCATCCTGCATACTTCGTTGTCGGGTGTATTCAACCAGGCGATGGTCAAGAAAGTCGGTGCCGATGACTTCCTGGCCAAATTCCGTCCTGATGACCTGGCATCCCGGGTTGTCGACCGGATCAAGGCAGCAGATCACGGCTAGGGGGATTTCCCCCTGGCGGTCACACGATTTAAGAGGCGGTATCATTGTCTACGGGTAATTTGGATTTCGAACAGTTCCGGGTCTTCCTGGAAAAAGCCTGTGGCATATTGCTCGGTGAAAACAAGCAGTACCTGGTATCCAGCCGTCTCAACAAACTGATGGAGCAGCAGGGCATCAAGTCGTTGGGTGAGCTGGTCCAGCGCATCCAGGGGCAGCCGCGCAGCGGGCTCAAGGAAATGGTGGTCGATGCCATGACCACCAACGAAACCCTGTGGTTTCGCGACACCTATCCGTTTGAAGTGCTCAAGAGCAAAGTGCTCCCGGAAGCCATCAAGGCCAGCCCGGGCCAGCGCCTGCGCATCTGGTCGGCCGCCTGTTCCTCGGGGCAGGAACCGTACTCGATTTCGATGTCGATCGATGAGTTCGAGCGGACGAACATGGGCCAGTTGAAGGCTGGGGCGCAAATCGTGGCCACTGACCTGTCCGGCACCATGCTCACCAACTGCAAGACTGGCGAGTACGACAGCCTGGCCCTGGGCCGTGGCTTGTCGCAGGAGCGCCTGCAACGTTACTTCGATCCGAAAGGGGCGGGGCGCTGGGCGGTCAAGGCGCCGATCAAGAATCGTGTGGAGTTCCGCTCGTTCAACCTGCTCGACAGCTACGCCAGCCTGGGCAAGTTCGACATGGTGTTCTGCCGCAACGTGCTGATCTACTTCTCGGCCGAAGTGAAGAAAGACATCCTGCTGCGCATCCATGGCACGCTCAAGCGTGGCGGTTACCTTTTCCTGGGTGCTTCCGAAGCGCTGAACGGTCTGCCGGATCATTACCAGATGGTGCAGTGCAGCCCGGGGATCATTTACCAGGCTAAGTAAGTCGTACGCGGTAAAAATGTGGGAGCGGGCTTGCTCGCGAAAGCGCAGTGTCAGTCGATGCATGTATCAACTGACAGACTGCATTCGCGAGCAAGCCCGCTCCCACATTTGTTTTTGCGGCAAACCTTTCAATAGCGGCAACCCGGATTGCCGCTTTACTGGCACCGCGCGGAAACCCGTTGCCGCTTTTCTGGCATTGCCGCCCGGCAATCCGCCCCCAAGCCCTTTAAATACGGGCTTCCCACAAACTGGCACACACCTTGCTATAACCCAGTTAACGAAAAGCAGGTCAGCCCTTAAAGGTTTCCACCATGAGCATCAGCTTCGATAAAGCGCTCGGTATCCACGAACAAGCCCTGGGCTTCCGCGCCCAGCGTGCCGAAGTCCTGGCCAACAACATTGCCAACGCCGACACCCCGAACTACAAGGCTCGGGACCTGGACTTTTCCGCCGTGCTCGCTGCACAGCAGGACAAGACCAAGAACGGCAGCTTCGCCTTGAACATGACCAACAGCCGTCATATCGAAGCCCAAGGCCTGAGCAATGGTGACGAGTCGTTGCTGTATCGCACGCCGATGCAGCCGTCGATCGACCAGAACACCGTCGACGCGCAGCTGGAGCAATCGGCCTACGCCGAGAACTCGGTGAACTTCCAAGCCAGCTTCACCCTGCTTAACAGCAAATTCAAAGGGCTGATGTCAGCCCTGCGTGGAGAGTAAGCCATGTCCCTGTCCAGTGTTTTCAATATTGCCGGCAGTGGCATGAGCGCGCAGACCACGCGTTTGAACACTGTCGCCAGTAACATCGCCAACGCCGAGACCGTGTCTTCGAGCATTGACCAAACCTACCGCGCCCGCCACCCGGTGTTCGCCACCATGTTCCAGGGTGGCCAGGCGGGCGGCAGCGATTCGTTGTTCCAGGACCAGGGTGCAGCAGGCTCCGGCGTGCAAGTGCTCGGTGTGGTCGAAGACCAGAGCAACCTTGAAGCCCGTTACGAACCCAACCATCCCGCCGCGAACGAAAAGGGTTATGTCTATTACCCCAACGTCAACGTGGTCGAGGAAATGGCCGACATGATTTCCGCCAGCCGCTCGTTCCAGACCAACGCGGAAATGATGAACACCGCCAAAACCATGATGCAGAAGGTCCTGACCCTGGGTCAGTGATAAGGGGCGCCAAATAATGGCCATTGTTGATACGAGTAACAACACGCCAGTCCAGGACCTTTTCAATTCCAAGGTCAAGACCGCCACAGACAACGCCAGCAGCTTGGGCGACGCTTCCAAGGCCGCGACCGGCAAACAGTCGCTGGGCAAGGATGCGTTCCTGCAACTGTTGGTTACCCAGCTGAAGAACCAGAACCCTCTGTCGCCGCAAGACAACGGCGCGTTCGTGGCTCAGTTGGCGCAGTTCAGCAGCCTGGAGGGCATCAATACGCTGAATGACTCGGTGAATGCGATCTCCAGCAACTTCAGCTCGTCGCAAGCGCTGCAGGCATCGTCGCTGGTAGGCCGCTCGATCATCATCCAGACCGACAAGGCCATGGTGGATACCAGCAAGAGCATGACCGGTTCGGTGGATGTGAAAACGGCGACGGGCAACGTCACCGTCAAGGTCACCGACAAAGACGGCAACCTGGTGCGCACCATCGAAATGGGCGCCCAGGCTGTCGGCAGTCAGAGCTTTATCTGGGATGGCAAGAACGAGAAGGGCGAGGTCGCTCCTGCGGGCACCTACACCTTCAATGCCACCACCAAGAATGACAAGGGCGACGCCGTTGCCCTGACCACTTCGCTGCCAGCAACGGTAACGAGCGTGACCTTGAGCAAGACCGGCGGCGAAATGCTGTTGAACCTGGCTGGCGGCATGGGCAGCGTCAAGCTGTCGCAAATTCAGACTATCGGTACATAGAGCCGGCTAAATACGGCAGAGGGAGAGAAACATGTCTTTTAACATCGGCCTTAGCGGCCTCTATGCGGCCAACAAACAACTGGACGTGACTGGCAACAACATCGCCAACGTCGCGACCACTGGCTTCAAGTCGTCCCGTGCGGAATTCGCGGACATCTACGCCGCCTCCAAGCTGGGCACCGGCCAGAACAGCATCGGTAACGGTGTGAACCTGGCGGCGGTATCCCAGCAGTTCACCCAAGGTGACGTGAACGGTAGCGGCGGCATCCTGGACATGGCGATCCAGGGCGGCGGCTTCTTCGTGCAGAAGGGCAGTGACGGTTCGCTGGAATACACCCGTAGCGGTGCCTTCCGTGCCGACAAAGACGGCTACATCACCAACAACACCGGCACCTCGCGCCTGCAAGGTTATGCGGCGGATGCGGATGGCAAGATCATCAAGGGCGGCCTGACCGACCTGCAACTGAACCTGTCGAACCTGCCGCCCAAGGCGTCCACCAAAGTGGACTCCACCAGTAACCTGAACTCTTCGGAGCCGGTGATCGACCAGGCGGCCAAGCCGTTCAACCCGAACGACACCAGCACCTTTACCACCCAGTACAGCACCACCTTGTACGACTCCCAGGGCAATGCACACCCAATGGTGCAATACCTGGTGAAAACCGACGGCAACAAGTGGAATGCCTATACGCTGATTGACGGCCGCAACCCGGACGGTTCACCTCCTTTCGGCACCGGTGCCGATGTAAAGGCGCCAGTTCCGTCGACATTGAGCTTTGACGGTGCCGGCAAACTCACCAGCGTCGTGACGGGTACTGTTTCCAACAAGACCTTGACCATCACCGGTTGGGTCCCTGGCACCGTGACCGATGGTGTGTGGAAGAAAAATGGTGCTGATGCGAACCCGGCCGGCATCGCCGTCAACATGGCCAACATCACCCAGTACAACTCGGCCACTTACCGTAACCCACCGGTCACCGATGGCTACGCCACCGGCCAGATCACCGGCCTGAAAATCGACGGCAGCGGCGTACTGTTCGCAACGTTCAGCAACCAGCAGAGCAAGGCCATCGGCCAGATCTCCCTGGCCAGCTTCAACAACGAACAAGGCCTGCAGCCGGCTGGCGGAACCACCTGGAGAGAGACCTTCGCTTCGGGCCAGCCAGGTTATGACACCCCGCAAGCCGGCACCCTGGGCTCGATCGTGGCCAACTCCCTGGAGAACTCCAACGTCAACCTGACCAACGAGCTGGTGGACCTGATCAAAGCGCAGAGCAACTATCAGGCGAACGCCAAGACCATCTCCACCCAGAGCACCATCATGCAGACCATCATTCAGATGACGTGATGCGGTAGCGCTCCACAAGAAACCCCTCGTAAGAGGGGTTTTTTGTGGGCGTGAGAAAAGAACCTGCAACCACTGAGTTTTCGCGTTGAATTGCTTGATGAGGAACGCCCAGTCCCTGTCTTGCCACTGATCGGAGCAGAGCCCAAGAGGTTCACCAATCAATGGGGGAGCGTATGTGGAGTGCTGCAGGTATTTACGGGTCAGGTGGCGGTCGTGCTGTTCCGATAGGCGTCGTAGCCCGAGGGGAGTCAGCGCCCATCACGCCCGTTGCGCAAATGATTGCGGCGAAGCAGCTTCTTAGCGAGCTGTTTGATGCGCAGCAAACCGGCAAGAATCAAACGGTTCAAGACACGCGCGATAAATTGAACAGGCTGCGTGAGCAACTGGGTGATGAAAAATTCAAGACAATCCTGAACACGCTGATCGAAGAGGCGAATCAGCCGTTTCTTGAGTTTCTCAAACGGCTGCTGAGAGCGTTGTTTCCGGAGGACAACGACGACATAGCGCCACCTCTGCCATCACCGGGAGGTGGAGGCAGCGGTCGCAGGGTCAACCCGCGTGATTTTGGCGGCAGTGAGCCCATGACCAACAAGCCCTTCAGTGAAGGGGCGCGCCACTTTGACTACAAACCTGATCACAGTAATCCCGGCAAGAGGCCGGGTGTCGGCAAGGGAGATGGCAACATCTGGAGTGGTTTCAAGCAGGGGCCGGATGGGAACTGTGTCACCGTTTCAGCCATAAAGGCCGCCATGATGAAGTTTGGTCAGAAACCCACCGATGTCTTCAAGGACGTGCGGCAAGCGGGCGACGGTTATGACGTGAAGATGCGAGATGGATTCGAGCTGCATCTGTCTAAGGACGAATTGAAGCAGGCTGCAAGGTATGCGCAGTTCCAAGGAGATGATCCGGCCATGATGACCGATGCTAACTTCATGTACGCGGCAAGTGCCAAGCGAGCGCAGAAAGAGGGCAATGGGTTCGACGACAATACCAATACTGCAAAACAGAGCTTTGCCCATGCGATGCAGAGTTTGAACAATGGCGAAATGGGCTGGGAGGCGCTGAATAGGCTTGGGTTGAACGGTCTTTACCGGAGCTCTTCGAGCGCTGAACTCGCAAGCGGTAAGTTAGGCGTCGTGGATTACGGTGGCCATTCGATGGCTGTGATAGAGGGCAGCATAGAGCTTTGGGGACGGCGGGGTGGCGCGCCACGGCCGGGTAATGCGTACACGTTTAAATGATCGCTCATAAAAAAACCGATAAGCCCTGTGAGTACAGGCCTTATCGGTTTTACGCGATCCCGGGCAGTTAGGCCCGGGACCGGCTCAGCTTATTGGCAAGCTTCGCAATCCGGCTCATCGATCGCGCAAGCCTTTGGCACTGGGGCCGGGCCGGCTGGAGCAGCCAGTACCGAATCATCACCGTGGTTGCCGCTGGAAACCGCGTTCAGCTTACCGGTGTTGATGGTCGACTTCTCGGTGCTGGTCGCGGCCAGGGCACGGAGGTAGTAAGTGGTTTTCAGGCCACGGTACCACGCCATGCGGTAGGTCACGTCGAGCTTCTTGCCCGAAGCGCCGGCGATGTACAGGTTCAGCGACTGAGCCTGGTCGATCCACTTCTGACGACGGCTGGCGGCGTCAACGATCCACTTGGTGTCCACTTCGAAGGCCGTCGCGTAGAGCTCTTTGAGTTCTTGCGGGATGCGCTCGATCTGCTGCACGGAGCCGTCGTAGTACTTCAGGTCGTTGATCATGACCGAGTCCCACAGGCCGCGGGCTTTCAGGTCGCGGACCAGGTACGGGTTGATCACGGTGAATTCGCCCGACAGGTTCGATTTCACATACAGGTTCTGGTAAGTCGGTTCGATCGACTGCGATACGCCGGTGATGTTGGCGATGGTCGCGGTCGGTGCGATGGCCATGATGTTGGAGTTACGAATACCTTTCTGCACACGGGCACGTACTGGCGCCCAGTCCAGGGATTCTTCCAGGTCAACATCAATGTACTTCTGGCCACGTTGCTCGATCAGGATCTGTTGCGAATCCAGCGGCAGGATGCCTTTGGACCACAGCGAGCCCTGGAACGTCTCGTAGGCACCGCGCTCGTCGGCCAGGTCGCAGGAAGCCTGGATCGCGTAATAGCTGACCGCTTCCATGGACTTGTCGGCGAACTCGACCGCCGCGTCCGAACCGTATGGAATGTGCTGCAGGTACAGCGCGTCCTGGAAGCCCATGATGCCCAGGCCCACGGGACGGTGCTTGAAGTTGGAGTTCTGCGCCTGTGGCACCGAGTAGTAGTTGATGTCGATCACGTTATCGAGCATGCGCACGGCGGTGTTGACGGTACGTTCCAGCTTGGCGGTGTCCAGCTTGCCGTTGACGATGTGGTTCGGCAGGTTGATCGAGCCCAGGTTGCAAACGGCGATCTCGTCCTTGTTGGTGTTCAAGGTGATCTCGGTGCACAGGTTCGAGCTGTGGACCACGCCCACGTGCTGCTGCGGGCTGCGCAGGTTGCACGGGTCTTTGAAGGTCAGCCATGGGTGGCCGGTTTCAAACAGCATGGACAGCATTTTGCGCCACAGGTCTTTGGCCTGGATGGTCTTGAACAGCTTGACCTTGCCTGGGTACTCGGTGAGGGCTTCGTAGTACTCGTAGCGCTCTTCGAAGGCTTTACCGGTCAGGTCGTGCAGGTCCGGCACTTCGGATGGCGAGAACAGAGTCCACTTGCCGTCATCGAAGACACGCTTCATGAACAGGTCAGGGATCCAGTTGGCGGTGTTCATGTCGTGGGTACGACGACGGTCATCACCGGTGTTCTTACGCAGCTCGATGAACTCTTCGATATCCATGTGCCAGGTTTCCAGGTAGGCACAGACAGCGCCTTTGCGCTTGCCGCCCTGGTTGACCGCAACGGCGGTGTCGTTCACGACTTTCAGGAACGGAACAACGCCCTGGGACTTGCCGTTGGTGCCCTTGATGTACGAACCCAGTGCGCGCACCGGGGTCCAGTCGTTACCCAGGCCGCCAGCGAATTTGGACAACATGGCGTTGTCGTGGATCGCGTGGTAGATGCCCGACAGGTCATCCGGCACGGTGGTCAGGTAGCAGCTGGACAGCTGTGGACGCAGGGTGCCGGCGTTGAACAGGGTCGGGGTCGACGACATGTAGTCAAAGGACGACAACAGGTTGTAGAACTCGATGGCACGGTCTTCTTTCTGCTTCTCTTCGATCGCCAGGCCCATGGCCACGCGCATGAAGAACACTTGCGGCAGTTCGAAGCGGATACCGTCCTTGTGGATGAAGTAACGGTCGTACAGGGTTTGCAGGCCCAGGTACGTGAACTGCTGGTCGCGCTCGTGGTTGATCGCCTTGCCGAGTTTTTCCAGGTCGAAGGTGGCCAGGACCGGGTTCAGCAATTCGAATTCGATACCCTTGGCGATGTAGGCCGGCAGGGCCTTGGCGTACAGGTCGGCCATTTCGTGGTGGGTAGCGCTGTCGGCGACTTTCAGGAAGCCCAGGCCTTCGGCACGCAGGGTGTCCATCAGCAGGCGCGCGGTCACGAACGAGTAGTTCGGCTCACGTTCAACCAGGGTACGGGCGGTCATCACCAGGGCGGTGTTGACGTCGGTCAGGGCCACGCCGTCGTACAGGTTTTTCAGGGTTTCGCGCTGGATCAGGTCACCATCGACTTCTTCCAGGCCTTCGCAGGCCTCGGTGATGATGGTGTTCAGGCGGCCCAGGTCCAGCGGTGCAAAGCTACCGTCGGCCAGGGTGATGCGGATCGACGGGTGAGCCTGTACGGCGGCTTCTTCGGCCGGGGAACGTACGGCACGTTCCTTGGCGCGCGAGTCGCGGTAGATCACGTAGTCGCGGGCAACTTTCTGCTCGCCGGCACGCATCAGGGCCAGTTCGACCTGGTCCTGGATTTCTTCGATGTGGATGGTGCCGCCCGAAGGCATGCGACGCTTGAAGGTCGCGGTGACTTGTTCGGTCAGGCGGGCAACGGTGTCGTGGATGCGCGACGAGGCAGCAGCGGTGCCGCCTTCAACTGCAAGAAACGCTTTGGTGATGGCGACGGTGATTTTGTCATCGGTGTAAGGAACGACAGTGCCGTTACGCTTGATCACGCGCAATTGGCCAGGTGCGGTGGCGGACAGATCCAGGTTCGAATCGGCGGCCTGCGGCACGGAGCCTTGCGGGTTCTCGCGAGTTGTGTCGGTTTGCATGGGGGGTTGTCTCCACGTTCTATATTTGATTGCGAGTGCCAGGCTCTTCCTGCAACACCCGTACCGTTTTCCATATCGGGGATGGGAAACAGCTGCCATCCGCGTGAGCGGTTTGGTCTACTGAAAATCGGTTGGTTCCATGCTGCGCTAGCAATAAAACGCTTGAATTTCTTGCCACTTGTGTGGTTGGGCGCTTTCTTCAAAAACCCCACATGTAGGGTCTTCTCCAGTGCCGAGGTACAAGATAATGCGTTTTCGAGGGGTTAGCAACGCAGTAACCTGTGGATAACGCTGTGGGTAAAATGTGTAAGAAAGGTTGAATGGGTGTGTAGGCCGCACTGCTGCTGGATTACGCCGTTTGTCATTAAATGTTTCGGGCTTAAAACAACCTGCCCATTTTCGAAGGGCGCGAACCCTATCACAAAAAAACGTGATCACCGAATGGATTTCCCGGCTTGTGTTTGAGGGTTGGCCCGTGGCTACAATCGGCCGTATCGGGCTACGAAGTTACCCAGATCATGCCCGCCTTTTATGACAGACATTGAGGTCACCCGTGGAGCAAGAAGCCTGGCAGGTATTGATAGTCGAAGACGACCAGCGATTGGCCGAATTGACCCGTGAGTATCTGGAGAGCAATGGCCTGCAGGTGTCCGTGGAAGGCGATGGCGCCCTGGCAGTGGGGCGCATCATCGACGAGCAGCCGGACCTGGTGATCCTCGACCTGATGCTGCCCGGCGAAGACGGCTTGAGCATCTGCCGCAAGGTGCGCGAGCGCTATGACGGCGTGATCCTGATGCTCACCGCGCGGACCGATGACATGGACCAGGTGCTGGGCCTGGACATGGGCGCCGACGACTACGTGTGCAAGCCTGTGCGCCCGCGCCTGTTGCTGGCACGCATCCAGGCCTTGCTGCGGCGCAGCGAACCGGCGGAACCGGCTGTCGTGGAGAACCAGCGTCGCCTGCAATTCGGTCCTCTGGTGGTGGACAACGCCCTGCGCGAAGCCTGGCTGAACAATGCCAGTATCGAGCTGACCAGCGCCGAGTTCGACCTTTTATGGCTGCTAGTGGCCAATGCCGGGCGGATCTTGTCCCGCGAAGAAATCTTCATCGCCCTGCGCGGCATCGGCTACGACGGCCAGGACCGCTCCATCGATGTGCGCATCTCACGTATCCGCCCCAAGATAGGTGACGATCCGATTCATCCGCGCCTGATCAAGACCATTCGCAGCAAGGGCTACCTGTTCGTCCCCGAAGCCGCCGCCGACATGCCGCTGTGAACTCGATCTTCCTGCGCATCTACGGCGGCATGTGCGCAGCGCTGATTCTGGTGGCGTTGCTCGGCGTGCTGGCCCTGCACCTGCTCAACGAGGTGCGTAGCGGCCAATACCGCGAGCGCCTGGCCCACGGCACCTTCGCCTTGATGGGCGACAACCTCCAACCCATGAGCCCCATCGAACGCCAGCGCGCCCTGGCCGTGTGGGAGCGCTTGCTCGGCATTCCCTTGGACCTGCGCCCTCTGGCCGAGGCGCAACTGGACTTGAGCCAGCGCAATCGCCTGCAACGCGGCCAGGTGCTGGTGGAGCAGACCGGGCCTCATGCCGCACGGGTGCTGCGCTTGGTCAGTGATCAGTCGCAGTTGGTGCTTACGGGCGAAGTGCAGCAGATCAGCGAACAGCTGGCGCGTGCGACTATCTACCTGCTTGCCGACGAACTGGTGCGCTTTCCGGTGGCTGAACAGCCGCAGCGCCTGGCGGATATAAAAGAAGCCAAGGGGTTTGGCTTCGACATGCACCTGATGACCCTCGACCAGGCCGACATGGACGAAGACCAGCGCCGCCGTGTCTCGGAAGGCGACACGGTGATGGCCCTGGGCAAGGGCGGCGACTCGATCCGCGTGTTTGCCGGCATGGTCGGTACGCCGTGGGTGCTGGAACTCGGGCCGCTGTATCAGATGAACCCTTACCCGCCGCAATGGCTGATCCTGATCGCTTTGATCGGCCTGACCCTGATCGGTTTGATCGTCTATCTATTGGTGCGTCAGCTTGAGCGGCGGCTGCGCGGCCTAGAAGCCGCCGCCACCCGCATCGCCAAGGGCAACCTGGAAGTACGTGTGCCTGCCCGTGGCGCTGACTCGGTGGGGCGTCTGGCCGCAGCCTTCAATGGCATGGCTGAGCACTTGCAGCAGTTGCTGGCGATCCAGCGTGAGCTGGTGCGCGCGGTGTCCCACGAACTGCGCACGCCGGTGGCGCGCTTGCGTTTCGGCCTGGAAATGGTCGGCGATGCCACCACGGCCGAGGCGCGGCGTAAATATCTGGAGGGCATGGACAGCGATATCCAGGACCTCGATGGCCTGGTCGATGAAATGCTCACGTATGCGCGCCTGGAACAAGGCTCGCCGGAGCTGAATTTCCAGCGGGTCGACCTCGATGCGCTGCTCGATCAGGTGATAGGCGAATTATCGCCACTGCGTCCGCAAGTCAACGTGAGCAGGGGTATTTGCCTGTCGTCGGCGCACTTGGACGATGCCTGGGTCGACGCCGAGCCGCGTTACCTGCACCGTGCGCTGCAGAATCTGGTGAGCAATGCCATGCGCCATGCCCAGGGCCAGGTGTTGATCAGTTACCAGGTGGGCCAGGTGCGCTGCCGCATCGATGTCGAAGATGATGGTCCCGGTGTGCCTGAGAGTGCCTGGGAGCGGATCTTCACGCCGTTCCTGCGCCTGGACGACAGCCGCACTCGTGCGTCTGGCGGGCACGGGTTGGGGTTGTCGATCGTGCGGCGGATTATCTACTGGCACGGCGGGCGGGCATTGATTGGCAAGAGCAACAATTTGGGTGGGGCGTGCTTTAGCCTGAGTTGGCCGAGGGATCAGGAGAAACCCTGATACTGCTATCGCCGGCAAGCCGGCTCCTACAGGAAAATGCATTCCAAATGCAGAAGCCGGCTTGCCGGCACTAGCGCCCTATCAGGCGCCGACAGCCACCAGGCTCAACAGCTGCCCATCATCCACTGCAAACTGCCCTGCCAATTCCTTGCCATGGCACCACTCCTCGGACAAGTCCGTCAGCAGTCGCAGCCTTATATACCCGGCCTCAGTCCACTCCATCACCTCGGCATGCTCAAAGTAGAAGCGCTTCTGCACCATCGGGTAGAGCGCCTTGAACAGGCTCTCCTTGGCCGAAAACGTCAATGTCACCAATTGTGCAATCTGCTCCCTCGGCAAGGCGGCCAGACGCTGCAGTTCATCGGCAGTAAGAATTTCTCCCGCCAATCGCTCCGCCCGCTCCAGGCTCAGCACAGTCTCCAGGTCCATCCCCAGCCCACGCCATTGCGCCTTGTGCGCGACAATCGCGGCCGCATGCCCGGTGCTGTGGGTGATGGAGCCACAGATATGCGCAGGCCACACCGGCGCGCGGTCTTCACCGATGGCGGGGATGTAGTTGAGGTGATCGAGTTGGTGCAGCGCGGCGCGGGCGCACAGTCGGCCGGCCAGGAATTCGGCCTGGCGCTTGGCTACTGAGCGCTGGATGCTGGCCGGGGGCGGGACGGCGCTGCGCTGGAAATCGCCGGCCGTTAATAAGGCGGGGTCAAAGCGCGTGCTGAGAAACACCGTGCCGGGCAAGGATTCGGGCAGCGGCCAATGGGCGTCGAGTGGGGTGCAGCAAGCGGGTAGGGAGTTCATGGGCGGTATTTTGCCGAGTTGATGCAAAACAGGATAGCCCGCTGCGGTTCAGGCGAGGTTCAGAGCTCGTTCAGGGGGAGTTCAGGGGCGCCTGCGTAGTCTGGATTCATACCCAAGGGCAACAGCCAAACGCATAGAGGTAACACCATGACTGCGATCAAACAGCTGATGTTGGCGTTGACCATGCTCAGTGCCGCCACGGGGGCCCAGGCCGCAGACGGTGCCTTCGCCGCATTCGGCGGTGAGAAAACCAAGAAATCCAGCACTTTGATCCAGCGTGTCAGTTTCGAAGAATCTGCCAGCCAGCCCACGCCCTGGGGCCAGTCCCTGGGCCTGGCAACCCCGCAGCCGGCCTATCGCGCCGGCTATGAACACCTGACCGGCCAGTTCAATGGCATTCAATTGCGCCCGCAAGACCTGCAGGGCCGCTATGATATCCCTCTGTCGGACAGTTGATTTGCTTTGGAGAGCCTTATGAAATTGCTGGTGGTAGAAGATGAGGCGCTGCTGCGTCATCACCTGTTGACCCGCCTGACCGACAGCGGGCACGTGGTGGAGGCCGTGGCCAATGCCGAAGAGGCCCTGTACCAGACCGGCCAGTTCAACCATGACCTGGCGATCATCGACCTGGGCCTGCCCGGCATGGGCGGCCTGGACCTGATCCGCCAACTTCGCACCCAGGCCAAGACCTTCCCGATCCTGATCCTCACCGCCCGTGGCAATTGGCAGGACAAGGTCGAAGGCCTGGCGGCCGGTGCCGACGACTACGTGGTCAAGCCGTTCCAGTTCGAAGAGCTGGAGGCGCGGATGAACGCCTTGCTGCGCCGCTCCAGCGGGTTTACCCAGTCGACGATTGTCGCGGGCCCGCTGCTGCTGGACCTCAACCGCAAGCAGGCGTCCCTCGACGAACAGCCTTTGGCGCTGACGGCCTACGAATACCGAATCCTTGAGTACCTGATGCGCCATCACCAGCAGGTGGTGGCCAAGGACCGTTTGATGGAACAACTCTACCCCGATGATGACGAGCGTGATCCGAACGTGATTGAAGTGCTGGTCGGTCGCCTGCGCCGCAAGCTGGAAGGCCCGGCCGGGTTCAAGCCGATCGACACCGTGCGTGGCCTGGGTTACCTGTTCAATGAGCGCTGCCGTTGATTCGCTCGCTACGCGTGCGCTTGATGCTGGCGGCCGCCACCCTGGCCGTGCTGTTCATGCTGGGTTTGTTGCCGGCGATGCAAGGGGCGTTCAGCCTGGCGTTGCAGGATTCCATCGAGCAACGCCTGGCATCGGACGTCACGACGCTGATCTCGGCCGCGCGGGTGGAAAACAACCGCCTGTTGATGCCGGCGCAGTTGCCGGATGAGCGCTTCAACCTCACCGACAGCCGCTTGCTCGGCTACATCTATGACCGTGAAGGTCACTTGGTGTGGCGTTCGCGGGCGACCAAGGAAGAAAACATCAACTACAAGCCGCGCTACGACGGGCGCGGCAATGAATTTGCGCGGATCCGTGAGGCCAACGGCCAGGAATTCTTCGTCTACGACGTCGAGGTCAGGTTGCTGGGCGGCAAGAGTGCAGCGTTCAGTATCGTTGCCCTGCAACCGGTGCGCGAATACCAACTGACCCTCGAAGGCCTGCGCGAAAATCTCTACCTGGGCTTTGGCGCCGCGTTGCTGGTGCTGCTGACCTTGCTCTGGCTGGGTCTGACCTGGGGGTTGCAAGCCCTGCGGCGGCTGAGCCAGGAACTTGACCAGATCGAAGGCGGCACCCGCGAGAGCCTGTCCGAACAACACCCTCGCGAACTGCTGCGCCTTACCGGCTCCCTCAACCGTTTGCTGCACAGCGAGCGTGAGCAACGGGCGCGTTACCGTGACTCCCTCGACGACCTGGCCCACAGCCTGAAAACCCCGCTCGCCGTACTGCAAGGTGTGAGCGAAGACATGGCCCAGCGCCCGGAAGACCGCGACCAGGCCTGGGTGCTGCAATCGCAGATCGAGCGCATGAGCCAGCAGATCAGTTACCAGTTGCAGCGCGCCAGCCTGCGTAAAAGCGGCCTGGTGCGTCACCAGGTGCGGCTGGAACCGGTGCTGCAAAGCCTGTGCGACACGCTGGACAAGGTCTACCGCGACAAAGGCGTCACAGTGTCCTTTGAACTGCCGCAAGCATGCGACGTGCCGATCGAGAAGGGCGCCTTGCTGGAGTTGCTCGGTAACCTGCTGGAAAACGCCTACCGCCTGTGTTTGAGCGAAGTGCGCATCAGCTTCGTGGAAAACCTCGAAGGCAGTGAGCTGTGTATTGAAGATGATGGCCCTGGTGTGCCGCCGGATCAGCGTGCAAGGATTCTGCAGCGAGGTGAACGGCTGGACCGCCAACATCCGGGGCAGGGTATCGGCTTGGCGGTGGTCAAGGACATCATTGAAAGTTATGGCGCTCGGCTGACCTTGGGTGATTCGCCTCTGGGCGGCGCCGCGTTCAAGATTCACTTCCCCGCCGTTTAATCGGTTTTTGTGGTGAGCGGGCTTGCCCCGCGCTGGGGCGCGAAGCGGCCCTAATAGCGATGTCTGATATGGGACTGCTTCGCAGCCCAGCGCGGGGCAAGCCCGCTCACCACCGAGATAACTTTTTCCTCTAACTCTCTTGGGCCCGGTAAGCCCCCGGCGTCAGCCCCGTCCACTTCTTGAACGCCCGATGAAACGCCGACGGTTCCGAAAACCCGAGCTGTTCGGCAATCTCCTGCAGCGACAAATCCGCCCGGCCCAAATGATAGATGGCGATGTCCCGCCGCAACTCATCCTTGAGCGCCTGAAAGCTGCTGCCTTCTTCACGCAAATGCCTGCGCAGGGTCTGCGGGCTGATATGCAGGTGCTGGGCGACGGCTTCCAGGTCCGGCCAGGGCGTGCGGTCGCGGCTGAGCAAGCGGCGTATCTGGCTGCTCAAGCTGTCGCCTTCATCCGGCCGAGAGAGCAAGTCGGCGGGTGAGCGCTCGAGGAAGTGCTTGAGGGTGCGTTCGTCCTGCAACAACGGCAGGTTCAAATAGCGTGCGGGAAACACCAGGCTGCTGTTCGGTGCACCGAATACCTGGACACAGGGAAACAGCAGGTCATATTCACCGGCGTGCGCCGGCATTGGGTAGCTGAAAGTGGCCTGATGTAGCCGGATACGTTGGCCGATCAGCCAACTGCCCAGTCGATGCCAGATCACCAGCAGGCACTCACTCAAGAAATGATCCGGGTCCCACAACTGCGAGTCGTCCAGGCTCAAGCGGGCCATTTCGCCTTCGCGTGTCAGCTGCCAGCGCGGGCCTTGTGGGAATAGGCTATAAAATAATAAACCGCGCTCCAGAGCCTTCTCCAAGGTGCGGCAGTGGATCAATGCGTGGCACATCATGGCGAAGGTGCCGCGTTTACTCGGGCCGTCGGCGAACCCCAGGTATTCGTCGTCCAGTGCCAGCCACAGCATTTGCAGCAGGCGGGTGAACTGCTCCGGCGCGATGCGGGCGCGGGGTTCGGTAAGCAGTTCCGGGGTGATGCCCACCTGCTGCAGCAAGCCCGAGTAGTCATAGCCGGCCCGACGCGCCCCGCCGAGGGCCGCCCTGGCGTAATGACTGGCGATGGTACGTTCACGCATGCGAAGGCCTCGTCCATGGAGGGGCTGATGGTAGTCAGCCCCGAATGCGGTCACAAGGCGGATATCCGCCAAATTGTAGGACGGGATTGGACGAGTGGGCGGAAATCCGCCACCTGTTTTACCGCGTGGAGGGGCACCTCAGAACCCCAAGCCCTGATGTCTAAAGGCCTTCAGGGTTTTTCAGCGAAGTGGCACGGCGTTTGCGATAGGGATTACAGCGCAGGCTTGTTCCTACAGGGCTCGCAAACAACAAATCCCTCCAGTGCAGGAGGGTTCGCAATTCAAGTGTCGTGGGCAATGGCGGATCTTTGCCACACGGGACGATTGAGGAACTTTGCAATGACGACTCGTCAGCCAATCTACAAATCCCTGTACTTCCAGGTGATCGTTGCAATCGTTATCGGTATTTTGCTCGGTCACTTCTACCCGCAGACCGGTGTGGCCCTCAAGCCGCTGGGTGACGGGTTCATCAAACTGATCAAAATGGTCATCGCCCCGATCATCTTCTGCACCGTTGTCAGCGGCATCGCTGGCATGCAAAGCATGAAATCGGTCGGCAAGACCGGCGGCTATGCGCTGCTCTACTTCGAGATCGTTTCGACCATCGCGCTGCTGATCGGCTTGATCGTGGTAAACGTCGTGCAACCGGGCGCCGGCATGCACATCGACGTAGCGACCCTGGACGCGTCCAAAGTGGCGGCCTACGTCACTGCCGGTAAAGACCAGAGCATCGTCGGCTTTATCCTCAATGTGATCCCTAACACCATCGTCGGCGCCTTCGCCAACGGCGATATCCTGCAAGTGCTGATGTTCTCGGTGATCTTCGGTTTCGCCCTGCACCGCCTGGGTGCCTACGGCAAGCCGGTGCTGGACTTCATCGATCGCTTCGCCCACGTGATGTTCAACATCATCAACATGATCATGAAGCTCGCGCCAATCGGTGCCCTGGGTGCCATGGCGTTCACCATCGGCGCCTACGGTGTGGGTTCCTTGGTGCAGTTGGGTCAGCTGATGATCTGCTTCTACATCACCTGCATCCTGTTCGTGCTGGTGGTGCTGGGTGGTATCTGCCGCGCCCACGGTTTCAGTGTGATCAAATTGATCCGCTACATCCGTGAAGAGCTGCTGATCGTTCTGGGTACTTCGTCTTCCGAATCCGCACTGCCACGCATGCTGATCAAGATGGAGCGTCTGGGTGCGAAGAAATCCGTAGTAGGCCTGGTGATTCCAACCGGCTACTCCTTCAACCTCGACGGTACTTCGATCTACCTGACCATGGCTGCCGTGTTCATCGCCCAGGCGACTGACACCCACATGGACATCACCCACCAGATCACCCTGCTGCTGGTGCTGCTGCTGTCCTCCAAAGGCGCTGCAGGTGTGACCGGTTCGGGCTTCATCGTACTGGCTGCCACCCTGTCGGCCGTAGGCCACCTGCCGGTTGCCGGCCTCGCGCTGATCCTGGGTATCGACCGCTTCATGTCCGAAGCCCGCGCGCTGACCAACCTGGTGGGTAACGCGGTTGCCACCATCGTTGTGGCCAAGTGGGTCAAGGAACTGGACACCGACAAGCTGCAAAGCGAGCTGGCGTCCGGCGGTACCGGTATCTCGGAAACCCGCGAGCTGGATGACCTGGGCGTGGCCGAAGGCCCTGCACCTGTCGTCAAGTAAGCCGCTGCTGGCGTGACCTGACGCCACAGCAACCGACAAACGCCCCGACTGGTTCGGGGCGTTTGCGTTTCTGGCGCATTACTTTGGCTGCTTTTGTTTTACAGTAAGTGAAACGGTTGTGACGCTTGCAGGAGGTTTTGTGGACAGTGTTGATTTGAATGTCCTGCGCAGCGTGCTCGAATGGCGCCGCGCCGGGCAGCGAGTAGTGTTGTACAGCGTGGTCCAGACCTGGGGCAGCGCACCACGCCCGCCAGGGGCGATGCTGGCGTTGCGTGGCGATGGTGTGGTGATCGGCTCGGTGTCGGGTGGTTGCATCGAGGATGACTTGATTGCGCGCCTGCAGGATGGTCGCTTGCCTGAAGACGGGCCGCCGGTGCAATTGGTGACCTACGGTGTGACCCGCGATGAAGCTGCGCGTTTTGGTCTGCCATGCGGTGGCACCCTGCGCCTGACCGAGGAACGCGTGGACGAGTGGGAGTGGGTGTGTGAGCTGCTGGCGCGGTGTGAAGATCACCAGATCGTCGCACGCGAGCTTGACCTGGCCACCGGCAAGGTCACCTTGGGCGGCGCGAGCAAGACGGATGTCGTCACTTTCGATGGCGAACGCTTGCGCGCGATCTATGGCCCGCGCTGGCGCCTGCTGTTGATTGGCGCCGGCCAGTTGTCGCGTTATGTGGCGGAAATGGCGCGCTTGCTGGATTTCGAAGTGCTGATCTGCGACCCGCGCGACGAATTCGTCTACGGCTGGGAAGAGCAGCATGGCCGCTTTGTACCCGGCATGCCCGATGAAGCGGTGCTGAACATCCAGACCGATGAGCGCACGGCCATCGTCTGCCTCACCCATGACCCGCGCCTGGATGATATGGCGTTGCTGACAGCGCTGAATTCATCGGCGTTCTATATCGGCGCACTGGGTTCGCGGGTCAATAGCCAGAAACGCCGGGAAAACCTCGCTGCGCTGGGGCTGTCCTCCGAGGCGATCGCACGCCTGCATGGGCCGATTGGCTTGCATATCGGCAGCCACACTCCGTCGGAGATCGCGTTGTCGCTGATGGCGGAAATTGTCGCGATCAAAAACGGTGTGGCGCCGATGCAGAAGAAACCATTGCCGGTGGTGGCTGAGTGACTGTCACAGCAATTGTGCTCGCGGCGGGGCAGGGCAGTCGCTTTCGTGCCGTGGCGGGGGTAGACCAGGATAAGTTGTTGGCTGATTGTGTGGGGCTGGATGGCGTAACACGGCCGGTGATCGAGCAGGTGCTGATGAGTCTGCCGGCAGCTGTGGTTGAGCGCTGGGTGGTGACTTCACCGGACCGGCTTGAAGTGATTCGCTTGGCAGAGGCCTACGGTTGCAAGGTCTTGCTGCTGCGCTCAGCAGGCATGGGTGACAGTATTGCGGCGGCGGTTGCAGCCAGTGCGGCGGCGGACGGCTGGCTGGTGGTGCTGGGAGATATGCCGTTTATCTGGTCGTCCAGCGTTGAACGGGTGATTGATGGGCTGGAGGAGGGTGACATCAGTGTGCCGGTGCAGGATGGGCAGTATGGGCACCCTGTGGCGTTTAGCCGGGCATCTGGGCCAGGGCTGATGGCGTTGAAAGGTGATCGTGGTGCCAGGCCGTTGTTTGCGCAGGCGAAGGTATGTGAAGTGTCTGTTGATGATCCGGGCGTGCTCTGGGATGTCGACCTGCCACAGTCTTTACATTACTCCCCACCCTAATTGTAGGCGCCGGCAAGCCGGCTCCTACGGTTGAATGTGTATCCGTAGTCAATAAAAAGCCCCGCCTGATCACTCAGGCGGGGCTTTTTAGTCGCTGCGCGAATCAGGCGAGAGGTTTGCTCTCGTGCTCTGCTTCCTGTGCTGCGGCAGCCGCTGCGGCGGCTTCGGCTTCCTTGCGACGACGACGCACTTCACGTGGGTCGTTCGGGGCACGGCCGTTTTCGGTCAGCGCGCTGACCGGTGCTGCTTCAACCACGGGGGCGGCAACTTCGGCAACCACCGGCGCTTCAACCACTGGCGCAGGTTCAACGACCGGAGCAGGCTCAACCACTGGGGCTGGCTCGGCAACCACGACTTCGGCAACCGGTGCTGGCGCTTCTTCTACCACAGTGGCAGGTTGTGGCGCTTCAACCGGCGCGGCAGGCTCGGCAGTCCATTGGAAGGCGGTCTGTTCTTCACGAACTTCGCGGACTTCACGTACTTCTGGCGCTGCTTCGACAACCGGTGCTTCAACCACCGCTTCAACCACTGGCTGAGGCTCAACCACTGGGGCGGGCTCAACCGCTGCCACTTCAACTTCTGGCTGGGCTTCTTGAACCGGGGCAACTTCCACTTCCGGAACAACCGGCGCTTCGATTGGGGTGGTGGCTTCGACAACCGGAGCCTCTACGACTGGCGCTTCAACTGCAGGCGCTTCAACAACCGGCGCTTCAACCACTGGGGTCTCGGCAGCAGGTGCTTCAACCGCTACGGTTTCTTCAACAGCAGCAGTGGCACGTTCAGCCTGTTCGTGAGCCTGGGCTTCAGCCGGTGCGCTGATGACCGAGCTGGCAACCGCAGCGGTAACGGCCAGGCCGGCAGCCAGTTCGGCGCCAGTCGGTTCGCTGGTAGCGGCTTCTGCGTTCTCGCCGGTCTCTTCCGAGCCTTCGATCACGTTGCCGTTGGCATCACGTTGACGCTCACGACGGTTGCTGCGACGACGCTGGCCACGGGAGCGGCGGCGTGGACGATCGCCTTCGGCGCCTTCCTGACCGTCTTCCTGCAGTTGCTCTTCGCCGGTCAGCACTTCTTCTTCGCTGGCGGCAGCGGCTTGTTCGGCACGCGGTTGACGCTCTTCACGCGGGGCGCGAGGTTGGCGTTCTTCACGTGGCGCACGCTCTTCACGCGGCTGGCGAGCTGGACGCTCTTCGGTAGCAGCAGCGGCGGCACCGGCTACAGCAGGGGCTGCGTCCAGCGGCTCACGCAGTTCGCGCACACGTTCTTCACGCTCGCCACGTGGCTTGCGGTCTTCACGCGGGGCACGTGGAGTGCGCGGTGCACGCTCTTCGCGTGGTGCGCGTTCTACGGTCGGGGTTTCTTCACGGGCTTCGCGAGGGGCACGTTCTTCGCGTGGAGCGCGTTCTTCACGCGGTGCACGTTCTTCGCGCGGCTTGCGCTCTTCGTCACGACGACCATTGCGGTTACGGCTCTGCTGGCGACCGTTGCGACGTTCTTCGTTGCGCGCAGGGCGCTCGGCGGCAGGTTTCTCAACCACAACCGGAGCAGCTGGCTCTTCCTTGGTGGCGAACAGGCTGACCAGCGACTTCACCAGGCCTTTGAACAGGCTTGGCTCAGGCAGGGCGGCCGGTGCGGCAACTGGCGCGGCGACTTCGGTCGGAACCGGTGCGTTGGCGCGGGCCGGCGCGGTCTTGACTGCGGCTTCCTGGCGAACCAGGGTGCGGGTCGCGGCAGCAGGCTGGACCTCTTCCACTTCGGCAGCGGCAGCGGCGATTTCGTAGCTGGACTGGCCGCTGTGGGCTTCCGGGCTGTCGTCACGCAGGCGCTGCACTTCGAAGTGCGGGGTTTCGAGGTGATCGTTCGGCAGGATGACGATACGGGCACGGGTGCGCAGTTCGATCTTGGTGATCGAGTTGCGTTTTTCGTTGAGCAGGAACGCTGCAACCGGGATCGGCACTTGCGCGCGGACTTCGGCGGTGCGGTCTTTCAGGGCTTCTTCTTCGATCAAGCGCAGGATCGCCAGCGACAGCGATTCAACGTCACGGATGATGCCGGTGCCGTTGCAACGCGGGCAGACGATGCCGCTGCTTTCGCCCAGGGACGGACGCAGGCGCTGACGGGACATTTCCAGCAGGCCGAAGCGCGAAATGCGGCCGACCTGTACGCGGGCACGGTCAGCTTCCAGGCATTCGCGGACTTTTTCTTCCACGGCGCGCTGGTTCTTGGCCGGGGTCATGTCGATGAAGTCGATCACGATCAGGCCGCCGATGTCACGCAGGCGCAGCTGGCGGGCGATTTCTTCAGCCGCTTCCAGGTTGGTTTGCAGGGCGGTTTCTTCGATGTCGCTGCCTTTGGTCGCACGCGCCGAGTTGATGTCGATGGACACCAGGGCTTCGGTCGGGTCGATCACGATGGAGCCACCGGAAGGCAGTTCGACCACGCGCTGGAAGGCGGTCTCGATCTGGCTTTCGATCTGGAAACGGTTGAACAGCGGAACGCTGTCTTCGTACAGCTTGATCTTGCTGGCGTACTGCGGCATCACCTGGCGGATGAAGGTCAGGGCTTCGTCCTGGGCTTCAACGCTGTCGATCAGCACTTCGCCGATGTCCTGGCGCAGGTAATCGCGGATGGCGCGGATGATCACGTTGCTTTCCTGATAGATCAGGAACGGCGCGGAACGATCCAGGGACGCTTCTTTGATAGCGGTCCACAGTTGCAGCAGGTAGTCGAGGTCCCACTGCATTTCTTCGCTGCTGCGGCCCAGGCCTGCAGTGCGAACGATCAGGCCCATGTCGGCCGGTGCGATCAGGCCGTTCAGCGCTTCACGCAGTTCGTTGCGCTCTTCGCCTTCGATGCGACGGGAAATGCCGCCGGCACGTGGGTTGTTTGGCATCAGGACCAGGTAGCGGCCGGCCAGGCTGATGAAGGTGGTCAGGGCTGCGCCCTTGTTGCCACGTTCTTCTTTTTCTACCTGGACGATGACTTCCTGGCCTTCGCTCAGGACGTCCTTGATGTTCACGCGGCCTTCAGGAGCTTTCTTGAAGTATTCGCGGGAGATTTCTTTGAGTGGCAGGAAGCCGTGGCGCTCGGAGCCGAAATCGACAAAGGCAGCCTCAAGGCTTGGTTCGATGCGAGTAATACGGCCTTTATAGATGTTGGCCTTCTTTTGCTCGCGTGCACCGGATTCGATGTCCAGGTCGTAGAGGCGTTGGCCATCTACCAGTGCAACACGCAACTCTTCGGGTTGAGTTGCGTTAATCAGCATTCTTTTCATGTTGTACCGTCGGTTTCCGGGCTGCCGGAAACGGCGT
>Ga0209173_100347_pt1 | contig 29027 bp, 29 predicted proteins | sample SynthPrep_16_END_FD_187206 | JGI IMG/M metagenome (GOLD analysis project Ga0209173, IMG submission 187206) | Synthetic microbial communities from Ohio, USA - SynthPrep_16_END_DS12_MetaG (SPAdes) (version 2) | ecosystem: Engineered > Bioreactor > Aerobic > Activated sludge | place: USA: Ohio... | reverse complement strand
GTGCCCGGTCGCGCCGACGACAACAAGGACTGCCTGATCACCCGCCTGCAGGAAAACGGCTACCCCGAAGCCCGCATCGTCCATCGCCTGGACTGGGAAACGTCCGGGATCATCCTGCTGGCCCGAGACGCGGATACCCACCGTGAACTGTCCCGCCAGTTTCATGACCGGGAAACCGAAAAGGCCTACACCGCACTGTGCTGGGGCCAACCGGAACTGGACAGCGGCAGCATCGACTTGCCCTTGCGCTACGACCCACCGACCAAGCCACGGCACGTGGTGGACCACGAGTTCGGCAAGAACGCGCTGACCTTCTGGAAAGTCCTGGAGCGTTGCGGCGACTGGTGCCGGGTTGAGCTGACACCGATCACCGGCCGCTCCCATCAACTGCGCGTGCATATGCTGTCCATCGGGCATCCGTTGCTGGGCGATGGCTTGTACGCCCACGAACAGGCCTTGGCTGCCTGGCCACGTCTGTGCCTGCACGCCAGCATGCTGAGCTTCACCCATCCCCAGAGCGGCGAGCGTCTGCGCTTCGAGTGCCCCGCGCCGTTTTAACCTGTAAACGCAATTAAAATGTGGGAGCGGGCTTGCTCGCGAATGCGGTGGATCAGTTAGCTCATTCGGCGACTGACACACCGCATTCGCGAGCAAGCCCGCTCCCACATTTGTTCTGTGCACTTATCCCGTCGGACGGTAAACTCGCGCCATTGCTGTCTGGAGCTACTTATGCGCGAAGAGTTGAACCAAGGCCTGATCGACTTCCTCAAGGCCTCCCCTACCCCGTTCCATGCCACCGCCGCCCTTGCACAGCGCCTGGAAGCGGCCGGTTTCCAGCGTCTTGACGAGCGCGAGACCTGGACCACCGAGGCTAACGGGCGCTATTACGTGACCCGCAACGACTCCTCGATCATCGCCTTCAAGCTCGGCCGCCACTCGCCCCTGCAAGGCGGCATCCGCCTGGTCGGCGCCCACACCGACAGCCCGTGCCTGCGGGTCAAGCCACAGCCTGAACTGCAACGCCAGGGCTTCTGGCAACTGGGTGTGGAAGTGTACGGCGGCGCGCTGCTGGCGCCGTGGTTCGACCGCGATCTGTCCCTGGCCGGCCGCGTCACTTTCCGCCGCGACGGCAAGGTCGAAAGCCAGCTGATCGACTTCAAGCTGCCCATCGCGATCATCCCCAACCTGGCCATTCACCTGAACCGTGAAGCCAACCAGGGTTGGGCGATCAATGCCCAGACCGAACTGCCGCCGATCCTTGCGCAGTTCGCCGGTGACGAGCGCGTGGACTTCCGCGCAGTGCTGACCGAGCAACTGGCTCGTGAACACGGGTTGAACGCCGATGTGGTGCTCGACTATGAGCTGAGCTTCTATGACACCCAGAGCGCGGCCGTGATCGGCCTCAATGGCGACTTTATCGCCGGTGCCCGCCTCGACAACCTGCTGTCGTGCTACGCCGGCCTGCAAGCCCTGCTCACCGCCGAAACCGATGAAACCTGCGTGCTGGTCTGCAACGACCACGAAGAAGTCGGCTCGTGCTCCGCCTGCGGTGCCGACGGCCCGATGCTGGAGCAGACCCTGCGTCGCCTGCTGCCCGAGGGTGATGAATTCGTACGCACCATCCAGAAGTCGCTGCTGGTGTCTGCCGACAACGCCCACGGCGTGCACCCCAACTACGCCGAGAAGCACGACGCCAACCACGGCCCGAAACTCAATGCCGGCCCGGTGATCAAGGTCAACAGCAACCAGCGCTACGCCACCAACAGCGAAACCGCCGGGTTCTTCCGCCACCTGTGCATGGCCGAAGAAGTGCCGGTGCAAAGCTTTGTGGTTCGCAGCGACATGGGTTGCGGCTCGACCATCGGCCCGATCACCGCCAGCCACCTGGGCGTGCGCACCGTGGATATCGGCTTGCCGACGTTTGCCATGCACTCGATTCGCGAGCTGTGCGGCAGCCACGACCTGGCGCACCTGGTGAAGGTGTTGAGTGCGTTTTACGCGAGTCGCGACTTGCCGTAATTGCAGGATGAACACAAATCAAATGTGGGAGCGGGCTTGCTCGCGAATGCAGAGGGTCAGTCAATACATCTGGTGACTGATCCACCGCTTTCGCGAGCAAGCCCGCTCCCACATTTTGATCTTCATTGTTTGATAGATCGGGCTCAGTTCAACACTTCACTCAGCGGAATGAAGTTGACCCGGTCACCGATCTCCAGCGTCGTCCCCTCCAGCACTTCTACCAAACCTTCGGCCCACGCCGCGCTACGCAGCACACCCGAGCTCTGGTTGCGGTAGATGATCGCCTTGCCCTGCTCCAGCCGCCCGCGCAAATACTCGCGGCGATTCCCCGGCTTGGGCCAGACAAATCCCACGGGCACTTCAATGCGCAGCGGCTGCACGTCTTCCACGCCCTGGCGGCGCAACAGGTAAGGCCGCGCCAGCAAGGCAAAGGTCACCAGCGTCGACGCCGGATTGCCCGGCAAACCGATCACCGGTACACCACGGAAATGCCCGAACGTCAGCGGCTTGCCCGGTTTGATCGCCAGCTTCCACAGCGCCAGCTCCCCTTCTTCCCGCAGCGCAATCCCGAGAAAATCCGCCTCCCCCACCGACACACCGCCGGTGGACAGAATCAGGTCTACCGAGCCCAATGCGCCCAGGCGTTCGCGGGTTTGTTCCAGGTCATCCGGCAGGATCCCGGCGTCCACCACTTCGCAGCCCAGGCGCTCCAGCCAGCTGCACAGCACCCGGCGATTACTGTTGTAGATCTGCCCGGGGCCCAGCGGCAGGCCCGGCTCGATCAACTCGTCGCCGGTGGACAGCACAGCCACGCGGGCGCGTCGTACCACCTCCAGCCGATCACGACCCAGTGAAGCCGCCAGGCCCAACTCGATCGGGCCCAGGCGTGTACCTGCTGGCAACACCCACTCGCCCACCGTGGTTTCCTGGCCTTGGGGACGGATGTTTTGATCCACCTGCAACGCTTCGGTGAAGCTCACCCGCTGATCGGCATGGACCACGGCGTTTTCCTGCATCTCGACGCAGTCCGCGCCCTCCGGTACCGGGGCTCCGGTGAAGATCCGCGCGCAGGTACCGGCAGCCAAGGGCTCGGGTGCCGTGCCCGCAAAAATGCGCTGGCTGACTACCAGTGGCTCACCGGTCCAGTCCGCCAGGCGCAGGGCGTATCCGTCCATGGCGCTGTTGGGCCAGGGCGGCAAGTCCAGCGTGGAGATCAACGCCTGGGCCAGCACCCGACCATCACACTCGGCCAGCGCCAACGTTTCCGGCTCGCGAATCGGCGCTGCCTCGGCCATCGCCAGCAATTGTTCGAGGGCGTCTTCCACCGGCATCAACGCGCCGGTCTTGCCCGGCTTACCCACGGGATTCACAGGGCTCGGCCTGTTTCAAATGCGGGACGAAGTTGCACGGGCGGTGACGGTTATCCAGTTGCTCGGCGAGAATCCCGTCCCAACCGGTGCGCACCGCGTTGGTGGAGCCCGGCAGGCAGCACACCAGTGTGCCGTTGGCCAGGCCGGCCAGGGCACGGGATTGCACGGTGGAGGTGCCGATATCGGCCACGGAGATTTGCCGGAACAGTTCGCCGAAACCATCCACCTGTTTATCCAGCAGGCAGCTCACCGCTTCCGGGGTGCTGTCGCGGCCGGTGAAGCCGGTGCCGCCGGTGATCAACACCACCTGCACCACGTCTTCGGCAATCCAGTGCGCCACTTGCGCACGGATTTTGTACAGATCATCTTTAAGCAAAACTCGCTCGGCCAGCAGGTGACCGGCGGCGGTCAGGCGGTCGACAAAGACCTGGCCCGAGGTGTCGGTTTCCAGGGTGCGGGTGTCGCTGACCGTCAATACAGCGATATTCAGGGGTACAAAGGGCGCATCAGCCTTGGCTTTCATGGCTCGGTCCGGTTGTCGAAGGAACAGCCCGATGTTATATCACAGCCCCCCATTTCACTGCCCGCAGGAGCCGTCATGCCAAGCCATTCTTCCCCACTGCCCTGCTCGATCCTTTTGCTGGCCGGCGGTCGTGGCCAGCGCATGGGCGGCCTCGACAAGGGCCTGCTGGACTGGCACGGGCAGCCGCTGATCGCGCACCTGCATCGCCTGGTGCGGCCGTTGACCGACGACCTGATCATCTCCTGCAATCGCAACCAGGCGCAGTACGCGGCCTATGCCGACCGATTGGTCGGCGATGACAGCCCCGACTTTCCAGGGCCACTGGCCGGCATTCGCGCAGGACTGGCGGTGGCGCAGCATGGGCATCTGCTGGTATTGCCGTGCGATGTGCCGCAGATCGATGCACGATTGCTCGCCGACCTGCGCAGCACGGCGCAGCAAAACCCGTTGCTGCCGGTGATGGTGCGCCACGGCGATTTCTGGGAACCGCTGCTCTGCGTGATCCCCACTTCGCTGCGCGAGCCCTTCGAACGGGCCTGGGCAGCCGGCGAGCGCAGCCCGCGCCAGATCATGCAGGCGCTGGGGGCCAAGGCCCTGGATTGCCCCGCCGACGATCCGCGCCTGGCCAACCTCAATACACCGGAGTTGTTGCACCGCCCGCCCAGCGTGTCAGAATGAGCGTCGAACAAGGAACTTTGCCGACGTTACACACGTCACAAGGTCAGTACTCAACAAAGCATTCTCTCGGAGACAAACTCATGACTCAACGGACCATCGCCGCTCTCATGCTTGCACTGGGCCTCGCTACCCTTGCCGGTTGCGCCTCGCCGACAGTGATCACCCTGAATGACGGTCGCGAAATCCAGGCCGTCGACACTCCTAAATTCGACAAGTCCACCGGCTTCTACGAATTCGAACAGCTGGATGGCAAGCGCACCCAGATCAACAAGGATCAGGTTCGCACCGTTAAAGACCTGTAAGTCTTAACGCCAGATACAAAAAAGCCCGCGTAATGCGGGCTTTTTCGTTGCTGGGGTTTACCAGTCCAGGCTGATCTCGCTGCGAAAGTCGCGCTCAAGGCCGGTGACCGGGTCGATGAAACGCACCCCCTGGGCCAGCAGCTTGAGCGGGTTGGCGTAGTCGTCCTCGGCATCCTTGATGACGTCGGGGTAGAACGGATCGTTGCAGATACTCGCGCCCAGGGCCGTCATGTGCACCCGCAACTGATGCTTCTTGCCGGTCACCGGAAACAGGCCATAGCGCCACAGGTCGCCATTCTTATCCCGCACCTCGACCGCCGTCTCGGTGTTGCTCGCCCCCTCGCCTTCCTGCATGCGAAAGAACGGTTCGCCATCCACCAGCCGGCTTTTGTGCACCAGCGGAAAGGTTAGCCCAGGCAATGCCGGGGCAATGGCTTCGTAGAACTTGTCGATCTTGCGCGTGGGAAACAGCTGTTGATACGCCGAGCGCGTCTGGGGATTGGCCGAAAACAACACCAGCCCTGCGGTATGCCGATCAATGCGATGCAGTGGTACCAGCGCCGGGTTGTCGAGGCGACGGATCAGGCGTCGCAACAGGGTTTGCTCGACGTATTCACCGGCAGGCGTGACCGGCAGGAAGTGCGGCTTGTCGGCCACCACCAGATGTTCATCGGCGTAGAGGATGGTCTCCTGCACCGCGATCACTTTCTCGTTCGGCACTTCGCGAAAGTAGTAGATGCACAGGCCTTCGCGGTAGGCGAGGTCCTGGTTGATGGGGGCGCCATTGATGTCCAGCACCCTGCCTCGGGCGATGCGGTCCAGCCATTGCTCACGGCTGATGGCCTGGAAGTGCTCACACAGGCAATCCAGCACGGTGGCCCAGGCGCCTGGCGGCAGGTACAAGGTGCTGGCTTGGTGCTGGGCAGCGGAAAAAACGGACATGGCAGGCTCAAGACGTGGACATACAGGCGCGCATTATCCCGCATGCAGCCGGATCAGGCCCAGCACAGATTCAGGCCTTGGCCAATTCCGCGCGTAACACCGGTGACGCACTGGCCGCCTCGGTGAATTCCTTGAGCCAGCGCAGCACATCCACCGCTTCCCAGCGGCCCGGGTCGTAAAGCGCATACAGCAAGCCCTGGTAACCCACCACATCCAGCTGCTTGTGATAACCCGCGCGCTGGAACAGCGCCTCGATCTCGGCAAAGCAGGTGTTGAAATGCACTTTGTTAAACGGCGTCTTGCCTTCCGTGACCAGGCCATCGAGGCGCAGCTCGTTCACCGCGTCACGCACGACGTCGGCGGACATGCGATTGACGCTGCTTTTCAGTTGTTCAACATTCACCACGGGCGTTCCCTCTCATTCAATCGCTGTACAAACATACAGTAACCGAATAATCGGGAACTCGCCATCGCCGAGTGCTAGCTAAGAAAGTTCACTACCTGCGCTTCGTCGAACGGCCACTCCAGCTCCGCGCCCGTGTCCACCCGGCGCAGCACCGGAATCCGCAGGCCGTAGGCCTCGAACAAGGCTTCGGAATCGGCGATATCCACCAACTCCACCAGCAGGCCGTGTTCGACCAACGGCATGATTTCGGCTTCGGCAAACTCACACAGATGGCAGCCCAGGGTGCCGAACAACTGACATTCAGGAAGCATGGTAAAGGGTCCGAGAAGAATCAGGTGCCTATTCTAACAGCGTCGGGACACTGCAAAAGCCTGACCCAGATCAGCATGGCGTATAACTGATTCAGCGACTCTCGCGACTTTTTTCCCGTAATACCTGCAATGGAGCTGCATGTGTTTGCCAACCTGCTGATTATCCTGGCCTCCTCCCTGGTGGTGATTGCGCTGTTTCGTCGCCTGCAACTGCCGCCGGTGCTGGGCTATCTGTGTGTTGGCCTGGCCGTGGGCCCCACCGCCCTCGACTGGGTCAATGACAGCGAAGAGTTGCCAGACCTTGCCGAACTGGGTGTGGTGTTCCTGCTGTTTTCCCTGGGCCTGGAGTTTTCTCTCAACAAAATGCTCAGCCTGCGCCGGGCGGTGTTTGGCTTGGGCAGCCTGCAGGTACTGTGCTGCGGGTTGCTGCTGGGCGGTTTGCTGGCACTGTTCGGCCTGTCGCCGACCACCGCGCTGTTGCTCGGTGCTGGACTGGCACTGTCGTCCACCGCCATCGTCAGCAAGGAGCTGACCAGCCTCGGCGAAATCTTCAGCAGCCATGGCCAGAATGCGATTGGGGTATTGCTGTTCCAGGATGTAGTGGCCGTATTGCTGCTGACCCTCGTGCCAGTGTTCGCCGGTAACAGCGAGCAAGCCTGGTACTGGGCATTGCCACTGACCCTGGGCAAAACCGTGGTGCTGTTCCTCGGCCTGCTGCTGGCCAGCCGCTGGTTGCTGCCGCGTTTGTTCCGTGAGGTGGCGGCGTCCCATTCGGCCGAATTGTTCGTGCTGCTGGCACTGGTGATCGTACTGCTCACCGCCTGGCTGACCCACTTGCTGGGCCTGTCCCCGGCACTCGGTGCGTTTCTCGCCGGCATGCTGCTGGGGGAAAGCCATTACCGCCATCAGATCGAAGCCGATATCCGGCCGTTTCGCGACATCCTGCTAGGACTGTTTTTTGTCAGCATCGGCATGCTGATCGACCTGCAACTGTTCGTCAGTCATAGCCTGTTGATTCTCGGCCTGACCCTCACGCTGATGTTGATCAAAGGCTGTGTGGTCGCGCTATTGGTGCAACTGCGCGGCAGCGACGGTGAAACCGCCTGGCGCAGCGGCCTGGCGCTGGCCCAGGGCGGCGAGTTCTGTTTCGCCTTGATGGCGCAAATGCAGCAAAGCCGCCTGATGCCCGCCGACATCAGCGGCCTGCTGCTGGCTGCCACCTTCTGCTCGATGCTATTGACTCCGCTGTTGCTCAGGGCTGCACCCGCGATTGCCCTGCGCCTGCACCGCAAGCCCAACCAGCAAGTACAGCTTGAAGAGATTACGGCCCTGAATGCCGAGCTGCGCGACCACGCGGTGATCTGCGGCTACGGCCGGGTTGGCCAGTCCATCGGGCGCTTCCTGCACCGTGAACAACAGGCGTTCATTGCCCTTGATGACGACCCGGAGCGAGTCCAGGAAGCGTCTACCGAAGACAGCGCCGTGCATTACGGCGACTGCCGCCGTGGCGCCCTGCTCAGCGCGGTCGGCCTGGAACGTGCGCGCCTGGTGGTGATCGCGGTGGACAACAGCGACGTCGCCCTGACCGTGCTCAACGAAGCGCGGCGGATCAACCTGACCGTGCCGATCCTGGTACGCACCCGCGACGACAGTCAGCTGGCCGAACTGAAAGCCGCCGGCGCCACTGAAGTGGTGCCCGAGTTGCTGGAGTCGAGCCTGATGCTCGCCTCACATGCGTTGATCCTGCTGGGGTTGTCGCAGCAGCAGGTGCAAGGCCGTGTCGATGAAGTGCGCCAGAGCCGGTACCGGCTGTTACATGGCTGCAACCAGAACGAAGGGGACGCGCCCCTCAATCCTGACTGACCGCGCCAATCTTGTGGATCGACAAATCCGCGCCGTAATACTCCTCTTCCTGACTCAAGCGCAGGCCATGCACGCGTTTGATCACGCCATACACCAGGAAGCCACCGGCCAGCGCCACCACCACACCCAGCGCGGTGCCGATCAACTGGCTGATCAGACTGACGCCGCCCAAACCGCCCAGGGCGGTCTGGCCGAAGATCCCGCAGGCAATCCCGCCCCACACGCCGCACAGCCCGTGCAACGGCCATACACCCAGCACATCGTCGATTTTCCAGCGATCCTGGGCGGCAATGAAGAACCAGACGAACAAGCCGCCCGCCACCACGCCGGTCACCAACGCGCCCACCGGGTGCATCAGGTCGGAACCGGCACAGATCGCCACCAATCCGGCCAATGGACCGTTGTGCAAGAAGCCTGGGTCGTTACGGCCGATCACCAATGCCGCTACCGTGCCACCGACCATCGCCATCAACGAATTGACCGCCACCAGCCCGCTGACCCCGGACAGGGTTTGCGCACTCATGACGTTGAAGCCGAACCAGCCGACGATCAAGATCCACGAGCCCAACGCGAGGAATGGAATGCTCGACGGCGCGAACGCCACCAGGCGCCCTTCCCGATAACGCCCCTGCCTTGGCCCCAGCAACAGCACCGCCGCCAGCGCCAGCCAGCCGCCCATGGCGTGCACCACGACGCTGCCGGCAAAGTCATGGAAGCTGGCGCCGAAGGTGGCCAGCAACCAGGCTTGCAGGCCGTAGTTGCCGTTCCACACCATGCCTTCGAAAAACGGGTAGATGAAGGCTACGATCAACGCAGTGGCACACAGTTGCGGAACAAAACGTGCACGCTCGGCGATTCCCCCGGAAATGATCGCCGGGATCGCCGCCGCGAAGGTCAGCAGGAAGAAAAACTTCACCAGGCCGTAGCCGTGGTCGGCGCTGATCACCGCCGCCGGCTGCATGAAGGTCACGCCGTAGGAGATCCAATAGCCTATAAAGAAATAGGCCAGTGTGGAAATCGCGAAGTCGCTGAGGATCTTCGACAGGGCATTGACCTGGTTCTTCTGGCGCACCGTGCCGACTTCCAGGAAGGCAAAGCCGGCGTGCATGGCCAGGACCATGACCGCACCAATCAGAATGAACAGCGTGTTGGAACTGTGGACGAGGGTGTCCACCGCGCTTTGCAAATTTTCCATGGAGGATGGCAGGCCTGCACATGCAGGAAAAAGCACCAAAGCAGTTCATGACCTTCATGATGCGCACTAAATTGGCACCAGCGGTCCGACCCTCGTTTGAGGCCGTGAACCGCTTTGGCGCAGCGATCATTGAAAAAGGCAGAATCCGACAGGGTTTTTCCGCGAGTTTTAGTTATTTAGGGTAAGGTTTTTCAGGGTTTGAGCCCCAACCGCCCGGATTCAGCGCAAGGCCCCGGGCCCGCGCACCAAGGCAAAGCAAAAGCTGTACCAGACAATTGCAGTGAACCTTCACCGACACCGGTGACTCGAAACCAGAAGTAAACAGACCAGCCACTCACGGAGATAACCATGGCCAGAAAAACGGCAAAGACTGCTCAAGAAATACTGATGGCGGATTTTCAAACCCTGGTCAGCGATACCGAGAAGCTGCTGGACGACACGGCGATCCTCGCCGGTGACCAGGCTGACGAGCTGCGCAGCAAGATTCACGAAAGCCTGCTCAAGGCCCGTGAAACCCTGCAACTGACCGAAGCCTCCCTGCGCGAACGCGGCCAGGCGGCGGTCACGGCCACTGAAGACTATGTGCAGGCCAACCCCTGGCAGTCCGTCGGCATTGCGGCCGGCGTGGGCTTTTTGATCGGCCTGCTGGCTACAAGGCGCTAATCATGTCTATCGGCGAATCCGGCTCGTCCACGGGCCCAAGTTCTACTTCCCGGCGCCTGGGCGCGGCTGTCCTGGGTTTGCTGCACAGCCATGTCGAGCTGTTCGGCATCGAGTTGCAGGAGCAGAAAGCCCGCACCGTCAGCCTGTTGCTGTTCGCCGGCCTGGCGCTGGTGTTTGCCTTGCTGTTGCTGGTGGGTTTGTCGGCGCTGGTGATGATCCTGGTGTGGGATACCTACCGCCTGACCGGGATTATCAGCCTGTGTGTGTTCTACATACTGGCCGCAGCATTCTGCGGGTTGCGCCTGAAGGCGGCGGTGTTCGATGAGTCCACGCCGTTCCACGCCACCCTCGAAGAGCTGGCCAACGACCGGGAGCGCCTGCTGCCATGAGCATGACTGAATTGCCGCAAAACACTTCCCGGCGGGAGATGCGCAAGGCGTTGATCCGCCTGCGCATGGAAATGCACCGCCAGGAAATCCGTCACGAGTCCCAGCAACTGATGCTGCCGCTGCAAAAGGTCCGCAACATGGGCCAGAGCTGGCAGGACGGTTTTGGCATCAAGCACGCGCCGCTGTGGGGCGTGGGCGTGGTGACGCTGCTGGGGTTTCTCACCGGCAAAGGCGCCAAGGGTGGCGGAATCGGCACCATGACCCGCCTGGTGCGGCTGGGTGCCGGCCTGATCCCGCTGATCAAACTGGCCATGCAAGGTGCTTCGCGCAAAAGTTGAGCGTGCTGGCTGCATTCTTGCAAACAGATCAGGCCCGGCCCTCTCCATTGAGGGCCGGGCCTTTTTTATTTCCGGTCTTTTAAGGAGGCCCCGTGATCGACGGGCAACCGCTCGCCTGCTTCCAGCCATTCATCGACACCGCCACCGGCCGCATCGCCGGCGTAGAAGCCCTGGGCCGCCTACGCCAGGCGAATGGCCAACTGCGCTCGGTGGGTCCGCTGTTCGCCGACCCGCGCACGCCCTCGGTGGCCTTGCGCCGCCTGGACCGGCAGATCCGTGACAATGCCCTGAGCCGCCTGCATGAAGCCCCGCAGGAGTGGTTCCTCAGCCTGAATATCTCGCCACGCTGGATCACCCGCCTGCGCCCGGGCCAGGCACTGCCGAGCCTGAAGCAATTGCATCTGCATAACGTCGACCCGCGCCGCATCGTGTTCGAGATCACTGAACTGGGCGGCGATATCCTGCGCCTGGCCGAAGTCGTCGAGCGCTACCGCGAGGCCGGCGCGCGGATTGCCATTGATGACTTCGGCGCCGGCTATTCGCAGCTGGACCGGGTGCTGGCCTTGCAGCCGGACATTCTCAAGCTGGACATGCGCCTGTTCCAGGCCGCGGCCCGCGGTGGCCCGAGCGGTGAGGTGGTACGGGCACTGGCGCAAATGGCGGAAAAAACCGGCTGCTGGATCATCGCCGAAGGGGTGGAAACCGAGGCGCAACTGAATTTCGCCCTGGAATGCGGTTCGCGTTATGTCCAGGGCTACCTGTTCGCCCAGGCCCAACTGGACTGGTTCGACACCGACGCATTCGTGCCGCGCTTCGCCCAGTTGCGCACCGGCTATGTCCAACAAAAGCTCGCCGAACGTGGCCGGATCATGCAACTGCGCCAGCAACTGGCGGAGCTGATGCAGATCCTGCAAACCTGGGCCCACACCCGTGCACCGCTGAGCCACCTGCCGCAATTGCCGGGGTTTCCCTGGCTGCTGCGTTTTTACCAGTGCGACCGGCATGGCACGCAACTGACACCCAACTTCGAATGGCACCAGGGCGCCTGGCAAGCCGACAGCCGCTACCTGGGCCACAACTGGTCATGGCGTCCGTATTTTTATCATTTGCTGGCCGAAGGTTGGGAGGAGCGGCGGCTGACCCTGTCCTCAACCTATCGCGATGCCACGACCAACCAGTACTGCCTGACTGCCGGACAATTCTTTGATAATGGTCAGCGCTTGCTGTTAATCGATATCGACGCCGCCGGCCTGTAGTTTTTCGCTTGCGAAGGCCTGGCTGAACCGGGAAGCTGGGAGCCGTCATTCACCGCACGGAGAGTACCCGCCTTGGATTGGCCCACCCTGCTTACCCGCGAACGCCTTGGAAAACCCCTGCACAGCCCGGAAGAACTGGGGCGCAGTCCGTTTCACAAAGACCATGACCGCATCATCTTTTCCGGTGCGTTTCGCCGCCTGGGCCGCAAGACGCAAGTGCACCCGGTGACCAGCAACGATCACATCCACACCCGGCTGACCCACTCCCTGGAAGTCAGTTGCGTGGGACGATCCCTGGGCATGCGCGTGGGCGAGACCATCCGCAGCGCCCTGCCCGACTGGTGCGACCCGAGCGACCTGGGCATGGTGGTGCAGTCGGCCTGCCTGGCCCATGACATCGGCAACCCACCCTTCGGCCATTCCGGCGAGGACGCGATCCGGCACTGGTTCCAGCAAGCTTCAGGCCGTGGCTGGCTGGATGACATGAGCAGCGCCGAACGCAATGACTTCCTCAATTTCGAAGGCAATGCCCAGGGCTTCCGGGTACTCACGCAACTGGAATACCACCAGTTTGATGGTGGCACCCGCCTGACCTACGCCACCTTGGGCACCTACCTGAAATACCCCTGGACCGCCCGCCACGCCGACTCCCTGGGCTACAAGAAACACAAGTTCGGCTGCTACCAGAGCGAACTGCCGATCCTGGAGCAGATCGCCCAGAAGCTCGGCTTGCCGCAGTTGGAAGAACAACGCTGGGCCCGGCACCCGCTGGTGTACCTGATGGAGGCGGCTGACGATATCTGCTACGCGTTGATCGACCTCGAAGACGGCCTGGAAATGGAGCTGCTGGAATACGCCGAGGTCGAGTCACTGCTGCTGGACCTGGTGGGCGACGACTTGCCGCAAACCTATCGGCAACTCGGCCCGCTGGATTCCCGGCGACGCAAGCTGGCGATCCTGCGAGGCAAGGCCATCGAACACCTGACCAACGCCGCGGCCCGGGCGTTCGTCGAACAACAGGACGCGCTGCTGGCCGGCACCCTGCCGGGGGACCTGGTGGAACATATGCACGGCCCGGCCAAGCGCTGCGTGCTGGATGCCAAGGACATGGCCCGCAAGAAGATCTTCCAGGACAAGCGCAAGACCCTGCATGAGATCGGCGCCTACACCACCCTGGAAATCCTCTTGAATGCCTTCTGCGGCGCGGCCCTGGAACAACATGGCGGTCGCACACCGTCGTTCAAGAACCGACGCATCCTCGACCTGCTGGGCAATAGCGCCCCGGACCCTTCCTGGTCATTGCACGCGTCCTTCCTGCGCATGATCGACTTTATCGCCGGCATGACTGACAGCTACGCCAGCGAGATGGCCCGCGAGATGACCGGCCGCTCCAGCCCGCAATAAATCGAGCCCTGGCTGATGGCCAGGGCGGCTTTTCAAAGAATCGCCCTACGCACGGAACAGAGCGGCCTGATCGAAGTTCTTCCCCGCCGCGATGAATAATCGCGCGCCCTGACCGCAGTCTTTCGACCTGCTCCTGCGCCCGATAGCTGGCGGGCCCATTAACTTCTTACTACACGCCCTGGTGGAGCGTCTTCAGGGCTATTGTCCATTCCATGGAAAAAACCATGCTCGAACAACTTCGCATCCTGTTGGTGGAGGATCACCCCTTTCAATTGCTGGCTACCCAATGCCTGCTACGAAACTATGGCTACCACGACCTGGCACTGGCCGAGAATGCAGAACAGGCAATGCGGCTGATGACACAAACCGACGTGCCATTCGATATTCTGCTCTGTGATCAATGTTTGCCCGACTTGCCCGGGCTGGAGTTGATTGAAATTGCCAACCGCAGAGGCTTTATAAGGTCCGCGATATTGCTCAGCGGCCTGCCCGTCAATGAACTGGAACACCTGATGGCCCAGGCATCACGACGCAACTTTCCATTACTTGGCTATTTGTCGAAGCCGTTAAGCCACCTTGAGCTGAATGAACTCATACGCCAATCACGCCTTACTCGCTCAACAGAAAAGTAGGAAGTTAAACACCCGGGCAATCCGAAAACGCCTCTTTATAACGCTGCCCTCTCACGACCAGTCACTTTTAAATTCCACCCACGCAAAACTCTTACACCCAAACAACAAACACCTCACAGAGCGTAATCCCTTGCTTTTTTTGATGTAGGATTATTCTTGTTTTACGTTTGTTCCACATCAAGTTCATCCTCCTTCATTGCCATGTGAGCTAATGTGCCGACTTTATTTGCGCCTGTATGGAATTTGATCATGAACTCAGTTTTTATTATTGACGACCACCCCGTCATCCGACTTGCCATTCGGATGTTGTTAGAACACGAAGGCTATAAAGTAGTGGGAGAAGCCGATAACGGTTGTGATGCGATACAAATGGTCAAGGAGTGTCAGCCTGACCTGATTATCCTTGATATCGGCATTCCGAAACTCGATGGCCTGGAAGTGCTGTGCCGGTTCAACGCAATGAGTACGCCGACCAAGACGTTGATACTCACTGCCCAGACCCCCAAGCTCTTTGCTACCCGGTGCATGCGCTCCGGCGCGGATGGTTATGTGTGCAAGGAAGGTGACTTGAGCGAACTGCTCAGTGCCATCAGGGCGGTCTTGTCAGGTTACAACTACTTCCCGAGCCAGGCCCTTAACGGCAGCACTAACGACACGGATAACAATGAAGAGCTTGAACTTTTCAAAGTCGTCAACGATCGTGAACTCATGGTATTACAACTTTTTGCCCAAGGCCGGACAAACAAGGAAATCGCCAAGGGCATGTTTCTCAGCAACAAAACCGTCAGCACTTACAAAAAAAGGCTCATGCAAAAACTGAAAGCCAAATCCTTGGTAGAACTTATCGAGATGGCAAAACGTAACGCGCTAGTGTGAGAAATCGGATGCCCAGGCGATTAAAGGACTATCTAATCATATTGAGTATCGGGGTGTGCCTCAGCACTTCCGTGCCTGCCGAACAAACTGTTCCCGAGCAATATGCCCTGCTGGGGCGTGCCGGTGCCGTTCAACTGGACACCCCCCTGAACAAGACACAGCGCCAGTGGCTGCAGAACAAACGGGAACTGATACTGGGCACCTCTGCACCCGACTATCCGCCCTTCGACATCACCTCCAGCGGGCGTGATTATGAAGGGCTGACTGCCGATTACGCCGGGCTGCTGGCCAGGACACTGGCGATACCAATCACCGTGTTGCGCTACTCCTCCCGTGAAGCCGCGATCCAGGCGCTGGCAAACGGCGAAATCGATTTTCTGGGGTCTGCCAACGGTTTTGAAGCGGCGAATCCCGACATCGTCCTGTCACTGCCCTACGCAGTGGATCAGCCGGTACTGGTGACCCGTGAAGGTGAGCACCGCGACCTTGGCGACGGCCTGGCCGGCCTGCGCCTGAGTCTTGTCTACCATTACCTGCCCATGGACGAAGTGCAGGCGCTGTACCCCAAGGCGACCATCCACGCCTACCCGTCCTATCAAAACGCCTTGAATGCCGTGGCATTCGACCAGGCTGACGTATTCCTGGGCGACACCATTTCCACTCACTACATGATCAACAAGGGCTACCTGAAAAATATCCGCATGGCCAACTTCGGCAAGCACGAGGCCCACGGGTTCAGCTTCGCCTTGCGCAAGGATCAACCCATTCTCCTGAGTATCATCGACTCAGTGCTCGATGGCGTATCAACCTATGAACGTGACAGCATCGCCAAGCGCTGGAGTGCGGGCAGCGACATTCTGCTGACCGACCGCAAGCTGCAACTGAGCCTGCGCGAAGAGCGCTGGCTCAAGGACAACCCCGTGGTGAAGGTGGTGGTCAATGAAACCCTCGCCCCCCTGACGTTCTTCGATACCGACGGCAACTTCCGGGGCATCACCGCCGACGTGCTGGAGCTGATCCGCCTGCGAACCGGCCTGCGCTTCGAGATTCAACACGTGCGTGACGTCGCCAACATGATGGAACTGGTGCAGACCGGCGCAGCCGACATCATCGGCGCAATTACCCCCAGTACCGGGCGCGAGTCCCAGTTGAACTTCAGCCGCCCCTACCTGGAAAACTCCTACGTATTACTGACCCGTAAAGAGCCGGGCGCGCCCACAAGCCTTCAAGAACTGGCCGGCAAGCGCCTGGCGATTACCCAGGGCAATCAGCTGGAAGAATTCCTGCAGCAGGCATTTGCCCAGATAAACCTGGTGGAAACCGGGGATACCTTCAAGGCATCGGAATTGCTGGCACAGGGGCAAGTCGACGGCGCAGTGAACCCTTTGGTGATCGCCAACTACCTGCTTTCTTCTCCGGCATTCCAGGACAAACTGCAGATCAGTTCCAGCATCGGCACGTTGCCTGCGACGTTTGCCCTGGCGACGTCCCGGCACGCCACGGAGCTGAGTTCGATCCTGGACAAGGCACTGCTGAGTATCGCCCCGGATGAGATGGCCGCGATCAACAGCCGCTGGCGCGGCTACAACGCAGCGTCCGATGGCTACTGGCGCAATTACCATCGCCTGATTGCCCAGATCATCATCGGCACCGGGCTGCTGCTGTTGATTTCCCTGGCCTGGAACGGCTACCTGCAGCGCCAGATCAAGCACCGAAAACTGGCCGAGCGCGCCCTTAACGACCAGTTCGAGTTCATGCGGGCGCTGGTCAATGAAACGCCCCATCCGATCTACGTACGCGACCACAACGGCTATCTGCAGACCTGCAACGACAGCTACCTGCAGACGTTCGACATCAAGCGTGAAGACGTCATCGGCAAAAGCATCACGCAGATGAGCATGGCCCTTGAGACGGAGGCGGCGCAGTACCATGCCGACTACCAGCGGGTAGTGGCCGAGGGTAAACCGTTGATCCTTGATCGCACCCTGCACGTGCACGGGAAAAAACTCACGATCTACCACTGGATCCTCCCCTACCGCGACTCCGTGGGCGAGGTCCAGGGCATCATTGGCGGCTGGATCGATATCAGCGAACGGCGCCAGCTGTTCGACGAACTGCGCGCCGCCAAGGAACGCGCCGACGAGGCCAATCGCGCGAAAAGCACGTTCCTGGCCACCATGAGCCACGAAATCCGCACGCCGATGAACGCCGTCATTGGCATGCTGGAATTGACACTCAAGCGCGCGGACCAGGGTCATCTTGATCGCCCTGCGATCGAGGTCGCCTACAACTCGGCCAAGGACCTGCTGGAGTTGATCGGCGACATTCTGGACATTGCACGCATCGAGTCCGGTCGATTGAGCCTGGCCCCGGAGCGGGTCAACCTGCGCGAAATCATCGAATCGGTGGTCCGCGTGTTCGATGGCCTGGCGCGCCAGAAAACCCTGAGCCTGGTGCTGGAGTTCACCCCCGATGTCGAGGATACCGACGTACTGATCGACCCGCTGCGGTTCAAGCAGGTGCTCTCGAACCTGGTGAGCAATGCGATCAAGTTCACTGAACGCGGGCAGGTGAAGATCAAGGTGCAACTGAAGGCGACCGGACAACCTCAACAGATCGAGATGAAACTGGTGGTGGAGGACACCGGCATCGGGATCAATCGCGAAGACCAGCTACGCCTGTTCGAGCCGTTTGCCCAAGCCGACAACTCCGGGCACCTGGCCAGGAGCGGCGCCGGCCTGGGCCTGGTGATCTGTCGCAGCCTGTGCGCCATGATGGGCGGGCAATTGAGCCTGAGCAGCGTGCCCATGGTAGGCACCCAGGTCCACGTCAGCCTGAAGATGACCAGCCTGCCGCCGGTCAAGGCCGTAGACAAGCTCGAACCGGCCGCGGCCACGCCGGCGCCAGTACTCAACGTGCTGGTGGTGGATGACCATCCGGCCAACCGCTTGCTGATGTGCCAGCAACTGGGTTTCCTGGGGCATCAGTTCACCGCGGCCCATCATGGTGCTGCGGGGTTCCAGGCCTGGCGCGAGGAACACTTCGACCTGGTCATTGCCGACTGCAATATGCCGATCATGAACGGCTACGAATTGAGTCACTCCATTCGCGAGTATGAGGAGCGCGAGCAGAAAACCCCGTGCGTGATACTCGGCTTCACCGCCAACGCGCAGCCCGAGGAGAAACAACGCTGCTTTGACGCCGGCATGAATGACTGCCTGTTCAAACCCATCAGTCTTACTGCGCTGGAACAGCACCTGGCGCAGGTCGATCCGCTGCCCACCCGCAACGTGTTTACCCTGCAAAGCCTGGACGCGATGACGGGCGGTGACCCACAGTTGAGCCGGCGTTTGCTCGAGGAGTTGCTCAGCAGCAGCCGGAATGATCGGGTCGAGCTGATGGCCATGCTGGCACGGCAAGCCGCGCCCGGCGACCTGATCGACCAGGCCCACAAGATCAAGGGCGCCGCCCGGATCATCCAGGCCGATACCTTGTCCGGACAATGCGAAGCGTTGGAGCAGGCGTGTGGCGAACGCGAGACACCACACGTTATCGAGGCGGGCATCAAGGCAATAGAGAAATCCATGCTTGAGCTGGAGAGGATGCTGCAGATGCAACTGGACGTGCTGGACTGTCGATAGCCTGCAGGAGCGAGCTTGCTCGCTCCTGCAGGAGACTCACCCCATCAACAATCGGTCAACCGCAGGAAAATCGCCGCCAACTGCTCGATGCCGGCCTGATCCTGCGGGGTAAACCGCGACAGCGATGGGCTGTCCAGGTCGAGCACACCAATCAAGCGCCCGTCCTTGACCAACGGGACGACCAACTCGCTGTTGGACGCACTGTCACAGGCGATATGCCCCGGGAATGCATGCACGTCTTCCACCCGCTGGGTTTGCCGCGAGGCCGCTGCCGCGCCGCACACACCGCGACCGAACGGTATGCGCACACAGGCGATCTGCCCCTGGAACGGCCCGAGCACCAGCTCTTCATTGCGGTTGAGGTAGAAGCCTGCCCAGTTCAAATCATCCAGCTGGTTGAACAGGAACGCAGAAAACTGCGCGGCATTGGCAATGAAATCCCGCTCATCCGCCAACAGCGATTCCAGCTGCGCATGCAGCATGGCGTAGCCATCGAGGCCGGTTCCAGCCTGTTGCAAATCAATCATGGTTGACGCTCCAACAACTTGAGGCCCACCCAGTAGCGGGCGAACTGATAGGCACAACGGCCGTTGCGATTACCGCGCCCGGTGGCCCAGCGCACGGCGAGGATGTCCAACTCTTCATCGCGCTGCCACTGCAGACCGGCCTTGCTCGCCAACTCGCCGATCCAGTGCTCGACCACATCCAGGAAGTGCTCCTGATTGAACGGGTAAAACGACAGCCACAAACCGAAACGGTCAGACAGGGCAATCTTGTCCTCCACCGCTTCGTTGGGATGCAGCTCGCCGTCTATGGTCTTCCAGTTCTCGTTATCGCTCTGGTTCTCCGGCACCAGGTGACGACGGTTGGAGGTGGCATACAACAGGACGTTTTCCGGCGCCTGCTCCAGGGAGCCGTCGAGTACGCTCTTGAGCACACGATAATCGCTCTCGCCGGCTTCGAAAGACAGGTCATCGCAGAACAACACAAAGCGTTGTGGCAATTTGATCAGTTGCTCGACCACCCGCGGCAAGTCCGCCAGGTGATCGCGCTCGATCTCGATCAGGCGCAGCCCGGCCTTGGCGTGCTGGGCCAGCAAGGCGCGCACCATGGACGATTTACCGGTGCCGCGCGAGCCCCAGAGCAGCGCATGGTTGGCCGGCAGGCCGTCGAGAAACTGTTGGGTGTTACGGGCCAATTGTTCGCGCTGTTTATCCACGCCGATCAGGTCGGACAGGCGCATATCCAGGCTGACTTCCAGTGGCAATAAAAAGCCGCTGCGACCTTCGCGCTGCCAACGGGCAGCCAGGCAATGGTTCCAGTCAACGGCTTCGCGCGGGGCAGGCAACAAGGGCTCCAGGCGAGCCAGTACCGCGTCGGCACGCTCAAGAAAGGCATTCAATCGAGAATCCACGACTATTCCTCTGGCAAGTTCTTGTAAAAGATGGCGTATTGGCAACCCTGAGGCAGACCGTGCAGGGCTGCACCGAATAAAATCGATTCGTGCCGGGCAAGTTTGAGCCTGTGGATGTTCAGCTATGCTTGCCGGGCGAAAGGAAACGTAAAGTGGTACAGCACCCGATGGATATCAAGTTCGCCCACCGCTTGTCTTATAAACAAGCCAGACTGACAGTGCTGGTCGGATTCGTCTTGGGAACCTTGCTCAGCCTGATACAGATTGGGATTGATTATGCCAGCGAAGACGCTTCCATCAACCGGGAAATACGTGCGCTGATTGAAATCAGCCATAACCCGGCTTCGCGCATCGCCTACAACATCGACGCCGAGCTGGCCCAGGAACTGACGCTGGGCCTGCTGCACTCCCCCGCCATCACCCATGCACAACTGGTCGACAACAACGGCTTGGTCCTGGCCGATGTCCATCGTCCGCGCAAGGAAAGCACCTACCGGCCCATCAGCGACTTCCTGTTTGGCGCCAACCGCCAATTCGAAGACCGGCTGTACCTCACCCACATGCCCAATGATTCCCTCGGTGTACTGCGTCTTGACGTAGACACCTACGCGTTCGGCAGCCGCTTCCTGCACCGCGCCGAGATCACCCTGCTCAACGGCTTCGCCCGCAGCCTGATCCTCACCGGCATTCTGTTGGCGCTTTTTTACGTGATGCTGACCAAGCCGCTGGTGCGCATTATCCGCGAGCTGAGCTCACGCAAGCACGAGCGCCTGGACTGCCCGCCGGGGCACGAGCACGACGAAATCGGCGTACTGGTCAACGTTGCCAACCAACAGTTTGAAAACATGGAGACTGAAATCCAGCAACGCCGGCATGCTGAAAATCGCCTGACCGAATACCTCGGCCAACTGGAAGACATCGTCTCCGCCCGCACCACCGAGCTCAAGGCGATCAATCATCGGCTGACGCTGTCGAACGACGAGCTGGAAGCGGCGAAGATGACGGCCCTGGGCATGGCCCAGGCACGGGCGGCGTTCCTGGCCAACATGAGCCATGAAATCCGTACACCGCTGAACGGCCTGCTGGGGATGATCGCCCTCTCCCTCGACAGCCCGCTGAACGCCGAGCAACGCCAGCAACTGTCGATCGCCCATGACTCCGGCAAAGTACTGGTGGAGCTACTCAACGATATCCTCGACCTGTCGAAGTTCGACGCCGGCCAACTGGAACTGGAAAGCATCCCGTTCGACCTCGGTTCACTGGTGGAAGACACCGCCAACCTGCTCTCGCAAAACGCCGCGCCCAGCGTGGAGCTGACGTGCCTGATCGACCCGCAGTTTCCCGCCCAGGTGCTGGGCGACCCGACGCGGGTAAGGCAGATTGTCAGCAATTTGCTGTCCAACGCCCTGAAGTTCACACGTTTCGGCCGGGTGGATGTACGCCTCAGTGCCCAGGCCGGCCGGGTCAGGATCGAGGTGTGCGACACCGGTATCGGGATCGCCCAGGATGCCCAGGTCAAGATTTTCCAGCCGTTCACCCAAGCCGGTGCGGGCATCACCCGCCAGTTCGGCGGGACAGGCCTGGGCCTGGCGCTGACCCACAACCTGTGCGAAGCCATGAAGGGCCGCCTGAGCATCAGCTCGGAAGCTGGCTTTGGCAGCCAGTTCTGTGCCGACCTGCCCTTGCCGACCCACTTGCCGGCGGTGCGCCTGGCGCCTTTGGCTGGAGATGTAATCGCCATCACCAGCACCAGCAGCGGGCTGGCAGAACTCCTCACCAGCCTGCTGCCGAGTTGGGGCCTGGCTCCGCGCTGTTATTCCATCGACGATGACTTGAGCGGGCAGAATCCCGACCTGCTGATCACCGACTGCCCCGAATGCCTGTTCCGCCTGCGCCCGATGATCACCGCCCCGATCCTGGTGGTAACCGCCTACGGCAACTTCATGCCCAGCGAAGAAGTCGCGGCCCTGGCCCCCTTGCAGCAACAGGCCCGCCCCCTGAGCCGCACCGCGCTGTACCAGGTCCTGCAACGCAACTTGCGCACCGATCCGGACCTGGTCCTGGACCTGATCCAGCTGGAAACCGGCCCCCTCGCCCACCGGGCGCGCATCCTGCTGGTGGAGGACAACCCGGTCAATCAACTGGTGGCCAAGGGCATGCTCGGCAAGCTCGGGTGCGAGGTGATCGTCGCCGCCCACGGTGGTGAAGCCCTCAAGCTGCTGGAAGAGCAAGGCTTCGACATGGTGTTGATGGACTGCAATATGCCGGTGATGGATGGCTATGAGGCCAGTCGGCAGATCCGCCGCAGCGGGCGCTGGCCGGACTTGCCGATCGTCGCCTTGACGGCCAACGCCATGTCCGAGGAACGCGAGCGCTGCCGGGCTGCGGGCATGAACGATTACCTGGCCAAACCGTTTCGCCGGGAAGAACTCAAGGCCTTGCTCGATCTGTGGGTGCCGACTACGACAAGTCTTTGATCTGGCGCAACAGCTGATCCAGGCCGTCACGCAAGGCATCGGCCTGGTTCAGGTCGACCCCGCTGTCACACAACAGGCGGGCCTTCAGCGGCTGCACCCGGTCGCGCAGGTGCCGGCCTTCATCGGTCAGGCTCAGGTGCACTTCACGCTCATCCAGCGTACTGCGCTGACGCCGCACCAGGGCAAGCTGCTCCAGGCGCTTGAGCAGTGGCGTCAGCGTGCCGGAATCCAGCAGCAGGCGCTCGCCCAGGGCCTTGACCGTAGGCTGCGACACCGCTGCAGCCTGCCATTCCCACAGCACCAGCATCACCAGGTATTGCGGATAGGTCAGGCCCAACTGATCGAGCATCGGCTTGTAGGCCCGGGTGACCGCGCGGGAGGCGGCGTAGAGCTTGAAGCACAGTTGGTCGTCGAGGGCCAGGGACAGGTCGGTCATTTGAGCAGGGCTTCGATCTCTTGGGTCAGGTCCTGGGGCTTGGTGGTCGGGGCGAAGCGCTTGACCACCTGGCCGTCGCGACCGATCAGGAACTTGGTGAAGTTCCACTTGATGCCCTTGGAGCCCAGCAATCCCGGGGCCTGCTTTTTAAGCTGTACGAACAATGGGTGGGCATCGCTGCCGTTGACGTCAATCTTCTTGAACAGCGGGAAACTGACACCAAAGTTCAGCTCGCAAAACTCCGAAATGGCGCCTTCGTTGCCCGGCTCCTGCTTGCCGAACTGGTTGCAGGGAAAGCCCAATACCACCAGGCCCTGGTCCTTGTAATGCTGCCAGAGCTCCTCAAGCCCCTTGTATTGCGGGGTGAAGCCGCACTTGCTGGCAGTGTTGACCACCAGAATCGCCTTGCCGGCGAAATCGGCCAAGGTCTTTTGCTCACCCTTGATGGTGGTGCAAGGGATGTTCAGCAGGTTGTCACTCATGGCAGTGCCTCTACAAAGATAAGAAGGACTAAACGATAGTAGGCAATTCAATTGTGTGCAATTTAATTGGCGGGACTTATGCCTTGATATAACGGCTCCTGCGGGCACGAAGCCCGCAGGAGCCTGACGGCTCAGCGCGGTACCAGGTCCAGGCACACCGAGTTGATGCAGTAACGCAAACCGGTCGGTGGCGGTCCGTCCGGGAACACGTGGCCCAGGTGCGCATCGCACTTGGCGCAGGTGACTTCGGTGCGGATCATGCCGTGGCTGACGTCCCGGATCTCGACCATGGCCTGCTTGGCGATCGGCTCGTAGAAGCTGGGCCAGCCGCAGCCGGAGTCAAACTTGGCCCTGGAATCGAACAGCGGCTCATTGCAGCAGATGCAGCGGTAGACGCCGTCGGTCTTGGTGCCGTTGTACTTGCCGCTGAACGGTCGCTCGGTGCCTTTGAGGCGGCACACGTTGTACTGCTCCGGGTCGAGCATGGCTTTCCATTCTTCAACGGTTTTCTGCAACTTTTCCATCGGTACACCTCGGCAACTGAAAAAGCCTGATCTGTGTCTTTTCCATGGATCAGGCGGCACGTATGATTGCGCCTCTTCAAAGCGCCAGTCTGGCACCCGCGTTACCGGCATTCAAACGTATTTATGGGTCAGGCCAACGCAGGATTCTCAGCACGGTAGTCTTCACACCGTCTGGATCGTTCATTTTCAGGATCACATCGCCATGCAGGTCAGCAAATCGAACAAGCTCGCCAACGTCTGCTACGACATTCGCGGCCCGGTGCTCAAGCACGCCAAACGCCTGGAAGAGGAAGGCCATCGCATCCTCAAGCTGAACATTGGCAACCCGGCACCCTTTGGTTTCGAAGCGCCGGACGAAATCCTCCAGGACGTGATCCGCAACCTGCCTACCGCCCAGGGCTACAGCGACTCCAAAGGCCTGTTCAGCGCGCGCAAGGCCGTCATGCAGTACTACCAGCAGAAGCAGGTTGAAGGTGTCGGCATCGAAGACATCTACCTGGGCAACGGCGTGTCCGAGCTGATCGTCATGTCCATGCAGGCCCTGCTCAACAACGGCGACGAAGTACTCGTTCCGGCTCCCGACTACCCGCTGTGGACCGCCGCCGTAACCCTGGCCGGTGGCCATCCGGTGCATTACCTGTGTGATGAAGGCGCCGACTGGTTCCCGGACCTGGCCGACATCAAGGCCAAGATCACCCCGAACACCAAGGCCCTGGTGATCATCAACCCGAACAACCCCACCGGCGCCGTCTACTCCAGGGAAGTGTTGCTGGGCATGCTCGAACTCGCGCGCCAGCACAACCTGGTGGTGTTTTCCGATGAGATCTACGACAAGATCCTCTACGACGACGCCGTGCACATCTGCACCGCCTCCCTGGCGCCGGACCTGTTGTGCCTGACCTTCAACGGGCTGTCTAAATCCTACCGGGTGGCGGGCTTCCGTTCCGGCTGGATCGCCATTTCCGGCCCCAAGCACAATGCCCAGAGCTACATCGAGGGCATCGACATGCTGGCCAACATGCGCCTGTGTGCCAACGTGCCGAGCCAGCACGCCATCCAGACCGCACTGGGCGGCTACCAGAGCATCAACGACCTGGTGCTGCCACAAGGCCGCCTGCTGGAGCAGCGCAACCGCACCTGGGAACTGCTGAACGCGATTCCCGGCGTCAGTTGCGTCAAGCCGATGGGGGCGCTGTATGCGTTCCCGCGGATCGACCCGAAAGTGTGCCCGATCCTCAACGACGAGAAGTTCGTGCTCGACCTGCTGCTGTCGGAAAAGCTGCTGGTGGTCCAGGGTACGGCGTTCAACTGGCCGTGGCCGGATCACTTCCGGGTGGTCACCCTGCCGCGGGTGGATGACCTGGAGATGGCCATCGGTCGCATCGGCAACTTCCTGAAGTCCTATCGCCAGTAATGGGCATTGCGCTGTGCGGCCCACCCGTGGTCGTACAGCGATTATCTGGCAACACTTCTCTGCCCGGCGCGGGCGGTATCGCCTTTTACACCTGCCGGCTCCACCCTTGCTCGGGCATCACCCTATAATTACAGGGCTGCAAGGTAATGGGGCGAGGCTGCCGAGCCACACCAGGCCTCGGAAATTCCCTTCAAGGCTCTACATTCAGGCTGTAGGACACAGTTTGAAATAGTCCCCCGGTTGAATAGCCCCATGCCGCACCTTATATACCCCGCAGTACGCGACATATTAAGCATGAGGAGAATTCTACAACCATGATGCGCATTCTGCTGTTCTTGGCCACTAACCTGGCGGTCGTGCTGATTGCCAGCATCACGCTGAGCCTTTTCGGCTTCAATGGGATCATGGCGGCCAACGGGGTTGATCTGAACCTCAATCAGCTGCTGATCTTCTGTGCGGTCTTTGGTTTTGCCGGGTCGATTTTCTCGCTGTTCATCTCCAAGTGGATGGCGAAGATGAGCACCAGCACCCAGATCATTACCCAGCCACGCACCCGTCATGAGCAATGGCTGCTGCAGACCGTCGAGCAACTGTCCCGCGAAGCCGGGATCAAGATGCCTGAAGTCGGGATCTTCCCGGCCTATGAAGCGAACGCCTTTGCTACCGGCTGGAACAAGAACGACGCCCTTGTGGCCGTCAGCCAGGGCTTGCTGGAGCGGTTCTCGCCCGACGAAATCAAGGCGGTGCTGGCCCACGAGATCGGCCACGTGGCCAACGGTGACATGGTCACCCTGGCGCTGGTCCAGGGCGTGGTGAACACCTTCGTGATGTTCTTCGCGCGGATCATCGGCAACTTCGTCGACAAGGTGATCTTCAAGAACGAACAGGGCCAGGGCATGGCCTACTACGTGGCGACCATCTTCGCCGAACTGGTACTGGGCTTCCTCGCCAGCTCGATCGTGATGTGGTTCTCGCGCAAACGGGAATTCCGCGCAGACGAAGCCGGCGCACGCCTGGCCGGTACCGGCGCGATGATCAGCGCCTTGCAGCACCTGCGCTCCGAACAGGGCTTGCCGGTGCACATGCCGAACACCCTGACCGCCTTTGGCATCAACGGTGGCATCAAGCAGGGCATGGCTCGCCTGTTCATGAGCCACCCGCCACTGGAAGAGCGAATTGACGCACTGCGTCGTCGCGGCTGACAGCGACAAGAAGAAGGGGCGATTCAATCGCCCCTTTTTTGTGGGCGCTCTTCAGCGCCTGGCCAACCGGTACACCCGCTCGTCCAGGCGCGTGACGCCGTCCTGAACAAACTTCCAGCTGTCCCCCAGGATGTCCTGCTCCTGCAGCACATCCAGGCTCCACCGGCCGCCCAGGAGCAATTGCACTTCCTCATCGCTCACCGCGAACGGCGGGCCGGCCTTCTGCGACTGTTCATAGTCGAGGGTGATCAACAGGCCACGACTGCCTCCCGCCAGAATCCCATTCAAGTGCGCCGCATACTGCTCGCGCATCAACGGTGGCAGGGCAATCAGCGCCGCCCGGTCGTAAAGCGCTGTGCAACCAACCACGGCACCGGCATCCAGGGCGAAGAAATCCCCGCACCACAGCTCGATGGAACCCGCCTGGAAAACTTTGAAAGCGCCGCGCTGGCTGACCTGCGGCATCAGCTCCTGCTCGCTGAAAAACTCTTCAACGGCCTTTTCCGACAACTCGACCCCGATCACCCGATGCCCGACGCTCGCCAGCCACACCAGGTCCAGGCTCTTGCCGCACAACGGCACCAGCACCTGCGCCCCGCTCGCCACACCCAGACCGGGCCAGTGGCGCAGCAGGTAAGGATTCACCTCGGGCAAGTGGAAACCCGTCTGATTGCGCACCCAACGCTCATGCCAAAATCCAGGTTCCATGATTTATCCTAAAAATTGATCAAATAGCGCTAAAACTTATATTAGATTTAGATCAATGATCTGATTGAAGATGGTCCCATCTTAACCCTCAGGACCCTACTCATGCTGCCCAGCCTGTTTATCTCCCACGGTTCGCCCATGCTTGCCCTGCAACCCGGTGCCAGTGGCCCGGCACTCAAGCGCCTGGCGGCCGAGCTGCCACGCCCCAAGGCCATTGTGGTGGTCTCGGCGCACTGGGAAAGCCAGGGGCTGCTCGTGACTGGCAGCGCCGCACCAGAGACCTGGCACGATTTTGGCGGCTTCCCACGGGAACTGTTCGCGGTGCAGTACCCGGCCCCAGGTGACCCGCAGTTGGCCGCCCAAATCGTGCAGCTCCTCAAGGCTGACGGCCTGGAAGCGCGCATTGATGATCAGCGCCCCTTCGACCACGGCACCTGGGTGCCCCTGTCGCTGATGTACCCGGCGGCCGATATCCCGGTGGTGCAGGTATCGCTGCCAAGCCGCATGGGCCCTGCCCTGCAAACCCGTGTCGGCCACGCACTGGCGAGCCTGCGGGAACAGGGCGTGCTGCTGATCGGCTCCGGCAGCATTACCCACAATCTCGGCGAACTGGACTGGCATGCCGGGCCGGAGAGCATCGAGCCCTGGGCGCGGGATTTTCGCGATTGGATGGTCAGCAAACTGGCAGCCAACGATGAAGCCGCGCTGCACGACTATCGTCGCCAGGCACCCCATGCCGTGCGTAGCCACCCCAGCGACGAGCATTTGCTGCCACTGTATTTCGCCCGGGGCGCCGGCGGTGAATTCAGCGCAGCCCACCAAGGCTTTACCATGGGTGCGCTGGGCATGGACATCTACCGTTTCGCCTGATTGCAGGCAAAAAAAATCCCCGAACCAGTCGGGGATTTTTTATGTTCGATCAATCAGCCCGGGGGCGGATCAATCTTCGCGGTAGCGACGCAGCTTCAACTGCTTACCGGCAACGCGGGTGTCCTTCAGCTTGGTCAGGAGTTTCTCCAGACCATCTTCCGGCAGCTCTACCAAGGAGAAGCTGTCACGCACCTGGATGCGACCGATTGCTTCACGTGCCAGGCCACCCTCGTTGAGGATAGCGCCCAGCAGGTTCTTGGCAGCGATGCCATCACGCGCGCCCAGCGCGGTACGGCAGCGAGCACGGCCTTCAGCCAATGGAACCGGAGCACGACGCTCACGATCACCACGGTCCGGACGGTCGCCAGTACGCTCTGGACGATCACCGCGCGGAGCGTTGTTCGGCACCAGTGGACGTTCTTTCTCGATGGCAGCCAGGGTCAGGGCCTGACCGTTGGTAGCCTTGCGCAGCAGGGCTGCAGCCAGGGCACGCGGGGTGCAACCGATATCGGCAGTCAGGCGGTCCAGCAGGTCGCCGTGGGTCGATTCAGCATCAGCCACCAGTGGCGACAGGCTGTTGGTCAGTTTCTTGATGCGCGCATCGAGAACGGCCTGGGCATCCGGCAGGCGGACTTCGGCAACTTTCTGACCGGTTACACGCTCGATCACTTGCAGCATGCGGCGCTCACGTG
>Ga0209173_100342_pt1 | contig 29788 bp, 30 predicted proteins | sample SynthPrep_16_END_FD_187206 | JGI IMG/M metagenome (GOLD analysis project Ga0209173, IMG submission 187206) | Synthetic microbial communities from Ohio, USA - SynthPrep_16_END_DS12_MetaG (SPAdes) (version 2) | ecosystem: Engineered > Bioreactor > Aerobic > Activated sludge | place: USA: Ohio... | reverse complement strand
ATTTAACGCGTCTCCAAAATCTGCAGCACCAAATTGACGGCATGGCTGCCAGGAGTGACGGGGCGGTTCACGTGATGCCCCAGGTTACCCATGGCCAGGATCGCCATGTCCGATTCTTCGCAATTTATCGCAAGCGGACGCTGCCGACCGGGCCTGATCTGCGTATGAACGCATTTAAGGGCGCCTGTGGCAATTCGACTTATGGTCAAGCTCGTCCGATCGTGCAACCAAATCCGTAGCGGACAGGCTTCAAGCTCCGGTTCTTGAGGAGTGCTCGGTCCTGTGTGGTGGGGCTGTTCCAGACGCTGATGGTGCTTGTACAAACGCAAAACTATTCATTTGCTCGCCACACTCTTGTGAAGTTGTGAAAACCCGTTTTTTTCACGCTCTTTTGAAGACGTGAACCTCAAAAAAGGGCTGCCCCAGCCTGGCACCTGGCCCGAAATCACTGCCGGCAAGCGGCAAAACGGGCAAACAACTCAAGTGGCCGAGCGCATGGCAGCTCTGGCAGATTCGGGTAAAGACGATGGTTTGCAGAGAAAACAGCAAGCTCGCCAGCTTCACACGATCTGTGTGGGCGGCTCTCTGTGGGCGGTGCGGGGGAGCTAATACAAGTGCATTAGCGATGCTGCGAGGCCCGATCAGGAGACGTCCTTATAATCGGGGGGAGATTGTAGCGAAGAAATGCGCGCAAATGGACGTGTTTAATGACTTTTATTAGCAGTCTGGTCAGGAGGCCAACGCGTGCCGTGCCTGTGGCTGCGAAACCCGGGGGCTGACGCGCGCGCTGGCGGGCAGCGGGCGGTGCATCCAGCTCAGGCGGGTCTCTTCGACTTCGACCCAGCCTTCACCGACGGGCGGCAGGCTGCACTGCTTGAAAGCCTGGCAGCAGCCTTGGGCGTCGAGCAGGGCAAAGTGGCGATGGCTGGCGTGGGAAAAGAACAAAGATTTGAGAAGGCGCATGGCTGTGTACCCGGTTCGTTACATGCTGCGAAGGTTGGCAGTCTGGCATGACATTGAGGTGACGGTTCTGTGTGAAAATTGTAATTTCGCCGACAGTTCAGGCGCCGTTCAGGAATTCTGGTGAGTGGCGAGCGCTCACCGTTATACTGGCGCCCTGTTTGCATCTAGTCCTGGAGAAATGAGTATGTTGCAACGCCTGTTGTTCGGTTTGATCACTGTGACCAGTTTGACCCTGGTTGGCTGCGCCCACAGCCCGCAACAACTCAGCCCGCAACCGAAAATCACCACCCAGCTGGCGCCTGTCGGCCATGGCCAGCCGGTGTCGGTGCGTGTGGTTGACGGTCGTCCGTCGCCGACCCTCGGCACCCGTGGCGGCCTGTACCCGGAAACCAGCGCCATTACGGTGACCGGTGCGGACGTGCTGCCCAAGCTGCAAGCCCAGGCCGAAGCGGCCGTGCGCCTGTTGGGCTTCACCCCGTCCAACTCGCCAGGTGCGCCACAACTGACCATCACCCTGGCCGAGCTGAAGTATCAGTCGCCCAAGGAAGGCCTGTACGTGACTGAAGCCACCATCGGCGCGACCTTCAAGTCCGACGTGACTGCCGGTACCCGTCGCTACAGCGGCCGTTACGGCGCATCCCTGGACCAGCGCTTCGGCATGGCGCCGAACCAGGAAACCAACACCAAGCTGGTCAGCGACGTGTTGAGCGATGCCCTGACGCGCCTGTTCAAGGACCCGAGCATCGGTTCGCTGCTCAGCTCGCAGTAACCGTCAGGCGGGCGCGGAGCGCCCCAGCCGGCATTCCTTTGCGGCGCGTGGGAACGATCAAAAAAACCGGGCTCATCACTGAGCCCGGTTTTTTTACGCCTGCCGTTTTCATGCAGCCGTTTCGACATAAAAGTCCAGCACACTCACGCCAGTGAGCAAGTCCAGCTCCGGCAGGTCGGCATGTTGATGCCCGCCGAGGGCGCAATACACCAGCCAGTGGCGGTCCTGCACATTGAACGCGAGGCCGCCCACCAGGGCTTCTTGCTCATCACTTGGGGCAATCAGATACAGCCGATCCTGGTTCTGCGCGTGCAACATGACAAGCTCCCGGGCTTTCGAAGGGCAACAGAGTGGCTTGTTAAGGTGACGTTCAGGTGACGCTGTAAATTACTGGATACATTAGCCGTCAATGGGGAAGGAGTAATGACGCGCAGGCGGCGCATATCATTCAGGTTTGTATCTGGATTGATACCAAGACACTGATACATCGAGGTTTGCGATGTCGCTGACCGCACTACTGCTCAATTCCCTTGCCCTGTTACTGGCCTGCCCGGCGGCATGGCTGCTGTTTGTCACGCGCCTGCATGAACAGCGCGCGATGGCCCGCCTTGCCGCGCAAAGCGAACTGCGTGCCATTGATCAGCCGATGCTGTATCTGGACGTGTTGACGCAGCGTACCTATCGCCTGTTCTACCGGTTGGGGTTTGCCTGTCTGGGGCTGGCGTTGCTGGTGTCTTTTTTCAGCTCCCGATTGTAAGAGCACCCTGAAACAAATGTGGGAGCGGGCTTGCTCGCGAATGCGGTGTATCAGTCACCAGATGTATTGACTGACACTCTGCATTCGCGAGCAAGCCCGCTCCCACATTAGGTTTGCGCTGTTGCTGCTGCCGAATTACAGGGCAATCCCGGCCTTGACCCGGTACTGATTCCTCACCGGCGTCGCGTATTGCAATACCAGATACGGCCGATGCTCGGCCGGGCACGCATTCAAGCGCCGCTCCCACTCTGCCTTTGCCTTGGCCAACTCGTCCGCCGGGAATACCTCGGCTGCGGTCGGTACCTGCAATTGCGGATCGGCATCGCTCCATTGGGCGTACGCCAGGTAATGCACCGGGAACAACCGATAACCGCCCAGGATCTGCCGGTCCATTTCGATCGCCAACAGCTTGGTGTCTTCGAACGCCTCGGTGATCGGCGGCGCGAAGTTGACGTGTACCCGGCCCTTGTAGCCGGTGATGCCCAGGGCAATGCTCACGTCATCTTCCCCCGGCGCCTTGCTGTAGGTGCCGGTGGTGGCGCGGATGTACAGCTCGCGGGCCTTGGCTGCGTCGCACGGGTCGTATTCGTAGCTGATGGACACCGGCGTCAGGTTCAGTGACTGGATGACCTCGGCGAACGGCTCGTCCTTGCGGCTCATGTGGAACATCTTGAGGATCGCCGACTCGGTGCGATCATCCCCGTCCTTGGCGCGGCCTTCGGCCTGGGCGATCCAGATCGACTGGCAGTCGTTGCGAATCGAATGGTTGATGTAGGCCGACAGCAACTGGTAGGCCGCCATCTTCTCTTTGCGCCCGGTGATCGAGCGGTGCACGATGAAACTCTTGTTCAGGCGCATCAGGTCGCTGACAAACGGCTTTTGCAGCAGGTTGTCGCCGATGGCGATGCGTGGCGTCGGCAGGCCGGCGTGATACACGGCGTAGTTGACGAAGGCCGGGTCCATCACGATGTCGCGGTGGTTGGCCAGGAACAGGTAGGCGCTGCCGGACTTGAACTGCTCCACGCCGGTATAGGTCACGCCGTCGGTTGCCCGCTCGATGGTGTGGTCGACGTAAAACTCGACTTTGTCCTGCAGCGTGGCCACGGTGGTGACGCCGGCGAACTCACGGCGCAGTTTATGAGCGATCATCGGCTTGAGCAGCCAGCCGAAAGCGCCGGCAAAGCGCGGGAAGCGAAAGTGGGTCAGGATGTCCAGAAAGGCCTTGTCACTGAACAGTCGGGCCAGCACTGCCGGGACTTCGCTGTCGTTGTAAGGTCGGATGGTATCGAATTCGCCCATCATGCTCTCTTGTTAGAAACGGCTAGGGTAAGTAAAGGTTTGGAACAATAAATATCAGGGCGTGGTCCGGGCAATTGGCCGGGACGAAAAATAGCCCTGTAAATAGACCGGCGATTATACGCACAAGTCACCTTGGAGACCGCGATGGAAGAGGAGTCGTACGAATGTCCTTATTGTGGAGAGGTAGTCACGGCGTTACTGGACCTGTCCGGGGGTGATCAGGAATATATAGAAGACTGCCCGGTGTGCTGCCGGCCCATTGTTTTCGAGCTGCAGGTTCATGACGACGAATGGATGCTCAACGTGCGCAGCGAGAACGAATAAAGGTACGCCCATGCAGCGAATCTACGAGCCGGAAAACCTGATGGAAGGTGAGCTGCTGCAAGGCATGCTCGAAAGCGAGGGCATCACCGCGCACCTGGTGGGGCGCGATTTGCTCGGGGGTACCGGCGAACTGCCGATCTATGGCCTGCTGGCGCTGGCGGTGGAGAACGACCAGGCCGCCTACGCCCGCGATCTGATCACCGCCTACAACGGTGCGCAACCACTGCCCGGTGATGAACCCGACAGCTTTCCCGACGTGCTGGTCTGTTAGGCTGTCGGCCAGTTTCTCCAAGAGTCGTGTTGCCCCATGTGTGGACGTTATGCCCTGTTTCGCTGGAACCCCGCGTTTGCTGCCTTGCCGGGCTTCCCGGCCGACCAGCAGGCCCAGTGGAACATCTCTCCCAATGACTCGGTGCTGATCCAGCGCCTGAGCGACGGCCAGCACACCCTGGCGCGGGCGCGCTGGGGCCTGACGCCGCCCTGGCTGACCGATCTCTCTCGTACACCGGCCCATGCCCGGGCGGAAACCCTTGCCGAACAGCCGATGTTTCGCGAAGCGTTTCGCCAGCGCCGCTGCCTGCTGCCGGCCAATGGTTTCTACGAATGGCGCGGCACCCAGCGCAAGCGCCCGTACTGGCTGACGCCGGGGGAGGGCAGCACACTGTTCTTTGCGGCGATCTGGGAGGCGTATCCGGTGCAGGAGCAGGTTTGGTTGAGTACGGCGGTGGTGACCCAGGCGGCGCAGAGTCAGCGCCGACCGTTGATTCTGGATGCGGCGGGGCAGGCAGCCTGGCTGAACCCCGAGACGCCGCTGCACACCTTGCAGGCCTTGTTGGCCAGTGAACCCACCGCGTTGCGCGAGCGGGTGCTGGCCAATATGGTCAACGATCCGAAGCTGAATGGACCGGAGTGCCTGACGCCGGGTTGAGCGTTGTGTTGAATCGGCCGGCCTCTTCGCGAGCAAGCCCGCTCCCACATTTGATTGCATTTCAACTGAAGGAATGCGATCGAATGTGGGAGCGGGCTTGCTCGCGAAGGCGCCCGAAAGGGCGCTGCTTGACTCAAACCTTGAACTGATTGATCAACCGCCGCTGCTGCTCCGCCAGCTTGGTCAGGTCTGCGCTGGCCGCGCTCGACTCATCCGCTCCGCCGGCCACTTCATTGGCCACCTGTCCGATATTGATCACGTTGCGGTTAATGTCCTCGGCCACCGCGCTCTGTTCCTCGGCGGCGCTGGCGATCTGGGTGTTCATGTCGTTGATCACCGACACCGCCCGGGTAATGGTCTCCAGCGCCTGGGCCGCCTTGGCCGCGTGCTGCACGCTTTCATCGGTGCGGTTCTGGCTGTCTTCCATCACCCGCACCACGTCGCGGGTGCCCTGCTGCAGTTGCTGGATCATGGCCTGGATTTCTTCGGTAGCCTTCTGGGTCTTCTGCGCCAGGTTGCGCACCTCGTCGGCCACCACCGCAAACCCGCGCCCTTGCTCACCGGCCCGTGCTGCTTCGATTGCCGCGTTGAGCGCCAGCAGGTTGGTCTGCTCGGCAATCCCGCGAATCGCCGTGAGGATGGCATTGATGTTCTCGCTGTCCTTGGCCAGCGCCTGCACCACACCGACCGCCTTGCCGATTTCCTCGGCGAGGGCGCCGATGGAGGTGGAGGTGTCGCGCACAATCTGCATGCCCTGGCTCGCCGCTTGATCAGCGTGGCTGGCGGCCTGTGCGGCCTGAGTGGCGTTGCGCGCCACGTCCTGTGCGGTCGCGGTCATCTCGTGCACGGCGGTAGCCACCTGGTCGATCTCGACCATTTGCTTGTGCACGCCCTGGTTGGTACGAATCGCGATGTCGGCGGTGTGCTCCGACGAGTCGCTGACCTTCTGCACCGAACTCACCACCTGGGTAATCATCCCCTGCAACTTGGCCAGGAATGTATTGAAGCCGCTGGCAATCGCCCCCAGTTCGTCGGCGCGATCACTGGTCAGGCGCCGGGTCAGGTCGCCTTCGCCCTGGGCGATGTCATTGAGCATCGCCACCATTTGCTTGAGCGGCCGGGCAATGCCGTGGCCCACCAGCCAGATCACCAGCAAGCCAATGCCGGCGATCAGCAGGCCGGCCACGGCCATGCCGAAAATATCGGTTTTGCGCTGGGCGTCGAGGTCGTGTTGCATCGCCTGCAGGTCCGCCATCACCGCGCTCAAGGGCAGTTGCAGCAACAGGGTCCAGCGGGCATCGGTCTGGCCGATGTTGAACGGCAGGAACAACTCGATATGCCCGTGTTCCTTATCCACGTCGTAACGCACTTCGCCGATCTTCAACTGGCCGAGGTTGGCCAACTCGTTGCTGTCGAGCAGATCGCTGGCTTTTTCTCCCAGCTTGCTGGCGTCCTTGGTGTAGGCCACCAGGCGGCCGTTGCTGGAGATCAGCGCCAGTTCACCGGCGCCGTTGTACAAATTCTGATCAGCCTTGGTGAGCATTTCCTGGATGAAGTTCACCGACAGGTCGGCACCGACGATGCCCTGGAAGGTGCCGTCGATCATGATCGGTTCGATAAACGAAGCGAGCATCACCATTGCGTTGCCCACCTTGTAGGGGGCCGGGTCGATGGCGCAGGGCTTTTTGCTTTCCTTGGAGCACAGGTAGTACTCACTGGCGCGCACGCCGGTGGACAGGATGGTCTGGTCGGCCACGTCAGCCAGTTTGTCCAGGCCCAGGCTGCCGTCGGCATTACGGAACCACCACGGCAGGAAGCGGCCGTTGGTTTCGATGCCGACCACCTGGCTGTTCACGTAGGCAGCATCGTTGTGGTCGATGGCGTTGGCTTCCCAGCCTATATAGGCGCCAAGAATCTTCGGGTTACGCACCACGGTTTCGTGGATCAGGTTGATCAGCTGTTCGCGGGAGACCGCCAGTTGCGGGTTGCCGTTGGCGTCTTTCATGCCCATCAGGGCGTTGGCGGTGGCCAGGCCCTTGGCCGTCACCAGCGGCGCTTCGAGTTCGCGCTGGATCAGCGTCGCCTGGGTTTGCGCCAGGGCGGTCAGGCGCTGCTCGATGATTTGTTCGAATTGGCCCTGGGTGCGTTCCTGCACCATCTCCTGGGTGCGCGCCCCGGCGAACAAGGCATACAGCACCAACACCGCCACCACGCTCAGGACAATGGCCCCGGCCAGTGCCGCGACAGAAAATTGAATCGACTTGAACTTCATGACGGCTCCGAACGCAGGGGGAGATTGGCTGCTTGTGTATATCGGCCGCGGGCGGGGGAGACATGAGGGCCATTACCTCAAAATGGCTGTGCCGGATGGGCGAATGTCGTAAATGGAATGTTGCCAGCGTTTGTGAATTTTTTGCGGCAGTGTGGGATGTATCTGAAATCAGGTGGCTATACGTCTGTTGTATCTGGCGTCGATACAATTGGCCGACTACGATACGCGCCATGTTTTCAGGGAGCAGGTTGATGAAAAAGACAGTGGCGGTATGTGCGTTGGGCGCGGCTTTGTTGCTCGCCGGTTGTCAGTCGGTCAACACCACCAGCGGCGGCGCCGTGGGCGTTGAGCGCAAGCAGTACATGTTCAGCATGTTGTCGAGCCAGGAAGTCGACCAGATGTATGCGCAGTCCTACCAGCAGACCCTGGGTGAAGCCAGCGGCAAGGGCCTGGTGGACAAGACCAGCGCCAACGCCAAGCGCGTGCAGGCGATTGCCAACCGCCTGATCGCCCAGGCGCCCACCTTCCGCCCGGATGCGGCGCAGTGGAAGTGGGAAGTGAACCTGATCAAAAGTGACGAGATGAACGCCAACTGCGGGCCTGGCGGCAAGATCTTTGTCTACAGCGCGTTGATCGACAATCTCAAGTTGACCGACGACGAACTCGCCGCCGTGATGGGCCATGAAATTGCCCACGCCTTGCGTGAGCACGGCCGCGAAGCCATGTCCAAGGCCTACGGTATCGAAATGGCGAAGCAGGGGGCCGGTGCGTTGTTCGGCCTCGGTCAGGACAGCCTGGCGCTGGCCGATACCGTGGCCAACTACGGCATGACCTTGCCCAACAGCCGCAGCAATGAAAACGAAGCGGACCTGATCGGCCTGGAGTTGTCGGCGCGTGCCGGTTACAACCCGAACGCGGCGATTACCCTGTGGAACAAAATGGCCAAGGCTTCGGAAGGCTCGCCACCTGAATTCATGAGCACCCACCCTGCCTCCGACAGCCGGATCGCCTCGTTGCAGGCGGCGATTCCGAAGGTGATGCCGTTGTATCAGCAGGCGAAAAAATCCTGATTTATAAGGCTGAAACGCAAATCTGACTGTGGGGGCCCGGCTTGTGTGGGAGTCGGGCTTACCCGCGATGCAGGCACCTCGGTGCGTCAGTTGCACCGAGGTGATGCTATCGCAGGCAAGCCAGCTCCCACCAAAGCCCAGCCCTCATAGGGGGTTGCGTTTAGATCCAGCCGCTGCTCTGCATGGCCTTGTACACCGCAACAATGGCCAGGATGAAGAATGCCGTAGCCGCCAGTCGACGAATCAGCGTCAGCGGCAATTTGTCCGCGGCAAAATTACCCGCCAGCACCACCGGCACGTTGGCAATCAACATGCCCAGGGTCGTGCCGATAATTACCAGCCACAGTTCCGGGTATTGCGCCGCGAGCATCACGGTAGCGATCTGGGTCTTGTCGCCGATTTCCGCGAGGAAGAATGCGATCAGCGTGGTCAGGAAGGGCCCGAACTTGCGGGAAGTGCTGGCTTCGTCATCGTCGAGCTTGTCGGGCACCAGGGTCCACAGCGCCGTGGCGCAGAAGCTTGCCGCGAGGATCCAGTGCAGCACCGCATCCGAGAAGAAACTCCCGAACCAGGCCCCCACGGCACCGGCGGCCGCATGGTTGGCCAGGGTCGCGGCAACGATGCCGGCGATGATCGGCCAGGGTTTGCGAAAGCGTGCAGCGAGAATGAGCGCGAGCAGTTGCGTCTTGTCGCCAATTTCGGCCAAGGCAACGATTGCGGTAGGGACGAGCAGAGAATCCAGCATCAGGTAAGTTCCAGGGGCGGGTCGACACGGCTATGACACGTACAGCCTTCCCGCCCCGGGTAAGGTGTTCGTGTCATAGGTCTTGTCAAACCCCGGTCCGTCTGTGCGGACTCCTGGGTCGCATACGCCATGGCCTGTTGACCAAGTATGTTGACGTATGCCGGACGAGCGTGGCGCTCGTGGGAGACTACTCCCCTAGGACGGAGCGGATTCTGCCTAGGCAAAATCCATTCGGCAAGCCTTCTTTTGGAAAAAGATCTCAGCCGCGCTTGGCACGGTAAATGCGAAAACCTTGGCCTTCTGCCTTGATTGCGCACACCCCAAGATGCTCTTCAATCAGCGGCTGATACTTCAGGAAGCTGTTGGCGACCAAGCGAAGTTCGCCGCCTTTTGCCAGATGTTTGGCCGCTTTTCGCAGCAGGTTCTCGGTGGCGAAATAATCGGTGTGCACCCCGACGTGGAACGGCGGGTTGCTCAGAATCGCGTTCAGATTCATCGGAGCAGCGTCGATGCCATCACCGGTCAACACCTCGGCTTCCAGGCCATTGGCCGCCAGTGTCAGGCGACTGCTGGCAGCGGCAAAGGCATCCACGTCGAGCATTGTCACCGTGTTATGCGGGTAGCGACGCTTGACCGCTGCCCCGAGCACACCCGCGCCACAACCGAAATCCAGCAAGTGACCGCTCGGCAACTTGTCCAGATGCTCCAGCAGCAATGCGGTACCGCGATCCAGGCGACCGTGGCTGAACACGCCCGGCAGGCTCACCACCTTGAGCGGGCCCTCAGCCAGCGGCACCTCGAACACCTGCGCCAGGCTCTCCAGTTCTACCGGCTCGGGGGCGTTGGCCACCGTCACCAGCCACAACTGGCAGTGCCGCGCATTGTCGAGCTTGCGCGGTTTGCCGAACGGGTTCAGTTGCTTGGCCGCGCTTTCGATGCCGCCTTTCTTCTCCCCCACCAGGTACAACTCCTTGCCGGGCAAACGCGCCGCCACGGCATTGAGCAGGTAGTCGGTGAGGTCCTTGGACTTGGGCAGGAACACCACCGCGGTCTCTAACGAACGCTCGGGCACGTTCACACCGAACTGGCTGCGCTCGGCAAAACGTGCGTCCAGTGCGGCCTGGTCGCCGGCGTGCCAGCTCCAGCCATGGGCATTGGGCAGGCGGCCCAGCAGGTCGTCGGCGGGCAAGCCCACCAGCAGCACGTCGCCTTGAAAAAGTTCGGCCTGGCGAAGCAGTACTTCACTGCGCGGATCCATGGTCTGCTCCTTGAAAAGGGGCGCAGTTTATCAACTGACGACGCGCAGCGGGGCGCCGCTGAAAAAGCCCTGAGTGTTTTCGATCAATTGGCCGACGATCCGCTGCCGGGCTTCGCGGCTGCCCCAGGCGTTGTGCGGGGTGACGATCAAGCGCGGGATGTCGCCGGCCAGCAGCGGGTTGCCGTTGACTGGGGGTTCGACACTCAACACATCGGTCGCCGCGCCGCCCAGATGACCGCTGCGCAGGGCATCGGCCAGGGCCTGTTCGTTGATCAAGCCACCACGGGCGGTGTTGACGATAAACGCGCCGGGCTTGAGCAGCGCCAGTTCGCGGGCACCGATAAAGTCACGGGTGTGTTCGTTGAGCGGGCAGTGCAGGGTCAGCGCGTCGACCTGCGCCAGCAACTCATCCAGCGGCACGCGATCGGCGCGGGCCGGGCGGCCTGGAATCGCACCCAGGATCACGCTCATGCCAAAGGCTTCAGCCAGGCGCGCAACGGCACCGCCCAATTCACCATGGCCCAGCAGCCCGAGGGTTTTGCCTTCCAGTTCGACGATCGGGTAGTCCAGCAGGCAGAACTGCTTGGCTTGTTGCCAGTGCCCCGCCTGCACATCCCGTTGATAGTCGTTCAGGCGCGTCGCCAGGTTCAGCAGCAGCATGATCGTATGCTGCGCCACCGATGGCGTGCCGTAACCCTGGCAATTGCTTACGGTAACGCCGTGGGCGCGGGCGGCGACCAGGTCGACGTTGTTGGTGCCGGTGGCGGTCACCAGGATCAGCTTCAGCGCGGGGCAGGCCGCCAGGGTCTCGGCATTCAGCGCGATCTTGTTGCTGATGGCCACCTGCGCGCCTTGCAGGCGTTCGATAATGTTTTCGGGTGTGGTCTGCTGGTGCAGGCTCAGTTCGCTGAAGAGTGCCTGCAACCCGCTGAGGTCCAGGTCCCCGAGGTCCAGGGAAGGGTGATCAAGGAAGACGGCGCGGCGATTGTTCGTCATCAACTGTACCTTTTGCGGCGGGATTCGAAGGCGTAATCTGCCGAGCCTATCAGATGAAATAATCAGTTACTTCCTGGAGTGTGCATGTACCTCACCGAGTTCTTGACCGTGGCACTGATTCACCTGTTGGCGGTGGCCAGCCCTGGCCCGGATTTCGCCGTGGTGGTACGTGAAAGCGTGACCCATGGCCGACGTGCCGGCACCTGGACGGCATTGGGCGTCGGTTCGGCGATTTTCCTGCACGTGGGGTATTCGCTGCTGGGCATCGGCTTGATCGTGTCCCAGTCCATCGTGCTGTTCAATGCGCTGAAATGGGCGGCGGCGGCCTACCTGCTGTACATCGGCTTCAAGGCCCTGCGCGCCCAGCCGGCCAAGCCTGCCAGTGAAGAAGACCTGCACCTGGAAGCGGGCGAGCGCACTGCCCGTGGTGCGTTTACCTCAGGGTTTGTCACCAACGGCTTGAACCCCAAGGCCACGCTGTTCTTCCTGTCGCTGTTCACCGTGGTGATCAATCCCCACACGCCGTTGGCGGTCCAGGCCGGTTACGGCGTGTACCTGGCCGTGGCGACCGCGATCTGGTTTTGCCTGGTGGCCATGCTGTTCAGCCAGCAACGCGTACGCGCCGGTTTTGCACGCATGGGCCACTGGTTCGACCGCACCATGGGCGCGGTGCTGATTGCCATCGGTGTGAAGCTGGCGTTTACCAGCATGAAATAAGCCGGATGCTGGCTCAAAGCTAGCATTCATTGGGTTCTGCAAATCATTCCTTTGGCTGATTTGACTGAAACATAAGCGCTCTAAAGTGCAGATGTTTCAGCCAAGACCGTGCAGTCAGATAAGGGATTCGTATGTTGCAGACTCGTGTTATCCCGCCCGCCGAAGGCGCCTACCAATACCCGCTGTTGATCAAACGCCTGTTGATGTCCGGCACACGCTACGAGAAGACCCGGGAAATCGTCTACCGCGACCAGTTGCGCTACACCTATCCGACCCTGATCGAGCGCGTCGCCCGCCTGGCCAATGTGCTGACCGAGGCTGGGGTCAAGGCCGGTGATACCGTGGCCGTGATGGACTGGGACAGCCACCGCTACCTGGAATGCATGTTTGCCATTCCGATGATTGGTGCGGTAATCCACACCATCAACGTGCGCCTGTCCCCGGAACAGATTCTGTACACCATGAACCACGCCGAGGACCGCTTTGTGCTGGTCAACAGCGAGTTCGTGGGGCTCTACCAGGCCATCGCCGGCCACCTCACCACCGTCGACAAAACCCTGCTGCTCACCGACGGCGCGGATAAAACCGCCGAGCTGCCGAACCTGGTGGGTGAGTACGAAACATTGCTCGCGGCGGCGAGCCCCCGCTACGACTTCGAGGATTTCGACGAAAACTCCGTCGCCACCACCTTCTACACCACCGGCACCACGGGCAATCCCAAGGGCGTGTACTTCACCCACCGCCAACTGGTGCTGCACACCATGGGCGTGGCGACCATCATGGGCAGCGTCGACAGCGTGCGTCTGTTGGGCACCAACGACGTCTACATGCCGATCACTCCGATGTTCCACGTGCACGCCTGGGGCTTGCCGTATGTGGCGACCATGCTCGGCCTGAAGCAGGTTTATCCAGGCCGTTACGACCCCGAATACCTGGTGGAGCTGTGGCGCAAGGAGAAGGTCACCTTCTCCCATTGTGTGCCGACCATCCTGCAAATGGTGCTCAACGCCAAGGCCGGCCAGGGCGTGGATTTCGGCGGATGGAAAATCGTCATCGGTGGCAGCGCCCTCAATCGTTCGCTGTATGAAGCCTCCAAGGCCCGCGGGATTCAGCTGACGGCGGCGTACGGCATGTCCGAGACCGGGCCGCTGGTGTCCTGTGCCCACCTCAATGAAGAACTGATGGCCGGCACCGAAGACGAACGCACCACCTACCGCATCAAGGCCGGCGTGCCCGGGCCATTGGTGGAAGCGGCGATCATCGATGGCGAGGGCAACTTCCTGCCCGCCGACGGTGAATCCCAGGGCGAGCTGGTGCTGCGCGCGCCATGGCTCAGCGAAGGCTATTTCAACGAGCCGCAGAAGGGCGCCGAGTTGTGGGCCGGCGGCTGGATGCACACCGGCGATGTGGCCACCCTCGATGCCTTCGGCGTGATCGATATTCGCGACCGCATCAAGGACGTGATCAAGACCGGCGGCGAGTGGATCTCCTCGCTGGCCCTTGAGGACCTGGTCAGCCGTCACCCGGCGGTGCGCGAAGTAGCGGTGGTGGGGATTGCCGACCCGCAGTGGGGCGAGCGCCCGTTTGCGTTGCTGGTGGTGCGTGATGGCCATGTGATAGGGGCCAAGGAGCTCAAGGAACATCTCAAGCCATTCGTGGAATTGGGCCACCTGAGCAAGTGGGCGATTCCAAGCCAGATCGCCGTTGTTACGGAAATTCCCAAGACCAGCGTCGGCAAGCTCGACAAAAAACGTATCCGTGTCGACATCATCGAATGGCAGGCCAACAACAGCACCTTCCTCTCTACTCTCTGACGCTGCTTGCCGTGCCCTCGTGGGCACGGCAGCGCTCTAGTCCAAGCCTTCACTTGTGATTTGCCAATTTTCAGCCATCCTTCCGTCGCTGACCTTCGTCAGCATGGCGAAAAGGACTGTGGCAGACGGGTTGGTGATGCAAATCACACTTTAGAGGGATCAAGCGGTACCCCCTGCTGGCTATAGTTCATCCCAGAGTTTTTCAAGGTGCGGTGCTGTGAGCCCGGCGGGTTCATGTGTTCGCCCGGCATTGGAATCGTTGTATTCCGGCCGTTACAAGCCCTTGGAAACGACTCACTGCCATAACAATAATGCACATGGAGTAGCGTCGATGATCTCAGCAAACCAGTTCTGGCGCCGGGCAAAACTGCCCTTGGCCGTCAGCCTCGCCTCTACGCTCGCCGGGCCTGCATTCGGCGTCAGTTTCAACATCGGTGAAATCGAAGGCAGCTTTGACTCGTCCCTGTCGGTCGGGGCCAGTTGGTCGACGGCGGGTCGCAATAAAGACCTGATCGGTGCCAACAACGGTGGCAGGGGGTTGTCGCAAACCTCGGATGACGGTCACCTGAACTTCGACAAAGGTGATTCCTTCTCGAAGATCTTCAAAGGCATTCATGACCTTGAGTTGAAATACGGCGACACCGGCGTGTTTGTCCGGGGCAAGTACTGGTATGACTTCGCGCTGCAAAACGAAGACCTGGACTTCAAGAATGTCAGCAACAACAACCGCAAAGAGGGCGCCAAGTCTTCTGGCGGGCAGATTCTCGATGCCTTCATCTATCACAACTACACCATTGCTGATCTGCCAGGTAACGTGCGGTTCGGCAAGCAGGTGGTGAGTTGGGGTGAAAGTACCTTTATTGGTGGCGGTATCAACTCCATCAACCCGATCGACGTGTCCGCATTCCGTCGTCCCGGGGCCGAGATCAAGGAAGGCCTGATCCCGGTCAACATGTTCTATGTGTCGCAGACGCTGACCGATAACTTGTCGGCAGAAGCGTTCTATCAGTTGGAGTGGGACCAGACGGTGACCGACAACTGCGGGACGTTCTTCTCGCAGCCGGATGTGGTTTCCGATGGTTGTAACAACAACCTGCGGGTGTTGAACAAGCGCTCCACCATTCCTGGCGCTGCACTGCCTACCCTTGGCGCCCTGGGCGTGGACGTGAACGAAGAAGGCGTGCTGGTGCGCCGTGGTCCGGACCGTGACGCCCGCGACAGCGGCCAGTTCGGCGTGGCGATGCACTACAACTTCGAGCCGCTGGATACCGAGTTCGGCGCCTACTTCATGAACTACCACAGCCGTGCGCCGATCTTCAGCGCCCAAGGCGCTCCAGCTTCGGCCTACACGCGGCCTCTGGGGCCTTTGGGAGCACTGCGGCCGCTGATTGTTGCGGGCAGTTCCAATTACTTCATCGAATACCCTGAAGACATTCGTCTTTACGGCTTGAGCTTCTCCACCACGCTGCCTACCGGTACTGCCTGGAGCGGTGAGTTGAGCTATCGGCCAAATGCGCCAGTACAGTTAAGCACCACCGACATTCTTTATGCGGGTGTCACGCCGATTCCGGGCTACGGGAATGCCTCGGTGCTGAAGGGCACGCCAGGCCAGGATCTGCATGGCTACAATCGCAAGGAAGTGACGCAGTTCCAGACCACCTTTACGCACTTCTTTGATCAGGTCATGGGCGCCAGTCGTTTGACCACGGTCGGTGAAATTGGCGTGACCCACGTCGGTGGCCTGGAAAGCAAATCCGACGCACGTTATGGCCGAGATCCGGTCTTCGGTCCTGGCACGCTGCCAGGCGGGTTCTGTAACGCCCTTAACAACTCGACGGCCAACGGCGCCGGTCTGCCGAACGCCGCTGGCCTGAACACCAACTGCAACAACGACGGCTACACCACGGCCACCTCCTGGGGCTATCGCGCTCGTGCCATCTGGGAGTACCCGGACGTCTTCGCCGGTGTAAACCTCAAGCCCAACGTGGCGTGGTCCCATGACGTCAAAGGCTACTCGCCAGGTCCTGGCGGCAACTTTGAAGAGGGGCGCAAGGCCGTCAGCCTGGGTGTCGATGCCGAGTACCAGAACACCTACACCGTCAGCCTCAACTACACCAACTTCTTTGGCGGCAAATTCACCACGGTGGATGACCGTGACTTTATCGCCTTGAGCGCTGGCGTGAACTTCTAAGCACACTCTCTTTAAGCAGTATGTTTTAAGGAAGAACCAGAACATGAAAATAACTAAAAATCTGTTGCAGGTGGGTGTGCTGGGGCTGTCGATCATGGCGGGTAGCGTCATGGCGGCGGTCTCGGCGGATGAAGCCGCCAAGCTCGGCACGACCCTGACCCCGATGGGCGCTGAAATGGCCGGTAACGCGGCCGGCACCATCCCTAAATGGTCGCCGCTGCCCACCAACGCCGGTGCCGTGGATGCCCGTGGCTTCCTCGCCAACCCATACGCCAACGAACAACCGCAATTCACCATCACCGCGCAGAACGTCGAGCAGTACAAGGACAAGCTGGCGCCCGGGCAGTACGCGATGTTCAAGCGCTACCCCGACACCTTCAAGATGCCGGTCTACCCGACCCATCGCGGCGCCACGGTGCCGGCTGATGTGTTCGCCGCCATCAAGAAAAACGCCACCAGCACCAACCTGGTGTCCGGCGGCAACGGCCTGGAAAACTTTGAAACCGCCGTACCGTTCCCGATTCCGAAAAGCGGCGTTGAAGTGATCTGGAACCACATCACCCGCTATCGCGGCGGCAGCGTGACCCGCCTGGTGACCCAGGCCACGCCGCAAACCAACGGCTCGTTCAGCCTGGTGTACTTCCGCGATCAGTTCGTGTTCCGCGACAAGATGAAGGACTACGACCCGAAAAACCCGGGCAACATCCTGTTCTACTTCAAGCAGCAAGTGACTGCGCCGGCACGTCTGGCCGGTGGTGTGCTGCTGGTGCACGAAACCCTCGACCAGGTGAAAGAACCCCGTTCGGCGTGGGTCTACAACGCCGGCCAGCGTCGTGTGCGCCGGGCGCCGCAAGTATCGTATGACGGCCCGGGTACCGCCGCCGACGGCCTGCGGACTTCCGACAACCTCGACATGTTCAACGGTGCACCGGACCGCTACGACTGGAAACTGGAAGGCAAGAAGGAACTGTACATCGCCGAAAACAGCTACAAGCTTGACGATCCGAAGCTCAAGTATGTCGACATCATCAAGGCCGGCCACATCAACCAGGACCTGGCGCGCTACGAGCTGCGCCGCGTGTGGCATGTGGTTGCAACCCTGAAGGAAGGCCAGCGCCATATCTACGCCAAGCGTGACTTCTTCATCGACGAAGACACTTGGCAAGCCGCGGTCATCGACCACTACGACGGTCGTGGCCAGCTTTGGCGCGTGGCGGAAGCCCATGCCGAGAACTACTACGACAAGCAAGTGCCGTGGTACGCCCTCGAAACCCTCTACGACCTGCAGTCCGGCCGCTACCTGGCACTGGGCATGAAGAACGAAGAGAAACAGGCCTATGACTTCGGTTTCACCGCCACCACCAGCGACTTCACCCCGGCGGCTCTGCGCCAGGATGGTGTTCGCTAACTTGCTGTAAACGAGGCCGCATCCTCGAAGAAGCCCCGACTGGTTCGGGGCTTTTTTTTGCGCGACCACGGTGGCGAGGGAGCTTGCTCCCGCAGGGATGCGTAGCAGCCCCAAAAACGGGAGCGCTGCGCACTCCAGCGGGAGCAAGCTCCCTCGCCACAGAGTGTCGGTCGTTACAGAAGAAGTCCGGATATTTTTTGTTGTAGTCTTTTTCAGACAAATGTTGCAAAGATCTACAAAGCTGCCGCTTTTACCGCTAGTCTGCGGACATCTGCAATGCCGACAACAGCCTTCTACAAGAGCCCGGCGATGACTGATCTGTCCCGAATTCAAGGGCCTGCCAGCGCGGTAATTCCGACCCTGGAAGGTCGCTTCTATCGACCCCCACTGCCTGACGGCTACGTGTTGCGACCGCGCCTGTGCGAACGGCTGAGTGAAGGGTTGGCCGGGCGTCTGTTGCTGGTCAGCGCCCCGGCCGGGTTCGGCAAGAGTTCGCTGGCGGTGGAGTTCTGCCAGAGCCTGCCGGCCCACTGGCAAAGCCTGTGGTTGGGGCTAAGTCCCCGGGACAACGACCCGGGACGTTTTCTTGAACGCCTGCTCGACGGTTTGCAGCAATACTTCCCGCAGTTGGGCGCCCAATCCCTGGGCCTGCTGAAAATGCGCCAGCGTCACCAACCCTTCGCCTTTGAAGAATGGCTCGACGGCCTGCTGGATGAACTGACGGTGCACCTGTCGACCCAGGCGCCGCTGTTGCTGGTGCTGGATGACTACCATCTGGCCCAGGGCCCGGTACTCGACCGCTGCCTGCAATTTTTCCTCAATCACCTGCCCGACGGCCTGCTGGTGCTGGTCACCAGCCGCCAGCGTCCCGACTGGCACCTGGCCCGCCTGCGCCTGTCCCGGCATTTGCTGGAACTGCACGAGCAGGACCTGCGCCTGACTCACGGCGAATCCCTGGCCCTGCTGGATCGCCACAGCAGTTCATTGCGTGGTGAAGCCCTGGATAACCTGATCCGGCGAAGCGAAGGCTGGGTGGCCGGCCTGCGTTTCTGGCTGCTGGCGGCTTCCGAGGCCGGCAGCGAAGGTACGCTGCCCCAGGGTTTGCACGGCGGGGAAGGGCTGATCCGCGATTACCTGCTCGAAGAAGTCATCGACTGCCTGCCCTCGGAAGTCCAGGCGTTCCTCTACGACACCGCGTCCCAGGAGCGCTTTTGCAGCGAGCTGTGCGACGCCGTGCGCGAGGCCCACGACAGCACGGAAATCCTGCGCTACCTGCAAGCCCACCAGGTATTCCTGGTGCCGCTGGACGAGCAGGGCCATTGGTACCGTTATCACCATCTGTTTTCCGACCTGCTGCGCACCCGGCGCGCGAGCAATGCCGTGTTGCCGGCAGCCAGCCTGCACCTGCGGGCCTGCCGCTGGTTCAATGCCCAGGGCTTGATCGACGAGGCAGTGGAGCAGGCGCTGCGTGCGGGTCACCTGGATGTGGCGGCAAACCTGGTGCAGAACCTGTCCGAAGAGCAACTGCTGGCGGAGCAGAATGTCGGCATGCTGCTGCGCTGGAAAATGGACTTGCCCGACAGTTTGCTGATGAGTACGCCACGCCTGATCGTGCTCTACAGCTGGGCGTTGGGCCTGGCCTGCCAGCTGGATGCGGCGCAGGAACTGGCCAGCCACCTCAGCCGTTTTTTACCGGCCCCGTCGGCCACCGCGCAAAAGTCGATGCTGGCGCAATGGCTGGCCCTCAGCGGGATTATTGCCCGGGGCCGTGGTGATCGTGAGCTGACCCAGTCGTATTGCAGCGAGGCCCTGGAAAGCCTGCCGCACAAACGCTATGGCCAGCGGTTGATGTGCCTGTCGACCCTGTCCAACCTGGCCATTGTCGACGCCGACCTGTGGCGCGCCCGCGGCCTGAACCGCGAATCCCTGGAGTTGGCGCAGCGGGTCGGCAATCCATTGTTTGAAGCGCTGGCCCATTACGACCGAGCGCGCGTACTGCAGGCCCGTGGCGAGATCCTGCGGTCGCTGGATGAAGTGCGCCAGGGCCTGCAACGTTTGCAAGGCCTGGCGCCGCAACGCCTGTACGCAGTGCGCGCGCGCCTGGCGTTGTACGAAGGCTATTTGCTGCTGATGCGCTGCCAGCCTGAAGCCGGGCTCGCTCGGCTGCGTGCCGGATTGACGGAGGCGCGAGCCTGTCGGGATATCAGCGTGTTGATCGGCCACTGTGTGATCGCCAGCTTCGAAGGTCGCCGTGGCGACTTCTCCGTGGCCTTTGCCGAATTGGCCGAGGCCGAGCGCTTGATGCATATCTGGGACGTGCCACCGATTTTCTATCTGGCGATGATCACCCTGGTCAAATGCGAGCTATGGCTGGCTCAGGGCCGCACCGACCTGGCCGATGCCTGGCTGACGCGGCTGGGGCAAACCTACAACGGTGAACAGGCCGCTGCCGCACCGGAGTTCCACCCGCACCTGCCGCAACATATCGAGTTGCAACAGGCGGCACTCGACGCCATCCGTCATCAGCCGGCGGCTTCACTGCAACGGCTCGATGAACTGGCACGCCAGGCCCATAACAGCGGCCGGCAGATGATCAGCCTGATGGCGCTGACCCAGCAGGCACTGTTACTGCTGGACGGTGGCCAGGAAGCCCAGGCCCGCCCGGTGTTTGCCCGCGCGCTTGAAGCGGCTGCCGGTGGCGCGATGCAACCTTTCCAGCGCCTGTTGGAACGCTATCCCGAGTGGACGCGGGAGCAGCTTTCCCGGGATCCCCATGGACTGATGAACCAGGGCCTGCTGGCACTCTTGCCGGATGTTGCAGTAGTTGAAACCCCACACACACTGGAGACCCTGAGCACCCGTGAACTGGCGGTGCTGCACTTGATCGCACAGGGTTGTTCAAACCAGGAGATCAGCAATCAGCTGTTTATCTCCCTGCACACCGTGAAAACCCACGCCAGCCATATCAACAGCAAGCTCGGGGTTGAGCGGCGCACACAGGCGGTGGCGCGGGCGCAGGAGATGGGATTGCTGGGGTAGAAACCTGGATCAATGGGATCGAAAGCCCCAGACGATTTCCACCACGCGGGCTGCCACCAGCACATAGATCAGGATAAGCAGCAGCTGAAGGACCAGGTGATAACGCAGCTTGGCGAGCCGGCGGATGCCATCGCTCACATTCAGCACCATCAGCAAGCTTGAGACCACGATCAAGCCCCACCCGGCCACGCTTGACGCCAGGATGCCGAGGAACAGCTCATGTTTCCCGGCCAGTGCGTTGGTGCCCGCAGCAAACAACAGCGCGCATACCAGCAGGTTCTTCACATTGTCGAAGACCTGGGTGCTGAAGTCATTCTCCAGCAGTTGCTGATACCACTTCCAGAATGTGCGCATGGCTCGATCCCCTGGATCAATGTTTACCGCACGGCGGGGCACTCACTCGATGACTTGTCGGCGGCCTGGCTGAGCAGCGCGGCAAACCGCTTGACGTTGTTTTGCTGCGCGATCACCAGGTCGTCAATGGTCGGGCCGGAAGGCGACTGCACCACCGTGCGACACGTCAGCGGCGTGCGTTCGTCCGTGCCCGTCTGGCGAAGCCGCCATTTGACGTCGAGCAGGGCGTACTGCCCGGGGATCGAGTCAAAGCGCTGGACCTCAATGCGCACCGCCAGGTTTTTCCGGCTGCTGGCGAGTTGATCCACCAGCGCGCTGCGCAACTCATCCACCAGGCTGGCAGCCCACCATTGCGTCTCGAGAATGGCCACGCCGCTGTCACCCTGGCGGATGACAATCTGTGGCCGGTCGACCTGTGGCGGGACCGTGATGCTTTCAATCCGGATCTCGCCCCCCGCGGCCAATGACGCATTGCTGCGCTGCACCGGCGTCAGGGTATGAAATTGAATGGGCTCACTGCGGCACGCCGTCAGCAGCAGCAACCCGGTGAGCAGCGTGATCTTCAGCGGCAAAGCCATGGTGGTTGCTCCTGTGGTCATTTGCGCGGTGGCCCTTGCAGGTCGGAGGGCGCGGCGTTGTCGGGGCGACCGCGAATCAGCGATTCGGGATGGCGTGCCAGGTAGTCCGACAGCTCTCGCAGGGAGCGCGACATGCGGCTCAGTTCGTCCAGGGTCTGGGTCAACTGTTCCCGTTGCGGCGAATCCTCGGCCAGGGTCGAACTGGCGGATTGCAGGGTTTTACTCACGTCGGCCAGCGTGTTTTGCACCCCCGGCAGTGTCTTGGCGTTGAACTGGCCGAGACCCTTGCGCAGTTCCACCAGGCTGCCGTCGAGGTTGCCGGCAATTCGCTCGATTGGCAGCTGGTTGATCTTGTTGACGATGCCTTCGAGTTTTTCCTGCAGTTGTTCCAGGTTGCCGGGGATGGTCGGAATACTGACGGGGCGCTGGTTCGGGTCAAACACGACTTTGTCGGCCTTGGGGAAGAAGTCCAGGGCGATATAGAGCTGGCCAGTGAGCAGGTTGCCGCTGCGGGCCTGGGCGCGCAGGCCGTGTTCGATGAAGCTGCCCATCAGGCGCACACCGCCGGCTTCGTCGTTGGGGTCATGCTTCAAGACCGTGAGCATTTTGGTGTTGGCTTCGCCGAGGCGCTGCGGGTAGATCACGATGCCGACGTTGACCGGGAAGCTGCGTTTTTTCTCGTCGAAATCCAGGTTGATCGACACCACTTTGCCGAATTCGATACCCAGGAACTCCACTGGCGCACCCACCGTAAGCCCGCGCAAGGCCTGGTCGAACCGCAGGTTCAGGTATTGCGCCTTGCCATTGGGCGGGGCCAGCGCGGTTTGCTGGTCGGCGAACAGTTCATAGGAGTGTTCTTCGTCGGCCGGCTTGTCGTTGGGGCTGTAGGGCGGGGCGAGGAAAGCGATGCCGCCCACCAGCATGGACGACAAGGATTCGGTTTTCAGCGCAAACCCGTTGGCGCCGACACTCACATCAATCCCGCTGGCGTTCCAGAACCGGGTGTTCTCGGTGACGTAGGCGTCATTGGGTGCATGCACGAACACGTCGATGTTCACGCCCTTGCCGTCAGCGTCCAGGGCATAGGCCACCACCTGGCCAACGGGAATCTTGCGGTAGTACACGGGGGAGCCGATATCCAGCGAACCCAGATCCTGGGTGTGCAGCGTGAAGCGCTTGCCCGGTTCGCCATAGGTAATGGGCGGCGGGTTTTCCAGGCCGGTGAACCGGTTGGCGCGGGTATCGGACTGGCCGATATCGGCGCCGATGTAATCCCCGGAGAGCAGCGTGTCGATACCGGAAACGCCACCGGCGCCGATACGTGGGCGCACCACCCAGAACTGCGAGTCTTCACGGGTGAAGCTTTCAGCCTGCTTGGACAGTTTGATCGTGGCGTTGACGCTTTTCTGATCGTCGCTCAACTCCACATCAGTCACCTGGCCGATCACCACGTTGCGGTATTTCACGTCGGTCTTGTTGGCGGTCAGGCCGCTGCCGGTCTTGAAGGTAATGGTAATGCTCGGCCCTTGCTGAAGGATGCTGTGCACCACCAGCGAAATGCCCACCAGCACCGCGACAATCGGCACGATCCACACCAGCGAGACGCTGAAGCGCCGCGTCTTGATCGCAGGCGAGCCCGCAGGCTGCGGTTTGTCAGTGGTTTGCGACGCCATCCGGCATCTCCTCGTTGTGTGGGTTTTCCCAGATCAGGCGCGGGTCGAAACTCATTGCCGAGAGCATGGTGAAAACCACCACCAGGCCAAAGAACAGAATGCCCAGGCGCGGCTCGATGGTGCCCAGGGCCTGGAACCGCACCAGGGCGGCCACCAAGGCCACCACGATCACATCCAGCATCGACCAGTAGCCAATCACTTCGACGAAGCGAAACAGCTTCGAGCGCTCCTTGCGCGCCCACTGGTTATTGCGCTGCACGGTAACCAGCAGCAACGTCAATGCGACGAACTTGATACCCGGCACCGCGATGCTGGCGATGAAAATGATCAGGGCGATGTCCCAGGCGCCGTGCTGCCAGAACTCCAGCACGCCGCTCATGATGGTGCTGTCGGCGCCCGAGCCGAGCATCGAGGTGTTCATCACCGGCAGTAAGTTGGCGGGCACGTAAAACGCCAGCGCCGTCAGCATATAGGCCCAGGTACGGGTCAGCGAATGGACCTTGCGCCGGTGCAGCGGCGCGCCGCAACGCTCGCATTCGTCGGGCGCGGTGCTGACGTCGCAAGCCTGGCCGCAGCTGTGGCACAGGCACAGGTTCAGCTCGCTGGCGGTCGGTGGACGGCTCATAAGATGTCCCACAGGTCGCGAATATCACGCCCGGCAATGCGGATCAGCAACAGGCTGAGGGCGGCCAGGGCAAACAGGCCGGTGCCGGGCAACACATCCAGCATGCCGGCGAGTTTGAACACCGCCACCATGGCGCCCAGCAGGCAGACTTCGAGCATGCTCCAGGGCCGAAGCGCTTCGAGCCAGCGCATGCACAGCTTGAACGCCGGCGAGCGTTTGCCCTTCATCGCAAAGCCCAGCACCCAGATCAACAGCAGCAACTGGAACACCGGCGCGATGATGATGGAAATCGCCGCCACCAGCGCGATGAAGGTGATCGGGCCCTGGGCCAGTGCGACCACCGAATCCCATAACGTGGCGCTGCTTTTCAGGCCTTGCAGGCTGATGCTCATCACCGGGTAGAAGTTGGCGAAAATCCACAGCACGGTGGCGGTCAGGGTCAGGGCCAGGCGTTGTTCCACCGACAGCCCGTTATAACGCTGGAGTACGCCTGCGCAGCGGGTGCAAAGGGTCTTCTGATGTTTGGCGAGCGTGACTTTTTCGTACACGCAATCGCAGTGTTCGCAGATGATCAATGGGCTGAGGGTCGCCATAAGTCCCACTCCATGCGCTATACGTTGCGTGTTGTATGACTGGCGCCAGAGTAGCTTAGCAGTTGCCGGGTTTGACAGCCGTGCGCTCGCGAGCGCTTTCGGATCGGGTGCAGGGTCGAACATACTGTGCGCCAGAATGCAGTACAAAAGAGTGTGCCTTTGAATTTGCAGGAATACCCATGAATATTCAGTCTCCCGCGCTGATCCGCGAAACGTTCCCGGTAGGCCCGTTGCAGTGCAACTGCACGATCATCGGCGACCCCGTCACCAAAAAAGCCATCGTCGTCGACCCGGGCGGCAACCATGAGCTGATCCTGGCGCGCCTCGATGCGCTGGGCCTGAAAGTGGTCAGCATTATTCACACCCACGCCCATCTTGATCACTTCCTGGCCTCCGGGCAGTTGAAGGAAAAAACCGGCGCTACCCTGCACTTGCACAAGGAAGACCAGTTTCTGTGGGACAACCTGGAAATGCAGTGCCAGATGTTCCGCGTGCCTTACACGCCAGTGCCGTCGCCGGATCGTTGGCTGGAGGATGAAGAAGAGCTGGCCTGTGGTTGCGGGGTTGCCCTGCATACACCTGGACACACACCCGGCTCGATGAGTTTCTGGTTCGCCGATGCGAAGTTGCTGATTGCCGGCGACACCCTGTTTCGGCGCGGCGTGGGCCGTACGGATTTGTGGGGCGGTGACCAGGCGACCATCGTGCGCTCGATCAAGCAACGGCTCTACACCCTGGATGAGGCGGCGGTGGTGGTGACAGGGCACGGTCCGGATACGCGCCTGGGAGATGAAATGCGTGAGAATCCGTTTGTCCGCGCGTGAAGCAAAATGTGGGTAGTTTTTCGGATACCAAGTGGCAACTATCAGACGAAACATATAGAGAAAATGACAATTACCGTTCAGGAAGTCTCTGCTAGGGTTTGAGTGTGGCCGGGCTTGTGTGGAGATGGAATTTTTACCGTTTGTCGTGTTCCAAGCTCGGCACAGGTCCAATGCCAATGTCCTCTGCATCACCGAATGCAAAAGTAGGAGCTTCCTTCATGTTCACTTCTCGTCGTCTGCTTGTTGTTGCTACTGCCGTAGCCCTGTTGTCGGGCTGCGCTTCACCTAATCCTTATGACGGCAGCCAGGCACAGGGTGGTGGCTCTTCCGGTGTGAGCAATACCGCCAAGTATGGTGGCCTGGGCGCCCTGGCTGGTGCGTTGGCGGGTGCAGCCATCGACCACAACAATCGCGGCAAGGGTGCGCTGATCGGCGCTGCCGTCGCCGGTATCGGTGGTGCGGGCTACGGCTACTACGCCGACCAGCAGGAAAAGAAACTGCGCGCCAGCATGGCCAACACCGGTGTCGAAGTGCAGCGCCAGGGCGACCAGATCAAGCTGATCATGCCGGGTAACATCACCTTCGCCACCAACTCGGATGCGATCTCCAGCAGCTTCTACACGCCGCTGAACAATCTGGCGAACTCGCTGAAGCAGTTCAACCAGAACACCATCCAGATCGTTGGCTACACCGACAGCACCGGCAGCCGTCAGCTCAACATGGACCTGTCCCAGCGTCGTGCGCAGAGCGTGGCCAATTACCTGACCTCCCAAGGTGTCAGCCCGACCAACCTGAGTGCCCGCGGTGCCGGCCCGGACAACCCGATCGCCAGCAACGCCGATGTCAATGGCCGTGCCCAGAACCGTCGTGTAGAGGTCAACCTGGGCCCGATTCCTGGCCAGCCGTACGGTCAGCCGGCCGCCCAGCAGCAACAGGCGCCACAGCAGAACAACCAGTTCCAGGGCAACCCGTACCAGCAGTACCAGTAACCTGTAGTCAATAAAAAGGGCGCCGTGCAATCCATGCACGGCGCCCTTTTTTGTGGCTGACGATAAATCAGTCGATGTATTCGAACAGCTTCACGATCTTCTGTACGCCGGACACACTTTGTACCAGGTTGGCGGCGCGGGTGGCTTCTGCCTGGGTCAGCAGGCCCATCATGTAGACGATGCCGTTGTCGGTGACGATCTTGATCCGAGAGCCGGGAATGGCGCTGTCGGTCAGCATCTGCGTCTTGATCTTGGTGGTCAGCAGGGCGTCGTTGCTGATAGCCAGCAGGGTGATCGGCTCCATCACCTGCAGTTCGTTGTGAACCTTCTTGACCCGCTGCACAGTGGCGGCAGCTTGTTCAGCCTGGGCCTTCAAGTCGGCGCGCGGGGTTTGGCCGGTGAGCAGCACCACGCCGTTGAAGCTGACGACCACGATGCGCGACGCGCCGTTGCCCAGGTCTGGAGCGGCCTTGGACACGTTGACGGAAACCTTGGTCTCGATCAGTGAGTCATCGATTTTGCTGCCGAAAGTGCGGGTGCCTTTATCGTCCTGGATGGGCGTGTCGCGGCTCGCTTCGATTACCGAGCTGCAGCCGCTGATGCCTAGGCACAGCGTGATTGCCAATAGGCTAAGGCGTTTAACGGTCATTCTTCACTCCCGAACAGTTGGCTGTCGATCAGATCGCACAGGCAGTGGATCGCCAGCAGGTGGACTTCCTGGATACGTGCGGTGACATTGGCCGGGACGCGGATTTCCACGTCTTCGGGCAACAGCAGCGAGGCCATGCCGCCGCCGTCGCGTCCGGTCAATGCTACGACAATCATTTCACGATCATGTGCGGCCTGGATCGCTTGAATAATATTCGCCGAGTTACCGCTGGTGGAGATCGCCAGCAGGACGTCCCCCGGCTGGCCAAGGGCGCGGATCTGTTTGGAGAAGATTTCGTTGTAGCTGTAGTCGTTGGCGATCGAGGTGATCGTCGAGGTGTCGGTGGTCAGGGCGATGGCCGGCAGGCTCGGGCGCTCACGCTCGAAGCGGTTGAGCAGCTCGGAGGAGAAATGCTGGGCATCGCCGGCCGAACCGCCGTTGCCGCACGAAAGCATTTTGCCTTCGTTGAGCAAGGCGTTGACCATGACCTGACTGGCTTGCTCGATGTGCGGTGCAAGTACGTCCATCGCCTGTTGCTTGGTATCGATACTGGCCTGGAAAAGCTGGCGAATTCGGGATTGCATGTCCATCTGTGTGACCTTAAGTAGCGCGGCTGTTTGGCACAGGAATGTGCAGCCCGCAAAGCAAAGAGCAAAAGTGTGCGGTGTAGATGTCCGGCGAATCAGCTGTCAAAGGCATCTTGCAGCCAGTTCAGATCGGCTGTTCCCCGGGGAGTGCTTTCTATGGCAACCACATCGAAACGGCAGGGATGATCGGCCCAGCGACGCTCCTTGAGCAGGAAAAACTGCGCGGCGAGTATCAACTTCTGGCGCTTGCGCCCGTCGATACTGGCGAGCGCGCCACCCCATTGTGCGTGTTTTCTGTAGCGGACTTCGACAAATACTACTGTATCGCCGTCAAGCATGACCAGATCAAGCTCGCCGCGTTTGCATAACCAGTTCTGCGCCAGGAGGCGCAGACCTTGTCGTTGCAGGTACTCGAGAGCTTGAAGTTCGGCGTCCTTGCCGCTTTGTGCGCTTGACCGCTCGGGCATCAGCGCGGGGTATCAGGCAGGCGCTGGATCTCGCCACCGACGAACTTCGCCCATGGCATCTGGCGGTCGACACGCTGATTGGCGCTGACACCCAGGTTGCCCGACAGGCCGTCGACACGAGTGTCCGGCAGTGCCTTGAGCTGCCCCAGGCGCGGCGCCAGGCGGTAGGCATCCACACCCATCGCGTACAGGCGGCCAAGGCTGCCGTTGGCTTGTGGCCATTGGGCAGCGACCTGGTTGCGCAGCGGGTCGGTGGTGTTCAGCAGCCAAGGGGTTTCGCAGAACATCACGTTGGTCATGTCCAGGTACTGGTTCTTGTCGCCACTGGCGCTGAACACGTGGGACGTCGCATACACCGGCACGTCGCCAGCGTATTGGAAGTTCAGGGTCGGCTTGATCTGCTGGGCCAGTTGCGGAGTCACGGCCAGGAAGATGAACTCGATGTCCTGGCGGCGCGATGGCTGGGCGGAAACATCCGAACCTACCGTGCTTTGCAGGCTCTTGGCGCGGCCTTCGCTCTTGCGCAGCTGGAACAGGTCGGCAATCTGCTGGGCCAGGGCTACCGGCTGGTCAACGTACTCGACGCCCACCACGGTGCCGCCATTGGCTTCCCAATCCTGACGGAATGCCTTGTAGACGCGCTCGCCCCATTCGCCTTTCGGCACCATGGCGGCGGCGCGGTGCAGGCCATCGGCGCGAGCACGACGGGACACTTCACGGGCTTCGTCTTCAGCGGCCAGGCCAAACTGGAACAGTTGCGCCGGGTTCTGGTCGGCTTCGCTGTAGTTCAGGGCCAGGGTGGTGATCGGCAATTGGGGGCGTGCGCTGAGTTGCTTGACCAGCGGTTTCTCCAGCGGGCCGACCACCAGTTGTACGCCGGCGGCCTGGGCCTTGGCGTAGAAGTCGTCGATGGAGGTCAGGCGCGAGCTGTCGTAGAGCTCGATCACCGGCGGCTTCTGCCCGGCTTGTTCAGCCTGGTAGTGCGCGGCCATGAAGCCTTCGCGCAGCGCCTTGGCAACGCCGGCCAGCGGACCTTCCTGCGGCAGCAGCAGGGCGATCTTGTTCAGCGGCTGGCTGGCCAGTTCCTTGAGCTTGGTCAGCGGCTGCGGCAATTGCGAAGCTGCCGGGTGGCCAGGGTTCTGGGCGCGCCAGGTGTCGATGGCCGCCTGCTGTTGCTCCAGAGTGCCGGCGCCCTTGACTGCCTGGGCCAGGCTGATCCAGCCGTCCAGCGTCGGGTTGCCGCTGGCTTGCAGCTGATCGGCAGGCAAGGCGGCAATCAGTGCCCAGATGGCTTCGTGGTTGCTGTTGTAGGCATCGCCCGTCAGCAGCGGGGCCATGGCGACGCGCTCGCGGGCGGCGGCCAGGGTCTGGCCGTCGGCCTCATAGGCGCGGGCATGCACGGTGCCCGTGCGGATCTGCTGTTCAGGCGGCAGATCCTTGAGGCTTTGCAGGCTCGGGTGATTCAAGGCCGTCAACGCTGCCTTGGGCTGGTTGCGGGCCATCGCCAGTTCAGCCGACAGGGTGCTGGCAAATACCTGCGCCGCCGGTTTCAGGACGTCCAGTGGCACCTGGGCAAGAATCTGCACCGAGCGTCCCGGATTGTTTTGGTGGAACGCCAGGTCAGCCGCACTCAAGCGCAACAGCGCGGCTTTTTCCGGAGTCTTGGCCGAAGTCGCCTGTTCGAGCAGTTGCTCGATGCTGGCATCCGGAGTCCGGGGGAGGTCGCCAAGGCTGGACGAGGGCGAGCTGGCGCAAGCCGCCAACAGGGCAGCGAGGCAGAGGGCAGAGAACAGCCGCAGGCAAGCGATCATGTAAGTGTTCCTGATACCGATCAAATTAGCGTGGAATTGTACCCAAGCACTGGCCGGGGCGCGATGTTACTGGCGTGAAACCGTCTAT
>Ga0209173_100340_pt1 | contig 30100 bp, 25 predicted proteins | sample SynthPrep_16_END_FD_187206 | JGI IMG/M metagenome (GOLD analysis project Ga0209173, IMG submission 187206) | Synthetic microbial communities from Ohio, USA - SynthPrep_16_END_DS12_MetaG (SPAdes) (version 2) | ecosystem: Engineered > Bioreactor > Aerobic > Activated sludge | place: USA: Ohio... | reverse complement strand
TTTCAAGAAGGGCGACGAGCTGGACACCGTTATCCTGTCGGTTGACCCAGAGCGCGAGCGCATCTCCCTGGGTATCAAGCAACTGGAAAGCGATCCGTTCTCCGAGTACGTTCAAGAGAACGACAAAGGCGCAATCGTTAAAGGCATCGTGAAGGAAGTTGACGCTAAAGGCGCCATCATCACTCTGGCCGACGATATCGAAGCGACTCTGAAAGCCTCCGAAATCAGCCGTGACCGCGTTGAAGACGCGCGCAACGTTCTGAAAGAAGGCGAAGAAGTAGAAGCCAAGATCATCAGCGTTGACCGCAAGAGCCGCGTAATCCAGCTCTCCATCAAGTCGAAAGACGATGCTGAAGAGAAAGAAGCCATCCAGAGCCTGCGCGACAAGCCAGCTACCTCTGAGCCTTCTGCTGGTCCTACCACTCTGGGCGACCTGCTGCGTGCACAAATGGAAAAGCAGAACTAAGTTCTGTCAGACCATAGAAAAAGGGCGACTTCGGTCGCCCTTTTTTGTGCCTGGGATTTGGTGTTGTGCGCAACGTCGCCTTGGTGTTCTGCAGGTGGAACGCTATGGTCACGCTGGCAGCGCATCGGCTCCTGCAGGCTCTATCTGGCAGTGATCGTCGTGGAGTGGCTTCAGTGAGGCTGAGCGGCGGCTGGCGGCCGTGCGGCGAAATGCCAACTCTCATCGACTTACGCCCCAACTCTTTGAATATAAGTCAATACTTGGGCTGTTCAAATTCCTCCGGTCATGCTAAAACCTTCGAAGCGCTTTTCCTAGCTGCTTGAAAAAGAAGGGAAAAATATGACGAAGTCGGAGTTGATCGAACGAATTGTCACCCATCAAGGGCTGCTCTCATCCAAGGATGTGGAGCTGGCCATCAAGACCATGCTTGAGCAGATGTCCCAATGTCTGGCTACCGGCGATCGGATTGAAATTCGTGGGTTTGGTAGCTTCTCGCTGCACTATCGTGCGCCTCGTGTGGGTCGCAACCCAAAAACCGGGCAGTCCGTCAGCCTTGACGGCAAGTTCGTGCCTCATTTCAAGCCGGGCAAGGAATTGCGCGATCGGGTGAACGAAGACGAAGAAGAAGGCGTCTGAGGGTTTTTGGGTAGGAGAAGTTTATGCGTGGGGTCAAGCGCGTTGTGTCGGTGCTGATTACTTTGCTCGTCATGGTTGGGGTGCTGGCGTTTGTGCTGGAGAATCAACAGAGCGCCGCTTTGTCATTCCTGGGGTGGACCACTCCCCAGGCACCGATTTCCATCTTCATTACATTGGCTTTGCTTGTAGGAATGACCGTTGGTCCATTGGTGGGTTTGGCGTTTAGGCTGAATCGCTCCCCTCGGTCGAAGAGGCTGGCGCCCTGATTGATAGCTCGGTGCGCACGGGGTATCGCATAAGCTTTTGTAGCATTTTTCAAGAAGTTTGGCTTTTTCGGAACAGTCCTACAGATTGTCAAGACTTGTAATATGGCAATTAGATGGCAAAATGCTTGCTGTTCTCGAGAATAGGCAATTTTTGTGGCTCATCCCAGCAGCGACGCCGGGGGCGAGCCAGATGTTTATAATTCTAAAAAACCATGAATTGTCTGCATAACGAGCCCGCAGTTTCTCTTTGAAGGCAGGTTTTTGTTGTGAGTAGTAGTTTTAATGCCCCTCCGGTACCACCATCCGATGAAATTGATCTTGTCGCGCTTTTTCAGGCGGTATGGCAGCAAAAGGTCCTCATAGTCATAGTCACCGCGCTTGTTGGCGCGATGGCTGCCGCTTATGCCTTTTTTGCGACTCCAGAATATCAAGTCAGTAGCGTTTTGCGCCCCGCGGCGATCAACGAATTGGATGCGTTGAATCGATCTGAAATTTACGGTCTTCCTCCTGGAGAGGCGCTGATCAGGGTCGGAGCGTCTCTTGAGTCGTATGACACCCGCCTGAGTTTTTTTCGGAGTCATCAAAATCTATTTAAGGCATTTGAGCGTCCAGGAAGAACTCTCGAGCAGAGTTTTGAGGAGTTCAATCGTAACTCGATCAATCTGGTTCTGCCTGATCCTAAAAAAGCCGACTCCCTGAGTGCCTATATCAAACTTGAGATGAACTATCCCAAGGGAATTGATGGTGTCTCGATTTTGAACGGGTTTATTCAGTTCGCGATTGATACCGAGCGTCAGCAGATCGGCGCTGATTTGAACGTAATCGTGAAAAACCGACTGAACGAGATTGAAGGTAAGCTGAAGGCTGCTCGCTCAAGCTATGAGATCGATAAAGAGGCAAAAATTGCCACTCTGACTGAAGCTGATGTGCTTCGGCGTGCCCAGTTGCAGGATGAGCTCAAAGCGCTCAGGGCCCAATTGAAAATCATCCGTGGTGATCGGCTTGTACTGCTGAACGAGGCAATTGGCATCGCCAAGTCGCTGGGTATTAAAAAGCCAGCTACTCCCTCGTCGCTCGGCGATGAAAACCGCGCTGGGACGCCAGGCATGATGCGTACCGAAATCAATAACCAGCAGATCCCCCTATATTTTATGGGCGTAGATGCACTGGAGGCAGAGCGAAATGCCCTGCAACGGCGCACGTCTGATGACTTCACTGAAGGTCGTATCGCGCAAATTGCCAAAGAGCTTCAACTGCTGCGGGCCAATCGTCAGATTGAGGTCTTGAATCGTCGTGAGAATGAAGACCTGTTTCTAATCAATGTGGAGCCCCTGCGTGCAGAGGAGGCTCGGCTACGTAAACTGAATATCGATATGAGTCGGTTGAAACTGGTGACTATTGACAAGCAGGCGCTCGAGCCGCTGAGTCCAATTAAGCCGAAGAAAGCTCTCGTGCTCGCAATGGGGCTGGTTCTGGGTGGGATTCTTGGCGTTCTGATTGCCCTGGCTCGAACACTACTGGCAAGCAGGAAAAGAATGGCGACACGTCAAGTGCCCGTTCTCGGCTCTGAACTGCTTGGAGAGGGAAAAGCTCAGGCTCAGACGCGAGTGTGTTAACTGCGTCCAGTAGGGTTGTGTCGCTCGATTGTGTGCAAACAACCCGATCTCCAATTCTTCTCTCGGTATAGGGACTGCTCCTATACCCAACCAAATCACCTTCAGGTGTTCAAAAAATGACTCTCCGGCATGCCATGAGCCTTCAGGCTCTTGGCGTTGCATGTCTGACGTCGGGATCCTGATGCCGCGAGTTCTGATTTATATTGGTATCGCGTAGTATGATTATCTAGCTGTCATGGAACTCTTCTAATTGAGAATCATCGAAGCATGATGGCATTGCGCTATGCTTTGCGGTCTTCTGATTATCCGATTCCGAGTGCAACTGAGGGCGATATTCTTCATGGTGTTCAGCGGGTTGTGGTGTTTAAACTATTCGGCGCTGATGGGCCAGGAGCGATACGTACCCTATTCGACAGGGGAGGCTGCGGCAGTGCCAGAAACAGACCTGAATTGTTCGCTGATGGAATATGCTGCTGACGAATAATATAGGTGGTGGAATGCCTCAAAAAGCATCACTGAGGGATTAGTTGGATGTGCGAGCCATGACTGTACCAGGAGAGAGTACTGAATCGGCGTCGCGCTTGAAGCACTTCATACTGAAATTAATTCAGTAAATATTATGGATTCTCTGATTATTTAGGCTTTGATTATGCAAAAACTGGAAGATATTAAGCTCGCCATTATCGGCCTTGGATATGTGGGCCTGCCCCTCGCAGTGGAGTTTGGTAAGCATCGGACGGTGGTCGGGTTTGACATTAACCAGCCGCGTATCCAAGCCTTGAAAGAAGGACATGATTCAACTCTCGAAGTCAGTGACGAGGAGCTGAAGCAGGCGGGCTATTTGAGTTATAGCTGTGAGCTGAATGAGCTGGCTGCCTGCAACACTTTTGTCGTTACCGTTCCGACCCCTATCGACGAATACAACCAGCCAGACCTGACACCTCTGATCAAGGCTTCTGAAAGCATCGGGAAGGTGCTGAAGAAGGGCGATCTGGTAATTTACGAGTCAACCGTATACCCAGGCGCTACAGAAGAAGACTGCGTCCCGGTTCTTGAGCGGGTCTCTGGTCTCAAGTTCAACGTCGATTTCTTCGCTGGCTACAGTCCTGAGCGGATCAACCCGGGCGACAAAGAGCACCGGGTTACTACGATCAAAAAAGTCACTTCCGGCTCCACGCCTGAAATCGCTGACCTGGTCGACGCACTTTACAATCAGATCATTGTCGCGGGCACTCACAAGGCTAGCAGCATCAAGGTTGCCGAGGCTGCCAAGGTTATCGAGAACACTCAGCGCGACTTGAATATTGCGCTTATCAACGAGCTGGCGATTATCTTCAACAAGATGGGCATTGATACGGAAGCGGTGCTTGAGGCAGCGGGTACGAAGTGGAACTTCCTTCCGTTCCGTCCAGGGTTGGTCGGCGGGCATTGCATCGGTGTTGACCCCTACTACCTTACCCATAAAGCCCAGTCAATCGGCTACCACCCGGAAATCATCCTGGCCGGCCGTCGTTTGAATGATGGCATGGGCGCTTACGTTGTTTCACAGTTGGTAAAAGCGATGTTGAAAGAGCGCATCCATGTAGATGGTGCTCGCGTATTGATCATGGGTCTGACTTTCAAGGAAAACTGCCCGGACCTGCGTAATACTCGTATCGTCGATATCGTGAGTGAACTGGCAGAGTACAACATTGCTGTGGATGTTTATGATCCATGGGTGAGTGTTGCCGAAGCGGAGCATGAGTATGGGATCACTCCTGTTTCCGAGCCGGGAGTAAATGCATACGACGGTATCGTTCTGGCGGTCGCTCACAATGAGTTCCGTGCCTTGGGTGCAGAAAATATCCGTCGGTTCGGTAAGGCGGAGCACGTTCTTTATGATCTTAAATACCTTCTGAGTCGTGAAGAATCGGACATTCGCCTGTAAGCCCCAGGTTTCTGAAGTCGTTAACCTAAATCAAATTACGAGCTAATATCGATGACCCGCTACGAAACTCTGATAGAAACACTTCCAGCTTCGCCGAAAACCTGGTTAGTCACCGGAGTTGCGGGTTTTATTGGCTCTAATTTGTTGGAAACACTGCTTGGCTTGAATCAGACGGTTGTCGGGTTGGATAATTTCGCTACCGGTCACCAAAGAAACCTCGACGAAGTAAAAAATACAGTTCTCCCTGAGCAGTGGGCACGTTTTCGATTTGTCGAAGGTGACATTCGAGAGCTGAAGGATTGTCATCAGGCCTGCGAAGGTGTGGATTATGTACTGCATCAGGCCGCGTTGGGGTCTGTTCCTCGTTCCCTTAACGACCCGATCACAACAAACGGTACCAACATTGATGGCTTCCTCAACATGTTGGTCGCGGCACGGGATGCCAAGGTAAAGAGCTTTACTTACGCGGCAAGCAGTTCGACTTATGGCGATCATCCCGGTCTGCCAAAAGTTGAAGACGTGATCGGTAAGCCGCTGTCCCCCTACGCGGTCACCAAGTACGTCAATGAACTGTATGCCGACGTTTTCGCCAGATGCTATGGTTTTGAAACAATCGGTTTGCGTTACTTTAATGTTTTTGGCAAGCGCCAGGATCCTGATGGTGCTTACGCGGCTGTTATCCCAAAATGGGCGGCTGCAATGATAAAAAACGAGGAAGTTTTCATCAATGGTGATGGTGAAACCAGTCGGGATTTCTGCTTCATCGAGAATACAGTTCAAGCCAATATTTTAGCCGCGACTGCAAGCGATTCTTCCGCGCGCAATCAGGTTTATAATGTGGCGGTCAGTGGGCGCACTGATCTCAATATGTTGTTTTCGGCGTTGCGCGAATCCCTGGCGGAAAACGGCATCACTTATGATAAAGAGCCTGTGTATCGAGACTTTCGCGCGGGTGATGTGCGCCATTCACAGGCAGATATTGGCAAGATACAAACGCTTTTGGGATATGCACCCAAGTTTAATATTGGGCAAGGCATCGCAAAGGCCATGCCTTGGTATGCGGAATTCTTGAAGTAAGAATAGCGCGAGATATGGGTTCTCTCTATCTCGCTATATGACTTACTAATAAGTACTCAGCTACGAGGCGCGGTTGAGTGATTAAGATTAGCGCAAGGAAGTTTTATGAGCGATAAGCCTGTTTATGTAACTCAGCCCTACCTTCCGCCACTAGAAGAGTTTGTTCCCTATCTTGAAAAAATATGGGAGAGCAAGACACTGACCAATGGCGGCCCAATGCACCAGCAGCTTGAAAAGGAGCTCTGTGAGTACCTGGGGGTGGAGCACATTGCGCTTTTTAATAACGGTACAATCGCGTTATTGACTGCGTTGCAGGCGCTCAGAGTTACAGGCGAAGTCATTACGACACCTTACTCATTCGTTGCGACTGCTCACTCTTTGTTGTGGAATGGGCTGCAGCCTGTTTTCGTGGATATCGATCCTGTTACTTTTAATTTGGATCCGAAAAAAGTCGAGGCGGCAATTACGTCGAAAACCACAGCTATCATGCCAGTGCATTGCTATGGTTATTCCTGCGATACCGACGCTATTCAGAATATCGCTGATAATTACAATCTGAAAATTATCTATGATGCCGCTCATGCGTTCGGCGTTAACGATGCAGGGGGAAGTATTCTTCGTCATGGCGACTTGAGCATTTTGAGCTTCCATGCCACTAAGGTATTCAATACCTTTGAGGGCGGCGCCATCGTCTGCCCCGACGCGAAGACAAAAAAACGCATAGAACAATTGAAGAACTTTGGCTTTGTAGATGAAGTCACCGTGGTCGCACCAGGGATAAATGGGAAATTAAGCGAGATTAACGCGGCGTTTGGGTTGCTTCAGCTGAAGCATATCGACAGTGCGATGAGTCTGCGTAAAGAAATTGGTCAACGCTACAGTTCCGGATTAAAAAGTGTTGAAGGTATCAGCCTGAGCCACATCAGTGCAGGCCTTGAGTCGAATTATTCGTACTACCCCATTCTGGTTGAAGATGATTACCCGCTCTCGCGAGACGAGCTTTACGAAGTGTTAAAGGAGCAAAACGTATTCGGTAGACGGTACTTTTTTCCTTTAATCAGCGAGTTTTCCATGTATAGAAGTATGCCTTCAGCGGACAGTCGGAACCTGCCTGTGGCTCATGATATTTCATCGAAAGTTCTTTGCCTTCCTATTTATCCGGCGCTGGAGATGTCTGCCGTTGATAAGGTTGTCGAAATAATTCGTAATGTGAGAAAAGCGTCGTAATGAAGCTCGCAATAATGCAGCCTTACTTTTTTCCGTATGTCGGATATTTTAAGCTGATAGAGTCCGTGGATAAGTTCGTTTTCTATGATGATGTCGATTTCATTAAAAATGGATGGATAAACAGGAATCGGATATTTGTATCCGGCAAAGTCGGTTATATGACTATTCCGCTCCTTGGGGCGAGCTCTAATCAAAAAATTTGTGACGTGCAAACGCAGAAAAAATCACTCTGGGTCCGTAAGCTGACCGAGGCAGTCAAACAGAACTATTCGAAAGCATCAAACTTCAAAGCGTGTTTCGAGTTGTTCAACGCCGTTCTCGAGCAAGAACAAGACTCAATTTCTGATTATGCAAAATCCAGTGTTTTGTTAACGGTCGAGGCATTGGGTATCGATGCTGAGATGGTAATGAGCTCGAAGGTTTACGCAAACGAGCAATTGAAAAGCGAAGACCGAATTCTGGATATTTGCAATAAAGAGCAGGCCGACGAGTACTGGAATTTACCAGGTGGTGCGCTTCTCTATGAGAAAGAGAGTTTTGCTTCGCGAGGCATTGATCTGAAGTTTGTCAAGCCGGCGCTAGTTGAGTATCCACAGGCGGGACGAGATTTCGAGCCCGGCCTCTCTATTTTGGATGTGATGATGTTTAACTCCTTTGATGAAGCTCGCCAGCTTGTCACTAATAAATAAACGATGGGTTATTTATGCTGCCCCCAGAGCTGAAAGATTTAATACACATTGAGCAGCGTCTTCAAAAAGGAGAGTTTATACGCGGTATCTCTGCAGAAGACTACATTCTGAAAATTGAAGACCAGGCAGAGATTCTCATCCATCACTCTGGTGGGTCGTATAACGGGTTTGTGGCATTTTACTGCAATAATGATGTATCCAGGGAGGGATACATAGCGTTGCTTTTGATCGCTGCAAGTGGCCGAGGCAAAGGGCTTGGGGGCGAGCTCCTGAGCAGTGCACTCATGGTGATGAAGAGTCGCGGTTTCACTGCATGCAGCCTGGAGGTGCGCGCAGGGAACATTTCAGCGATAAAGCTTTACACGCGGTATGGATTCAAGATAGTAGCAGACGGCGACACGAACATAAAAATGCAGGTTCGGCTATAAATATTCGGGATATAAACAATTGTCGCTTCAGAAGAACATAGCCGCTAACTACGTAAGCCAAATATATGTGACGTTGATTGGCATCGTGATGCTGCCTGTCTATATAAAATACATGGGCGCGGAAGCCTATGGCCTGGTTGGATTTTTCTCCATGCTGCAGGCCTGGTTCAGCTTGCTTGATCTTGGCTTGACACCTACGATCGGCAGGGAAACTGCACGTTTCAAGGCCGGTGCGGTATCGGCATTGGACTTTCGGCGGTTGTTCCGGGCGCTCCATGTTTTATTTCTGGGCATTGGCATTCTCGGCTTTATTACGTTGTATCTGTTTGCCCCGCTTGTTGTAAAACATTGGCTGAAACTTGATGCGTTGAGTGTCGAACAGGCGAGTTTTGCTATACAGATAATGGCCGCATGTATCGCAATCCGCTGGATATGTGGCTTGTATCGAGGCGTCATCACCGGTGGCGAACATCTGGTTTGGTTGAGTGGCTATACTTCAATCATTGCGACACTCAGATTTATATTTGTTTTGCCCGTGATGTGGTTTTATGGATATACGCCGATTGTATTCTTCTTTTATCAATTAATTATTGCGGTTGTGGAAATTCTCGGGTTGTACATTAAGTCGTATGGCGTACTCCCAAAGGTAGTCAGCGCGTCGATGGGGTGGTCGCTCAAACCCATTAGAAGTGTCTTGGCTTTTTCCCTCACCGTGGCGTTTACTGCCTCAATTTGGGTAATGGTCACGCAGACAGATAAGTTGATACTTTCGAGCATATTGCCGCTAAGCCAGTACGGATACTTCACTCTGGCGGTGCTGATTGCTGGCGGGGTAATGGTTATAACCGGACCGATCAGCAGCGCGATTATGCCGCGAATGGCCCGCTTACATGCCGAAAACAAGGAAGCTGATGTGATTACGATTTATCGTAACTCTACTCAACTTGTTTCCATTATTGCAGGTGCCGCATCGATTACCCTTGCAATTTGTGCGCGTCCTTTGCTGTGGGCATGGACAGGTGACGCGACCGTTGTCGAAAACGTTGCCCCGACAATGGTGTTGTATGCGATTGGAAACGGGTGCTTGGCGGTTTCAGCATTCCCTTACTATCTTCAGTATGCTCGCGGAAACCTGAGGCTTCATTTTCTGGGTAACCTGATTTTGTTATGCGTCATGGTCCCCGCTATCTATTTTTCGTCGACCTATTACGGAAGCATCGGTGCTGGCTACAGTTGGATGATAGTCAACCTGACATTCTTGATCTTTTGGGTTTGGTTCGTTCATTCGAGGCTTGAGCCTGGGCTCCACAAGAAGTGGCTGACTCATGATATAGGTTTGATTGTTTTACCCGCAGCCGCAGTCGGACTGCTTGTTAATTGGGTAGATGTGCGAAGTGAAAGCAGGATTTTAAGCGTGCTCATAGTGTTTGTTTCAGGTGGGTTAATTATGTTGACCGCGGTGGCTTTTTCAAGCGCTGCCCGGGCAATGGTAGCTAACAAGATTGTTGGGCGGAGAGGCGTGTGAGTATTGTTTCCGAGGGAGAAGATATAAAGGTTTCAGTATGTGTGCTGACTTATAATCAGGTTGGTTATATCAGCGAGTGCTTGTTGAGCTTGATTAATCAGGTCACGGATTTCAAGTTTGAGGTGATCGTCGGTGATGACTGTTCGACAGATGGCACCAGCGACGTAGTACGTAGTTTGGCGGAGCAATACCCCGATATTGTCAAGCCGCTTATACATGAAAAGAATGTTGGTATCACGGCAAATTACCTTGAAGTGCACGCTTTGGCATGCGGCAAGTACATTGCTCATCTCGATGGTGATGATTACGCTCTTCCAGGGAAACTACAGGCTCAAAGTGACTTTCTGGACGAGCACCCGAACTATAATATCGTCTGGCACAGGATGCTCGTCGAGAATCCTGGCACCAAGGTTGTTGTAGAAGACCTCATTGACTTATCTCGCGTGAGTAACTCGTTCACCAGAAAGGACATTTTTCAATATATAACGATTGGAATGAACAGTTCTAAAATGTATCGGGCCACGGCAAGGGACATTGAACTGCCAGATTTTCCTTTGCTGGATTACTTTGCAAACGTCGAGCAGGTTGGACAAGGCTATGCAGGGTTCGTCAGCGCCAAGCCTTTGGGTGTTTATCGTACAGGTATCGGTATTGCCTCCTCGGGAAACAAGACAAAAGTTTTGCTGGTGAAGTCGTTTGATTACTTTTTGGAAAAGTACAAAGGTAGTGCCGCAGATATATCGGTGTCTATCAGCTTCTTGTTTATTGCCGCACTGAAAAACAGGCGTTTTGAAGACTGTAAACTGTTTTTCCCAATATTCGTTCGCGCTTTTAGACTGACGACTATACCAAAAGTATGGCGTGCCAGTAAGATGCTTTCAATGCTCAGAATCCCCGATGCGGTCAAGAGTAAATGAGGTTTTTATGTCGTTAACCTATTTGATCCAGGACCTACGCTCAATCGCAGGTAGTGAGCGGGCGTCCAGAGTGCTCAAGAGCGTAGTGTTTGATCACACCGCTCATTTGACCATCATGTTGCGACTGGGCCAAAGCCTGTTAAAAATTCCCGTTATCGGGCGTGTATTGAGCTTTCTGGTTGAGTATTTTATTCGCATTGTCTTTGGTAGCGATATCTCTTGCAGGGCACAAATTGGCCCAGGTCTCTGCATCATGCACGGTCATGACATAGTGATAGGTGCCGACGTAGTAATGGGGTCGAACTGCAAAATTTTTAATGGTGTGACTTTTGGGAACCAGGACCTATCGAAAACCAGCAAGGGCAATCAACCGACACTGGCAAATAATGTGGTTATTTGTACGGGCGCAAAAGTCCTCGGGCCGATTTTTCTGGGTGACAATGTGGTTGTGGGTGCGAACAGCGTTGTTGTTAAAAGCTTTCCACAGGATACGGTTGTTGTAGGTGTTCCTGGCAAGGCGCTCGTGAGAACGTAACTTCAACTTCGGTGGCAGGGTGAGCAAGGTGCGGTCGTTTTTTTTGGTGTTGGTTGTTTTTTTCTACGTGTTCAATTTTACGCTCAGCTTTCTGGGCGTGCCCTCTGTCGCGCTTCTCATTCCTGGGGCTTTGCTTCTGATTCTTGCTGATCCGTTGCTCCGCGGTTTTGTTGGTTATGCATTTGTCACCTGCCGCTTTGCCATCGTGGCGCTGTTGCTCGCGGGTTCCTTGGGCGTGATGCTGAGTGTTCTCTGGGGTAACGCTGAGACAATATTTCTGGAGATTTTCATAAAGTTTATTGTCGTTCTGCTGTTGGCGTTGGTTATAACTTATTATGCGGTTGGCCGGCGTGCGAATTCAGATGATGCACTCTATGGATTTCATCGATGCTTCGAGTTGATCTATTGGGCGACTGTTCTTCAGGCGTTTTTCATTATGCTGTCGTTCGTGGAGCCCTCTTTTAGGGATTTGTTATCCGCGTCGTTGGCTAACCGTGGAAATATTGAAGTTGATAGTGTTCTGCGCTTTCGCGGTATTCACGATAGCGGCGGTTTTAACCTCAGCGCTATTCTTGCGCTGGCCGCTGTATACGGTGTTTACTCAGTATATTCCCGGGCCAATAATGCGACCATTTGGCGATTTCTAAGCATCTCCGTGATTGCTCTTTCAATTACACTGGTTGCACGTACCGGTGTGGTCGTATTCCTTCTTGGCGTGGGGCTTCTCGCGATTCGATGGCCTCTGAAGTCCCTCATCGTAGGGGTGGCTTTTAGCGCCTTTGCTGCGCTGGCAATTTTGTTATTCCAGTATTTTTTTCCGGAAAGGTTCGAATTTTTTTCAACCTACGTTTTTGATTATGCGTTCGAGATTTTCATCAACTATTCGAAAGGTCAGGGCCTCACCTCTGCCTCTACGGATGATCTGAAAAGTATGCTTTTCGTCCCGGATCTGTTGAATATTATTGCAGGTAGTGGCTCGTTTGATGATCAAAGTGGTGGCGTCGCGCGGTCTGACTCCGGTTATCTGAAAACGCTGCTTGCCAGTGGCATCGTGGGATTTGTGCTGGTTTACGCGTCTTATGGTTGGATGTTCTTGAAAATCTGGACAGGGATGCGGCGATTTGCCGATGCGGGCTATTTTGTTTTGGTACTGTTGTGCCTGATTTTAGTTTTGGAAGTAAAGGCTCCTGTGTTTTATCAGAATGACGTGTCTCGCTTGTTTATATTGATATTTTCAAGCGCGCTATTGCACCGGTTTTATAATCGCTATGCGAGCGTGAACCCGAGTGCTCATCTGGCTTGACTCAGGCGGGCGAGAACGGCCCGACCAGTAAATTAATTGCGAGCTTTCCTGATGTGTGGTTTTTCCGGATATTTTACGAACAAGAAGTTTTCTACCGATGAGTCTTCGCTGCTTGAGGCAATGGGCCGCTCAATCATCAACCGTGGCCCGGACGGCGGCGGTTATTGGTTTGATTCAGCCGCTGGTATAGGCCTGTCCCACAGGAGGCTGGCGATTGTCGACCTGACTGCTGCCGGCCACCAGCCAATGCATTCATCGAGTGGGCGCTTCGTAATTGCGTTCAATGGTGAGATCTACAACCATGGCGAACTGCGTGCTCTTCTTGAGGAGAGTGGGCTTTCGCCTACCTGGAACGGGCACTCAGACACAGAAACGCTGCTTGAGTGCTTTGAGCACTGGGGAATCGAAAAGACCCTGCAGGCAACGGTTGGGATGTTCGCCATCGCGCTGTGGGATACCCGGCAAAATGAACTGGTATTGGCTCGGGATCGTCTTGGGGAGAAGCCGCTTTATTGGGGGTGGCAGAATGACGTGCTGTTGTTCGGTTCTGAACTCAAGGCGCTCAAGATCCATCCCGCGTTTTGCGCTGATATCGACCGTGACGCCTTGGCCCTTTATCTGCGCCACAACTACGTTCCCGCGCCCTACAGCATCTATCAAGGGATAGAGAAGCTGAAGCCGGGGCATTATGTAAGGATCGCGATAGACCAGCGCCGATCGGATGTAAAAGCGTTTCCTTTTTGGTCTTTCAATCGGGCGGTTGAGGCGGGGCTTGCGTCTCCGCTGCAATCTGATGCCAACGCCGTAGTTGATACGCTTGAAGCACAGCTTAGCGAAAGCATCGGCATGCAAATGCTCGCGGACGTGCCCCTGGGCGCGTTTCTAAGTGGTGGCGTGGACAGCAGTCTTGTGGTTGGCCTGATGCAGAAGCAAAGCCCGCGACCGGTCAAGACGTTCACCATTGGCTTCAGTGAGGCAGGGTTCAATGAAGCTGAACATGCTCTGGCCGTATCCCGCCATTTAGGTACTGAACATACTGAGATCTATGTTCAATCCAAAGACGCGTTGGACGTTATCCCGGATCTACCGAACATCTACTGCGAACCCTTTGCCGATAGTTCACAGATCCCGACCTTCCTGGTCAGTCGCCTTGCGCGACAACAAGTCACCGTCACGTTAAGCGGTGATGCGGGAGATGAGCTGTTTGGCGGCTACAACCCTTACCAATTTGCCCCACGTATCTGGGGGAAGATCAGCCAGGTGCCGTTACCCCTGCGACGTTTTGCATCCGCAACGCTCAAGGCATTGCCGATAAAAGGCAAGGTCGAGAAGTTGGTGGATATTCTTGATACTCCGAGTCGGGAGGACTTTTATCGGCAACTTGTCAGTCACTGGAAAACACCTTCCAGTGTCGTTATCGGCGCGAAAGAGCCGATTACGGTGCTTGACACCTCTTCAGCGTGGCCCGCTACGCAGCGGTATGAAGAGTGGATGATGGCGATGGATGCACAGACCTATATGGCTGACGACATCCTGGTAAAGGTCGACCGTGCGGCGATGGCCAGCAGCCTGGAAACTCGTGTGCCAATGCTCGATCACCGGGTTGTTGAATTGGCCTGGCGCATACCGTTGGATATGAAGATTCGAGGTGGTGTTGGCAAGTGGGTATTGAGGGAAGTGCTTTATCGTCATGTTCCTCGCGAGTTAATCGAGCGACCAAAAAAGGGCTTTTCCATACCTATCGCGACGTGGTTGCGCGGGCCCCTGCGCGATTGGTCGGAAAGCTTGCTGGATGAAGGCCGGTTGCGCCGGGAGGGTTTCTTCCATCCTGCACCGATCCGCCGTGCCTGGGAACAACACCTCAGTGGTCGGGCTGATCATTCAAGCAAGTTATGGGGTGTCCTGATGTTCCAGGCGTGGTTGGAGGAGCAAGGCCGTTGAAAGTTACCCATATTATTGTCGGTCTGCATATCGGCGGCGCGGAGTTGATGCTGCTTCGGCTCTGTGAGTCATTCAACTCAAGCGGCGATGATGAACACCGTGTTATCTCATTGACGGATTTGGGTGAAGTGGGCGCTCGGCTGCGTGCCTGCGGGGTGACTGTTGACACGTTGGGTATGCGGGGGGCCTGGGATGTCATGCCAACGTTTGCAAAGTTGGTTCGCCATCTTCGGCTGAACAAGCCTGATATCGTTCAGACCTGGATGTATCACTCTGACTTGTTGGGTGGCTTGGCAGCGCGTTGGGTGGGGATCAGGGGCGTGATCTGGGGGATCAGGACCACTGACGTCAGCCGAGGCGGCGCAAAGGCCACAATTATTGTTCGCAAACTGTGTGCCTGGCTGTCGGCGACTGTCCCCAGCGTTATCGTGTGCGCTGCCCAGGCGTCACGAAAGACGCATGTGGCTGCGGGTTATTCCCCGAGCAGAATGGCTGTCATTCCCAACGGGTTTGATCTTGAGCGTCTGGTTGCATCGCCGCAAGAGCGTGAGGCCATAAGGTCGGCGCAAGGAATAAGCGCAGATGACTTCGTTGTAGGAAGCCTGGGGCGTTTTAACGAAGTCAAGGATCACGCCAGTTTTGTCGAGGCTGCCGGGCTCGTCGCTCCCAGGTTCCCGCACGTCAAGTTCCTGATGGTGGGACGTGATGTCGATGAGGCGAATAGCGCATTGATGGCGCAGATTGCATCAACCGGATTCGCTGATCGATTTGTGTTGCTGGGTGAACGAAAAGATGTGCCCGCCTGCTTTAAGGCGATGGACATGTTTTGCCTGCATTCATTTACCGAAGGTTTTCCTAATGTGCTGGGCGAGGCGATGAGCCTGGCGTTGCCTTGTGTGACGACCGATGCAGGAGACGCGGCATTCCTGCTGGGTGAAAATGGGTTTGTCGTACCCGTACAGGATCCACTCGCGTTGGCTGAAGCGCTGGCGAAGATGATTGCAGCGTCTCCTGCCGAGCGATCAATGATGGGGCAGGGTGCCTATACACGTATCGTCGAAAATTTCACGATGAAATGTACCGAGCATAAATTCAAAGAAATCTATGACCGGCTTTACTTAAATCAGGACGTTCATTGATGTGTGGTTTCAGCGGAATTTTCCAGGCCCGTAATAGTGATCTGGCATCGATCATTACCCGGATGAACGATGCCCTCGTGCACCGTGGCCCCGATGATCGTGGTGTATGGGTTGACGAAAATGCAGGCCTCGCGCTCGGGCATCGACGGTTGGCAATTGTCGATCTGTCGGAGGCCGGTCATCAGCCGATGCATTCCAGTTGTGGGCGATTTTTAATCGTCTTCAACGGTGAGATCTATAACCATACCGAACTCAGGCAGAAGCTGGACAATGAAGGATTGTCGCCACCCGCATGGCGAGGCCATTCTGATACCGAAGTCCTGCTCGCAGGTCTTGCAGGCTGGGGTGTCGAAAAGACCTTGCAGGCATCGGTTGGTATGTTTGCCTTCGCGCTGTGGGACAGGCAAGAGCAGGTATTGACGCTTGCACGCGATCGGATGGGCGAGAAGCCTTTGTATTACGGTTGGCAGGAAGACACGCTGCTGTTGGGGTCTGAGCTCAAGGCTATCAAGGCTTTCCCGCAGTTCACTGGCGAAGTGGATCGCAACGCGTTGACGCTATTGCTTCGGCACAACTGCATTCCTGCGCCTTACAGCATTTATAAAGGCATCGCCAAGCTCGAGCCCGGCCACTACGTAACGCTTGCGCTGAAGAATCTGCCCGCTGCAAAGGCCGCCGTCCCACAGGCTTACTGGCGTCTCAACGACGCAGTAGCAAAAGGCATTGCCGACCCCTTCAAGGGCACTCCCGCCCAAGCGACGGATTTGCTGGAGACTCAACTGAGCTCAAGCATTGGTCAGCAAATGCTCGCAGATGTGCCTTTGGGTGCATTCCTGAGCGGCGGCGTGGATAGCAGCACTATCGTGGCCTTGATGCAGGCCCAGAGCGCCCAGCCAATCCGCACATTCACCATTGGCTTCGACGAAGGCGGCTATGACGAGGCTGTTCATGCCAAGGCGGTTTCCAAGCATCTTGGCACGCAACACACCGAGTTGTACGTGCGCCCGGACGATGCCCTGGCTGTTATCCCGCGTCTACCGTCGATGTATTGTGAGCCGTTCAGCGACAGCTCGCAGATTCCCACATTCCTTGTCAGCCAATTGGCCAGCCAACAGCTCAAGGTTGTGTTGAGTGGTGACGGCGGCGACGAGCTCTTCGGCGGTTATAACCGCTACCTCAGCGCCAAGAAAGTCTGGTCAAAAATGCAGCAACTGCCGCCGTTTGCGCGACAGGCGAGCGCCGGGCTTTTACGCTCACTTTCACCGTCCACCTGGGACAGCCTGTTCCGTCTCTCCAAACCTTTGCTGCCCAAGCGGCTTCATCTCAGCACGCCTGGGGAAAAGGCTCATAAATTGGCTAGCGTCCTGGCGCTTGCGGATGGGCATGAGTTCTACCTGCAGCTCAACAGTCATTGGACTGACCCTGCCAGTGTCGTGATCGGTGGCAAGGAACCCGAAACCATTTTCACTGACCCTTCGCGCTGGCCCCAGACCGATAGTTTCGAACACTGGATGATGGCGATGGACGCCCAGACCTATATGTCGGATGACATCATGGTGAAACTGGATCGCGCTGCGATGGCCGCAAGCATTGAGGGTCGGGTCCCTATGCTTGACCACAGGATTGTCGAACTGGCCTGGCGCATGCCTCTGGACCTGAAGATTCGTAACGGCCAGGGCAAATGGCTGTTGCGAGAAGTGCTTTATCGTCATGTTCCCAAGGAGTTGATCGAAAGGCCCAAGCAAGGTTTTGGTATCCCGCTTGGGGCGTGGCTACGCGGTCCTTTACGGGAGTGGGCAGAGTCTTTGTTGGATGAAGCGCGCTTGCGCCAGGAGGGATACTTCCACCCTGAACGCATCAGGCACATGTGGCAGGAACATCTTGAGGGCCGGGGAAACTGGCAGCCTCACTTGTGGACCATCCTCATGTTCCAGGCATGGTTGGAAGAGCAGGCATGAGTAAAGTACTTTTGTTTATCGTCAACGACCCGGGTTTTTTTCTTTCGCACCGGCTGGCAGTTGCCAAGGGCGCGCAGGCGGAGGGCTATAGGGTTCATGTGGCGTGCATGCCTGGTCCGGCTGTTGCGGCTATTGCCGCTGAAGGTTTCGAGTTTCACCCGTTGCCGCTTTCACGTAGCGGCCGTAACCCCTTGGCCGAACTGGGACTGATGTTCGCGATCTGGCGGCTGCTCTGGCAATTGAAGCCGGACGTCTTGCACCTGGTGACCATCAAGCCGGTTTTGTATGGTGGCGTTGCCGCTCGGCTGGCACCGGTCAAAGGTGTGGTTACCGCTATTTCCGGACTGGGCTTTGTATTTCTCTCCAAGGGACTCAAGGCCACTATCACGCGAAAGGTTGTCAGCACCTTTTATCGGTTGGCATTGGGCAAGCGTAATCTGCGCTCGATTTTTCAGAACCCCGATGATCGTGACCTGCTCTTGAGCATGGGTGGACTTACCCAATCCAAGGTCGTGATGATTCGTGGTTCAGGCGTCGACCTGTCTCGTTACACCGCGTTGCCAGAACCGGAAGGGACCCCAGTGGTGTGCCTGGCGGCTCGACTGCTGCTGGACAAGGGCGTTGTCGAGTTCGTTGAGGCGGCAAAAATATTGACCGCGCGCGGTGTCAACGCGCGCTTTCAGTTAATTGGTGACATTGATCCCGGTAACCCGGCGACAGTTACCACCTCACAGTTGCAGCAGTGGCGAGAGGAAGGGGTGATTGAGCTGCTCGGTTACCGCGACGACATCGCGAATGTGTTCGCTGCGGCGAATATTGTGACCCTTCCTTCCTATCGTGAAGGCTTGCCCAAGGTACTGGTCGAAGCCGCAGCGTGCGGCCGCGCAGTGGTCACCACCGATGTGCCAGGTTGCCGGGACGCGATTGATGCCGATGTAACAGGATTTCTGGTACCTGTTCGTGATGCACAGGCCCTGGCGAATCAATTGCAGGTGTTGATTGAGGCTCCTGCCTTGCGTGCCCGGATGGGGGCGGCTGGCCGTGAACTGGCTTTACGCGCATTTGCGATCGAGAAGATCGTGCAGCAGCATTTGGATGTGTACAGAGAGTTGGAGCGCGCGCTTTGAATCAGCACAAAACTATCTTCGTCACTGGAGCCAGTGGCTTTGTGGGGGGAGCACTGGTCAACCGGTTGGCATCCGCAGGGGACTGTCGGGTGTTGGCGCTGGTACGTCGCGAGGGTGTGACACTGCCTGCGTCTGCTGTACCTGTGCGGGTCGGTGCCGATTATCTTGCGGGTGAGTCGCTTGCTCTTGAAGGGGTTGATGTTCTGGTTCACTGCGCCGCGCGCGTTCATGTGATGTCAGACGCCTCCAGTGATCCGTTAACCGAGTATCGCAAGGTCAACGTCGAAGGCACGTTGAAGCTGGCGGAGCAGGCAGCTCAGGCGGGCGTCAGGCGTTTCATCTTTATCAGCTCGATCAAGGTCAACGGTGAGGGAACCCGAATGGGCGCCCCTTACACGGCAGATGACGTGCCGGCGCCGTGCGACCCCTATGGTGTTTCCAAAATGGAGGCCGAGCAGCAACTCTTGTCGCTGGCGCAAAGAAGCGGGATGGAAGTTGTTATTATTCGTCCCGTCCTGGTGTACGGCCCTGGGGTCAAGGCAAACTTTCGCAGCATGATGAATTGGCTCAACAAAGGTGCTGTACTGCCGTTGGGCGCTATTCGTAACCAGCGCAGCCTGGTCGCGCTGGACAACCTCGTTGACTTGATTGTGACGTGCCTGGATCACCCGGCGGCGGCCAATCAGACGTTTCTGGCCAGCGATGGTGATGACATGTCGACCACTGATTTGTTGAGACGCATGGGGATTGCCTTGGGTAAACCGGCCCGGTTGATCCCCGTACCGGCAGCCCTACTGCAATTGGGCGCGACCGTGCTAGGCCGCAAGGCTATTGGCCAGCGCCTGTGTGGTTCGTTGCAGGTTGATATTGGCAAGACTCGCCAATTGCTGGGCTGGAATCCTCCATTGACGGTGGCCAGCGCATTACGCAAGACGGCTGAAAGTTTTCAGGGAAGCTTGAAGTAAATAGTGGTGCCCCATGAGGGACCTTAATTGGAGCTGTAGATGAATCGTTTACTGTGGCTGGCGCCTGCTGTTGCAGCCCTTGCTCTTCTTCTGACCTGGTGCCTGCGCCGTTATGCGCTGGCCCGAAGTCTGATTGATGTTCCCAATGCGCGCAGTTCTCATACTGTTCCGACGCCTCGTGGAGGCGGAGTGGCGATAGTCTTGAGCTTCTTGATTGCGTTGCCAGTATTGTTTATCGGTGATGAGATAACACGCTCGGTTACATGGGCGTTGCTGGGGGCTGGTGCGGCTGTGGCGGTGCTTGGGTTTCTCGACGACCATGGCCATATCGCCGCGCGCTGGCGTTTGCTGGGGCACTTCAGTGCCGCGGCCTGGGCTCTTTTCTGGTTGGGCGGCTTGCCCGCAATAACGCTGCCCTGGGTGGTCCTCGACCTGAGCTGGGCGGGGCACATCCTTGCCGCGTTTTATCTGGTGTGGATGCTTAATCTGTACAACTTCATGGATGGTATCGATGGCTTGGCCAGCGTCGAAGCGCTCTGTGCATGCCTTGGCGCCTGTCTGATTTATTGGTTGGTTGGTTATCAGGCGCTTATCTGGGCGCCACTGTTATTAAGCATGGCGGTGCTGGGGTTTCTCTATTGGAACTTTCCACCGGCACGAATCTTCATGGGGGATGCCGGTAGCGGTTTTCTCGGTATCGTTCTGGGCGTGCTATCCCTGCAGGCCGCCTGGCAGAACGCCGACTTGCTGTGGGTATGGTTGATCCTGCTCGGTGTCTTTATCGTCGATGCGACGTTTACTCTGGTCCGCCGCCTGATGAGGGGCGACAAGGTTTACGAAGCCCATCGCAGTCATGGCTATCAGTTCGCATCGCGCAAAGTTGGTGGCCACTTGCCAGTAACGCTTGCGGTGCTTGCGATCAACGTGATCTGGCTGCTGCCGATCGCACTTTGCGTTGCATTACTGGGTCTAAACGGCGTGCTGGGCGTTGTAATAGCGTACATCCCGCTGGTGATGCTGGCAGTCAAGTACAAGGCGGGTGAGCTGGAAAGGGCCGCGTGATTGTGTTTTAGAGTCATTTCAGCGGTGATTGACTGGCCTAAAGTGTTTAAATTCGCAGAGCAGCAGCCGTATCAGGAGCAACAGAGGTGTTTAAAGGGTTTATGAGCATAATTCGATCATATTTGTTGGGTCTCCCTCGCCGACAGAAGCGCATCCTGCAGGTTATTGCGGACATTCTTCTTGTTTGGCTCGCCCTGTGGATGGCGTTTGTCGTTCGATTGGGGGTGGACGATATGATCAACCCTGCGTCTGTGCATCGCTGGCTGTTTCTGAGTGCTCCGGTCGTCGCTATTCCGCTGTTCATCCGTTTTGGCATGTACCGTGCTGTCATGCGCTATTTTGGCAATGACGCGCTTATCGCGATTATCAAGGCCGTCAGCCTTTCATCGTTGATTCTGGGCGTGGTGGTCTATTGGTACAGCGATCATCAAAACGTGGTACCTCGTTCCATCATTTTCAACTATTGGTGGTTAAGCCTCATCATGGTTGGCGGCCTACGCCTTGCCATGCGTCAATATTTCCTTGGCGACTGGTTTGCCGCCGCCCAGCACGTACCGTTCACCAATCGCGAAGATGGCTTGCCGCGCGTCGCCATCTACGGCGCGGGCGCTGCAGGCAATCAGTTGGTCGCTGCTCTGCGTATGGGCCGGGTCATGCGGCCTGTAGCCTTCATTGATGATGATGACAGTATTTCTGACCGGGTAATTTCCGGACTTCAGGTGTACAAGCCACGGCACATTCAGCGCATGATCGATGCCACCGGAGCCCAGGAAATCCTGCTGGCGATACCGTCTTCGAACCGTGCCCGGCGTCGTGAAATCCTGGGCTACCTTGAAGGGTTTCCTCTGCATGTGCGCAGTGTTCCAGGATTTATGGACCTGGCCAGTGGCCGGGTCAAGGTCGACGATATTCAGGAAGTGGATATCGCGGACTTGCTGGGACGTGACGCGGTGCCTGCCCAGGGCGAACTGCTGGAGCATTGCATCAAGGGGCGCAGCGTTCTGGTAACGGGGGCCGGTGGTTCCATTGGTTCAGAGCTGTGTCGTCAGATCCTTGCTTTGCGACCGACCATACTGCTGTTGTTTGAACACAGCGAATTCAACCTCTACAGCATTTTGTCGGAGCTTGAACAACGGATTACCCGAGAGTCGCTGCCAGTAAGGCTGCTGCCCATCCTCGGCTCAGTGCGCAATCAGAGCAAATTGCTGGGTGTCATGAAAACCTGGGGCGTCGACACGGTTTATCACGCCGCAGCTTATAAGCATGTGCCCATGGTTGAGCACAATATTGCGGAAGGCGTGCTGAATAACGTTATTGGTACGCTTAACACGGCCCAAGCGGCATTGCAGTCGGGGGTAGCCAACTTCGTGTTGATCTCTACCGATAAGGCTGTACGGCCCACCAATGTGATGGGAAGCACCAAGCGTCTCGCCGAGTTGACCCTCCAGGCGCTCAGTCGTGAGTTGGCACCTGTGCTGTTCGGTGACAAATCGAATGTCTCGCGGGTCAATAAAACCCGCTTCACGATGGTTCGCTTTGGCAATGTATTAGGCTCCTCCGGCTCGGTGATTCCGCTTTTTCACAAGCAGATCAAATCCGGTGGGCCTCTCACGGTTACCCACCCGAAAATCACCCGGTACTTCATGACGATTCCCGAGGCCGCCCAATTGGTGATTCAGGCGGGCTCCATGGGCCTTGGCGGTGACGTATTCGTGCTGGACATGGGTGAGCCGGTGAAGATTGTCGAGTTGGCCGAGAAGATGATTCACCTGTCTGGGCTGAGTGTCAGGTCGGATAAAAATCCTCATGGCGATATTGCAATCGAATTCTCTGGCCTGCGCCCGGGGGAGAAGCTTTACGAAGAGTTGCTGATTGGTGACAACGTAGTCGCCACGCAGCACCCGATGATCATGAGTGCCAATGAAGATTACCTGTCGTGGGATGTGTTGAAGGACAAGCTGGCAGAGTTGCTAGCAGCAGTAGAACAGGACGATTACACGCGTGTTCGCCAGCTTTTGCGCGAAACCGTCAGTGGCTACACGCCTGATGGCGAGATCGTCGACTGGATCTACCAACAGCGTCGTCTCGAGCCCTGACTCATACCCTGTAACTCACCTGTTTTTGACACCCTTCAAACATCACCTAAGTTTGAAAAGCAGCTTCGGAAAAGCTGCTTTTCTCTTACAGATGTCATGGAGCGTCACCTATGAATAAAACATGTTTCTCGTCCCTCATTTTCGCCTTCCTCTCCAGCATTTCAGTGGCTACCACCGCAGCGCCGTCTACCAAGCCTGAAACGCCCACGCCGATAGCTGTGCAAATGACCAAGGCCGAGCAATCCAGCAAGGTCAGCCTCAACTCCGCCGACGCTGAAACCTTGCGCCGCGATCTGTTCGGAATCGGAGCAGCCAAAGCCAAGGCGATCATTGCCTATCGCGAAAGCAACGGGCCATTTACCGCAGTCGATGAGTTGTTGGAGGTGAAAGGGATCGGTAAAGCGCTGTTGGAGAAAAACCGCGATCGGCTGGAGCTCAATTAAGGAATAACGAAGTAAGCCAGGAGGCCGGTCATTGACCGGCCTCTTCAATTTTGTGCGATCTGTTTTTTCAGATTGCCACGTACTACCTCCAGGATCTGCGCTGCCAGCTCGGCGCTCTCCACGCTGCGCGCCAGCACCAGTGCTCCCACCAGCGTCGACATCATCAGCAGGCCTTGCTCATTGGCATCCGGCCGCCCCAGTGCGGCTTGCACCTGCTTCAACCGTGCGCCAAGTACTGCATCAGTGGTCGGGCTTTGCTGACCCCGCAGTCCTAGCTCAGGGCACATGGTTGTCAACGGGCACCCTTCATGCGGTGAGGTCTGGTGCCACTGCGAAAGATAGTTGTCGATGAACGCTTCAAGGGGGCGTTCCTGGCTGAACAGCTGTTCGCAGTGTTCATCCAGTTGAGCGGCCGCAGCTTGCAGGGCCTTTTCCACCAGCTCATCTTTGGATTTGAAATGCGCATAGAATCCGCCATGCGTCAGACTCAAGGCTTTCATCAGCGGTTGCAGGCCGGTAGCCCCGATACCATCGCGGCGAAAACGTACGGAAGCCTCCTTGATGATGCGCTGATGGGTTTGAGCTTTGTGATTTGCCGAGTAGCGCATAGAACAGCCTCCGAAACATTGCGCCATATTAGCCAAGCTCATGCAGGCAAAGGGGCATCTCGTTACAAAATTGCTGACTGGCTGATCGAATGTCTTGGAGTCGTGCGCCGGTATCGTCGGCAGTTATCTGCACCCTGGCATGTCGTTGATCGAAAAGTTCGACGCGCTGATTCGTACCGTGCATGCCTGGAAGGTCCAGGCTGGCCTGTTCGGTGTGGGATTTAGTGATTGCCACAGGCGTTGCTAGAATGCTGGAGCCAGCGTGAGCGTGCTGTCTATAGGGGAAAATACTGCTGCATATCGCCAAGGCGGGTTGGAAATAAAAAAGCCCTTCAGTGAAGGGCTTTCCTTGATCAGATCACGCTGAAAACTGCGCCACTCGCCAGTTTGTAGAGGTCTCCCGCCACCAAACCTGCGGCTTTTGCAGCCGTATTATCGTTGAATGTACGCAATGTCATGTTGACTTGGCCAGGCATCGCTACCGGCGTAGTGAACTCGACACGAGCGCCTGATTCGTTACCCAACAGTTGCAGCTTTTTCTGAGACGGCAGCCATTGGATGAAGAAGGAACCGGAACGATTACCGGATGCCGAGTGGAATGCCACTACAGAGCCCGTCGTATCGGCACTGATAAGCGCCATGATTGCAGTGCTGGCCTCTACCACTGCGGTGCAGTCGGACAAGCTCGAATAGTCGGTCCGCAACTTGCGCCCGCGTGCCCAGACCTTGACTTGACTGATGGTATTGGTCGGCTCGACACCGAACGTCGCATTGGTCGCGCGGAACGAACCGCCCAGTACGGTATTCCCGACAGCGACGTTACCGCCTACCGAGGAAGTTTCCGAGTTAAAAAGCTTGTTCAGTTGAGCACTGTTGTCGTTGCAGTCCACCAGAACGTTGTTACTGATCACGACACCTTCGAGCGGCGGAAACAGTCCCCAGAACAGTGCCTTGAAGCTCGTGGCAATGTTATCGCTGAAAATGATCCACTTATCCGGCATTGCTTCGCCGGAGGAAGGGCCAAAGCCCCCCAGCACGCTCTCATTGCCGTTCCTGAATTCGTTACCGGTGACAATCAGGCGCCCGGCGCCCCATGAAAACGTTACTGCACCCTCGGAGTGACCATTTGCCAGGTTACCCGCCAGGCACACGCTCTCAACATAGTTGTTGATGAACCAGGAGGCACTTCCAACTGCGTCTGTATCGTCGTGGCGGCTTGTATGAAAGGCCGAGCCCGAGAGGTTGCGAAACTCGCAACTTTCTACCCGCAGGCCATGACCGACGATGCATTCGCCTGTGGTGTTGGCAAACCGTACGCCACGGATCCCCGAAGAGCGGCCGTTGATATAGATCTCCATGGCGAAGCGCCAGGAGTTGTTGAGTTGATTGGCGCTGTTGCCATCGACGGAGCCGTTGATGATCTGCACGTTGTAGTTGATGCCCGGGCGCAGCTTGCCGCCTTCTTCGGTAGACGGACGGCCGAGGAAGCATTGGAAGCTTTTACCAACCCACGATCCAGCAGGGATGGTTTGGGTCGTGTTACCGAAGGGACCAAAGCCGGCAGCCAGGGTCACTGTATTCGTATTCGGGTCGATTGCAGTGATACGCATGGGGTTTCGGCTGGTGTCTTGATCCCCTGAGCCGACAAACGCTGTCACGGTATCGTTGACGTACCAACTGTCGGGCACGGCATCCAGCACGATTGTATTGCTGCTTACGCTGGTGTCTGTGGCCAGTCTGGCGGTGGTGACCGATGCATCTGCGCGCATGAGAGTCGCGCCGTTCAGATCGATAACCAGATTGTTGATGTAGTCAATTTCAGCCGTGCGGTCGTAAATATAGGTACGGCCGGTTTCGAAATACAAACGCGAACCCTGGCCGTCCGGCACGTTGGCGCTGATCCATGCGAGTGCAGCGCGGATAGTGCTCGAATCAGTACCGGTGTCATCGTCCTGGCGGAAGTCCTCCACAGCAACGTCGAAGCCTGAGTCGCTCGAATAGATGAGATTGGTTGCGGTTGCAGCTAGGTCGTTCATGTCAGTCATCGTGTCCCTCGATAGAAAAAAAACCGCGGAGTGCGGATTGTTTTGGGCAGCTATCCCCAAGCATTTGGTATGCCAATGGATTTCTGCATGCTCCATGCAGGTCATTCGCCGCAGAAAGCGCTTGGTTTCAAGCGCGAGGAAACGATAACAATATACTGTATGAATAACCAGTGCTTTTTTTGAGAAATTAAACTCTTTGTTGATTGTTTTGCTTCGCGCGCAGTTTTTCCAGACGTGATTGCCAGTCATGAAACGGGGTTTTCCAGTGCGCGCGGAGGTGCCGCGACGCCGTCTATTCAGCTTGAAAAGACGGGCGGCGTGAAGGGAGGGGGAAAGCGAAACAGAGGGTTTTTAAGCAGGCTGAGCGAATATTTACACGAAAGTGATCAGCGATCCTGCGCATCCTTGGCGTCCGCCTGGGCATTGCGTTCTGCCACGCGCTTACGTTGTTCATCAGTCAATTCAACCTTGTTGGCGCTGTCTCGCAGCATCAACAAACCACCGACGATCGAACCGATCGCGACCACTAAAATCAACCAGGCATACCACGGCATAGGGCTCTCCTTGAGGCAGCAAACCGTGGGGAAATTTCCCACGGTAATGACTGCTTTGAGTAACGGGCTTTCTTAGTAGTTCATTGTAGGCCCGTTCTGCCCCGGTAGCCTTACAGCCCGGTCAACATAGCGTCCGCCGGTGCATCGGCGCGGTCTTGCGCGGTCAGTTGAAAGTACACAAAACCCACCACCATGAAGCCCAGGAAGATCAGCCCGATCAGCGCGTTGAACCACGCCATGGCCACCAGGCAGACCATGGCCAGTACCAGCGCAATCCCCGGCACGATTGGATAGCCCGGGGCGCGGAAGGTCCGCTCCAGCAGTGGCTCGGTCTTGCGCAGTTTGAACAGGCTGAGCATGCTCATGATGTACATGACGATGGCACCGAACACCGCCATGGTGATCATCGCGGCGGTCAGGGTCATGCCGCCCAGGTTGATCAGCCCGTCGCTGTAGATGGCGGCGATGCCGACGATGCCGCCGGCGATGATTGCCCGGTGCGGCGTCTGGAAGCGCGACAGTTTGGCGAGGAAGGAGGGCAGGTAGCCCGCGCGCGCCAGGGCGAAGAATTGGCGGGAGTAACCCAGGATGATCCCGTGGAAGCTGGCCACCAGGCCGAACAGGCCGATCCACACCAGCATGTGCAGCCAGCCCGAGCTGTCGCCGACCACGGTTTTCATCGCCTGGGGCAGCGGGTCGTTGATGTTCGACAGGGTGCGCCAGTCACCCACGCCACCGGCAAAGAACATCACGCCCATGGCCAGAATCACCAGGGTGAGGATGCCGCTGATGTAGGCCTTTGGAATAGTGCGCTTGGGATCTTTCGCCTCTTCGGCAGCCATGGCGGCGCCTTCGATGGCGAGGAAGAACCAGATGGCAAAGGGTATGGCCGCAAACATTCCGGCGATCGCCGGTGCGCCGAAGGTGTCGGAGCCGGCCCAGCCGTTGAGGGCGAAGTTGCTGAAGCTGAAGGCGGGAGCGACCACGCCCATGAACACCAGCAACTCGGCGACGGCAAGCACGCAGACCACCAATTCAAAGGTGGCGGCGAGCTTCACCCCGAGGATGTTCAGGCCCATGAACACAATGTAGGCGCCGACGGCCGCATGTTTCGGATCGAGGGCCGGAAACTGCACGTTCAGGTATGCGCCGATGGCCAGGGCGATCGCGGGTGGGGCGAAGACGAACTCGATCAGCGTCGCCAGCCCGGCAATCAAGCCACCTTTCTCGCCGAACGCCCGGCGGCTGTAGGCAAAAGGGCCGCCAGCATGAGGAATCGCGGTGGTCAGCTCGGTGAAACTGAATATAAAGCAGGTGTACATGGCGGCGACCATCAACGAGGTCACCAGGAAGCCCAATGTTCCCGCCACGCCCCAGCCATAGCTCCAGCCGAAATACTCTCCGGAAATCACCAGCCCGACTGCGATGCCCCACAAATGCAGAGTGCCCAAGGTGGGTTTGAGTTGTGTGTTCATCATGTAGCGCTCCCTGAACGGTTTGGAATGTTTCAGGGCATTGCAGCGGACATGCCATTAACCAAAGCCGTGTCGTAAAGGCGCCGAACTGTCGCCGAGGGAACGGTTTGGCGTTTGAATCATTTCAAGCGCTGCACCAGATGAGGGCGTTGGTGTCTGGTCTGACGCTATCGCGGGCAAGCCCGGCTCCCACATTTGAAGTGCATACCCCCGTAAACCCCGCATAAACCCACTCTTTACGCCGTCTTTACGCCCCACCCATACCGTCGCTCTCGTTCCTTTACGCCACTCCTGCGGACAATCCTCCTACACGCGGCAGTCGCCGCACGACGGAGAAACTTCCATGAGCGTTCTGGACGGGGTGTCACTGCTGTTGGCTGTGGCGCTGTTCATTTATCTGCTGGTTGCGCTGTTACGCGCGGATCGGAACTAGGAGCAGGCTATGCACAGTTATGACTATTGGCTGATCATCGCCTTCTTTGCCTTGGTGCTGATTCCGGCACCGGCCCTGGGGCGGTTTTACTACAAGGTAATGGAAGGGCAGCGAACCTGGCTCACGCCGGTGTTCGGCCCGGTCGAGCGCGTGTGCTATCGCCTTTCGGGTGTCGATGCAGACCAGGAACAGAGCTGGCAGAAATACGCGCTGGCGTTGCTGGCGTTCAACCTTGCCGGTTTCGTGCTGCTGTTCGCGATCCTGCTGTTCCAGGAATACCTGCCGCTGAACCCGCAGAAATTGCCGGGTCAGGAATGGACCCTGGCGTTCAACACCGCCATCAGTTTCATGACCAACACCAACTGGCAGAACTACAGCGGTGAAGCGTCCCTGAGCTACCTCAGTCAGATGGTCGGCCTCACCGTGCAGAACTTCGTCAGTGCCGCCACCGGCCTCGCCGTGCTGGTCGCGTTGTGCCGTGGGATCGGTCGCAAATCCACCAAGACTTTGGGCAACTTCTGGGTCGACATGACTCGCGCCACGCTCTACGGCCTGTTGCCGTTGTGCCTGGTGTTTGCGTTGTTCCTGGTGTGGCAGGGCGTGCCGCAAACCTTCGCTCACTACGTTAACGCAGTCACCATGCAGGGCGTTGACCAGGTCATCCCACTGGGCCCGGCTGCCAGCCAGATTGCGATCAAGCAACTGGGCACCAACGGTGGTGGTTTCTTCGGCGTCAACTCGGCGCATCCGTTCGAAGACCCGACTGCCTGGGCCAACCTGTTTGAGCTGGGCGCGATCATCCTGATTCCGGTGGCGCTGGTGTTCACCTTTGGCCACTACGTGAAAGACCTGCGTCAGAGCCGGGCGATCCTCGGTTGCATGCTGGCCTTGTTCATCATCGGCGGCGCAACCGCCATGTGGGCCGAATACCAGCCCAACCCGGCGCTGAACAACCCGGCGGTTGAACAGGCCGCGCCGCAGGAAGGTAAGGAAGCGCGCTTCGGCACCACTGGCACCGTGTTGTGGTCGGTGGCGACCACCGCCGCGTCCAACGGTTCGGTCAACGGTATGCAAGACAGCCTCAACCCCCTGAGCGGGATGGTGTCGCTGGTCAACATGATGGTCGGCGAAGTGATCTTCGGCGGCGTCGGCGCCGGCATGTACGGCATGTTGCTCAACGTGTTGATTGCGGTGTTCCTCGCCGGTTTGATGATTGGCCGTACACCGGAATACCTCGGCAAGAAACTCCAGGCCAAGGAAGTGCAGTTGCTGGTGGTGACCTTGCTGGTGATGCCGGTCGGCACCCTGGTACTCGGTGCCATCGCCGCCAGCCTGCCTGGCCCGGCCGGTGCCATCAGTAACCCTGGCCCCCACGGTTTCAGCCAGTTGCTGTACGCCTACACCTCGGCCAGTGCCAACAACGGTTCGGCGTTCGGCGGCTTCAGTGCCAACACCGCGTTCCACAACCTGATGTTGAGCCTGTCGATGTTGCTTGGTCGCTTCGGTTACATCCTCCCGGTACTGGCCCTGGCCGGCAGCCTGGCGATGAAGAAGACCGCACCGATTGGCCAGAACAGCTTCCCGACCCACGGCCCGCTGTTCGTGACCCTGTTGACCGTGACCATTTTGCTGGTGGGCGGCC
>Ga0209173_100339_pt1 | contig 30257 bp, 27 predicted proteins | sample SynthPrep_16_END_FD_187206 | JGI IMG/M metagenome (GOLD analysis project Ga0209173, IMG submission 187206) | Synthetic microbial communities from Ohio, USA - SynthPrep_16_END_DS12_MetaG (SPAdes) (version 2) | ecosystem: Engineered > Bioreactor > Aerobic > Activated sludge | place: USA: Ohio... | reverse complement strand
TGCCCAGGCGCGCCAGGCCCTTCAACACCTGGGCTGCCAGGGCCTGGCGCGCCTGGGCATCACGGCGCTTTTGCGCTTCCAACTGCGCCACTGTGCCGTCCTCGATCCAGGCCACCGCCATAGCACTCATCACGCCGGGCACGTTCCAGGTGGTGGCCATGATGCTGCGTTCCAGCCCCTTGACCCATTCAAGCGGCGCCACCACAAACCCCACCCGCAGGCCGGTCGCGACGCTTTTCGAAAGCCCGCCCACATACACCGTGCGCTCCGGCGCCAGGGTAGCCAGGGGCGGCGGAGCGTCCTCGGCCAGAAACGCATAGGCCGCGTCCTCGATGATCATCAGGTTGTGCTGCCGGGCGATCGCCACCAGCGCCTGGCGCTGGTCCAGGCTCAGCACCCAGCCCAGCGGATTGTGCAGCGTCGGCATGCTGTACACGGCACGCACCGAGCGCTTGCGACACAGCTTGTGCAGCGCGTCCAAGTCCGGGCCGGCCGCCGTGACCGGGATCGCGACAACGTCCAAGTGCAGGGTCTCGGCCAACACTTTGAACCCTGAATAGGTCAACGCATCCACCGCGATCACATCCCCCGGCTTGAGCAACGCCATCATCGTCACCGCCAAGCCGTGCTGGGCGCCGCTGACCAGCAGCACTTGGTCGGCCTCCACGCTGAGCCCCCTGCTGAGCACATGCCGCGCAAACGCAGCACGCTCGTGCAGGCGGCCGGCGTGAGGCTGGTAACGCAACAACGCTTCGAGGTCGCCGGATAACGCCAATTGACGTAACGCCGTGCGCAGCAGGTCCGCCTGGCCAGGCAGCGACGGGTAGTTGAAGTTGAGATCCAGCATCCCCGCCGCCACCGTCATCTGCCCACTGCCCTGCCCCGGCGGCAACGCGATCTCGCGCACGAACGTGCCACGCCCGGTTTCCCCACTGACCAGGCCCATGGCTTCCAGCTCGGCGTACACCCGGCTGGCGGTGACCAGGGCCAGGCCATGATCGGCGGCCAGTTGCCGGTGCGTCGGCAGCCGTGTGCCGGGCGGCATTATCCCGCTGCGAATATCTGCGGCGAAGCGGTCGACCAGGGACTTGTAGCGGGCGCGAGGCATAGACACTGTATCCATGACAATTTTTTGATTGTCTTAATGCTGCCCCCTAGGATGGCCTGATCGCAACCTCTCCTTTCTTCAGGGCACCCTTCATGGAACGTACATCCCCCTTCAACACCCTGGACAGCCGCACGCAAGGCTGGATCAACGGCTTTATCGGCGTGGTGATTTTCAGCGGTTCCCTGCCCGCCACACGCCTGGCCGTGATGGAGTTTGACCCGGTGTTCCTGACCATGCTCCGCGCGGCCATCGCCGCCGCCCTGGGGCTGTTCCTGCTGTGGCTGTTCAAGGAAAAACGCCCCGCACCTCATCAGTGGCTGCCCCTGGCGATCGTCTCTCTGGGTGTGGTGATCGGCTTTCCCTTGCTCACCGCGCTCGCGCTGCAATACGTGACGTCCGCCCACTCCATCGTGTTTATCGGCCTGCTGCCCCTGGCGACCGCTGTATTTGCCGTGCTGCGCGGTGGCGAGCGCCCGCGCCCGGTGTTCTGGGTGTTTTCGATCCTGGGCAGTGGGCTGGTGATGGGGTATGCCGTCGCCCAGGGGCTGAGCGCCGCACCGGCCGGCGATCTGCTGATGCTGCTGGCGGTGCTGGTCTGCGGCCTGGGTTACGCCGAAGGCGCCAAGCTGTCGCGCAGCCTGGGCGGCTGGCAGGTGATCTGCTGGGCATTGGTGGTGTCGATGCCGGTGGTGGTGCCCTTGAGCCTGGTACTGGCGCCGCCGAGTTTCCGCGGCATCAGCCTGCCCGCCTGGCTGAGCCTGGGCTATGTGGCGTTGTTCAGCATGTTGCTCGGCTTTGTGTTCTGGTACCGAGGCCTGGCCCAGGGTGGCATCGCCGCCGTGGGCCAGTTGCAATTGCTGCAACCGTTTTTCGGCTTGGCGCTGGCGGCGGGCCTGCTGCATGAGCCGGTCAGCCTGGGCATGGTACTGGTGACGGTCGCGGTGATCGGCTGCGTGGCGGGTGCAAAGCGGTTCGCGCGTTAACGCTGCGGCGCGACCATCTTGAACTTGATGTTGATGTCATTGGACACCACGCGATTGCCCGCCCATTCGCCCTCGCCAATCTTGAAGTCGCCGCGCTTGAGGATGAACTCACCGTCGAACACGCCGATACCGCCTTGCTCCTTGAGCACCACGTCGACCGTCACCGGGTGCGTGATGCCCTTGAGGGTCAGGTTGCCGCTGATGGTGTAGCGGTTGTCCCCCAGGGTCGTGACACCCGTGGACTCGTACACGCCCACCGGATACGTCGCGGTGTCGAACCAGGACGCACGTTGCAGCTCATCGTTCGCGTCGGGGCTGCCGGCGTCGATGCTCGCGAGTTGGATCTTGAGCAACGCATGCCCTGCTTCGGGTTTTTGCGTGTCGAAGGTCAAGCTGCCCTCGAACTCGCTGAAGGTGCCATACACCCGCTGCCCCAATTGTTTATAAGTGAAACTGATCTGGCTGGCGGTGCGGTTGACGTCCTTGTACTCCACCGCCTGGGCGCTGGCGCCATAGGCAAGGATCAAAGCCAGTAAAGCGACCGGGGACATTCGACGTTTCATGCAACGCTCCGCTGGAAGTAACGACACAGGTACTGAGCTGGTAGGTCATACCAGGGATTTATTCCAATCAAGCGTCTGTCCTGCTAAACAGAGTAGTCGCCCAAGCACAACAAGGATTCTGCATGCACGCCCCTTCACTCCAGGACACCACCGCGCCGGAAGGCATCTGCTACGGCTGCGGCGGCAGCAACCCCCACGGCCTGCACATCAAGAGCCGCTGGGACGCGGATGGCACCCACCTCGTGGCCGAGCACCTGCCCGAGGCAAAATACAGCGGCTGGCCCGACCTGGTCTACGGCGGATTGATTGCCATGCTGGTGGACTGCCATTCCAACTGGACCGCCATGGCCTACCATTACCGCGCCGAGCAACGCGAACCCGGCAGCCTGCCGCGCATCGACTGCGTCACCGGCAAGCTGGGCATTACATTCATCAAGCCGACGCCCCTGGGCGTCACCCTCACCCTGCGCGCGCGGGCTGAAGGCGATGTGGGCCGCAAAACCCGCGTGATCTGCGAGGTGTACGCCGATAACGTGCTGACCGCAGTGGGCGATTCGATCTTCGTACGCGTCGACACCGGCCAACTGGCCGCCGCCGCCCATGGCCGTGAGGGCTGATCCTGGTCTACATTGACTGCCACCGCTAATCGAGGATTGCACCGATGACTCGTCTCACCGCGAAAGACTTTGCGCCCGAACTGCTGGAACTCTACGACGGCTATGCCCACGGCAAGATCAACCGCCGCGAATTTCTCGACCGCGCCGCGCTGTTCACCTTTGGCGGCCTCACCGCCTCGGCCTTGCTCGCGGCCCTGAGCCCCAACTACGCCCTGGCCGAACAGGTGAAATTCACCGACCCGGACATCGTCGCCGACTACATCACCTACCCCTCACCCAAAGGCAACGGCAACGTACGCGGCTACCTGGTGCGCCCGGCCAAAGCGGCGGGCAAGCTGCCGGCAGTGGTGGTGGTCCACGAAAACCGGGGCCTCAACCCCTATATCGAAGACGTCGCCCGACGCTTGGCCAAGGCCGGTTTTATCGCCCTGGCGCCCGACGGCCTGACCTCGGTCGGCGGCTACCCCGGCAACGATGAAAAAGGCGTGGAACTCCAACAGAAAGTCGACCCGACCAAGCTCATGAACGACTTCTTCGCCGCCATTGAATGGCTGATGCACCACGACAGCAGCACCGGCAAGGTCGGGATCACCGGCTTCTGCTATGGCGGCGGCGTGACCAATGCCGCCGCGGTGGCCTACCCCGAACTGGGTGCGGCGGTGTCGTTTTATGGACGCCAGCCGGAGGCCAAGGATGTGCCACGGATCAAGGCGCCGATCATGCTGCACTACGGTGAGTTGGACACGCGGATCAATGAAGGCTGGCCGGCGTACGAGCAGGCGTTGAAGGCGGCAGGCACCCGCTATGAGGCATATATCTACAAGGGTGCCAACCACGGTTTCCATAATGACTCAACGCCGCGTTATGACGAGGCGGCGGCAAATCTGGCGTGGAAAAGAACGCTCGACTGGTTCCATAAATATTTGGCCTAGACGCCCCTTAAATGGGGGAGCTGGCTTGCCTGCTCCCCCATTAGATCCACTGCGTTCTCGAGGTCAGTGTTCCAAGGCATACCGGCGGCAATGGTTGAGGTAACCCTGCTCATGGCTACCCACCAGTTGCACCACGCTGGTCCAGAGCCAGGACGGCGCGTCCAACTGCTTGGAGCGGTTCTCCTGTAACACCGCCATCCAGTCCTTGCGCGTGTCGCGATCCATCTGCCGCGCATGGGCGATACCGACCACCCGCGCGAGGTAGCCGGCGGCGTGCATGGCATCGATCTCGCTCAGTTCGTCCAGCTCCAGCTTCATGTCCTGGGGCAGCAGTTCACGGATAAAAAACCCGTGATCCAGAAAACGCGTGGCCACCATCCGCTCACCCAGGCCCGGTGACAGCTGGCGTGCACCCTCCACCACGCGACGACCGTTATCCCTCGGCATCTTCGCCCGCGCCGCACGGGGTGCAGCAGCCCCGACGGCTTCCTTGATATCAATCAGGCAATACTCTTGATCATCGTTGTCGCCCACGCCGAGCAAGGCGGCATACCGCAGCAAGCCGAGCGAACTGCAGCCCTTGACCCAATAGGCCGAGTCCAGCAGTTCGACCCTGGCATCCTTGGGCCGCCCCTTGAGCGATGTGACCAATTGATGGATTTCATCCGAGGCACACAGGGTTTGCAATGCGGTTTTCTCGGCCCGTGATAACGACCAGAAGTGCTTGCCCAAGGGGATGGTCGGCCGGGCGCTTTCGATGCGCTCACGCGCGAGGTTTTTCCAAGTGCGCGCCACCGCGCTGCGCATGCCTGCCTTGACCTGGGACGGACGCGGCGGGACCTGGTCGGGTTTGTCTTTGAACGCCTGTTCGTAGCCCAGCATCATTTCTTCGAGCATGCGTGCGGTGGTGACGCCGGGCAGGTCCGAGCCGCGTGCAGCGGTCGCCAGGGACAAGGCCAGGCGCACCAGATCGTGGGTCGGATTACCGATCACCGTCTGGTCAAGGTCGCGGATATGCATATCGATGCGGCCGTTGGTGTCCCCGGTAGGCCCCAGGTTACCGGCGTGGCAGTCGCCGCAGATCCAGATGGCCGGGCCGTGGGGCAAGCGGCGGCCAGTCTGGCTGTGCAGCCACTCATAAAATTGCACCGTGCTGCCGCGTACGTAAGCGTGGGCGGAGCGCGCCATCTTCAAGTTTCGCAATTGGGTCAGGCGAGGCATGCGGGCGGAGGGGCGCGGTATTTTCATGGAATCACTCAGTGCAGGTGTTGCGGTAGAGCGCTGGCCCTCGGAAAATGTTTCATTATATTTCAAAAAAAGCGTTCAGCCCGGCTGCGCCATGTCCCGCAACCAGCCCTTGAACGCCAGCATCGCCGAAGTCTCCGCACGCGACTGCAAGCGCGTCAGCCAATAGCTGCCGGTGGTGATGTCGACGTCGAACGGCTGGCGAATGACATCGCTCTCCAGTTGCCGCGCAAACATCATCGCCGGTGCCAACGCCACCCCCATGCCTTGCAAGGCTGCCTCCATCATTGCCAATGACGAGTCGAACACGATGCTGCGCGGGGCCAGGGTGTCGGCGGGCAACCCGGCCGCCTGGAACCACAGGCTCCACTCATCGGCGCGGTAGGAGCGCAGCAACGTGTGTTTGAGCAGGTCAGCGGGTGCGTGCAGTTGCTCGGCCAGTTGCGGTACGCAGAGCACCGTCAAGGGTGCAGCCAACAGTTCGCAGGCATCCGTGCCATGCCAGGCACCGGCGCCAAAACGGATGGCGTAATCCAGGCCCTCGGCGGCCACATCGACGCGGTTGTTGTGGGTGGAAAGGCGCAGGTCGATAAACGGATAGCCGCGTTGAAAATCCGCCAGGCGTGGCAGCAACCACCCTACCGCGAATGTGCCGACCGCCCCCACGGTGAGGACCTCGCGGTAGTGCCCGCCTTCAAACTGGCCCAGCGTGTGGGCGATGCGGTCAAAGGATTCACGCACCACCGGCAGCAGGGTTTCACCTTCGCGTGTCAGCATCAGGCCCCGTGGCAGGCGCTTGAATAATGTGACATTAAGTTGCGCCTCCAGGCTTTTTACCTGATGGCTGACCGCCGCTTGGGTGACGCACAATTCAATGGCCGCACGGGTAAAGCTCAAGTGACGGGCGGACGCCTCGAATGCGCGCAGGGCATTGAGGGGCAAATGGGAACGCAGCATGCTTTACCCTAGATTTTCTAATGGCAGATGCAAGATATCATCGTTTGTCGAAGGGACGGAACCTCACTAGATTTGCGACGCCTGCGCAGGCTCTGATCGTCAGCGCATCATTTACATGGAAGCGAGTAATCATGAACTTCAGCGTACGAAATTTCCTGTTTTCGGCCTTATTTTTCGTCTCCGGCACCAGCATGGCGGCGACCGATTTGCGCAAGGTCGTGGACAGTCATGTTGGGCCCCTGATGCAGCAACAAGGCATTGCCGGCCTGTCGGTGGCCGTCGTCAACAAAGGCAAGGTGCAATACTTTAACTACGGCGTCGCCAATAAAGACAAACAGCAGCCCGTGACTCAAGACACACTGTTCGAGATCGGCTCGGTGAGCAAAACCTTCACCGCCACCCTAGGCGGCTATGCCGAGGCCAGCGGCAAGCTCCAGCTCTCGGACAAGGCCAGCCAGCACCTTGCAGCCCTCAAGGGCAGTGCCTTCGACCGCATCAGCCTACTGCAACTCGCCACCTACACCCCCGGCGGCCTGCCGCTGCAGTTTCCGGACGCCGCCGACAACGCCGACGCCATGATCGGCTATTTCCAGCACTGGAAACCCGCCTACGCGCCCGGTGCGCAGCGTCTCTACTCCAACCCGAGCATTGGCCTGTTCGGCTACCTGAGCGCCCAAAGCCTGGGCCAGCCGTTCAACACGGCGATGGAGAAAACCCTGCTGCCCAAGTTGGGCCTGAAGAACACCTATGTCAGCGTGCCTGCTGATAAAGCCGACGCCTACGCCCAGGGCTACGACAAGCAGGACAAACCTGTACGCGTCGGCCCCGGCGCGTTGGACGGCGAAGCCTATGGCATCAAGACCAGCACCCAGGACCTGGCGCATTACGTCATGGTGAACATGCACCCGCAAACCCTGGAGAAACCGCTGCAACAGGCCATCGCCACCACGCACACCGGTTACTACACGGTCAACGGTATGACCCAAGGCCTGGGCTGGGAGTCCTACCCCTACCCGATCACCCTGCAAGCGCTGATGGATGGCAACTCCACACCGATGGCGATGGAGCCGCACAACGTGAAGTGGCTGCACCCGGCTCAGGCGCAACCGGCGAACGTGCTGTACAACAAAACCGGCTCAACCGGTGGTTTTGGTGCCTACGTGGTGTATGTGCCGAGCAGGGACATCGGCGTGGTGATATTGGCCAACAAGAATTACCCGAATGCCGAGCGCGTGAAGGTGGCCCATGCGATCTTGAGTGCACTGGACCATTAAAAAGACTGCACATACCCCCTGTGGGAGCGGGCTTGCCCGCGATGAGGATGTGCCAGCCAGCACAGCTGGCAACTGACACACCGCCATCGCGGGCAAGCCCGGCTCCCACAAGGTATTGCGGTATTGGCGGGATTTACATACCCAACCAGTGCGGCAACGCCAACGAGATAAACGGCAAGTAGGTGACCATGATCAGGAACACCAACAGGATCATCAGCCACGGCAACGCCGCACGGATCGTCTGCCCCAGCGTCAGCCCCGTCACCGCCGACGTCACAAACAGGTTCAACCCCACCGGCGGGTGCACCAGGCCGATCTCCATATTCACCACCATCACGATACCCAGGTGAATCGGATCAATGCCCAGCTTCATGGCAATCGGGAAGAAGATCGGCGCCAGGATCAGCACGATGGCCGAAGGCTCCATGAAGCTGCCGGCGATCAACAACACCACATTGACCATGATCAAAAAGCCAATCGGCGTCAGGCCTTCGGAGAGCACCCAAGCGGTGATCTCCTGCGGGATCTGCTCGGTGGTCAGCACATGGGCAAACAGCATGGCGTTGGCGATGATGAACATCAGCATGATCGCCAGGCGCCCGGATTCCAGCAGCACTTTGGGGCAGTCGCGCAGCTTCATGTCCTTGTAGACGAACAGCGCGACGAACGCTGAATAAACCGCCGCCACCGCCGCCGCTTCGGTCGGGGTGAACATGCCGCTGTAGATGCCGCCGAGGATGATCACCAGCAGCAACAGGCCCCAGAAAGCACGCCGTGCGCAGGTCAGCCACTCGCGGAAGGTCGCTCGCGGCTGCGCCGGCAGCTTCTTGATGCGCGCGACGATGTAGATCGCGATCATCAGCATCAGGCCCAGCAGCAGCCCCGGAATGACGCCCGCCATAAACAGCTTGCCCACCGAGGTTTCAGTCGCCGCCGAATACACCACCATCACGATCGACGGCGGGATCAGGATGCCCAAGGTCCCCGCATTACAGATAATCCCCGCACCGAACTCCTTCGGGTAACCGGAACGCACCATCCCCGCCACGGCAATCGAACCCACCGCCGCCACCGTCGCCGGTGACGAACCCGACAGCGCCGCAAACAGCATGCACGCCAGCACCGCCGCAATCGCCAGGCCGCCACGGATATGGCCGACGCAGGCGTTGGCAAAGTCGATCAAGCGCTGCGCCACGCCGCCGGTGGTCATGAACGCACCCGACAACAGGAAGAACGGAATCGCCAGGAAGGTATAGGCATCGGAGGTTTCGAACAGCTTGATCGCCAGGGAACTGACCGAGTCCTGGCTGAACATCAGGATCGACACCGCACCGGACAAGCCCAGGGAAATCGCGATGGGCACACCCAGGAACATGAATACGAATAACAGCAGGAATAAACAGAGCACGGCCATCAGTGACGCTCCTCATGGCTGCCGGCCAATTTGCTGGCCTCACCGGCCTCGTCGGCCAGCCCCAACCCGACCTGGCGGTGGGTAAAGATGCGGTAGAAAATTTCCAGGTAGCGGATGAACACCATGGCGAAACCAATGGGCACGATCACCACGATGTCACCGACGTCGATGCCGTACTGGTCGAGGTCCTCGGCGCCGATATGCGCGCCCATCACCGCACTCACCCACTTGTAGCTGGCGACCATGAACAACCCGGCGTAGGCCAGGCAGCACAGGCAGGCGAGCATGCCCAGCACACGCTGCACCGGGCGCTTGGTCAGCTTGACCAGTGCGTCCACACCGAGGTGGCCGGCGGTGCGTACGCCGTAGGAAATGCCGAAGAAAATCAACCAGCCGAACATGGCCTTGGTCAGCGCTACGCTCCAGGTCATGTCCTGGGCCCAGGTCATGGTGTGGTCACCCAGCGCGCCGAAGAACTGGCTGCTCCAGGCCCATTTGTCGGACAGGGCAAAAAACAGCGTGTAGATGTTGTTGAGCATGACGTAGACGAATGTCACCAGGGTCATGGCGGCCAGCAGGAAAGCGATAAAGCCTTCCTCCAGGTGCTCCCAGACGCGCCTTAGCGTTTGCATGGCAAAACCTCGCGAAAGCAAATGAGATATCGATATGTGGGAGGGGGCTTGCCCCCGATAGCGGTGGGTCAGAGACAGATGGGCAAGCTGACACACCGCAATCGGGGGCAAGCCCTCTCCCACATTGGGGGGTTACCGATTGGAGGCGTCCGCGGCCTTGATCAGATCAGCCCCGATCTCACCCTCGAACTTCTGCCACACCGGGCGCATGGCTTCGCGCCAGAGCTGGCGTTGCTCGGGGGTCAGTTCGATGATTTCGCTGGTCTTGGTGTCGATGATCTTCTGCTTGGCCGACTGGTTCAGCGCCTCAGCCTGTTTGTTCACCTCGACCGTGACCTCGACCATGATCTGCTGCAGGGTGCTACGGATATCCGGCGGCAGGCCGGTCCAGAACTTGGCGTTGGTGATCACCATGTAGTCGATCAGGCCATGGTTGGACTCGGTGAAATACTTCTGCACCTCGTTGACCTTCTGGCTTTCATAGTTCGACCAGGTGTTCTCGGTGCCGTTGACGGTGCCGGTCTGCAGACCTTGGTACACCTCGGCAAAGCTCATCTTGCGTGGGTTGGCGCGGATCGCCTTGAACTGTTCTTCCAAGACGCTCGAGGCCTGCACGCGGAACTTCAGGCCACGGGCATCCTTGGGTTCATGCAGTGCTTTGTTGGCAGAAAGCTGCTTGAGGCCGTTGTGCCAATAGGCCAGGCCGAGGATGTTCTTGTCCTGCATGGACGTCAGCAGTTCCTTGCCCTGGGCGGCCTGGAAACGGTCGACAGCGGCAAGGTCGTTGAACAGGAACGGCAGGTCGTAGATCTGCACTTGCTTGGTGTATTGCTCGAACTTGGCCAGGGACGGGGCCAGCATCTGCACGTCGCCCAGCAGCAGCGCTTCCATTTCCTTGCCATCGCCGAACAGCGACGAGTTCGGGTACACCTCGACCTTGACCCTGCCCGGCAAGCGTTCTTCGGCAAGCTTTTTGAACAACAACGCGCCCTGGCCTTTGGGGGTGTTTTCGGCGACCACGTGGGCGAACTTGATGACAATCGGGTCCGCCGCCTGGGCCAGGCCCGCGGCAAACAAGGTGGCGGCGCACAGCAGCGCCCGGGAGAGCTTGAGCATGGAAAATCACCTTCTTATTGTTGTGTTGTCAGGCAAGGTGCCTGATGTCAGGCGTGTAGTGAATTTCGAATTCTAGATACCTGCGTTCGGCCAAGCCGAACGCCAAAAACCGGTTCGCCCCCTTGTGGCGAGGGAGCTTGCTCCCGTTGGGCTGCGCAGCGGCCCCAGGAAAAACCGCAGCGCTGCACACGCCAACGCGAGCAAGCTCGCTCGCCACAGAGTTACTCGGCAGCTAATAACCGTTGTGCCCGCAGCAACACCGGGGCATCCACCATCTGCCCATCGATCTGGTAGGCCCCTGCCCCATGCGCGCCGGCGTCCACCACGCGCTGGGCCCAGGCCAGGTCCTCGGCGCTCGGCGCCAGCGCTTCATGGATCACCGGCACCTGCTTGGGATGGATACACAATGCCCCGGCAAACCCCATTTCATAGGCATGCCGGATCGAACGGCGCAGGCCCTCGGGGTCATCGATGGCCGGGTGCACGCCGTCCAGGGGCGCTACCAGGCCGGCGGCGCGGGAATGCACGATCAGCGCCAGCCGCGCCTGGTCCAGGGCGAACTGCGCGGCCGGGGAATTACTGCTCAGGTTCAGGTCCAGTGCCAGGTCCAGCCCACCGAACGACAGGCGCTCCACCTGCGGCGCCTGGGCGATCTCGGCCACGGCCAGCAAACCGCGTGCGCTTTCGATAATCGGCCAGATGACTTTGCCGGTAGCCGCTACCACAGCAACCTGGGCCGCACTTTCGACCTTCGGCAGCAACACCCCCGCCACGTTCGGATGGGCTTTGCAGAACGCCACATCCTCGAAATGCTCGGCGTGCTCCGGCGCGTTGATGCGCACCCACACCTGAGCCTCGGGATGCGCCTGCAGAAACCCCCCGAGGTTATCCCGCGCCTGGCGCTTGAGCGGTTCTTCCACCGCGTCTTCAAAATCCACGATCACCGCATCGGCACCACTGGCCAAGGCTTTGGAAAATCGCTCCGGTCGGCTACCGGGCACAAACAACGCCGAACGAACCAGGGGCCTTGGCATCTGTTGAGTTCCTTATTATTGATAACGTGTTAAATAACACCGCGCGCACGCAGACCGTCGATGGCCTCTGCCGAGTAACCCAGCTGATCCAGGATGCCCTGGCTGTGCTGCCCCAACCCTGGAACCGCGTCCATGCGCGGGGTGAACGCGGCGTTGCGCGCCGGAGGCAGCAGCGACGGCAACGGGCCGGCCGGGCTGTCGACCTCGCGCCAGCTGTCACGCGCCTTGAGTTGCGGGTGGTCCCAAACGCCTTGCATATCGTTGACGCGGGCGCTGGCGATTTGCGCGGTTTCCAGGCGCTGGATCACCGCTTCGGCATCGAGCTGGGCAAAACTGTCGACGATGATCTGGCGCAGCGCTTCACGGTTGGCCGAGCGCTTGAAGTTGGCGGCGAAACGCTCGTCCGTCGCCAGTGTCGGCGTGAGCAGCACCTTGTCGCAGAACGCCGCCCATTCGCGCTCGTTCTGCAACCCGAGCATCACCGTGCCGCCGTCGCCGGTGGGAAACGGCCCATAGGGATAGATCGTCGAATGCGCGGCCCCGGCCCGCGGCGGCTGGGGTGCGCCGTCGAACGCGTAGTACATCGGGTAGCCCATCCACTCCACCAGGCTCTCCAGCATGCTCACGTCGATGCGGCTGCCCTTCCCCGTCTTGCCGCGCAGCAGCAGTGCCGAGAGGATGCCGCTGTAGGCGTACATGCCCGCCGAGATGTCGGCGATGGAACAACCGGCCTTGGCCATCTGGTCTTCGCCGGGGCCGCCGGTCACCGAGAGAAAACCGCCCTCACTCTGGATCAGCAGGTCGTAGGCCTTCTTTTTCTCGTAGGGCCCGCCTTCGCCGTAGCCGGAAATGTCGCAAACAATCAGGCGTGGAAAACGCGCCTGCAGTGCCTCGAACGACAAGCCCATGCGCGCCGCCGCACCGGGCGCCAGGTTCTGCACCAGCACATCGGTATCGGCCAACAGGGTGTCAAGGATAGCGCCCGCCTCGCCTTGCTTGAGGTCCAGGGTCAGGCTTTCCTTGGAGCGATTGGTCCACACGAAATGCGAGGCCAGGCCGCGCACGCGCTCGTCATAGCCACGCGCAAAGTCGCCGCTGCCGAGGCGTTCGATCTTGATGACACGGGCGCCCAGGTCGGCCAACTGGCGGGTACAAAAAGGCGCGGCAATCGCGTGTTCAAGGCTGACAACGGTGATGCCGTCCAGCGGTCGTTGGTGAGTCATGACGGTTCCTCAGAGCCAATGGGCCATGGATGCGGTGTTGCGTAAGTCCCAGACCTTTTCAATCAGGGCATGGGCCTCAAGCGGCGTGCGGGCGCCGCTGAATTGGGCGAGGCGCTGGAATTTATCCGCCAGCTCTCGACGGCTGAGGGTGTTGCCCGGGTCGCCCTTGGGCTCGTCGATGGCGCCGTGCAGCGTGCGGCCGTCAAGGGTGGTGACGGTGACGCGGCCGAGCCAGCGCTGGGGGTAAGCGCTGTCGACTTCGGCGTCGAGGGTCATACTGACCTTGTCGCGGAAGCTGGAGACGGCCGGATCGGTCAGCGCCCGTTCGTGGAACTCCGTGAGCCCGGCCTTGCCATGCACGGCGATCAAGCCCAGCACGGTGCCCATGGAGAACTTGGCCTGGTGCACGCTGGTCGGCACGGTCACGCGCCCCAGCACATCGATGGCGCCTTGATGCACCAGCGTCTCCACATGGGCGATATCGGCGGCGGTGAGGCGTTCGCGCTGCATCAGGTCCAGCAGCGCATCGGCCGCCGGATGCGTATGGCGGCACGAGGCGTGGAACTTGAACGAGGTTTCCAGCAGCGCCCAGCGACTGCCCAGGTCGGCGGACAACTTGCTCGGCTCGGCATCGCTGGACATCCCCGCCGCCAAGCCCTGGTCGCCTTCAAGGATATTGCGCGCACCGGTCAGCCCTTCCGCCGTCAGGTACGCGGCGAGCAAACCGTCCGCCGCCGCCTTGGCCGTGTGCAATTGCTTAGAGTCGGCGGCATCGCGCAGGAACTCCCACAGCCCGGCAGCCTGCGTGCCGGCGCTGCCGAGCAGGTTGATGAATTGTTCTTGGTTGAAATCCAGCAGCTTGCCCACCGCAACGGCCGCCGCCAGGGTGCCGACCGTGGCCGTGGTGTGAAAGATGCGGTAGTGGGAACGGCCCATGAATTCGCCGATACGGATACCGGCTTCATAACCGGCCACCGAGGCCAGCAGCAAGTCGCGGCCGGATTTGCCCAGGTCCTGGGCGGCCGCCAACGCGGCGGGAAACACCACGGTCGCCGGGTGCAAAACGGAACTGTTGTGCAGGTCATCCTGCTCCACCAGATGGGAGGAAGCGCCGTTGACCAGCGCGGCGAAATACGCGCTGGTGCTGGCGCCGTTGACGATCACCTGCGCCGGGCCGCTGCTTGGCCCCATTTTCTGCGCATAACGCTCGAATAACGGGATTGGGTGCGCGCCCTGGCTCGCCAGCGCCGAGGCCAGCCAGTCCAGATACAGGTCTTCGGTACGCGCCAGCACGTCTTCCGGCAGGTGCGTGTCATTCAGCTCGGCAAGGAACCGACACAGGGCTTGGGTATGGCTCACGGTCAGGTCCTCAGAAACTGCGCGGCAGTTCGAGCAAGTGCTCGGCCACGTAGGACAGGATCAGGTTGGTGGAGATCGGTGCCACTTGGTAAAGGCGCGTCTCGCGGAATTTGCGCTCCACGTCGTATTCGCAGGCAAACCCGAAGCCGCCATGGGTCTGCAGGCACGCATTGGCTGCCTCCCAGGACGCCTTGGCCGCCAGGTACTTCGCCATGTTGGCACTGGCCCCGGCATTTTTTCCGCTGTCGTATTCCTCGCAGGCACGCCAGCGCATCAGGTCCGCCGCTTCGATCTCGATATGCGCTTCGGCGATCGGAAACTGCACGCCCTGGTTCTGTCCGATAGGCCGGCCAAACACCACGCGGTCGCGGGCATAGGCGCTGGCCTTTTCGATAAACCAGCGGCCGTCGCCGATGCATTCGGCGGCGATCAGCGTGCGTTCGGCGTTGAGGCCATCGAGGATGTATTTGAAACCCTTGCCCTCTTCGCCGATCAGGCTGTCCAGCGGCAGCTCGAGGTTGTCGAAGAACAGCTCGTTGGTTTCGTGGTTGACCATGTTGGCGATGGGCTGCACGGTGAGGCCATGGCCGATGGCCTCGCGCAGGTCCACCAGGAAGATCGACATGCCTTCGGACTTTTTCTTCACTTCAGCCAGCGGCGTGGTGCGCGCCAGCAGGATCATCAGGTCGGAATGCTGGATGCGCGAGATCCACACCTTCTGGCCGTTGATCACGTACTTGTCGCCGCGCTTGATCGCGGTGGTCTTGATCTTGGTGGTGTCGGTGCCGGTGGTGGGCTCGGTCACGCCCATGGACTGCAGGCGCAATTCGCCGCTGGCGAGCTTGGGCAGGTAGAAGCGTTTCTGCGCTTCGCTGCCGTGGCGCAGCAAAGTGAACATGTTGTACATCTGGCCGTGCACGGTGCCCGAGTTACCGCCGCAGCGGTTCACTTCTTCGAGGATCACCGAAGCCTCGGCCAGGCCCAGGCCGGAACCGCCGTACGCTTCGGGGATCATCGCCGACAGCCAGCCGGCGTCGGTCAGCGCTTTGACGAAGGCTTCGGGGAAGCCCTTTTGCTCGTCAATCTTGCGCCAGTAGGCGGCATCGAATTCGGCGCACAAGGCGCGCACGCCTTCGCGGATGGCATTGAGTTCTTCATTGTCGTTCGGGTTCATTAACGGCGCTCCGCCTGTTGTTCTTGGATTATTCGACTTGGATTATTCGAAATGCACCTGGGCTTTCTGCGCCAGGCCGTCAGCGTTACCGGCCCACAGCTGCGCCACGCCGGTTTCAGTCACGCGGCCCGCCACTTCAAACGGCTGCGGCGCAATCAACGGGCGCACGCCGCGATAGGCAAAACGGCGCAAGGTGGCTTCGGGGTGGGCACGGCAGAACGCGCGCAGGCTCAGGGTGGCGATCAACGGCCCATGCACCACCAGGCCTGAGTAGCCTTCGGTGCCGGTGACATAGGGGTAGTCGTAGTGAATGCGGTGACCGTTGAAGGTCACGGCGCTGTAGCGAAACAGCAGGGTAGGCGTGGGATCGATCGCTTCGTGCCATTCACCGTGCTCCAGCGCCTCTGCGCTGCCGGCCTTGGGCGGCGTGGGTTCGCGGTAGACGATGTCCTGTTCTTCGCGGATCGCCAGGCGCCCGTCCTGGGAATAGTCGTGGCGCACGGTGACAAACAACAGCAAACCGGTGCGGCCGGTCTTTTCTTCGACCTGGGTAATGGTCGACACGCGGGTCGCCGCCTCCCCGGCACGCAGCGCGTGCAGAAACTCGATGCGCCCACCGGCCCACATGCGGTTGCGGTTGTCGGCCGGCGGCAGGAACCCGCCACGCGCCGGGTGGCCGTCGCTGCCCAGGGCGGTTTCCGGCAGCGGGTCCTGGAAGAAGCACCACTGCCACAACGGCGGTATGTCCGCGCCGTCCTCGGGCACTGCCTCGCCGAACGTAGCGGCGATACGTTTGAGCAGGTTATGGCTCAGGTGGTCGTGAGCGGTTTCGCTTCGGCCGATCCAGTCAGTGGCGCTCATCGGGTGCAGCTCCTCGGGCAGTGAGTGTCTGCCCCGGATCATGCAAGCGCCCGCCCGTTCTGAGAATTTGCATTTCAATAAACCAGCGTTCGGTTATGCTGAACGCCAATTCACTGAAAACACCGCATACCCCTGTGGGAGTCTTGCATGCACTTCGACCTGGCCGACCTGCGCCTGTTTATCCATATCGCCGAATCCCCCAGCCTGACCCAGGGCGCCAAGCGTGCGTTTCTTTCGCCGGCCGCCGCCAGTGCACGGATCAAGGCCCTCGAAGGCCAGCTCGACACCCGCCTGCTGTACCGCGACAGCCGTGGCGTGGAGATCACCCCGGCCGGTGAACGCCTGCTGCACCATGCGCGGCTGATCATGCGCCAAGTGGACTACCTCAAGAGCGAATTCACCCAATACGGCGTGGATTCGGCCGGGCATATCCGCATCTTCGCCAACACCACGGCGGTCACCGAATTCTTGCCGGAAGTGCTGGCGGGGTTCCTGTCACAAAGGCCTGGCGTCACCGTCGACCTGCAGGAGCGCCTGTCTCGCGACATCGTGCGCGGCGTGCTCGATGGCACCAGCGACATGGGCATTATCGCCGGCCCCGTGGAAGCGGCGGGTTTGCAGGTGCTGCATTTCAGCACAGACACCTTGGTATTGATGGTGCCGGTCGGCCACCCGCTGGCAGCGCAACCGTCAGTCACCCTGGAACAGACCCTCGCCTACCAGCATATCGGCCTGCATGAAGGCAGCACCTTATTGAGTTTTTTGCGCGAACACGTGGAGCGGCTGGGCAAGCACTTGTCGCTGCGTATCCAGGTGTCGAGTTTCGAGGCGATCTGCCGGATGGTCGAAGCCGGTGTGGGCATCGGCATCATTCCGGAGTCCGCAGCCGTGCGCCACAGTCGCACCATGCACGTGGTGGCGGTGAAGCTCGATGAGCCGTGGGCGATTCGCGAACGCAGCATCCTGGTGCGGGAGCTGGAGGCGTTGCCCGGCACCATTCGTGCGTTGATCGCCACGTTGATGCCGGACTCGGTCAATGCAGGCTGAGGTTGCGCTGGCGGGCGTCTTCCACCGTGATGTGGCTCAAACGTCCCTGGTCATCGAATAACAACCAGCCATCGCCGGTGCGACGGATATTCACCTCGTAGCGCGGCCAATGCAGCACAGCACACACGGTGTCACTGCCACGATGGATAAAGTGCCAGCGGGTGTCGCGGTCACTGGCGATATAGCCGAATACCAACCAATCCGCGTCGACGACGATGCGCACCGGGTCGCTATCGAAGCACCCTTCATCACAGCCCGTCAGGCGATACCCCTTGCGGTTGCCGTCGACATCCAGGATCAGCACGGGCTCTTCGTCGTCGCTGTACCGGATCAGGTACTCAACGGTTTGATCGAGTGCACAGAACAGCGCGTGGCTTTCCTCTGACTGCGGCGACACCGGCTCACGCCCCGCCAACCGCCGCTCAGGCAGGCGATAATGCCAGCGCTCAAAGCCTTCCAGCGGGTTATGGAGCCACAGGAACTCATTGCGTTCATCACCTTTGAGGGCGCGAACCGGGCCTGGCAAGTCGCTGACGTGCCACAGGGTTTCAAAGCCGCGATCCACGTCCACCACACGCAGTTGCCGGCCTTGGCCGAGGGTCCAGGTGCTGCCATCAAACTGATCGGCGAACACGTCGAGCACCTGCACGCCCAAGTCGGTCGCAGCGCGGTTGACCAAGTCCAACTTGCTGATGCGCCACACCGTGTCGCGCCGGGTCAGCACCAGCGCCATTTGCCGGCTGTGCGCCAAGACAATCCGCTGGGCCGGCACGGCGAAATGGAACAGCGGCGTGCCGCTGGCATCCGTCACCACCGCACCGGCCTCGCCCAGCGCCACCAGGTAACGCTCGTCATCCAGCGACACCGCATCGTATACGGAGCGGCTGCCCTGGACGGGGGCTGACCACTGCAATGCCTCGCCCGCGCGCTCCAGCGAGCGCACGGCGGGACGTTTGAGTGACTGGCCAGGCAAGTCCGCCTGCAAACATTTGTCCCGGCTCATTTTGACCAGCGACTGCAGTTGGTTGAAGTTGAGCCCCCCGCGCCCATTGAGCTGGTCGGCGAGCACCGCGTGCACGGTGGCACCGGCGAGCCAGGCCAGGGCCACGGTGTCGGACTTGTGCGCCAACAACGTGTGCGCCAGGGCATCCCGCTCGGCGCAGCGGCTGGGATCGTCACGCAGCTGTTCGATCCAGGGTCCGTAAGCTTCCAGGGTTTGGGGCAGCAATATGGCGCGCTTTACCAAGGCGCCAATCGCCAGGCGCCCACCGGCCGCTTCGGCATCGAGCAGCCATTGAGCGGCGCGCGGGCGCTCTTGAGGCAAGCTCCACACCACCTCGACGGCTTGCAACCACAGGCCCTTGGCGATCAGCGACTCGGCCCATTCCAGGCGTAAACGGTCGGCGATCTGCGGCTGCTTGGCCTGAAGCAACACCACCGCATCGGCAAATGCATCATCACGACGCGCCACCAGCAAGGCGCGCTGCCAGTTCTCGGCCAGGCACAGCAGGCGCACGATGACCGCAGACGGCATGTCCCAGGCGAGAGCGAGGTCGGCGGCCTGTTGGTAGCGCGCGTGCTTTTCCAGGTAATCGAGTGCTTCCTGGCGTTCCTTGAGCAGTTCAGCGAGTACGAATACCGCTTCTTCGATACGGTTTTCGCGGGCCAGGCGCTCATAGGAGCGCCGGTAGATCTGGCGCAGGTGCTCGGTCAGCCCTTCTTCGAAGCGGTAGGTACGGCTGGGCCCGTGCTGTTGGCTGAGGGTCAGGTCCTGGCGCCGCTGCGGCGTACCGAAGTGCTGTTCGGCATTCGAGTGCTGGTCACCCAAGGGGATGGCATGGCGCAACGCTTCGGCGAAATCGCCGTCCTCGAACATCTCCAGCATGCGCTGCATGTAAGCCGCCTGACGCTTGCCGTAAAGCCTGGAAAGCTTTGAATGCTCGGTCAGGCGGGTCAGCCAGCGGCGCCAGGCCGCCGGCTTATGACGAGCTGGTTTGGCGCGCTGGGGAATGCTTGGGTTGTCCGGGGCTTGCGGCACTGCACCGGTAGGCCGCGCACCTCGGCGCAGGAATTTGTTTAGCGCTACCAGCAAGGCGGTGAAGACAATGGCGCTCAGCAACATGCCCAGGATCACGCCACTGATGTCTTCGGTGGTCTTGGCAGACACCGGTGTCAGCGGCACGGATTGGCCCTGGGTGGCCATCCAGATCAACCCTGCAACCAGGGCCAGGGTGACGCCCAGTTTCAACGCCGGATAGGGTGCGGACTCCTCGCTGCCCCATTGGCGTGCAGCCTTGGGGGGCGGGGCTTTCTGTGCGGGTGATTGCCGCTCCAGCAAGGCCCGGATCACGCCCTCCTGCTCGGGGCTGACCGGCGCCAATCCGCCCAGGATCTCGCGTACATCGGTGATCACCGGGTCAGGCAGGGCCGGCACGACGGGCGCATGACAATCGAAGGTATCGAGCAAGGTGTAGGCGCTGATATCAAGCCACTGCCCAGGTTCCAGGGCCTGGGCATCGCGCAACTGCAAAGCGTGCACCTGGCTGCCGCGCACCAGCCACAGGTCGGCGGCCGGTAAAGCGCGCAGCTCCTCGGCGCTCAGCTGGGCCGAACACAGGCCACGGCCTTGACGCACCAGCGGCCAGCCGGCAAGGGCCTGGCAATCCAGCGCGACCGGCGTGCTGAATTGCACTAAATCGCCGTCGGCAAAACGGTAGGCCGTCGCGCCCGTGCGCCAGTGTTCCAGCATCAAGCGAGCCCGTTCCTGCAGCGCAAAGCGCTCGGCGGGCAACCACATGCCGTCGATAGATTGATGCCCGGTCAACAACGGCCGGCGGATCAACGGGGATTCTGGCTCAAGCATGGGCAGGCTCATGTTTCAGGTCACACATCACTTGCAAACGCATGGCGCGCTCGGCAACGTTGAACACCCGTAATTCCCGGGCGGTGGTGAGCACCGCCACCAGGCCGCTCATGGGGCAGAAACTCGCACGGGCAATCGGTGCCGTCGTGGTGAACAGCGTCTGTTGTTGGCCCTCGGTGTACAGGCCAACGGTGTGCTGGTTCGGCCCCAGCAGTACCAGCGAATAGCGTTCCTGCGCCGCCACGTGGTGATGCAGACCGATGGCGCTCCAGCCGGGCGCCAAGTCGATCTGTACCTTTTTCGCGGGAAAACTGCCGTGGGTCACCAGGCGCCAACTCTGGCGGCCACCTTGGTGAGTGAGTAATGCGCAGCCACCAAAGGCGTACTTCCAATGCGGGGTGCTGGCGAACAGTATCTGGCTCACACCGGCAGCCGCACCGACTGCATAACCGTGACTGCGGGCACCGGAGGACGTCGCGGGGTAAGCCACCAGTTGCCCACCCTCGACGCGGGCGTAGACCAACGATAAGGCGTCCAACTGCGCCAGCCCCATGACATTGTCCGTCATCGAGAAACACTCTCCCCTCGGCGCGTGGCCAGGCCGCTGCCAGTGAGCGAGCTGACCGTTTGTATCGAGTAAATACAGGCGTTCCGCCTGTTCGCCGCGCAGCCACACCGCGGGCAGAAAGGTCGCGGTGCCCGGTGGCAGGTGCATTTCTTCGCGTGTGGGCTTGTTCACCGAAACGAGACTGGGGATGTTCCAGAAGGTCAGGATATTGCCATCACCGAGCACCGCACCGAGGCTGCGGTAGTTAAAGGTGGCCGCGAGCACGTGCTGATGTTTGCCCCACAGGCGACGTCGCACTTCCAGGTTTTTTTTCTGGTTCTTGTGCGGCAGCTTGATCACCACCATGCCGTGCTCATCGAGCAAGCGCAGGGCGACATAGTTGCCGGAACCGGAGATGACCGGCGGCAGGGTCAATGCAACCCGCGCCACCCGGCCGGCAGCGGTCGGTGCCGGCGTGTGCACGGCGTTATCGAACTGGCCCTTGAGCAAGCGCACGGCCTGCTGCTCCTCCGGCAGCGGCAGCGACACGCGCCGCGACTGCAAGGCGAACGTCAGGCTGCGCCCATCCAGGTTGCGCGTAATCTGCACGCGGTGGGTGCAGACCTTGGGATCCGTGGGCGGCAAGCGCTGGCCGACCACCCAGCATTCTCCAACCGCGTGGTCGGCCAGCGCTTCACGCCAGGCCAGCCAATGGTCGTCGCTCACGACCTCGTAGGTGCGGGCGTCGAGCAGGCGCTTGAGCTGCGCCGATGAGTCCAGCTCATGCAACTCGGGCGTGGCTTGCAGAATGCCCCAGCGCAATTGCGCCCCCGCCTCTTCGGCACGCCGCGCCAGCAGCATCAACAGCGCCAGGTGCACCAGGCGCGCAGCCCCCAGTTGCAAGGGGCCCGCATCAAACAGCACCACGATCAGGCGGTTCGCTTCACGGGCACGGTAGTGCGGGGCGAGGAACATATGCTCACCGCCGACCGCCCGGCGCAGGAACTCGTCAGGCACTTCATCGGCCAGCAGCCATTCACTGGACAGCAGTCGCTCATAGGGGCCTCGCCGATGCAGGTCGCCCAGGCCATCGGGCTCCGGCACGCCGCCCTGGTGCAGGCCGCGCAGCGGTCCGAGCAGAGGGTTGAGTCGACCGAGCAGGTCGGCGAACAGGGGCAGGTGTTGCGGGGCAAACCACTCCAGCCACTGCCGCCAGGGTTGCAGCGCCTCAGGCAGTTGCATGGGCGACTCCCCAATAGGCGGCGATACGTTGCAGATGCGCGGGCGACACGGCCAGCAGACGGTCCAGCGGGATCACCGCCTGCGGGTCGTGCCACACCAACAAGGGCGCGCGTTTGAAGCGAGCGGACAAGGCCTGCCCCAACAGGTCCTGTGGCACCTGCGGTTCCCAACTGGTCGGCAGCCAGAGGTGCGGTGCGCTGGTGCTGGGCGCAGCGTAAGCAACTCCGTCGACCCAAGGCAGGTCAGCCATTACGCCCGTCACCACCAGTACATCACCATTGGCAGTGGCTTGCAGCCGCGCCGCACGGTCGGCCGCGAGCAGCGCCAGGCGTGCGTGCAGGCGCCGGGCAGCATCGCCCCAGGCCACGGCGGCCTGAGCCTCGGCGGGCACTGGCCGTGAACGCCAGGCCCAAGGCTGGGTCAGCGCACTCATTCGCTGGGGGTCAGCAATCGAGTGAGTTGTCCCCGCGCCTGCTGCAGAGGTTCGGGCAGGGTCTGGCTATTGAAATTGGCATCGATCTCGCGCAACAGGCCTTCGAGCACGCTACTGGCCGGCGGCTCGGCACGGGAGAGGTAGTCTTCGGCGGTTTCCAGCAGCCGATTCACACGTGACATCGGCTGCAACGTCGCCTCTTCCACCGCGCTGAACAAATGGCTGTTGTTGGAGGCAGCAAACAGGTCGCGCAACACTTCGCGGCCGTGTTGCTGGGTAGCCTGGGTTGGCAACACGTACAGCAGCGGCCACAAGTCGGCGTCGCTGGCTTCCAGGCGACCACTGAGCAATGCAGCGGCCGCGATCAAGCGCTGGGACTTGACGATGCGCCGGTCAGACAACTGGATCCCGGCTTCGCGCAGGCGGCGAATGGCTTGGGCCAGGGCTGGGCGCACAGCGGTCAGGTCGACGTGTTTCAGGGCCTGGCCGAGCGTGTCCAGTTGCGCAAGGCCGAGCAACTGTTGCACCGAGCGCTGCTCCGACTGCCAGCCGCCGGCCAACATGGCTTCCAATTGATTGTCCGGCACCGACTCGACAAACAGATGCAACAGGAAACGGTCACCGAAGGCCGCCAACGCCTCATCATCCGGCAGGCCGTTGGCGGCGCCGACGCACACGCGCAGCGGGCATTGCACCTGGGTATGGCCACGACGGAATCGGCGCTCGTTGAGTACGCCCAGCAAGGTGTTGAGGATCGCGGTAGAGCCCAGGAAGACTTCGTCGAGAAACACGATATCGGCTTCCGGCAGCATGCCGCTGACGTCGGTTTCCACCGTGCCTTCGCGCAGCTTTTTCAGGTCTACCGCGCCGAACAGTTCGGACGGCTCGGTGAAACGTCCGAGCAGGTATTCGAAGTAACGCCCACCCATGGACTGCGCGACACGCCGCACCACCGCGCTTTTTGCAGTGCCGGGCGGCCCGATCACCAGGATGTGCTCCTGGGCCACGGCTGCCAGCACGATCAATTCGGCCAGTTGCTCGCGCCCGACCAAGCCTTCGGTAGCGGCACGCACGGCGTGGCGGATTTGCGCGGCAGCGCTCTGCAACTGAGCAATCATGGGTGTCTTCCCTGAAACCAAAGCGGGGAATCTTGCCTGAGGCTAAGGTATTAGCAAAGCGTTGTTACATACTCATATCAGGAGTCAGCCCATGCAGCTTGAAGGATCCTGCCATTGCGGCGCCGTGACGTTCAGCCTCACCAGTGCCCACCCCTACCCTTACCAGCGTTGCTACTGCTCGATCTGTCGCAAGACCCAGGGCGGTGGCGGTTATGCGATCAACCTGGCCGGCGATGCCCAGAGTTTGAAGGTGCGCGGGCGCAAACTGATTTCGATCTACCACGCCAGGCTCAAGCCCGAGGGTGCCAGCCGGGCCCATGCGAGCAGCGCTGAACGGCACTTCTGTTCGCAATGCGGCAGCGCCTTGTGGCTGTTCAGCCCCGAGTGGCCGGCGTTGATCCATCCATTTGCCTCGGCCATCGACACGCCATTGCCGGCGCCGCCGGAACATACGCACCTGATGCTGGGCTCGAAGGCGCCGTGGGTGGAAGTGACGTTGCGCCAAGGCGATCTGCAGTTCGATGAGTACCCCGAAGAGTCCATCGCCCAATGGCATGAGCGCCTCGGGCGACGCCTTCAAACGTACCCATCCCCCCCTGAGTTTCTGACCCCATGAAACCCCTGATGCGTTGCAAAAGCCTGTGCCTGTCCCTTACCTCAGTGTGTTTGCTCGCACACAGCTTCTGACCTGAGAACCGAATTAAAAATGTGGGAGGGGGCTTGCTCCCTCCCACAGTTGATCTGTCTTGCTTTCAAGCTCGTTATTCGGCATACGCCCAGGTCATCCGGAACGACGCCCCGCCCCATTCCGAATCCAGCACTTGCACTTGGCCGCCGTGCCACTGCGACACCCGCTGCACCAGCGCCAGGCCCAGGCCGAAACCGCCGGTGCGGCGGTCGCGGCTGGCGTCCAGGCGCGTGAACGGCTGGAAGATCTTCGCCCGGCCTTCCTCCGGCACGCCGGGGCCATCGTCACACACGCGCACTTCATAGCCGCTGCCGAACTTGACCAGCGACACTTCCACGCGGCGCTCGGCGTAGCGCACGGCGTTGCGCAGCAGGTTGATCACCGCACGCGCCATAAAGCGCGGCTCGATCTGGATAACGTCCACCTCGCAGGTGCGCAACGACAGCTGGATGCCGGCCGCCTCGGCCTCCAGGGCCACGCTGCCGATCACACTGTCGAGCCAGCTGTGGGCCTCGATGCGCTCACGGGTGACCTGGGTGGCGCCACGCTCCAGGCTGGCGTAGGTGAGCAGTTCGGAGACCATTTCTTCCAGCTCGCCCAGGTCGGCATACATGTCGGCGATCAATTCGCTGCGCTGGCGCGGGTCGGTCTGTTGTTTCAACTGGTCGAGCTCGAACGACAGGCGTGCAATCGGCGTGCGCAGTTCGTGGGACACGGCGTTGGTCAGTTCGCGCTGGTTGGCGATCAGGCTTTCGATGCGCTCGGCCATCTGGTTGAAGTGCCCGGCCAGCTCACGCACCGTGGAACGGCGTGGCAGCAGAATGCGCGAACCGAGGTCGTTGTCACCGAAACGTTGTGCCGCCAGGCGAATATGTTCCAGGTCACGCCAGTGCGGGCGCACCCAGAAATACAGCACGATCGCCAGGCTCAATCCCAGCAGGCAATAGGCCCACAGGTACAGCCATTTCGGTTCTTCGGGCAGTTTGATATTAAGCAGCTGCGGGCCGCCATCGATATTGGCGATGAACTCCATGAAGTCGCCGCGTACCACCAGCTTTCCGGCGGCAAGCAACTGTCGTTCACGCGGGTCGAGCGCCAAGTCATCGCGCTGGACCAGTTTCAGGTGCAGGCCGTAGTGGGGTTGCAGCTCGCTCAGGCGCGCCGCGCGGGCATCGCCCGGCAAGGGTCGCAATTGTTCCACCAAGCCATAAGCCGGGCCGCGCAGGGCTTCGCGGTTATAGGTTTCATTGGCCTCGGGCAGCAACTCATCGAAGGTGTAGTTGACCAGCCAGATCGCCCCCGCCAGGCCCAGCGCCAGGATGATGTACAGGCGGATGTAGAGCCGCAGCATCTAGACCTCCCACGCGAAGGGGTTGAACAGGTAGCCCTTGCCCCAGATCGTCTTGATGCACACCGGTTCGCGGGGATTATCGTTGAGTTTGCCGCGCAGCTTGCTGATGTACACATCGACGCTGCGGTTAAGGCCGTCGAAGGCGATGCCGCGCATGCGGTTGAGGATGTCATCGCGGGACAGGATCGTGCCCGAGTTACTGGCCAGCAGCCACAGCAGCTCGAATTCCATAGTGGTGAGGTCGATCTGTTCGTCCCCCAGGCTGACCACGCGGCAACTGCGATCGATGGTCAGCCGCCCGAAGGCCAGGGCCCCGCGCACCGTCGGCTCCGGGGCTTGGCGCCGTTGCAGGGCGCGCAGGCGTGCCAGCAGCACGGGGGGCTTGATCGGCTTGATCACATAATCGTCGGCACCGGACTCGAGGCCGAGGATATGGTCCAGGTCGTCTTCCTTGGCGGTGAGGATCACGATGGGCGTGTCGGACACCGTGCGAATCCCGCGGCACACGTGCAGGCCGCTCTGGCCGGGCAGCATCAGGTCGAGTACGACGATCTTTGGCTTGAACTCCAGGAACGCCGCCAGGGCTTTGTCACCCCGGTGCTCCACGCGCACCTCAAAACCATGCTGCGACAGAAAGTGCGCGATCAGCCCCGCCAGTTTCTCGTCATCCTCAACGAGCAAGACCTTGCCCAGCCCCAGGTTTTCCATAAGTTCCCAATGTGCAGACGCGGATTGAAGAGCGGGCATTATAGGTGGCAAGCTGGGCAACTAAAGCCGTTGGTCAGCACCGGCCGACGAAGCTTCATGCTTTTAAGAGTTTTTAACAAATAAGCTGCAATCTTTAACGCCATGTACAGGGAGTTGTATGCGCAAGGATTACCTGGCGTTCTTTGTTTCGCTGTTCCTGTCACGGCTGGCGGACCAGATCCTGCTGTTTATCGTGCCATTGATCGTGTTTCAGACCACTCGAAGTGTGGCCTGGGCCGGGCTGGCGTTCTTTGTCGAGTCGCTGCCGCGCTACCTGGCGTTCCCGGTGTGCGGCGCAGTGTGCGACACGTTCGCGCCGGTGCGCATCCTGCATATCAGCCAGGTTTACCGGGCGCTGGCCTGTGTGCTGGCGGTTGCCCTGTACGGGGTGTTCGACGGTATTTACTGGATCGTGCTGCTATCAGCAGTGTGCGGGGTACTGACCACCCAAGGCATCATGGCGCGAGAAGTGCTGATGCCGCATATCTTCGCGCAGTACAGCTATGCCAAGACCCTCTCCTATTCGCAGATCGCCGACCAGAGCGGGCTGGTGCTGGGGCCATTGGTGGCCGCACTGATGCTTGAGGTATGGGCGTGGCACTGGGTGGTGCTGGGCGTGGCCGGGCTGTTCCTGCTCGCAGACCTGGCGATGCGGGTGTGGCAACGCTCCAGCACGGCCAGCCTGGCAACCTTCGAGCAACATCGAGATATCTGGCTGCGACCGCTGAAGATTGCCTTCGGACATATCCGCCGCCTGCCGGAGTTGAAGCGGGTCATCACGTTGGCGGTGGGTGTGAACCTGATCATTGGCGTCACGCTGGCCACCTCTGCGGCCATGGTGACCGGCCAGTTTGCGGCGGGCAAGGACGCCTATGCCCTGCTCCAGGCGGCGGGCGCGCTGGTGACCATCGGCATTCTGTTTTATCTGGCACGGGCCGGCCTGCCCCTGAAGGTGCTCGGCGGACTGTCCTATTCGATGATCGGCGTGGGCGCAGTGATCATGGCGATCAGCCCCGACGTGTGGCTATACGTAGTGGGCTTCCTGCTGGTCACCGGCTTCGACAAGATGTTCAACGTCTACCTGCGCAGCACCCGTCAGCGGGTCATCCCCGTGCAGGACTTTGGCAAGACCGTGGGCGTGATCACGCTGCTCAATAACCTGCCGCAGCCCCTGGCAGGGCTGGCGGTGGCGCTGCTGGCGGCGCCCTTGGGCACGCAGACGGTGATCCTGCTGCTGGCCGCGATCACCGCCTTGATCGGCGTGGCCGTGGCCTCAGGCTGGCACGCCACTGTGAAAGCGGAACTCGATGTCGGGTGACTCGATCAGTTCCTGCTCGGTCGCCCTCACCCGCTCGATCACCTGGGCGATGTCCTTGGCGTCACCGTACTGGTACGCCAACTTCAGGTAACCCTGGAAGTGCCGCGCCTCGCTTTTCAGCAGGCCGAAGTAGAACTTGCCGAGTTCTTCGTCCAAATGCGGCACCAGCGCTTCGAAACGCTCGCAACTGCGCGCTTCGATAAAGGCGCCGACCACCAGGGTATCCACCAGTTTGACCGGTTCGTGGCTGCGCACCACTTTGCGCAAACCGGAGGCATAGCGCCCGGCGTGCAGCTGGCGCAGCTCGACCTTGCGCTTTTTGATCAAACGCATGACTTGTTCGTGGTGCACCAGCTCTTCGCGGGCCAGGCGCGACATCATGTTGATCAGGTCGACATGGCCGTGGTACTTGGCGATCAGGCTCAGGGCGGTGCTGGCGGCTTTGAATTCGCAATTCTTGTGGTCGATCAGCAGGGTGTCCTGATCGGCCAGCGCGGCCTGGACCCAGGCATCAGGGGTGCGGCAACCGAGGAATTCGTGGATTTCTGGCAGGTTCATCGGGCTCACGGGCAAAAGGATCACAAAAGGCCGGCGATTATACCGACCCCGCCGCAGACCACCAGCCACCGGCCTTGATGTGCATCAACATGACGTGCGCCAGCCAGCAACTATAGTTGTTGCAGCCCCCATCCTTTTTGGAGATCCCGATCATGCAAGCCATCCGCAGCATCCTGGTGGTCATCGAGCCCGAGCATTCGGAAAGCCTGGCCCTCAAGCGTGCCAAGCTGATCGCCGGGGTCACCGGCGCACACCTGCATTTACTGGTCTGCGACAAGAAGCATGAGCACTCGGCGCTGCTGGCCCTGCTTAAGTCGGGCTTGCAGGAGGACGGCTACAGCGTCACCACCGAGCAAGCGTGGAATGACAGCCTGCATGACACCATTATCGACGTGCAGCAAGCCGAGGGCTGTGGGCTGGTGATCAAGCAGCACTTCCCGGACAGCCCGTTGAAAAAAGCCCTGCTGACGCCTGCGGACTGGAAGTTGCTGCGTTATTGCCCGACGGCGGTGTTGCTGGTCAAGACGGCCACGCCGTGGGCTGGCGGCGTGATCCTCGCGGCGATCGATGTGGGCAATACCGATGGCGAGCACCGCTCGTTGCACACTTCGATCATCGACCATGGCTTTGATATCGCCAGCCTGGCCAAGGCGCAGTTGCACGTGATCAGCGCCCATCCGTCGCCGATGTTGTCGGCGGCGGACCCGACGTTCCAGCTCAAGGAAACCATCGAGGCGCGCTATCGCGAGCAATGCAAGGCGTTTCAGGCCGAGTTCGATGTGGACGAATCGCACCTGCATATCAAGGAAGGCCCCGCGGATGTGTTGATCCCCCATCTAGTTCACACCCTGCAAGCGGCGGTAACGATCATCGGCACTGTGGCGCGCACCGGGATCTCCGGGGCACTGATCGGCAATACGGCAGAGGTGATACTGGATGCGGTGGAGAGTGATGTGCTGGTGCTCAAGCCGCAGGCGTTGATGGATCACCTGCAAGAACTCGCCAGCAAGCCCTGATCCAACCTTATGAACGATGGAGATCAAAATGTGGGAGGGGGCTTGCTCCCGATGAGGGCGTTCCAGTTGATAAATCCTGGGCTGACACGCCGCCATCGGGGGCAAGCCCCCCTCCCACAGGGGTTATCCGTTGTCAGTTGGAAAGCGCATCGCGCAGGAAACCCGGTGCGATATAGCGCTGGTAATGCGCCTCGGACAGGATAAAGAACTCCCGATCAATGGCATCGCGTAATTCCGGCAAGGCCCAGTCACGAAATTCGGGCAACAGCACCATGCCGTAGGCCTCCAGGTTATTGATCACCCGCGCCCCACGCGCGATCAGTTGATAGGCCCAGCAGTACTCGGACTGGTGCGGCACGAAGCGGATCTTGCGCTGTTCCAACTGGCCGCGCAGGGTCTTGGGGTCGAAAACCTCGAGCTTTCCGGCCATTACCTGCACCAACAATTGCTCCAACCGCAGCCAGACCGCGCGCTTTTCTTCTTCGTTATAGCCATTCCACAGGATCACTTCGTGGTGGAAGCGCTTACAGCCACGGCATACGAGATCGCCGTAGACCGTGGAGCACAGGCCGACGCAGGGGGTCTTGATGGTTTGGTTGGACATGGGCAACAACACGCAGATCAGCGAAACAGTGCGCCATGTTAGCCCTTTGTCTAACCTTCATCACCCTGCAAACTTCGCGAGGCAACTTACCTTTAGAATTTTTTTGCCGTAGAATCATCCGGCCTTGTAAGGCGCCAATAATCCGCTGGAAGCTGTTTTCAAAGCGTCACGAGCACAGTCGTTCCTTCAGAACGGTGTTGGCGATGGTTAATGACTCGGTAGGTCAGAGCCCT